>Ga0207718_100186_pt1 | contig 71466 bp, 84 predicted proteins | sample A23M2SouthBayCA_FD_187749 | JGI IMG/M metagenome (GOLD analysis project Ga0207718, IMG submission 187749) | Aerobic enrichment media microbial communities from Eden Landing Ponds, California, USA - A23 M2 (SPAdes) | ecosystem: Environmental > Aquatic > Marine > Unclassified | place: Emeryville...
GGCGGCGGCACCCGCGACGGGGGACGACGCCGGCGCGGACGACGCCGGGCCGACGTCGGCCGACGAGGACGCCGGCGACGCGGCCCCGCCGGAGGAACTCCTGAGCAACGAGGAGCGCGTGCTGAAGCTGATCAGCGAACGCGGCGGGCGCATGAAACAACAGGAGGTCGCGGAGGCGCTCGACTGGACCGACGCCAAGACCAGTCAGGTCGTCCGCCAGATGCGGGACGACGGCGACCTGGACGCCTTCCGCCTGGGCCGGGAGAACGTGCTCACCCTGCCGGACCACGACGTGGTGGGCGACGAAGGGTGAGATAAGCGTTTCGACCGTTCAAACGAGGGATGTCTGACATTACCGCGAAAACCGAAAGACTGCGAGGGACCAGATGAGTATTTCATCCGGATTAAATCGGGTTGACTGCGGGCGACGATCGGGCATATATATGCTAGTACCGAAACAAGGGGCAGACGAGATGCGACGAGTTCGGCCATTGGCGCTGGCGCTCTCGGTGGTGCTCGCCGCGATCGCGGGCGGCCCGGCAGTCGCCGCAGCGATCGCGGGTGAGTCGCCGGCCCTCGGTTCCGCGCCGGTCGCGGCCCAGACTGAGGGGACGACGACGGTAGCGAGCGGAGAGACCACCACGGCAACGAGCGGGGGGAACAACGAGACGGCTGACGACGGTGCGACGCGGACGACCGACGGGGACGACGGCAACGCGTCGACGACCGGTTCGAACGCCACCGGAGGGATCGCGCCCGGCGAACGGCTCGCCGGCGTGCTCGGAGTCAGCGAAGCGGAACTCTCCGGCGAGATCGCATCTCGAAGCTTCGGTTCGTCGGTGGCCGCCGCGCGGGCCAACGGCTCCAAGGCCGGCGCGGTCGCGCGGCAGGTCGAGCAGGTCAGCGAGCGGCTCGACGACCTTCGCGACCGCCGCGAGCGACTCGAAGCGGCCCGGGAGAACGGGAGCATCTCCCAGGGGCGATACCGCGCCCGCCTCGCGGCGCTGACGGCACAGGTGCGCACGAGCCAGCGGCTGCTCAACCGCACGGAGAGCGTCGCCGCGGGCCTCCCGCCCGAGGCGCTCGCCCGGAAGGGAGTGGACGTCTCCGCCATCGATCGGCTCCGCCGGAACGCGTCGGGGATGGCCGGGCCGGAGGCGGCCACGATCGCCCGCGGGATCGCCGGGCGCGGGATCGGCCGAGCGATCGGCGACGACCGCGGGCCCGAGGGCGAGGGGGACGAGCACGGGCCGCCGTGGGACACCGGATCGAACGGATCCGCAGGGCCCCCGGACGACCTGCCCGACCCGGCCAACCGGAGCGACGGCGGCGAGCGGGACGAGAACGAGACCCTGGTCGGGAACGCGACCGACACCGGCGACGCGAACGACACCGGCGACGCGAACGACACCGGCGACGGGCCGGACGTCCCGGGGCCCGACGGTGTTCCCGGACAGGACGGCGACCGCGGGCAGGACGATCAGGGCAACTCGGGGTCGGACGACTCCGGCTCCCGCCTGGGCGACGGGTCCGATGAACCGCAGGCCCCGGGCCGAGGACTCGACGACTCCGACGAGACCGACACCGTCGACGGCGACGGCGAGTGATCCCCGATCGGCGGGTCGACACCCCGTGGCGCGCCACCGGAGGCACCCCGCGTTCACGGCTGCCGACCCCCGGTCGACCCTGCCGCGACGATCACCGTCGGCCGACCGGCCACCCGGCGGCCGACCGCACCACCGTCGACGCCGTCCGACGGCGGTCGACGCCGCCGACCCGTCCCGGAATCCGGGACCGGGGACGACCTATTAAGTGAGCGGCCGGCGAACTCCCGACCGAATGGAGCGCATGTACGACTCTATCCTTGTACCCACGGACGGCAGCGAGGGCGTCACGAACACCCTGGAGCACGCGCTCCGGCTGGCGAGCGATCACGACGCCACGCTGCACGCGCTGTACGTCGTCGACCGCCGGCTCTACTTCGCCGCCGACGACGAGGACCGGTCGTCGGTACGCGAGCGCCTGGAGGGCGAGGGAGCCGACGCCGTCGAGCGGATCCGCGAGCGGGCCAGCGAGGCCGGCGTCGACGCCGAGACCGCGGTCGTGGAGGGCTACCCCGACCGCGACATCGTCGACTACGCCGCCGACCAGGCGATCGACGTGATCGTCATGGGAACCCACGGGCGGACGGGCCGCGACCGCATCACCAACCTCGGGAGCGTCACCGACCGGGTCGTCGAGAACGCGAACCGACCCGTGTTCGTGATCCCGATCGAGTGAGGGCGGAGCGGATTGGCGGGAGAAAAGGGGCGAAGCCAGTGTTGGCTTCCGACGGCCTGGAGATCGACATCCCGTTAACCGATTCCCACAGCGATCTCGGGGATGCAGCTCCCTGAACAAGCAAATTTCAGTAGGAGCCGACTTCGTACATACCGCTTCACCTGGCTCTATCGAAATACTTAGCAATTGACAAGAATAGCATGCTGATTACAGAGGGCGGGTCCGGCATTCGGAACAGCAGGTGAGATGTACTCTACCCGCGGCACCGATACGCCTTCGTCGTCGTCCCCTCAACTTCTATGCTACCCGGTTCATAATCATTGAACGTGAGGGACAATGACAGCACACGATTCTGGGACGGAGGAGACACCAGCATCGCGTGAGGAGCGCCTGGCTCTCGTCGAAGAACACGTTCAACAGGAGAATCAAACGATCTCGACGGGATCATGGCGACGTTCGGGGAGGACCCGTGGTACGATAACGAACCGGTCAGTGAGCACCACGAGGGCCGCGGCGGCGTCCGCGCCCACTATGAGGAATTGCACCGTGCACTCCCCGATCTCCACATCGACATTCACCAGCGCCACGTGACCGACGATCACGTGATTCTGGAAACCACCCAAAGCGGGACCCACGAGAGAAACTGGAGGGGGCTCCCGGGGACCGGTCGGGAGGTCGAGTTCGATAGTTGTGCCGTGTTCGCATTCGACGGCCAGGGCAAGCTCGCCGGCGAGCGAGTCTACTACGACCGTGCGGAACTCCTCCGCCAGCTAGGCGTCTTCCACGAACCCGAGGAGGGCATCGGCCAAGTTCTTACGCCGGTTCTCCATCCAGTGACCTTCGCCCGGGCACTGGTGCGGAACATCCGCTCTGGGTGAGTGCCACACACCCCGGGTTCCGTTTGGTCGAGAGGCCTACCGATGTGCCGGCTCCACAGTGTCCAGACTACCCGGTCACCGAATGAGTGGTGCGTTCACACTGTATACTCATCAGGACAGGCCAGCAGCGGTGTACAGTGGAAACCCGCTGCCGTATGTAGCGTCAATAGCTACCCGGGAGGTAAATTTTTCAGGGTAGCCACCTGATTTGCTAACAAGTGACACACATGGTCGATAATTCGCCAGTGATCAGAGATGGGGGCCTTGTCCCGGATGGGGGATCGGCGACCCCCGAGCTCGTCACGCCGGACGATCTCCGATCGGCTGCCGAGACGCCGGGTGTTGACAGAAGAATGGCCTTCGAGACCGAGAATAACGTGATGGTGCAATCGCGCGTCGCCGGAAACACAGCAACTGACTGGCACCACCATGGAGACCGTCACGTCTACATCTATCTGGTCGAAGGGAGCGGTGTTCTTGAGTACGGTCCCGACGGTGACCAGCGACTCGAAGGAACCGCTCCTCTATTCATTCAGATTCCGCCTGGAATCGTCCACCGTGACATCAATCCCGCCGATACCGAGCAGGTAGCTATCATCAACTTTGTCGGCTCGGGCCCGCTCGTAGTGAATGTCGATGGCCCGACGTCTTCCGAGTGACGGGGGTTCATCGAGTAAGTAGCCGACCGGTCACTCGCATCAACCGGCTCTGCTGAATTTACCCTGTATCTAGCAAACGGGAGGGTGACGCTCCTTATCAGAGTGTAAAACGGGGCGCCGATTGATTTCAGGGAAGAGTAGCCCGAAACAGTTGCTTCGTGGGACTGCACATCGACCTTTTGCTGCCGTTCCAAAGACGCCAAAGGCGTCTTTCGTGATCTCGCGGGAGCGCAACTCCCACGGACTCGTCGGAAGACCGGAGGTCTTCAGAGAGTACCACCGCGGTGCGACGCGCCAGCGGACGATCTGTCGAGCCCACGCTCGGACGGATCCTCCGTCGAGCCACGTCACCACCGCGCCGGCGAGAGCGGGGCCGAATCCCCCGGCGACGAAACTGAGCGTCCGAATCGGCTCACCCATCCCGGTGACGACCGGGAGCCATCCAACCCAAGAGAAGGCATACGCCAAAAAGAAAACCGTTGCAACGGGGCGAGCGTCCGCAATACCGCGAATCCGCTGCTGGCTCCTTGGTGAATACTCCGGCTGTGGGTCGGTTATTGTCGTAATCATGTCGATACCGTGACTTTCTACAGGGGGAGGACACGGAGCAGGTACAGCTGCCAGGCCACAAGTAGCGCGAGGAGTGTCGCTCCCGTGTACTGTACTCTGAGTGCCGTGTTCCAGTAGCCATCACGCCAGACGAACCCGGTTGCGATGACGGAGCCAACCGTCCCAACGAGTGCGACGTAACGGAGTATCTTCCCGGCCTGGAGGGCGAGCGACGGTGAGGCGACCTCAGCGTTGAGATTGATCCAGGCGAGCAGGAAGATCATCAGGACGACCAGCCACAGGAGACTCACCACGCCGAGGAGTCCCCGGGCGAGGCGCTCGCGGCTCGTCGGAGCAGTCCGGTCGCGCATCCGCCGCCAGAGGGGTGCGACGAGCCACAGCAGGACGACCGAGACGAACCCGAAGAATCCGACAGCGAGTACGCTCTGCAGGACGATCAGAGATTCGTACCACGGGACGCGTTCGTAGGTCGCTGGCCCGAACGCCCCCCGGAACAGGTGCGTCGCTCGGCCCTCCTCGTCGAACCGGAAGACGAGGACTTCGTCGCCGCCGACCGCCTCGTAGACGCCCGGCTGGCGTTCGACCCATTTGCGCGTCCCCTCGCCGAGTCGACTGGTCGTGAGGTAGCCGTCGTCGGTCGCCCCGACGGTGTAGGTTCGCGTCATCACGCCGAGAATCCGCTGCCAGGAGGACTCCGAGATCGTCAGCGACCGGTAGTCACCGGTCAGTGCCGCAGCTCTGTCGGCAGCCCCTGCCGGCGGGTCCACGAGCGGTGCGTCCGAGCGCGGGTAGTAACGGTCGGTGAACGCCTCGAGGAGTTCGAAGCGAGCGGGGAGCCCTCCGGGGGCGTTGTAGACTACGAACAGGCCAACGTCCCGTTCCGGGAAGAGCGCCAGCAGGCTCTTGAACCGGGGGGTGTCGCCCCAGTGGCCGACGATCCGCTCGCCGTTGCGATCCATCTCGATGAACCCATACGCCATCCCGTTGAGTTCGGGGACGTCTCGCGATTTCGTGAAGTGACGACGATGCATATCCTCGACGGACTCTCCCTCGAGGATGCGTGCGGAGCCGTGCGTCCCCTCGTTCAGGTGGGCAAGCATGAACCGACCCATGTCCGCGCCCGTGGTCCGGAACGACCCGCCCTCGGGTGGCAGCGTCCAGATCAGGGGCGGGTGTGCCTGGTAGTCCCCGTTCTGGTACGTGTATCCGATAGCCCGTCGCGGTTCGAGCCGATCCGGAAGGGGTTGGGCGTACGTGGTATCGTCCATCTCGAGCGGAGCGAAGATTCGTCCATCGACGTACTCGACGAACGACGTGTCGTACTGTTCGGCGAGAACGTGTCCAGCGAGTGCCGTCCCGTAGTTCGAGTACGCGACGAACTCCCCCGGCGGCCGGACGCGAGCCGGTCGGTGTTCGGCGAGGATCTCCTCGGTGGGTCGGACGTCCCCGGGTTCGTCGACGATCATCCCGTCCAGTGTGTCCTCGAAGCCCGCCGAATGGGTGCCGAGGTGTTCGAGCGTAACGGGTTCGGGGTAGGTGTCCGGGACCGTGACGGCGGAGTCGGTCAGGTACTCGTTGACGTCACGGTCGAGTTCCAGTCGGTCGTCTTCGACACCCTGCATCACGGCCGTCCAGGTCACGAGCTTGCCGGTCGAGCCGATGCTGAAGACGGTTTCGTTGGCGACGACCGGCCGGCCGGACTCGAGATCGGCATAGCCGTAGCCCTTCGCGAGGAGGACCTCATCGTCGTTGACGACGACGACAGTTGCACCCGGGACGTGGTGGCGCTCCAGCTGGTCGGCCATCGTCTCATCGAGCCAGCGTTCGAACTCGTCCCGATCGGACAGGTCGCTCGATTCGATTTGCTGGGTTCGATCGGTCGTGCGAACTGGCTGTGTGGCGTCCGTCGCGATGGTCGGTGCGCTCACGAGTACGGCGACGAGCACCAGCACGACGACGGTGTGACTCGACGTGTGTTTCATGCGCGGAACCGTGTGACCGACGTGAACCCGGCGGCGAGGACGAGGACCGACAGACCGACAAGTCGGAGATTCTCGAGCGTCACGCCCCGGATCACGAGGGTCGTTCGCTCGTGGGCTTCGAACTGTGTCATAGAAGAGTCACCACTTCTCGAGAGACGTGCCGAGACGATAAATCGCGTCGTCAGTTCTCGCAGGACGGGAACGCCCATCTCCGGCCTCGGTATCCTCCGTCTCGACCCTCGTGGGTCCAGAGAAATCGGGAGTGTCGTACGACGGAGTCACGAACGATCGGTGACGTCGATACGTCAGGCCTGCTCGTCCCCGAGTACGTCATCACGGGAAATCCCCGAGGTCCTCGAGTCGTCGAGCGTAGCCAAGTCGAGGCCTCCATCGGGGAGCGGCTTCGAGGCGAGCCGTTCGGTCCCGTACCGCCAGACGAGGACCGCCACGACCACCCAGACGACGACCAGGAAGTCGACCTGCGAGACGACTTCGTCACCGATCACTCCAGTGGCAGTCGTGACGGACACGGCGTTCGAGAGGGTGTGGAAGACGACCGGAACTAGCACGCGTCCGCCGGCAGCGTTGTAGAGCCACGACGCGATGACGCTGATGCCGACGACCGCCGGCGCGTACAGCCAGAACGGCGTTCCCGCCTGTGAGCTTCCGGGCATCATGAACAGCGGAACGTGCCAGACCGCCCAGATCACCCCGATGGCGATACTCGCCCAGAACGCGCCGACGGATCGCTGGAGGACGGGAAGCGCCATCCCGCGCCAGCCGGGTTCCTCGAGGCCGCCACGGACGAACGTAGCGAGGACGACAGCAGGAATCGCGACCCCCGGCAGGACGCTCGCGCGGTCGAACTCCCCACCGGTGAGCACGAACACGCCGAGGGCGAGCCCGTAGAGCACGACGGGGACGAGCACGGCGGCGACCCAGACGCGGGGCGGAGCGCCGACATCGACGAGATTCCGGAGCCACGGCCGAAGGTCGCCACCTGCTGCTGCGACGAGTACGGCCGCCAGGAACGGGCCGAACCCGCCGATCAGGATCAGCGTCGTCACCACCGGAGGCCGGCCGGTGCGCAACATCGCGGCGACCGACAGCCACGGGACCCACGTCAGGACGAACGTGAGGGCAACATACGTCGAGAAGCGATGCCGACGCACGATCGGACGGAGCGAGGTCACGGTGAAATCACGGACGAGGCTTCGGCGGTCGACGTCATAAGTCGACGGCCCTGACCCCCTCGTCCTGGAATCACGACGGCTCGACGTCTACTTCTCCGTCCACCGTAGGGTGACTGGTTCGGAGAGCAGATGGCATACTGATGTACTCCGGGACTGCGAAGGATCGGCGGCATGTATTAACCGATGCGTCCAGAAGCCCTGACAGATGATCTCCTCTCTGAACGGCTTCGGTGGGTTCGGACCGTCGGTCGGCGCCGCCGTGGTCGTTGTTCTCGTGTTCGGGGTCGAATGGCTCTCGAACCAGAACGACCCCGACACCAGCGTCCTCGGATTGGACGACGGTGAGTCATGGGCGACCGGCCAGGAGGGAATGGAAGGCGTCGGAACAGAATGTCTGAGATGAGCGACGATCAGTCGGCCGGCGGGGACGATCCGGTGAGTGCCCGCCGGCGGTTTCTGCAGGTCGCCGGCGCGGCGGGGCTAGCCGGCACACTCGGGGTCGCAGGCTGGACCGGGCGAGTCCTGTACCTGACTGGTCAGAACGAACGGGCGAGCATCGAGAGCGCTGATCCGGACCGAAGTCACGTCTCGGGACCGAGCGCGGCGGACGTGCCGGGCGATCGCCTGCTGGCCGAACTCCGTGGGTACAGTGCCGAGCGGTCGGACGTCGGTCTCCAGGCGTGTGCCGTCCTCGAAGACGGCACGCGGTGGCGGGGGGTCGCCGGGACTGCGGACCACGACGACGACGTCCCGCTCTCTCTCGCACATCACCTGTACGTCGGGAGCGTGACGAAGCTCTACACGGCGACACTCGTGCTGGATCGGGTCCAGCGGGGCGACCTGGCGCTGTCGGACACCATCGACGAGTGGGTCGACCTCGAATACGCGAGCGACGTCACCGTCGAAATGCTGTTGAACCACACGAGCGGCGTGCCGAACTACACCAGCGACGCGTGGTTCGTGACACGGTACTTCGGGCTCCCGACGAAGACGTGGGAGCCGAGCGACCTGCTCGAGGTTATTCGTGGCTCCTCGCTCCGGTTCGAACCGGGCGCTCGACACGAGTACTCGAACTCCAACTACGTGCTGCTCGGTATCGTTCTCGAGGAGTTGGTGGGACAGTCCTACCGGACGCTCGTCCGCCGCGTCGTGCGCGAGTCGGCGGGCTTCGACCGGACGTACTATCTCGATTACCCGGAGGACACTCGGATCGCGAACGGATACGACGAGTCCATCTTCGACCTCGGCCGTCGCAACCTGACTGCCTTCAGGGAGTCACTCGAAACGGGTGCCTACGCCGCGGGCGGCATTCTCTCGACGGCGTCCGACGTCGCCGGGTTCGTCCGGGCACTGTTCGCTGGCGAGATCCTGAACGGGGCGACCCTCTCGCGGATGCGGACGTTCGTGGACGCGCCCGACGAGGACGTCACGACCCAGCGCGGATACGGATTGGGCGTTCGAAACCTGGTGATCGACGACCAGCGACTCGTGGGGCACACCGGGACGATCCCCGGGTACTCGGCGATCGCGATGCACCACGACGACCCCGCGTACACCATCGCGGTGCTGAGTAACCTCTCGACGATCGATCAGGCGGGCGTCTTCGACCGGCTCCAGACCACAGTCCTGGACGGGTACTACTGACGGATCGCTCCCGTGGGCGTGGTGCCGAACCAGTGTCGAGTGGTCTCCGGTGGGGGCGGCGTACGCCTATCGGTCCGCCATACCTGATGTGGTAGAGTTGTCCCACTGTGCCGACGAATAGCGGGATCGAACGACGGCGCACGGTCAAGAGGGGATGAGGTTCTCACGATGACGGTTCGAGACGCGGGTCTTCGTCCCCGGCCCACGTCATTAGTGACGGCCAGGCGACGAGGATGGCGAGGACGACGAGCAGGAGTGGGACCAACACGACCCCACCCGCGTCTAGGAGGAGGACGGGATCGTTGACGAGTGCGTGGAGGCCGATCGTGACGAACAGGTTTCCGGTTCGGGCGTAGATGAGGGCGAACAGCACACCGAGTACGAACGGGGCTGCGAGGAACACCGGGAGGTTCCCGATCTCGACACCGGCTGCGAGCCGCCCCGGGACGTGAACGAGTGTGAAAACGGTCTGGGAGACCAGGAGTGCAAGGAGGAACGTGATTCGCGGCGACCCACTCCTGGACAGTCGCGTGAACTTCTTCGCGAGCTGGGGCAGGAGAAACCCTCGATACACGGTCTCCTCGTAGAGCGCGTTTCCGAGGATCTGTCCGACGAAACCACCGAGAACGGGGAGTACTCCGAACCGGGTCAGCGAGTCGGCGAGCGCGAGCGACTCGCCCTGAAGGATCAGCGCCGCGCCACCGGCCACTTGCATGAGTATCCACGTTCCAGCGGTGATCCCAACGGCGAGCGGGACATCCTCCCGGACGAGTCCGATGTCCCGCGGTCGGAGGTTTCCGAATCGGAGAATGATCCCACCGACGATCACGACGAGGAACGCGAGGTTGGCGAGGAGCGTCACTCCCACGAGTTCTCCCGTCGCGTCTATCACCGGAGCGAGTGCATCCGAAATCGACGGTAGAGTCAGATGAAACACCGTCACGGCTGCCCCACCGGCGATCACGACGGCAGCGATCGTGGCCCAGGACGTTTCCCCTACGGCGTCTACGTCGAGCGCTGTCCGGCCCAGCACTGACGGGTCGTCGCCCATGCTGTCACGTTCTGGCTCCGTGTCCGGATCGTGGCTCACAGAGACTGTTCAACGATTACCGACAAGAAATGATCGGACCGCCTCCCGCGAGTCGGAATCTGACTCACAAAAATCTGCTACGAGCGGCCTGCTCCCGCGAGCACGGGGTGAGACGCCGACGGGTGACGCTGTGCACGTCCGGCCAGCGTCACAACGGCCGAACTACGGGTTGGCGGGAAGCGGGGGATGGGGCACTTCGGGAGCGGCCGTCATGGTCTTCGCTCCCCAGATCGCGACGACCGCCCCAGCGAGCACGAACCAGAGCCCGTAGTAGAGGGGGTCCGGCACCACGATGATCTCGGCGGTGAAGTTCACCCACCCGTGCAAGACGACGATGCCGAGGATGCTGCGTTCCGTGTTGTTGTAGACCCACGTGAACGCGAAGGAGAGCGCGACGATTCCGGCCATGAACAGCCAGAAGCCCGTGGTCGCGAACCCGACCGCGTCGTGTTGGAACGACCCTTCGATGAAGAACAGGGGAAGGTGCCAGAGCGCCCAGACGACGCCCAGGATCAGGCTCGCGCTGAACGCCGACCACTTCAGTTGCAGCCGGTCAAGCGCGTACCCTCGCCATCCCAACTCTTCGAGGATCGGGGGGAGGGTCGCGAAGAACAACGCCGGGAGGATGACGAGGGGGTTCACGCCGAATTCGGTGACGCCTTCACCCCACGTTGGCCCGGCTCCGCCGAAGAGCAGATCCACGACACCAGCGAGCACACCGACTCCCAGTGGTACCAGCAGGATCACGACGAGCCAGCGGATCCCAACGCGTCGAGGTTGGATGACTCGATTCCAGAAGTCGGCCCGTCCACGTTCGTCGTAGACGGCGTACACGAACGCGATACCGGCCACACCGGGGACGGCGAGGCCGACGAGGAGTAACACGAGTCCCACTGCGCTGTCGAACCGCACACCGAGAGCGATCGCTGGCAGCCAGAAGGCCCAGGTCCCTCCCACCGCGACGGCGAGATATGCCCACCAACTTCCGACACCGTTGGAGGCCGTCCCGAGACTGTCGCCAGTGCGTACGTCTGCAGCCGATTCAGTCATCTAGAGATATACGGCAGCGTATCGCTTAACAACATACCATGACTCGCGGGCTAGAGGCCGCGAGCCGTAGCGTACCCAAGTGCGTGGACCTCTCTCCGTTCACCGCTACGGTCGGGCAGTTCACCCGACGTCACCCGGTCAGCCCCCGGGTATCGGCCGTGCACGATACAGGGCACGAGTCGCGTACGCCAGTCGGTCTCGACCCTGGCCATCGGAACGGTCGAGGGGGACACAACGATTAACTCAGAGCGATTTCAACCGATCCCTCATGAAATATGAACGAGCCCTTCCAGTTTGGTTGGCGATCGCTGGTGCTATCGCGATCCTGATCGGGATTTACCAGGGGTTAGTGCATGTGGCACCGGGGTACGAGGGTGCGATAATGACCGGGTGGGGCGGTGAACTCAATCACGATGAGCGGTTGCTCGCAGGTCTCGGGGTCGCTGGCGTCGGCGGGGCAGTTGGCTCCATCTGGTGGAAGCGTCTCTCTTTCGTGCCTGTGGCGATGGGCGGCGTTGTCCTCTTCTATGCGGGGCGGGCGATTCTCCACTACGTCTCGGACAGACCGCAACTCTATACGGAAACGACGTATCGATCGAGTGGCGAGCCCGTCATGTATATCCTCGGCGCCGAGCCGTTCTTGCTCATTGCCGGCGGAGTTCTGCTCGGTGGCGCCGGAATCGTCCGCCTGCGGGGACAGCCGACCCGAGACAACGGCGACGAGACGTCGCCACCATCATCACCGGCCACATAGCGTACGGACCGTCTCTTCCGTCAGTCCCGTTTACCCAGTCCGACACAGATCGCGACGAAGAGGGGCCCCTCTACACGGCGGGGGATTTCCACCGGTTCATCCCACTCGAACTGTTCGCCTTCCAGATCGTCGGGTTCTCCGTCCTCTACACGTGGCTGTTCAACAGCACCGACGGGAGTCTCGTCTTCCTCCACCTGTTCCACACCACGAACAACTTCACGTTCTTCGTCGCCCCGATCCTTCCGACCAGCCCGGGAGAGTCGGCCCGTCCGCTCTGGACCGGTATCGGGTTGCTCTGGGTCGTCGCGGTCGTCGTCTTCGTGACCGGACACGAGACCTTTTCTCGGAGCACCTCACGGGTCACGTATGCCGACCGTTGAGGACCGGTAGCGTCGGAATACATCAAGTCCTCCCGGCGCGTACAGCCCTCTGAGTTGATCGCCATGACCGTACTCACTGACTTCGGACGACACAAAACCGGAGAGCCCGATCCCGACGACGCGGCCCGGGCCACTCGAACGACGTGGCGTGAGCGCCTGGGACCGATCGTGGGTGGGGCCCTCCTCGGCGTGGCCTACTGGAAGCTCCTCCGCCCGCGGATGCTGAACTGGGGCGCGACGCCGGCAGAGATCGCGCGACCGTTCCCGGGTGACGATCTGCTCCCAGACCCCGGTGCCGAGTCGACCATGGCGGTCGACGTCTCTGCGCCGGCCGACCTCGTCTGGCCGTGGCTCGTCCAGCTCGGACAGGAACAGGGCGGCTTCTACAGCTACGAGTGGGCTGAGAACCTCGTGGGGCTCGGCATCCACAACGCCGACGAGATTCGGCCGGAGTGGCAGGACCTCGAAGTCGGCGACACGATCCGGCTCGGTCGCGCCGATCGGTTCCCCGAAGCGATGCTCGAGGTCGCCGCGTTCGACCCCGAGAAGTCGCTCGTCCTGCGGACGCCTGACGACCCGACCTGGTGGGTCTGGTCGTTCGTGTTCGATCCGATCGACGAGACGACGACACGGCTGCTGGTGCGCTCGCGCATCCGGCTGCCCGAGAACCCGGTGGTCCGAGTCGCCTCCCTCGCGGCTCTCGACCCGGTTTCCTCACTGATGACCTATGGGATGCTCCAGGGGATACGGAGCCGAGCCGAACGACTCGCCCGGACGGGCCGGGCCGCCACGGGGAGCGATCCGAGCCGGGAGCGATGACTGTGGTGCTCGGACTCGCGGTCGCGGTCTTCCTCGTGTTACACGGGGTCGTCCACCTCTGGTACGTCGTTCTGAGCCAGGGGTGGGTCGAGGTGGAGGACGCGATGGGCTGGAACGGCCAGTCCTGGCTGCTCTCGGATCTGCTGGCCGAGGGGACGATTCTCTCGCTGGCGAGCGTCCTCTACGTGCTCGTCGCAGTGGGGTTTCTCGCGGGTGGCCTGGGGTATGGGCTCGGCCGGGACTGGGCGACGCCAGTTCTGGTCGGCGCCGCCGTCCTCTCGACGGTCGTCCTCGTCGTGATGTGGGACGGCCGGTTCGACCTGCTGGTCGAGAAGGGCGTCGTCGGTGTGGCCATCAACGTCGCCGTCGTGGCCCTTCTCGTCTTCCGGTGAGTCGGTTGTGGGCGACCACGCCCGTCCTCCGCACGCTGGTCGGGCCGGGAGTAGTCGTCTCGCCCTCAGAGGAACAGGTGGACCGCCCCACCGAGCACGTACGTGGCACCGTGGACGATCCGTCCGAGGGCTACGTGATCGGTGGCCGATCCACGTCCATACACGGTCCGTCATCTCGCAGTCTCTTAATCGTCCACCGTGATTCCCGTGAGTCAGGAAGGGGACGTTTTGTATAATATTCTGGTGTGCCATCTATCGGTATGGTCTCTGGAATAGGCGACTGGATTCGGAGCCACCGAGTAGCGTCGTTCTTCCTCCTCGCATACGCCATCTCCTGGAGCCTGGACGCGGCGGTCTTGGTACTCGGTATGGAGCCCTCCTGGACGCGATGGATCATCAGTGGTTTTCTCAGCGCCCTCGGACCGGCTATCGCCGCGGGAGTCGTCCTCTCCATCAGCGGTGAGAGTCTTCGGGGCTGGCTCGGACGGGTCCTCCACTGGCGCGTCCACCCGAAGTGGTACGCGGCGGCAATCGGGGTCCCTGTGATCGTCGCACTGGGTTCCGGTGCCATCCTCCAACTGGTCGGCGGGCCGGTCGAATTCGCGTCGTTCGCGTTCGACCCGATCTCCCTCGGTATCGGGATCCTCCTTGGCACCACCATCGGTGGCGGCCAGGAAGAACTGGGCTGGCGTGGGTTCGCCCAGCCCGAACTCCAGGAGCGATACGGGGGGCTTCGGGCCGCCGTGATCATCGGGGTCCTCTGGGGTGGCTGGCACCTGCCGCTCTTCTTCGACCCGACGGCGATCCACTCGCAGTGGCCACTCGGTTCCCAAATCGCCTATTTCGTCGGTATCGTTGCCTTCTCGATCCTGCTCGCGTGGGTGTACAACGGTTCCGGCGGGAGTATCCTCCTCGCGATGCTCATGCACGGGACGGAGAACGCCGCCGGAGGACTGGTCCCACTCGATCTCGAGCGAGCGATCGTCGAAGGCGTCCCGGACTGGGTGGCCCTCGCTCCGATGAACGTCTCCCACGCCGTGCTCATGTGGCTGCTCGCCCTCGTAGTCATCAGCGTCACGGGGGCGGGGTTACTGGCTCGTCGTGTGGGGCAAGAACGGCGTCGTTCTTCAACAACACGAGGCACGTGAGTTCTGGGCGCAGGAGCGGAACACCACGGGAACTTGAGGGGGGGGAATCGTCTTCCAGGGACTACCCATTGCTCCAAATCACACTCGTCCGAACTGTCGAGCGCTATCTCGTCGGCAGCATCGATCCACGTCTCCGACTCAGGACTTCGACGCTTGCTATTGATGTCGGGTCTTTCCGGAACATGTGTGGAGAGGGGATTCCTCGCTCGATCTCCGTCTTCATCACGTTAGGAAACCTCATACCATGGAATTTTGAGGAGTGTATACGTACGGACAGTATGGAAACTCTTTCTCGTCCAACGTCCACTACGGGAGAGTCGGCCGAAACTCGGGCGATTGCCATCCAGACGACAGGACTGACAAAACGCTATGGGAAGGACGTTCTCGCTGTTGACGATCTCGACCTGACAGTTTACGAAGGCGAGATATTCGGCTTTCTCGGGCCGAATGGCGCCGGGAAGTCCACGACGATCGACGTGATCATGGACTACGTTCGCCCGACGGACGGGAGTGCAACTGTCCTCGGGTACGATGCCCAGGATGAGACGCGAGAAATCCACGAGCGGGTCGGTATTCTCCCGGACGGATACGGACTCTACGATCGCCTCACCGGTCGCAAACATCTCGAGTACGCGATCGCGTTGAAGCAATCCGACGACACTGTCGACGACCTCCTCGGCCGAGTCGGCCTCGATGCTGCAGCTGCTGATCGCGTCGTCGGTGGCTATTCGAAGGGGATGATGCAACGACTGGCCCTCGCGATCGCCCTCGTCGGCGATCCCGACCTACTGATCCTCGACGAGCCGTCGTCGGGGCTCGATCCCAACGGCGTTCGCCTGGTCCGTGAGATCGCCCGAGACCACGCTGACCGGGGGAAGACCGTCTTCTTCTCCAGTCACATTCTCAGCCAGGTCGAAGCGGTCTGTGATCGGGTCGCGATACTCAACCGCGGACGACTCGTCGCCATCGACTCGATCGACGGGCTTCGGGACGCGCTCGGAACGGGCTCGACGGTAACGCTCACCGTCGACGCCGTCCCGAACTCACTGACCCTCGAAGAGCTAGCCGGCGTCTCCGATGTTGCTGTTACTGGCCGAACGATTCGAGTACGCGTCGACGAGGCCACCGCGAAAGTCGACGTTATCGACCGGATTCGCGACGACGGCGCTGCAATTCTCGACGTGACGATCGAGGAGTCGTCGTTGGAAGACCTGTTCAGTGCCTACACGGGCGATGCACCCCCGAGGGTCGATGCCTCGGAGGTGGGGCGATGACGCTCGTGACGATCTGGCTAACGATCGCTCGCAAGGAATTCGCCGACGCCCTCCGGTCGCGAATGATCTGGGGCATCGTCGTAATCATCGCCGTGATGACGTCGCTGTCCGCAGGCATCTCACTACTCGTGCCCGACGTCGAAGGTGGCGCGGAGATGGCGATCGGCGGTGCATCGCAGTTCGCGGGACTCCTCGTCCCAATCATGGCGCTGATCGCCGCCTATCTCGCGATCGCCGGTGAACGGGAATCCGGGAGCCTGAAGGTGATCCTCGGACTCCCGCCGTCGCGGGGCGAAGTGCTTTTGGGGAAGTTCCTGGGACGGAGCGGTGTGGTGGCTATCGGACTCGCGCTGGGGTTCGTGGTATCAGGCGTGGTCACGGCGGTTCTCTACGGGGGACTCCCGGTGGGTGCCTTCATTGGGACGACGGTCTTGACTGTCCTTCTCGGCGTTTCGTTCGTCGGCATCGCCATCGGGATTTCGGCCGTTACGGCGACGCGAGCCCGGGCGATGACCCTGGCGATCACAGCATACCTCGGGCTGACGCTCCTCTGGGATCTGGCTCCCAATGCGGTTCACCTGCTGGTCACTGGCCAGATGCCCGGTGGTGTCGTGCCGGCGTGGTTCCTGCTCTTGCAGGGCCTCAGCCCGACCGGGGCGTACAATGCGCTCGTCCAGTGGCTGTTGCTCGGTGGCGGAACTGCCGTGGAAGCGAGGATCGGCGGCCCGGCTCCCAGTTATCTCGACCCAGCGGTGTTCTTGGGTATCCTGCTCGCCTGGGCAGCCGTCCCGCTACTCGTCGGGTATCTCAGGTTCCGCCGGGCCGATCTGAGCTGACCGTGCGTGTTCGCGCCGACGGCGATCAGCGAGACGCCGACGTTCCACCCGAACAGCCACAGGAACTCCCCCGTGATACTCCCCGCGTACCCCGTGGTTGCACCCGGGTTCCCGCCGCGTAACAGTCCCTTGGGGAGAAACAGATAGCTGAGAACCCACGCCGCCGTGAACACGCTCGCGACGACGATCCACAGGGAGACGAACCGGACGAGGACGTCGTCGTGGTTGACGTACCGCCCGACTCGCTTCGACACCCGACCGATCGTCCCCGTCGCGTCCGATGCCACCATACGGACAGGCATCGTGCCCCGCTGACAAATATATTAGCGAGCCGAACGGTCGGCGCCAAGCGACGTCCCAGCAGTGACGACGAGGGCGACGACGGCGATTGTGAGCATCGTGACGAGAAGTCCGAGTCCGAGGAACGTCGTCGCACCTGCGACACCCCCCACGGGGTAGTAGTTCAGGAGCGCGTTGGCGCCCGCGTGCAAGAGCATCGCCGGCAGGACGCTTCCGTCGACCCGGTTCGTAAGCCACGTCAACAGGATCGAGAGTTCGACGACCTGGAGCAGATAGAGGCCGAGTGGGAGCGTGTGCTGGATGGTACCCGGAACGAGTACCAGCGGGAGGTGCCACCCGGCCCAGACGACGCCGACGAGGAGGCCAGCCGTGAGCGGACTGTACGTCTCCTGGAGTGCCGGCAACAGGTACCCGCGCCAGCCGGGTTCCTCGAGGCCGCCGCCGAACAGGACGACGAACCCGAGGAAGAGCGGATACTCGATGACGCCCGGAAGCACCTCCGGTGTCACGACGCCATCGAAGAGAACGACGTGGATCACGGCGGCACCGAACAACAGGACGACTGGAAGAGCGAGCGCGAGTGCGTAGTACCGCAGCGCGACCCGAGCCTCGAAGATGCCCCGAAGCCACGTCCCCACGGACCGACCCGATGCCCGAACGAGAATGGCGCTCGCGGCGAACGGTCCGAGCCCGCCGAGCACGAACAGCACCGTTCCTGTGAGCCCCGATCCGGTCTCGCCCATCGCCCACACGCTCCACAGCGACCACGAGATGGAGTACGTGAGGGCGGTGTACCCGAGGAGTGTCGCTCGGGGCGACCAGTCGGCGATAGCGGCAGTGTGCAAACCCGACGGCATGCAATCACGCCCTGCGATTCGGGGACGCGATGGTCGTCACACCGGGACTGTAGTAGTGGAGGGGCTCGGTCTCGGGGTGGGAGAACCCGTTGGCCTCGAACAGCGTGTTGGTCCCGATGGTCGAGTCGGCTTCGTACAGCGGCCACGGCTCGTGGTCGATGGCCGCGTACCGCAGCGAGCCGTCCTGTGCCTCCGTGTAGTATCGGTAGCGCTCGGTGAGGAACGCTTCGAGCGAGCCCGGCTGTACGTCGAGTTCCGCGCCTGTCGGACTGTAGGTTGCCTCGAAGTGAACGGGGCGAGCGCCGGGATGCCATCGTCTACTCCGAAACCGGACGTCGCCGTCAGCTTCGGCGAGGGAGCACCGCGCGTAATAGTACGGCAAGTGGTGAAAGAGACGGGCACCGACGACGCCGAGGACGCCCCGGGCGTCGAGACTGAAGAAGTACACGCCGGCGTGGCCGTCGTGAGTAACGTACGTCCGGAGGTTGAGTTCGGGGAGCGGGACCCCCCAGCCTTCGGGCATCCACGTCGGGCGGACGTCGACGTTCGTGAACGGGACGACGGAGAGCCACGCGTCGCCGTCGCACGTGTCGACCGAGAGCGCCGGCGGGAGGTGCGAATCGAGGAGGTCGGGGTCGACGGGCCAGTTTGCGAACAGGACGTGTCGCCAGCCCATATGGAGTGCTGTTACCACGGCTTGGCCACCTCGATTCGGGTCCTCGGGTCGTCGAGTGCCGTGTACATGGCTAGGTCCCTCCAGGGATGGTGACGGGCTCGAACCGCTGGAGGCCGAAGTACGTGTTCAAGACGGCACCGAACCCGACGACTGCGACCCCCAGTTGTGCGATCCCGCCGAGATACGGTACGACCCCGAGGATCTCGAGGACGAGCAGGAGCGCGGCGATCCCAGCGAGCGTCGCGACGCCATCAGACTCGATTGGAAGGCGCGTCCCGATGAGATATCCGAATACAGCCTGGCCGTAGAGGACGACCAAAAACTCGGCGACGAGTCCGGCGATGGCGAGCGGGAGCAGGACGAGGGTGAACGCCATGTAGACGAAGAGGACGAGAAGGGTCGTTGCGCCGAGGCTGCCGACGACGCCGCTGACGAGCGCGTGCTCGGTGATGGCCGCGCCGACGTTCCCGGCGACGAGCGGGTGCCGTTCGACGAGCCACCATCCGAACGCACCGAGGACGAGGAACTGCAGGAGGAACCCCCCGATCCGCCGTGCGGGCGAATTCGACGGGGTGGGTGCCTCGAACTGTGAGATGCGTCCGACCGACGCGTCCGAACTGATTGCAGCCGATCCCGAATACGTCTGGAGCGTTCCGGTCACGGTCGCGCCGTCATCGACCGAGAGATTCCCGTTGAGGAGCGTCACGTCCCCATCGACCGTCCCCTCGATGGCTGCGGTGCCACCGATCACGTAGACGTCGCTGCCGACAGTCGCGTTTCCGGGGACCGTGGTGGTCCCACCGGCGACGACGTGGACGTCCGCGAACGAGTCGGCGTCGGTGTCACCCTGGAACGTCACGGACATCTCCTGGACGTCGCCGCCCCCGATGGAGATCATGAGGAGGACGACGATGAGGAGCGGGATGGCCCCCGTCGGACTCATGCGCTCGCACCTCCGTTCTCGCGAGCGAGTTCGACCATCTTTCTGGCGTACAGCCCGACCGCCAGTCCGAACAAGAGGAGGAGGGAGAGCGCCTGTACCACGTTCAGGTGGGAGAGGAGCGTGAGGTCGGCCGCCTGGAAGTACAGCGCGAGTGCGGTGCTCGAGAACGTGGCGAGCCACCCGGCGACGCCGACCCCGATCGCGGAGTGGGTGCCGATCGTCTCCGACGTAGAGAGGTCGGGCCAGAGCGCGAAGTTCAGCGTCGTGTAGAAGCTCACGGCGATCGCGTACAGGGCAGGATTCAGGGGTGAGGTCCCGTCGCCCGCGATCGTGGGAAACACCTCGGCGATGCGCAGGTCGGACGTGTACATGACGTGTGTGAGAGCGAACAGCGCAAACGTCCAGAGGAAGACCCGCGAGAGCGAGTAGTTCGCGTAGATGACGCCGGCCATCACCGCCCCGACGACGTGTGCGACGGCGATACCCAGGCGTGTCGAAAGATCGGGCGACTGCCATGAACTCAGGATGAGCGACGGCGTATCGATGATCCGGAGAAACCCGAGGCTATCGATGAAGAACACGCCGAACATCAAGACGACCGGGACGGCGAACGCGAGACTCCGCGCCCGAATCGGTTCCCCGTGACAGAACCGCCCAGTACCGTACGTCTCGCGCTGCGCCCCCAGGGCGTCGAGGATCGCGTCGAGACGGTCGAAGCTGATGAACGACAGGACGGCCAGCACGACGATACCCGGCGCCATCGCGGCGACCAGAACCTGACTGAAGACGTCGACCGACCAGGAGAGCGGAATCGCATTCGCCAGGAAGTACGCGATCGCCGTGATCGCCGCGGCGACGTACCCTCGGTCCGGCACCGGCACGAGATCGATCGCCAGCGAGAACGAGACCGGGAATCCGATCCCAAGCCCGATCGACGCGAGGACGATCCACGCGCCGAACGTGGGAACGGTCCGAACCATCGGAGCGACGAGCGTGAGCACGAACTGGACGCAGACGACGCCGAACAGGAGTCGGAGCTTCGTTCGCAGGTTCGTGCTCCAGCCACGGCGGTCCATCGTCACGCCGGTCACGGCCGCTACGACGAGCGTCACGAGCGCGAGCGCCGCCATCCCCACCGAGACGGCGGTCTCGGACAGTCCGACGAGGCGTGTTCCGAGATCGATGAGTCCCAGCTGGACGAACGTGATGTTGTAGTAGTACCCGGCGACCATCAGAGCGACAAAGAGCCCGTACCCGGCCACCGTCATCCACTGGCGTTCCCGAACGTGCGTGCTGAACTCCATTTGATGCGCCTTGATCTGTCGTGAACCCGGATGACCTTCAAGTCAGGCACCCTCGCCTGGAGGGGTGGGTTTCCCCGCCGCATCTGTACGACACGCTATTCGAGGTTACTTCGCTTGTTTCAGTGGCTTCCCGCGGTGGGCCGTCGTATCGCCCTATCCCGGCAAGGAGATCGCCACTGAGATGCGTCAATCCCTGGCGGCCGTCCACGTCGGTCGCGTGTCGAGTTGTCGCTTCGAACGTGTCGAAGCTGTTCGAGAGCCAGCATCCTCACTCGTTCCAGGCTTCGAACTGTTCAGTCAGCTTGTGTTTCAACACCGGCGTGTGGTTGAACTGGAGCGGCGCTGGGGGGAATGGCTCGGATGAAACGAGTCACGAGGGCGAGACCAGTGAGACTCAGGAGAGCGAACAGCGCGATCTGAGGGAGGGGGACGGTTTGGCCGTCCTGGAGCATGAAGACGATCATGGCGAGGACAGCGAGGCCGAGAGTGGTGCCTTTCACGAGGAGGACGCCGGTGAAGACGTAACCCCACGCTCGCCGTTTCCAGAGGAGGGCCGCCGACAGAGCAAATGACGGGACAACGACCCCGAGATCCAGTGACTGGATGACGGGAACGGGCAGCGTCGTCTCAGCGATGCTCGGGGGTCTGGTTCCGGCGAGAGTCGCCGGGCCGACTTCGGCGAGCCACATTAGCGCCAGGAGGCCAGCGACGAGTGCCTGGTACCCGACGTATCCACGGACTGGGTGATCGTCGAGTGCGTGCTTCAGGTCTGTTGGGTCGATGCGAGCAATGCCGCCGATAAGCGTGAACAGCGTCAGTGCGAACAGCGCAACGTAGACGAGGTAGAGTTCGTTGAATGCCGTGAGAAACGCGTACGAGGCGTACGTGTAGAGGAGGTAGCCAGTGACGCCGAGCCAGACGACGTAGCCCCGGAGTGACCCCTGGTGTGCGTAATAGAGGGCCCCGGCAAGTGCGGGGACGGCGACGACGAGCGTCAGCAGATCCTGGCCGTACAACTGTGGGAGGAGGACCTCCGCGTCCCGGTAGAACTCCGGGGCAAACAGTCCGACGGCGGTCGCCACGACTGCGAGCAGGAGGGTGAGGGTCGACGCAACGAGGTAGTGCCGAGTGAGGCGTCGAGGCGGTTGCGAGGTCGTCATGCCGCCGGATCCTCGGTGGTGTCCGGGGTAACAGCGAGGCGGCTTTCGACGAACGCGGCGACATCCGCTGCGAAGGCGTCGACGGCGTCCCAGTCGGTGAACTCGACGTCACCCGTCGATTTCCGCTCCACGGTGAGAAGGTCTTTTGCGATTTGCTTCATCATGAGGCGTTTGAGGAACCCGTACTCGGAGAACCGGAGCGCGCCGCCGAACTGCCCGATTCGATCCGGATGCCACCCGGTTTCCGTGACGAACGATTCGACGTATCCCGCAGCCTCTTCACGTTTCTCCTCGTTTGCCGAGGAAAGCGAGACCTGAAAGAACGCGGTCGGCATCCCCGACAGGGCGTCTCGATTGTCGGTCACGAAGTCACGAACCTCGTCCTGGTGTTTGCCGACGTGGATCGACGCGCCCACGACGACGGCGTCGTACACCTCCAGGGAGAACGAGTCCGGTCGGTCGCGCACGTCGATCGTACTCGTCTCGTGGCCGCGATTGTCGATCGTGGTCGCGATCCGCTCTGCGATCTTCGCCGTTTGGCCCTCGCCCGTTCCGTAGAGTATCAGGAATGAACTCACGTGTTCTCACACCTCAGTACATGCGTTCGCTACGGGACTCAATAAATACTGGTCGGCCCCGAAATCCCGTCCGAGTTACGGTGCGACGGAGGTGTTGGTTCGAACTGGAGCAACTCCGAACGCGTAAAGGGCGTTCATCGTCGGTGGGTGTTCACTCTGTAGCGTTTGATTCGGTCTCCGGTGGGAGGCCGGCGTCTCGCGGGTCTGATGGGTCGGGACTTGCAAGCTCTGCCTCCCGCTCGTCGTTGCAATCACAAACTACGAACGAGGAAACAATCCGGGCTGCGAGAAGCTATGAGATGGATTCTATAATACGTTCTCACTGGCCTACCGGAAGTTCTTATAGGGTCGAATCGGTGCTCGTTTTTAGCTAGTGATGAGTCGCTCCCGCGAGCCCAACCACGCACTCTCTCTTGTCGTCGTGGCTTGCGGACTCGTCGCCCTCGTCGCGATTCAGGCCGCGAACTTCCTGTTTTTCCACGCCCTCGTCGAGATGTTCAGTATCCTCGTCGCCTTCGCGGTGTTCGTCATCGCGTGGAACGCACGTGCGGAACTCGACAATTCGTTTCTCGTCATCCTCGGCGTCAGCTCGCTCTTCGTCGGCAGTCTCGACTTACTACACACACTCGCGTACAAGGGGATGGGCGTCTTCCCAAACGCGGGTGCGGATTTGCCGACGCAACTGTGGTTGTTGAGTCGATACCTCCAGAGCATCTCCCTCCTCGTCGCGGCGTTCGTCGGATTCGTTGCCGTCGAACGGCCGTCGCTAGGCGTCGAGTGGGCCGACAGAGAACTCGGTGGACTCCTCTTTGCCTTTGCCGGCGTCGTCGCACTCGGCCTCGGGTCCATCTTCGTCACCGACACCTTTCCGCAAGCCTACGTCGATGGACAGGGACTCACTCCGTTCAAGGTGTTCAGCGAGTACCTCATCGTCGGCTTTCTGGGGGCTAGCCTCGTTCCGCTGTCCAGACAACGAGGGACGTTCGACTCGCGCGTGTTCCAGTTCCTCGTCGTGTCGATCGTGTTGGCGATCGGTGCCGAACTCGCGTTCACCTTCTACGTTGACGTCTACGGCATCTCGAACGTAGTCGGACACTTCCTCAAACTCGGTTCGTTCTATCTGATCTATCTCGCCGTCGTGAAGACGGGAATAAAGGACCCACAGAAGATGCTTTATCGGACGCTCGCCAGAAGTGAGGCCGAGGCGCGAACGTTCAAGAAAGCGGCCGATTACTCGGGTCACCCCGTTATGATTACGGACCGAGACGGAACGATTCAGTACGTCAACGACGCGTGGGAACGGATGACCGGTTACACGGCCGCCGAGGTTCTCGGAGAGAACCCACGGGTCCTTCAGTCCGACCAGCACGACGAGGCGTTCTACGTGGACCTGTGGGAGACGATTCTCGCGGGCGACGTCTGGGAGGGCGAGATAACCAACGTTCGCCGCGACGGCGAACGGTTCGTCGTCCACCAGACGATAGCCCCGATTTTCGACGACGACGGCGAGACACAGGGCTTCGTCGCGATTCACGACGATATCACCGAACAGAAGGAGTACGAACGGCACCTGGAGAGCGACCTTCGGCGGAGCGTCACGCAACTGCAGGTCCTCGACCGAGTCCTCCGACACAACATCCGCAACGAACTGAACGTCATCCTCGGCAACGCCGAGATTCTCCGCGAGAACGCGTCGGACCAGACCATCGAACGGCGTGCCGGAGCGATCACCGATGCCGGCGGGCGACTACTCAGTCAGGCCGACAAACAACGGGATATCGTCACCCTCCTGCTGGAGTCGTCGTCGGAGCGCCCCGTCACACTCTCGTCGGCGGTCCGCGACGTCGTCGCCGACCTCGAACGGCGATACCCGGCGGCCGACGTCACCGTCGAGATTCCGGCCGGTCTCCGGGTGAGGACCCTTCCCGAACTCGGTCAAGCAATCGAGGAGATAGCCGAGAACGCCATCATCCACTCGGACCGCGATGCGTCCGAAGTCGTCGTCCGCGCCCACCGCAGGGAGCAGACGGTCGAGATTCAGGTAGAAGATCGGGGTCCGGGAATCCCGCAGGTAGAACGACAGGTCATCACCTGTGACGCCGAAATCGACGCCCTCCTCCACAGTCGTGGGATGGGTCTGTGGCTGGTCGACAGCATCGTCACGGAAGCGGGCGGGACCGTCCGCTTCGAGGATGCGGACCCTCGCGGCACCGTCGTCACGCTAGTCATCCCGGACGACACTGACGCCGATGGAGCTCACTCCGGGGAGCAGACCGACATCGAGTGAGTCTCGACGCTTCCCGCGCGCCGAAGGCGCACGTTGACGACTGCTCCCTTCGGCTCGTTGTCCTCGATCCAGACCTCGCCGCCGAATTCGGTGACCAGCGTCTCCACGAGATACAGGCCGATGCCCGTCCCCGGGCTATCGAGACCGTTCTCACCCTTGCCGAAGACGGTCTCCTTCTGGTCGTCCGGGATTCCCGGGCCGTTGTCCGCGACGCGCACGACGACGGTCTCCTCGTCGTCGTCGACGCCGATTTCGACGCGCGGCGTGTCGCTGTCGTTGTGTTGTACCGCGTTGTTCAGCAGATTGCGAAAGACGGACGAGAGCATCTCGTTCGCCTCGACGTCGACATCGATGTCGTCGGTGAGGCGAAACTCCGCGTCGGGATACTCCTCGCGTCGGGCGGTGAGGACGTCCTGAATGACGGATCCGAGTGACACCGTCCGGACGTCCGCCGCGGCACTCCCGGTGACGATTTCCACGTACTCTCGGGCGACGTTGGTGAGTTCGATGACGTGTTGGCCCGCACCCTGGAGGCGATCGACGATAGCTTCGCCCTCGTCGTCGACGTGATTCGAGAGGACGTCGGTCCATCCCGTTATCACGGTCATATCGTTTCTGATGTCGTGCCGAATCACTCGGTTGAGAAGTTCCAGTTGCTCGGTTCGGTTTTGTAGCTCCACCTCTCGCCGCCGGCGCTCGGAGACATCTCTGAAAATGCCGAGGAAAAACGTCGTATCGCGGTGTTCGAACGTGGTCGCGTTGATGCCGACGGGCACGCGTTCGCCGTCCGCCGTGACGACGTGGACACCAGACCCGTCGGGCAGTTCCGTCACGATGCCCTCGCCGGCGGTGACGTGCGTCTCGAAAAGGTCGCGATACTGATCGCGCTGCTCCGTCGGATGTAAGTCGACCTGATGCATCCCGAGTATCTCGTCGACTGGCCGGTTCAACAACGTCTCTGCGGTGCGATTGACGTCTACTATGATGCCGTTATCAGCTCGGGCGACGAAGATAGCGTCGGGCGAGGCGTCGAGCAACGTTCGGTAATGCTGGCGGGCCCGTTCGGTCACCCGGCGTTGCTGCCGCTGGCGGCCGTCGTAGCGGCCGATGAGGGCGCCGGCGATACCGCCCGTCGTCAACAGGTTCGAGACGAGATAGCCGACGTGGACGACGACGCCTCCCTCCGCGAACTGGTAGACGAGAGCGGTGGCGCTGACGGCACCCATCCCAACGACGCCGGCGAACGTCCACACCGCGACGACCGGCAGGAGGTCGGTGTCGAGGTCGCTCCGATACACTCGGTACCCGAGGGCGACGAGGCCGGCAGCCAGACCCATCGGGAGGAGGACGCCGAAGACGTACGCGGCGACTCCCTCCTCGACGAAGAGATGCGGCACGTTGGCCAGGAACGACACCCCCCCGACACTGCTAATCGTTCCAGCCCAGAGCGCACGCGAACGACGGCCACCGGTGGTCATCAGTCGCACCGAGGCAACCTCTCCCCATACGCCTACTGGTTTTTCGATCGAGGGACCTCGGTAAGCAGAGAAACGGCATCTCCTGGAGGATCGTGAGAAGTGAAAGCTCTGTGTAGATCAGCTACGTAGTCTGAACTCCTCGGTACGACAATACGACCCCGACGATGAAGACGACCGTCGCCAGGTAGATCGGTCCGAGATGCGTCACCCAATCGTGAGTGAACGTGTCTCCCGTCCAATGCATCGGTAACGCGAGCGCCAGGCCGACGACGGCGCTGACGATCGCCGTCGCCCACGCCCACGTGAGCCGCTGGCGCACGCCGTACCACGAGAGGCCCGCGACGGCGATGCCCGTCGAGATAATGAACGCAGCGGTGGCAACGTGGAGGTGACTGACGTAGTACGCCACCGTCGGGTTGAGATCGGCGCTCGTCATCCCGGCCAGCGTACTGACGCCGAGTTCGAAGCCACTCCCCACGAAATCCAGCACGAGAAACACGACACCGTAGCCGACGAACGCGACCCCGGCGAGGGCCATCAACAGCGCGCCGTTCTGGAGCCGTGATTCGTACTGAACCTGTTCTCCTCGTTCGTCCGCGGCTGATTGATCTGTCGCCATGGTAATCACTTGGTTGCCCGGTGTGAGATGCTCTTGACACCGTACTTCTCGCACGCGTTGGCCGCCCGCTCCGAGACGAATTCGTACTGTGTGTTCTCTCGAATCTCGGTCACCGAGAAGTCAGCACTTTCAATCAGCGACGTGTAGCTATCGATCTGTTCGGCACCACCGATACAGGCAGCCCACAGATCTGCGTCGGACTTGATACTCTCGGGCATCTGTTGTTCACTGATAATGTCGGACAGAGCCAACCGACCGCCCGGTTTGAGCACCCGGTTCGCCTCCTCGAAGACCTTCCCTTTCTCGGCGGAGAGGTTGATCACGCCGTTCGACACAACCGCATCGAACGAGGCGTCCTCGAACGGGAGGTTCTCGATATAGCCTTCGCGGAATGTGAGGTTGTGGAAGCCGTTGTCCGCTGCGAGGTCGTTAGCCTTCTCGACCTGCTCTGTGGTCATGTCGACGCCCGTCACTGCACCTGTCTCAGTTACGTGCAGCCCGGCGACGAAGGCGTCCATCCCCGAGCCACTGCCGAGATCGAGCACGTCCTCACCTGATTCAAGCTCTGCCAAGTCGAAGTAGTAGCCGACACCCGCGAACGAGTCGATCGCGGCGTTCGGAACGGAGTCGAGATCGTCGGGGTCGTACCCGAGGCGGACGGCGAGATCGCGACCCGTCTCGAAGTGGAAGTCGGCGTCGGCGGATTCTGCGACGTCCTGGTACATCGACTTGACCTCGCGTTCGAGTTTTTCCGTGTCGAGTGATTCACTCATCGGCGGTACCCGGTTAGTCGTCTCCCGCCACCTCGGCGGGAGTGGCGACGGTCATCTCGACGTCCTGAGCGAGCGAGACGAGCGTGTAGACGGGTGCCCGCCGTGCCCACTCGTCGATCTGGTCCTGATCGAGGTTCTCGCCGTCTATCTCGACCTCGGCAGTTAGGTTCTCGAAGACTGAGTGAGCCTCTTTGAGTTCCTTGAGGCTGAAGAGAACCGCTGGATCGAAATCGGTTCGGACGCGCGTCTGGAGGTGCTCGATGTCCACGTCGTTGGCGGCGGCGTTGATGGTGATGCCGACGTTGATACAGGCGGCCAGTGCCGACAGCGCCACTTCGATTGGCTCCATCCGGTCGGTCGGGCCGATCCACCCACCAGCGTCCAGTACTTCCTTCCACCCCCCATAGGGAATCGTGTATTCGCGCGTTTCCCGGGCGATCGTCTCGCCTCCGAGATCGTAGCTATCGATTTTTGCCAGGCTATGCGCGGCCGTCCCCTCGTAGGTCGCGGACGCCCCGAGTCCAAGTTGAATGGCTTCGGGATTCTCGGCTGCGTGTGCGGCGAACCCCTCGAGTGTTTCGAGGTCGACGCCATGCGAGGTTTGCTGGTCGTCAGTCATTTGTCTCTCCTCCCTACCAGCGACGCTACGATGGCGAAGACACTGTAGTTAATTCGTGACAGCTCGCCAGGAACTGCTGGCCTGGCAGTCACTGCAGATTTATCACCCCCTGCAACCCGAGGACAGCCGGGATCGAACGTCTCCCCGCCCGACCCCGGTACGAACCCTCCGGAACAAGTCGAGATTACAGCAGCCTACGCATCGATCGGATCTAGCAATGACATCAGTAGTCTCCATTCTACGGGGGTTCGACTGGCTGAGCCTCTGACGTGTGCGTTTCGAACACCGACTGCGCCCACTCGCGGACGGCCGCTACGTCGGTGTCGATCAGTACGTGAACCGTGCCACTATCCTGTTCGTAACAGCTGATGGCGACACGTTCATCGAGAAGACCGGTTCCATATCGGGGGAGAGCATCGTGCTCCAGAACGGTGAAATTGTCTTGTTGCATCATTTCTGAGCTGCGCTCCGGGTACGTCGAAAGAAAGTACGTATGACTCTCTGGTCGAGCCACCAGGACTACGTCAACCCCCTCGTCGATCAGTCGAACGAGAACCTCAAAGCAAGGCTCCATCAGGGCAATCTCGGGGCGAACTAACCGAAGTTCGTTCGTCTCCTCGAGAAGCGACTCGAATCGGTCGATCGGGCGGTAAGGTGAATCGGGTTCGGCGACAGTGATGGTCATCGCTTCCCACGTCTCGATGGTAAACGTGCTGACCTCATCGGGAAGCCAGTGCCAGATATCACGCAACTTCCGCTCCGTTTCGACCTGTTCGATCAGATCCTCCATTCCTGAAGCGATCACCTCACCGAGTCGTGTTGCAGTATACTGGTAACCGTCTTTGCGGATCCAGATCCGGTCTTCGAACTCGTCCAGCGTCCGCCGTATCGTGGAGGACGAAACACCCGCCAACTCGCAGAGTTCAGAGCGACTCCGGGGACGCTCTGTCAGCGCGACGAGCGTCGGGACGCGGTGTTTGGACCGCGCGAGATACGCGATGTCACCGATTGGTGACTCCCCATTCTGGCGTGGTATGTTATCATGCCCCATGATCAAAATACGTATACAAGCCTGAAAACGATTGGCCCCACCTGCACGACGAGCAATAATAGATTAGCCAGGTGACTTGCTGTCTTTGATCCATCTGCAGATATTGACTGGTTTTCAGCGACTGCACCGACGGCAGACGGTGCCAGAATTTCACGAGGTAACGTTGTGACTCCTCGCATTCGTATTGTTAGTTTGCGGGAGGGGCCAACATGGCATCAGACCAAACAGTCAAGGAGATCGAAGAAACGTTCGGACAGGTACCCGGCTTTATGCAGATCATGGCAGAATCGGCAAGCGACCACAGTTGGGGGATCTTTCGGGATCTGATCCTCGCGGAAACCGAGCTGTCCCCACGTGAGAAAGCGCTCGTCGGAGTGAGTGCAGCCGCCGCGATTCAGTGTCCCTACTGTACCTACTTCCACAAAGAAGAGGCGCGATTTGCGGACGTCTCGGAGACCGGAATCGAAGAGGCAGTCAACCTCGCTGGCAGTACCCGGTACTTCTCGACGCTGCTGCACGGGAACGAGTACGAGCACGACGACTTCGTCGCCGAGACGGACCAAATCTTCGAGCACCTCGGAGAACAACAAGAGACCGCGGCAGACGACTGAACCGATCGACACGAGAGTGATTGTCTCGTGTCGAGTTTTCTTTGCTGTCCCGAACCTCTGTATCTACCTTCGGAGCCGACTGAATCCCCTGACCGGCCCGCGCTGTGTATTCAATATGACCTCGGAAATCCGTCACTGATTGAGGATTTCTACACGGGCTTCACCTCTACTTTCAGTTCCGCTCCGGGGCTGGCTCACGTCTATTACGAGACACCCACCAGTCAGGTGTGAGATGGGAACCTCGACTCGCGAACTAGCTACCCCAGGCGTCGAAGATCGGTACCCCGAACTCGTCGCGGTCGTCCAGGACACGTGGTGTGTAGAGGATCCGGCGCGGGCGGCAGGTAAGATCTTGGAGCGCGACACCGACGTAGACGACCTCCTGGGCGTCCTGGAGAGCAGCGACGTGCTGCAATATCACCATCTGAGCAACACGGTCGATACGCTAGAGTTCGGTGAAAAAGACGGGTTCGGCGTCGATGCGCGTCGGTTCAGGGACGCGGCGTCGAATCCAGAGCACTACATCGTGAGAGCAGATCGTGACTGGGCCTGGTTGCATCCACGGTATCGGTGGCTCCTCGGTGCGACCCCGTAGGATGAATCTATCTTAGAGGTACTTTAGATCCTCTATAAACCAACCAGAGTGATAGTCTGGCGTCCATGGATCTGGACGTTGAGCGAGATAGTTCCGAAGGGGAGGGTGGGCGAAGCGACCTGGAGATAGAACGAGATACTGGACAGGAAGGACTCACGCCCAGGTGGGGGGAGGGACAGGAAAACACCAGGACGTGCGTCCATAAGCGTATTGATCGTTCCGACCCATTAGAACCCAATTTTTCTGATGATCCTCCTCACACCATCAGTGGGGAATCGGCCTCTGTCAGAGAACCGTCGCTGGCGGAGTCACTTAGAGGAGCATTCGACTACGATCCGGAACTCGCTATCGACCTGGACAGTCGTCCCGGCATAGTCGAAGGCGACCTGAATTTGTTGAAAATCATTCGTCTCTTCGAGCATATCAACAAGGGCGTCACTGCAGATATACTCCTCCAGTTGGGGAAGATCAATCTCCGGACAGCCTCGGAGCTCGGAAACGATTTCCAGAACTCGAACCCGGAGATCATCGGCATCAGTCTCGGAGGGGAGCTGAACGAGGGTTTGACGATCGTTGGGTCGGGAATTAAGCATACTCACTGTCAGACTGCAACGGAGTTTGTTATCAACGCCTTTGGCCAAGGTAGACGGTATATAGACGAGGTAATTTGGCTCCAATTCTGTGTAAATTGTCATGTAATACTACATAAGGGATTTCGACATGCAATCCAGCGGTTCGCGCTCATCGAGCAGGGGGAAATCTGAAAGTACCCAATCGAATCGTCGACTCTTGGCCGACGGAGGCAAATCTGAGTCGACCGGTGAGTCAAAGGACAGGACCGAAATGACCAGCCAGGCAAAGACGTGGCTGACGCCGGCTCAGGTCCGGCAGCGGCTGGAGGGTGAGATTACTCCGGGCGGTTCTCCAGTTGGACCAGGAACGCGTGGGTGAGCATCGCCACGCACTCCTCTCGCCCGAACACCTCCGCCGGGTACGGGTTCCCCAGCCAGCCGGCTTCACCGATATCCGTGTTCAGGAAGTGCTTCTGACCGTCGGGACCGTGACGGCCGATGTACACGTCCGTCTCGTCTGTCTGACAGTGACCGACGCGGGTCGGTTGTTGATCCAAAGCGGAGAGGTCGGCGTCCGGCAGGTCGTCCGAGCGGACAGGGACCCAGAGGTTAGCACCCCGGGATTCGGCCTCAACGCCCACCATGCGGCCGGAGTACCCGTGGGGCTCCGGGCCGGAGACGGTCTCCGGGAAAACCAGGTCGGGGTCGGAACAGACCCAGCCGCGGGAGCGAACGGTCTCGGTCCCGACCTCTACCAGGCGCTCGCGCAGTTGATCGTCCGCCAGGTGGACCACCGGGATCGCTACCTCTCCGTGGGTGTGTACGACGGTGAGCCGGTCGACCGGACAGGCGTGGTCCCCGTGGTCGTCCAGGGGAACCTCGGTGACCGTGGGCCAGGACCTGGTACCGAGGTCTGCCAGGTTCATTGGTCGACCTCCTGAATGATTGCGACCAGGTGGTGACTCTCCGCTCCCGCCCCTCTCAGCTAAACGGATTTACGAGACGAACTGGGAGTTATGAGAGGTGAAACTAGACGAATGTCCGTAAGCCAGGGACGGGATTCGAACCCGTGAAGTCTCGATTACAAGTCGAGTGCATGAACCGGGCCCATGCTCCCCTGGCGCAGGCGACGCTTACCCGTCCTCCCTTGAGTGTGTATCGCTTTTCGGCGGACGGCGTCCGGCCCCGTCCACCGGGCGTTCGGCCCCGTCCACCGGGCGTTCGGCCTCGTCCACTGGGCGTTCGGTCCCGCGGTCCCCGTCCCCGCCGTCGGAGGGGGGGGACAGCGAGCGTTCGAGTTCGATTCGGTGGGGGTCGTAGCCGCGTCGCTCGTAGAAGCGCCTCGCGTCCGCGTTGCTGACCATGACGTCGAGGGCGACGACGTCGGCGCCGGACTCGGCCAGGCGGCGCTCCGCGGCGTCGAGAAGGGCCCCGCCGACGCCCTCGCCGCGGTGGGACGCCTCGACGAAGAGGTTGTGGACGATCCCCCGGGTGACGTCCTGCTCGTACCGTCCGGTTTCGAGGCCGAACATCACGAACCCGACGACGGCGTCCGCGTCCGGGTCGGGGCGGGCGACGCGGACACCGTCGACGGCGACGTGCTGGGCGAGCGCCTCGCGGATGGTGGTCCGGTTCGGCTCGGCCAGCAGGTGCGAGTCGTACCGGCGCTGATCGGCGGCGAGTCGCACCCAGAGGTCCGCGAGGGCGTCGACGTCGCCGCCGTCGGCTGGGACGATGCGCATCGGTCGATCGACGGGCGGCACGCGCCTAACGATTTCGACCACCGGCCGCACCCGAAACCGACGGAGGGGCGGCTGTAGTCGCGTCGGCCGAATCTGGAGGCATCGAGCCGCGCCGGGAGGCGTCGCGTCCGGCGAGGAGGCCGCCGTAGCCGACCCGTCCGGGCGCGCGAGAGTGTCTGATCGACCGTGAGATATCGGGAAGAAAGGCTTATGTGGCTTTCATGGCCCCGTTTGGGCATGTGGAGGCTCACCAATGGGGATCGCGGATAGCGCCTCGCGGGGGCGGGAACTGCTTCGGGACCAGCCGATCGTACTCGTGGCGACGGTCGTCGTCGCCGCGCTCGTTCTCGACCTCGTTCGGCGGGTGCTCGCGGGCGACGTGACCACCTCGAACGTCGTCGTCCTCGTCTGGCGAGGGGTCGTCAACGGACTCGTCATCGGGCTCGCGGGGATCGGCCTCTCGATGACGTACAGCATCCTGAACTTCGCCAACTTCGCGCACGGCGACTACATCACCAGCGGGGCGTTCGCGGGGTGGGCGACGACCTGGGTCATCGCCGGCCTCGGCGCGGCCGATCTGGGGAGCCTGCTCCTGGTCGGCGCCGGCGGCAACGTCTTCTCCTCCGATCTCGGCACCAGCATCGTCACTACGCCGGGGGCGATCCTGGCCGGCCTCCTGATCTCGGGCGTGGGCGCGGTCGTCCTCGCCCTGGTGATCGACCGACTCGTCTACCGACCCCTGCGGGGCGAGGACGGCATCACGCTGCTCATCGCCAGCATCGGCGTCGCCTTCGCGCTGCGGTACCTGCTGGTGTTCGTGTTCACGACGGGAGTCCGGTCGGTCGCCGTCACGCCCCCCTCATTCCGGTTCTCGATCCTCGGCGTCGGGATGGGCTTTGGCTACCACGAGGTGACGCTGCTCGTCTGCGCGCTGGCGCTGATGGCGGCGGTCCACCTGCTGCTCCAGCGGACGAAACTGGGCAAGGCGATGCGGGCCATGTCCGACAACGAGGACCTGGCCCGCATCACCGGCATCCCGACCGAGCGGGTGATCCGCTGGACGTGGATCCTCGGCGCCGGCCTGGCGGGCGTCGCGGGCTACCTGCTCATCCTCGAATCGGGGACGATCGCGTACAACCGCGGCTGGATCCTCCTGCTGTTCATCTTCGCGGCCGTCATCATGGGCGGGATCGGGTCGGTGTACGGGGCCATCCTCGGCGGCCTCATCATCGGGCTCACGGACACGCTCTCGCAGGTGTGGCTCCCCAGCGAGTTCACCCAGGCCGCCGCGTTCGCACTGATGATCCTCATCCTCCTCTACCGACCGGAAGGGCTGTTCGCCGGGAGGACGACGGCATGAGCGGCGCGTCCGGGTCCGACGCGAGCGCCGGGACGACGATCCGCGAGGCGCTGGACAACGACGCGGTGCTGGTGCTCGGCCTGCTGCTGGCGATCTACGTCGGCTTCTACCTGCTCGGGGCGACGCTCGGCTTCCAGAGCAACGGCATCGCCAACTCGCTGCGACGGGTGACCTTCCTCACTGCGGTGTACGCGATGGTCGTCCTCGCGCTGAACCTGCAGTGGGGGTACACCGGCCTCTTCAACATCGGCGTCGCGGGCTTCATGGCCGTCGGCGTCTACACGATGGCGATGGCCACCGCCGCGCCCGACGCCCGGGTGCCCGGCCTCGGCCTCCCGCTGTGGGTCGGCGTCGTCCTGGGGATGCTCGCGGCGGCGCTGGTCGGCCTGATCGCTGCGCTCCCCGCGCTGCGGCTCCGCGCCGACTACCTCGCCATCACCACCATCGCCTTCTCCGAGATCATCCGATTCACCTACCTCTCCAGCACGTTCCAGTCCTTCACCGTCGCCGGGACGCAACTCGGCACCGGGGGCGGCAGCGGGATCGGGATCGCCCACACCCCCGACGACGTCGTCATCGCCCTGCTGATCGAGAACCCGATCGGGGCCGTCCTCTACGCGCCGATCGAGAATCTCCTCACGGGCTGGGGGATCGTCCCGAACGTCGTCCGCGGGTGGGTGTACGCGGTGGCCCTGCTCGTCGGCGTCCTCGCCTTCTACTGGCTGCTGTCGCGGATCGCCCACTCGCCGTTCGGGCGGGTGCTCAAGGCCATCCGCGAGGACGAGGACGTCGCCCAGGCGCTCGGGAAGGACACCCGCGCGTTCAAGATCAAGGCGTTCATGGTCGGCTGCGCGCTGATGGGGCTCGTCGGCATCCTCTGGCAGGGCTCGCTCGGCTTCGTCAACCCCAACTCGTTCCTGCCGCAGGTCACCTTCTTCATCTGGATCGCGCTCATCATCGGCGGGGCGGGCTCGAACACGGGGTCGGTGCTCGGCGGGGCGCTGTTCGCCGGCCTGCTGTTCGAGGGCCCGCGCTACGTCGCCAACGTCGTCGACCAGTCGTTCCAACTCGGCTCCGCGCCGTCGACGATCGCCGGCGGCGTCGGCCCCCTGTTCGCCGGCGACCCGATCCCGCTCGTGGCCTACACGCTCGCCAACATCGCGCCGCTCCGCCTCGTGCTCGTCGGCGTCGTTCTGATCGTCCTGATGCACCGCCGGCCGGAGGGACTGCTCGGCCACCGCAAGGAGACCGCCGCCAGCATCGACCTCGGTCGACCGACGCGCGACGGGAGCGCGAGCGCGGGCGCCGACTCGATCCCGGTCGGCGACCGCGACACTGGGGGTGAGGGCCGATGAGCGACGCCACCGAATCGGGGCCGACCGAGGCGTCGAGCGACGTCCGGGGCGCCGCTGCCGACGCGGGGACGGCCGAGGCCCGGACCGGGGCCGCCGCAGTCGACGATCCGATCCTGCGCGTCGAGGGCCTCCACAAGTCCTTCGGCGGGATCACCGCCGTCGACGGCGCCTCCTTCGCCATCGACCGCGGCGTCCTGACGGGGCTGATCGGCCCGAACGGCGCCGGCAAGTCGACGACGTTCAACCTGATCACGGGCTTCCATCAGCCCGACGACGGTTCGGTCTACCTCGACGGCGACGACATCACCGGGCACCGGCCCCACGAGATCGCCAACCGGGGACTGGTGCGGACGTTCCAGATCGCCCGCGAACTCTCGGAGATGAGCGTGCTGGAGAACATGATGCTCGCCCCGCAGCGGCAGGCCGGCGAGGCGCTGTGGCGCTCGGTCACCCCCGGCGTCCGTGGCGACGTTCGGGCCGACGAGGCCGAACTGCTGGACCGGGTCTGGGAGATGCTCGAATCGTTCGACATCGACCACCTCGCGGAGGAGCACGCGGGCAACCTCTCGGGCGGGCAGCGAAAACTGCTCGAACTCGCCCGGGCGCTCATGACCGATCCGGACATCCTGCTGCTCGACGAGCCGTTCGCCGGGGTCAACCCCTCCCTGGAGGACCGGTTGCTTGACCACGTCCACGACCTGCGCGCGCAGGGGTACACCTTCCTGCTGGTCGAACACGACATCGACCTCATCATGAACAACTGCGAGCGCGTGATCGTCCTCCACCAGGGGAAGATCCTCGCCGACGGGACGCCCGCGGATATCCGGGCCGACGAGCGCGTCATCGACGCCTACCTGGGGGGCGACGTATGAGCCTGCTCGACGTGTCGGGGCTGGACGCCGGCTACGGCGACCTCCAGATCCTGACGGACGTCGACATGACCGTCGACGACGGGGAGTACGTGACCATCGTCGGCCCGAACGGCGCCGGCAAGTCGACCGTGATGAAGTCGGTCTTCGGCCTGACGACCCACATGGGCGGCACCGTCACCTTCGACGGCGACGACATCACCGCCCGTCCCCCCGAGGAGGTCATCCACCTCGGCATGGGCTACGTCCCCCAGACGGACAACGTCTTCCCGTCGCTCACCGTCGAGGAGAACCTGGAGATGGGGGCGTACATCCTCGACTCGGTCCCCCAGGACGCGCTCCGCGAGGTGTACGACCGCTTCCCCATCCTGGAGGAGCGAAAAGAGCAGAAGGCGGGCACCATGAGCGGCGGGCAACAGCAGATGCTGGCGATGGGTCGCGCGCTGATGCTCGACCCCACCCTCCTGTTGCTGGACGAGCCCTCGGCGGGGCTGGCGCCCGACCTCGTCGACGAGATGTTCGACAAGGTCGACGAGATCAACGAGTCGGGGACGGCCATCCTGATGGTCGAACAGAACGCCAAGGAGGCGCTCCGGCGCTGTGACCGCGGGTACGTCCTCGTCAACGGCGCGAACGCCTACGTCGACACCGGGCGGGCCCTGCTCGACGACGAGGAGGTCCGCCAGCAGTTCCTCGGCGGGTAACCGGCTCTGCATCCGTCCCGACCGCCACGCGCCTCCGCCCCGAACGAGACACCAACACGACCCGCCCGGATCGCTCCGCGCTCTCACGGACGGCGGACGCTCCTCGCGACGTGTGCTCAAAAAAGGGGATCGGTGGTCGTCGAACCGTCGAACGGGCCGGCCCCGATCAGTTGGAGCCGGAGAACTCGACGGTGTTGACGGTCTCGAAGCCGCTCTCCGTGTCGGGGGCGAACTCCCAGACTTCGTACGAGACGGCGCTCATGTCGCCGTTGTCGTCGAAGTCGACGCTGCTGGAGGCGCCGACGTACTGGATCTCCTCGCCCGCGGCGGCCATGCGGACGCCCTCGGCCATGTTCTCGACGGAGACCTCGGTGCCGCCGGGGTTGGCGACCTCCCGCATCGCGTCGCGCACCGCGGGGCCGGAGTTCTCGCCCGCCCGCGCGTTTGCGAGCACCAGCACCGCGCTCGCGTCGAACGAGTGGGCGGTGAAGATCCCGGGGGCCTCGCCGTACTCCTCCTCGAAGGCGGACGCGAAGGCCTCGGAGGCGGGACCGGACGGCAGCGGCGCCGTCCCGATCACGTTCTCCATCGGGTTGCCGATCTGCTGTTGCATCTTGCTGTCCTTGAGGCCGTCCGTGACCATGATCTGCTCCTCGCCCTCGAAGTCGGCGTAGTAGTCGAGGAACATCTGCGTCCCGCTCTCGGGGTAGCCGATGATCACGAGGAGGTCGGGGGAGTCCGACAGGGCCGACTGGAGCTTCGAGGTGTACGACGACTGCGCCTTCTCGAAGGAGGTCTGGGTCTGGACGGTGCCGTCGGCGCTCTCGAACGCGTCGGTGAACGCCTGCGAGAGCAGTTGTCCGTAGTCGTTGTTGACGTAGAGCGTCGCCGCCGACGACACGCCGAGGTTCTCGTTTGCGACCTGCGCCATCACCTGACCCTGCAGGGCGTCCGACGGTGCGGTTCGGAAGATAAAGTCGTCGTCCTCCAGGTTGGTCACCGTCGGCGCCGTGCTCGACGGCGAACACCCGACGATCTGGTTGGGGATGAACACCTGGTTCGCCACCTGGATGTTCACGCCGGAGGACGCCGGCCCGCAGACGCCGGGGATGCCGGCGTTGATCAGCGCGTTCGCCGCAGAGATCCCGGACGAGGGGTCGGTCTGCGTGTCCTCGACCTGGTTTTCGACGCTGATGCCGCCGAGGTCTTCTCCCTCCAGCAGCGTCGTCGGCAGGACGGCCGCGTCGCGCATCGGCGTCCCGACGGACCCGAGGTCGCCGGTGAGCGGGAGGAGGACGCCGTACTGGATCGTACGTTCGGCGCCTCCGCCGTCGCCGGAGCCACCGTCGCCGGAGCCACCGTCGCTCTCACCGTCGCCGGAGCCACCGTCGCTCCCGCCGTCGCCGGAGCCGCCGTCGCTACCACCGTCGCCGCCCGTACACCCCGCGAGGCCGACGACGCCGGCGCCGCCGAGCACTCTGAGGAACTGCCGCCTGTCACTTCGATCTGGCATAACGTCCCGGATGTAGCGTCTTTCGACTATAAATCTATTTATGGTTGACACCGCAATTTCACCCTTCGACGGCGGTTGATCCGTCAGATCCTGACTCCTCGCGCGAAATTTCGGGACGAGCGTCCGTCGAGCCCGGGGCGCCAACAGCGTCGCGGCGAAGACCCGGCCGAGAACAGCGGGAGTCGGCGGCCGAGCGCCGGAGCGGCGACGCCGCGCCTTCGAGGGAGGTCGTCGGGGCGAGTGAGGAAGGTCGTCGGGGCGAGTGAGGAAGGTCGTCGGGACGAGTGAAGAAGGTCGTCGGGACGGGGGAGGTCGGCTTTCGAAGAGCCGTTGTGGCGACGCTCAGACCTGTTTCGGCTCGGAGACGAACGCGTCGGCGCCCTCGTAGAACCAGAAGCCGTGCTCGCGCATCACGCGTCCCAGGATCCGGTGCATCGTCTGAAGGTCCTCGATCTCGTCGACCCCGACGTGGGCGAAGACGTCGCGGAGGGGGACCACGGTCTCGTAGTCGATCCGGATCGGGTCGTCGCCGTGTTCCTCGACGAACGCCGTGACGTCGAGCGGGAAGTCCTCGTCCTCGTCGACCTTCTTCGCGATGACGGCGTGGCCGTACTTGCGGCGTCCCTCGCTCCCCTCCTCACCGTCGGGATCGTGCGGCCAGTCCTGACTCATGTCCCCGCGTTACGGGGGTCGCGGCATAGTGTTTGCGTTCCCGGCGGCGAGGACGCCGGCGGCCCGTGGGCGCGTCGTCGGCCGCTTCCGGTCGACCGGGAGTCCCGCGGGTCGCCGGGAGAAAACGCGGTGGGACTGGGATTTGAACCCAGGAGGCCTGACGGCCACCTGCTTTCAAGGCAGGCGCAGTGGGCCGGACTTTGCTATCCCACCGCGCGTGGCGGTTCCCGCGCCGGCGGCTAATGCCTGTCGGTCGTCGATCCGTCGTCGACCGATCCAGTCGGCCGTCCGCCGATCCGTCGTCGACCGGTCCAGTCGGCCGTCCGCCGATCCGTCGTCGACCGGTCCAGTCGGTCGTCCGCCGATCGGTCGACCTCGGCGATCAGGCACGCACGACCCGTCGGCCGTCCTCGTCGACGACGACGTCGAGGCCGAGGTCGTCGACGAACGCGGCGGTGTGCTGGGGGACGAGGCGACCGGCAGATCGGCGGGCGTCGAGCAGCGTCAGCGCGGTCACCAGGTCACCGGGGCGCTCCAGGGTCGGCGTCAGGCCGACGAAGTCGACGCCGAGGTCGACGTCCGCGGCGCGGTCGGCGAGGGTGCGCAGTTCGGGATCGCCGAGCGCCCCCTCGAAGTCGATCGGGTCGGTGAACGCCGCGTACGACACCCGGCCGTCGGTCGACGGGGCGAGCACCACGGGGGTCGACCGGAGTTTCATCGCGGCGCTGTCGATCAGCGTCCGGGTCAGGAACGCGGCGGTGGGCCGGACGAACGCCGCGGAGATCACGTCCTCCTCGCCCAGCAGGTGGGTGACGGTGTTGCCCGCGCGGGCCGAGGGCGTCGACCCGACCTGCACCTCGAAGCGGACGTCGTCGGTGCCGCCGAGCGCGTCGGCCACGGTCGCCCGGACGGCCGCCTCGGCGTCGACCTCGCTGAACGCCTCCGGGAGGTCGGCCCCCTGGCGGTAGTTGACGAGGAGGTCGCCGCCCGAGCGGTCGACAGCCCGGAGGACATCCTTCAGCATGGCCTCGTAGAGGTCTGCGGCCTCCGACGCCGAGAGCGTGTCGCTCGCGGCCAGTTCGGGCAGGACGAGCCCCGGTTCCGGCGGATCGACGAGGACGGCGATGACGGTCATACCGGGTGGTCGGACGGCGCGGCCTTCAACGCGCCGCTTCGAGCCGAGCGCAGCGGGCGCATCTGTGCGGACGAACGGGCGACGCGGCCGAGACGCGCGAGCGACTGGCCGAAGTACGCGAGCGACGACGATCCGGCTGAGCGGTCGACTTTTCTTCGAGGCGGCCCAAGGGAGGCCGTGACGGCGTCAGGAACTCTGGCTCGACTCGTTGCGCTGGCCATCGCGGTGGGCGCCGCCGGCGGCCTCGCCGCCCTGGTGAGCGGGAACGCCGAGCGGCCGGTCGCGCTCGCCGTGACCGTGTTTCTCGTCGCGGTCCTCGCCGGCGTCGTGATGCTCGGCTCGAGTCGCGCGCGGCGAACCGGCACGCCCTACTGGGGCCGGTGAGCCACGCAGGATCGAACCGACGGCGACGAGAGCGTGACCGATGCGGTGACGCCACGTCAGGCGGTCGCTACCGCCCGCGTCGGCCCTTGGTCTGCCGGTAGTCCCGCGCCAGCACTGACTCGCGGACGTGTTCGACGAACGCCTCGGTCTGGGCGTCGGTCTGGTCCTCCACCGCGAGCATCGGGACCAGTTCGAACCCGCGCCCCCGGATCGTCGTCGCGTGGTCGCGCTCGATATTGAAGGAGTCCGCCGCGCGCGTCGTGTAGTCGGTGGCGAGCGCCCGAAGCACTCGCTCGCCCACGGGTACGATGATCTCCGGGTTGATCATCCGGAGTTCGGCGTTCAGGAAGGGCTCGCAGGCGTCGACCTCCTCGTCGGTCGGTCGACGCGTCGGGTCCCGACACCGGGTGAGGAGGGTGAGAAACGCGTTCTGGAGGTCGGGTTCCTCGGCGTCCGGCGGCGAACGCGAGAATCCGAGGTCGCCCAGGATCCGCTGGAGTCGCTCGCCGGCCGGATCGCCGGTAAAGGGGACGCCCGTCCGCTCCGCGCCGGGCCCGGGCGACTCGCCGACGAAGACGAACTCCGCGCCGACGTCGCCGTACCCGTGGACCACCCGCTCGCGCGTCTCACACAGGGCCGGACAGTTGGTGCAGCCCTCGTCCATGCCGAACGGGTTCGCGAATTCGTCCTGGTGAGCGTCCACGCGTGGACCAGGCCCGCGCCGGGGAAAAGCGTCCCGGGTGGCCCTCTCGCGTCGCCGGGAGGGCGTCCGACCGACGCGAGCCTCCACCGGCAAGCCGACCGACGCGAGCCTTCAAGTGCGATAGCGCGCCCACCCCGCGGCGTGACCTGAACCTCGACGCGCGGCGGGCCGCGGGTGTCCGACACGTCGCCGTGCGACTCGAGCGGGTGTCGGCTGTCAGCTACGCGACCGATGAACCCGGCGGCCGCGCCCACGGTGCCGTCGCCGACGAGCACGACGAGTGCGCGGTGAAAGTAAACGGAGCGTATCCGATCCGGATCCGGCACGTACGAGGGGAGAACCCCACTGGAGCGGGGGAGCGCCGCGGTTCGGGGGCGGATTTCGCGGGTGAAAGTGAACGGGCGGTCTGGGGGCGGTCGATCCGCCAGTCGTCGTCCGGCGGCAGTCGTCGCCTACGGCGAGCGCGGCTCAGCCCAGCCGGCGTCGGTTGACCACGCCGACGTTGTTGGCGACGTTCTCGGTGACTACACGGAAGGCGTCAGCCGTCTCGCCCTCCCCGAGGACCGCGGGTTCGCCGCCGTCGCCGCCCGTCCGGATCGCCGGGTCGAGCGGGATGCCGCCGAGGTACGGGAGGTCGTTCTCCTCGGCGAGGGCGCGGCCGCCGCCGGTCCCGAAGATGTCGTGAGTCGACCCGCAGTCCGGGCACCGGAAGCCGGCCATGTTCTCGACGATGCCGAGGACGTTGGTGTCGTGCTTGCCGAACATCCGGAGCCCCTTGCGGGCGTCGTCGACGGCGACCTCCTGGGGCGTGGTGACGACGACGGCCCCGGTCAGGGGGAGCGTCTGGAGGACGGTCAGCTGGGTGTCGCCGGTGCCCGGAGGCAGGTCGACGATCAGGTAGTCGAGCGACCCCCACTCGACGTCCTCGACGAGCTGCGTGAGGAGCTTGTGGACCATCGGGCCGCGCCAGATGACCGGGTCGTCCTCGCCGACGAGGAAGGCCATGCTCATCAGGCGGATCCCGTACTTCTCGGGCGGGACGATGGTCTCCTGCTCGGTCGCCTGGGGGACGTCCTCGGCGGCCACCATCCGCGGGACGTTGGGGCCGTACACGTCGGCGTCGAACAGGCCGACCCGGGCGCCGAGCTTCGAGAGCCCGGCGGCCAGGTTCACCGCGATGGTGGACTTGCCGACGCCCCCTTTGCCGGAGGCGACCGCGATGACGTTCTTCACGTCCGGGAGGACCTGCTCGTCGCGACCGAGGTCGGAGGGGAGGCTCGCGGAGAGCTCCGCGTCCAGCCCCGCGTCGCCGAGCACCTCCCGGACGCGGCTCGCGATCTGCGTCTCGTGGGGCGCGTACGGCGCGCCGAGCGCCAGCGACACCCGCGCCACGTCGCCGTCGACGTCGACGGCGTTGACGAGGCCGAGCGAGACGATGTCGTCGCCGAGGTCGGGATCGGAAACCTCCCCCAGGAGGTCCCGGACGTCCGCGTCGTTCATGCCTCGGAGTGGGCGAGAGCAACCGATAAGGGTTTTGACCGGATGGCGAACCGGGTCCGCGACCCCCGCGATCGCAACCGTTCACCGACACGCACGCGCGGTTGAGGTAACCTCATACAGTTACGTCAGGGCGGCTCGGACCCGCGAGTTTAAGGAAACACGCGGGAAGTAACAACTGATGCTGACAGACGACTTCGGCCGGGAAGTCACCGGGATTCGCGTCTCTCTCACCGACCGGTGTAACTTCGACTGCGTCTACTGTCACAACGAGGGGCTCGGAGACACGCGTGGGCCGATGGACGCACAGGACAACGAGATGACCGCAGACGAGGTCGTTCGGATCCTGGAGGTCGTCGAGGAGTTCGGCGTCGACTCGGTGAAGTTCACGGGCGGCGAGCCGATGTTACGCGACGACCTGGAGGAGATCATCCGGCGGACGCCCGACTCCATGGAGGTGTCGCTGACGACGAACGGCACCTTCCTGCCGGGGCGCGCCGAGGCGCTACGGGAGGCCGGCCTGGAGCGGGTGAACGTCTCCCAGGACGCGCTCGACCCGGAGGCGTTCGCGGAGATCACCAAGTCCGGCGCCTACGAGCGCGTCATGGAAGGCGTCGAGGCGGCGCTCGACGCGGGGCTGGCCCCGGTGAAGCTCAACATGGTCGTGTTCGAGCACACCGCCGGCTACGTCGAGGGGATGGTCGAGCACGTCGCCGAGAACGACGGGCTCCAGCTCCAGCTCATCGAGTACATGCCCGAACTCACCGGCCGCCCGGAGTGGAACATCGACATCCAGCGGGTCCACGACTGGCTCGCCGACGTGGCCGACCGGGTCGAACACCGCGAGATGCACGACCGCAAGCGCTACTGGGTCGACGGCGGGATGGTCGAGATCGTCGATCCGGTGGAGAATCCGACGTTCTGTGCGAACTGCCACAGAGTGCGCGTGACCCACGAGGGGTACCTCAAGGGGTGTCTCAACCGCAACGACGACCTCCGGCCGATGGGCGAGATGAGCCGCGAGGAGATCCGCGAGGCCTTCCGGGACGTGGTGGCAAACCGGGTCCCCTACTACGGCGAGTACCTGACCCGGGACGACGACGGAGCCTGGACGCTCAACGAGGAGTACATCGGCGCCTGACGGATTCTTCCGACCGAGTCGACTGCTCGGTCGCCGGTGGCTCGGCTGCGACGCCCGCGGGACCTTTCGTGACGCTTAAGTAGTCACCGCGGGGTATCTCTGAACGCGATACGCTGTAGGGGCGATCGGGTCCCGAGTCCGAGAGGGCGACAGTACACGACCACATGAGGTTGCGGTAGCCAAGCCTGGCCCAAGGCGCTGGGTTGCTAACTCAGTGGCGCAAGCCTCCGGGGTTCGAATCCCCGCCGCAACGCTCACCCCTCACACCAGTTATGAGTGCAGAAGAACCCGAGGACGGCTCGACGGACGACGCGGAGGAGGAGAACCTTCGCTATTTCGTCCGAATCGGTCAGACGGACCTTGACGGGACGAAATCCGTCGAGCGCAGCCTCACAGACATGAAGGGCATCGGCAAGCGCACAGCGCGAGTCGTTGCCGACGAGGCGGGTGTAGACCGGACGGCGACGTTCGGCCTGCTCGACGAGGACGAGATCGACAGCGTCGTCGAGGTCGTGGAGACGCTCCACGATCACACCCCCACGTGGATGGCCAACCGCCGAAACGACTTCTTCAGCGGGGAGACCACCCACGAGATCGGCAACGACCTCGAACAGAAGCGCACGCACGACATCAACCGGATGCGGATGATCAGCTCCTACAAGGGCGTGCGCCACAACCGAGGACAGAAGGTCCGCGGGCAGCGGACCAAGTCCACGGGTCGCACCGAAGGGACCATCGGGGTCAACGTCGAGGCGATCAAGGAAGACATGGAAGCTGAGGCCGACGAGGAAGAATGACGACCGGCAAGAACACCAAGCTCTACGAGACGCCCAACCACCCCTACCAGGGCGAGCGCATCGCCTCGGAGGCGGGGCTGCTCGAGACCTACGGGCTGGCGACCAAGGAGGAACTCTGGCGCGCCCAGTCCGAGCTGCGGTCGATGCGCCGCGAGGCGCGACGGCTGCTCGGCGAAGCGCAGGGCGACGTCGAGGCCGCCCAGGAGGCCGGTTCGGGCTTCATCGCCCGTCTCCGGCGGCTGGGCATCCTCGGCGAGAACGACGACATCTCGCAGGTGCTGTCGCTGGACGTCACCGACGTCCTCGAACGGCGCCTCCAGACGGTCGTCTACCGGCAGGGCCTCGCGAACACCCCCAACCAGGCGCGACAGTTCATCGTCCACGGACACGTCACGGTCGACGACGCCCGCGTCCGCGTTCCCTCGAAGAAGGTCGAGGTGAACGAGGAGGACGCCGTCGCCTTCGACGAGACGAGTCCGCTCGCGGACGAACTCCACCCCGAGCGCGCCACGGAGCAATAACCCATGAGTGAGACAGAGGACGGCAAGTGGGGCATCGCCCACGTACACGCATCGTTCAACAACACCCTGATCACCGTCACGGATCAGACGGGCGCCGAGACCATCGCGAAGTCCTCCGGCGGGTCGGTCGTCAAGCAGAACCGCGACGAGGCCTCGCCGTACGCCGCGATGCAGATGGCCGAGCAGGTGGCCGAGGAAGTCATGGCCGCCGGTCTCGAGGGCCTGCACGTCCGCGTGCGCGGCCCCGGCGGGAACCGGAACAAGTCCCCCGGTCCCGGCGCGCAGGCGACGATCCGGGCGCTCGCCCGGGCGGGCCTGGAGATCGGTCGCATCGAGGACGTCACCCCGATCCCCCACGACGGGACCCGCGCACCGAAGAACAGCCGCCTATGAGCACCAACACCGAGTTCGAGGTCGAGTTCATCGAGCGCGACGAGCGGAGCGCGCGCTTTCTCGTCCGGGGGCTGTCCCCGGCGTTCGCCAACGGCATCCGCCGGGCGATGATCGCCGACGTCCCGACGTTCTCCATCGACACCGTCCGGTTCGTTGAGAACTCGTCGGTGATGTTCGACGAGATGATCGGCCTCCGCCTCGGCCTGGTGCCGCTGACGACACCGCTCGACGACTTCGAGATCGGCGACACCGTCACCCTCGCGCTGGACGTCGAGGGACCGGCCACGGCCTACTCGGGCGACATCGAGTCGTCCGACGCGATGGTCGTCCCGGCCGACGAGAACGTCCCGGTCATCGAACTCAAGGAGGGCCAGCGCCTCGAACTGGAGGCGGACGCCGTCCTGGAGTCGGGCAAGTCCCACGCCAAGCAGCAGGGCGGGGTCGCCGTCGGCTACCGGCACCTCCAGCGGGTCGAGGTCGTCGGCGACGCCCCGGAGTTCGAGGATCAGGAGCCGAACGTCCTCCGCGGCGTGATCGAGGAGGACGGCGAACTGATCCCGACCGAGGCGTTCGACAACGACCTCACGAACCGGTACCCCGGCAAGGAGGTCGAGGTCCACGACGTCCCCGGGGCGTTCGTCTTCCACGTGGAGACGGACGGCTCGTTCAGCGTCGAGGAACTCGTCACGCGCGCGGTCGAGTCGATCGGCTCCCGCGCCGAAGAACTCGAATCGAAGGTCGCACTGTAAGATGAACGCCGCCCCCCGACCCACGACCGTCCGGACGGACGCTCCCGCAGCGGAGGACCCCCGAGCGACGGGACCGTCCGGCGACGACGACCGCCGCGACCGGCCGACGCGGCCGCGTTCGCGCCCGGTGCAGGTCGTCGCCGTCTCGCGGTCACCCCGGACCGAAAGTGGTTTTACGGGGGGCAGACTACGAAGGAACGCGCGCAGGGATAGCCAAGTCAGGCCAACGGCGCAGCGTTCAGGGCGCTGTCCCATAGGGGTCCGCAGGTTCAAATCCTGCTCCCTGCACTTCCTTCGATTCTCTCGCTCCCGAGCCGCGAGCGCCGCGAGTCCGTCGCGGCCCGCCGGCCCGGAGCGATCTCCCTCCCACGCGGAGGACCAACCACAGAGGAAGCACAATGAGTAGCAAGACGAACCCGAGACTCCAGAGTCTCATCGCCGAGCTGAAGTCGGTCTCGCGCGAGTCCGGCGCCGCCGTCTGGCAGGACATCGCGGATCGGCTGGAGAAGCCCCGGCGCACCCACGCGGAGGTCAACCTCGGCCGCATCGAACGGTACGCGGCCGAAGACGAGACCGTCGTCGTCCCCGGCAAGGTGCTGGGAAGCGGTGTGCTGCAGAAGAACGTCACCGTCGCCGCCGTCGACTTCTCCGGCACCGCCCGGACGAAGATCGAGCAGGTCGGCGACGCGGTGTCGCTCGAACAGATCGTCGAGAACAACCCCGAGGGATCCAACGTGCGGGTGATCCGATGAGCCTGGCCGAGTTCGAGGCGGACGTCGTCGTCGACGCCCGCGACTGCATCCTCGGCCGGGTCGCCTCGCAGGTGGCCCAGCGCGCGCTCGACGGCGAGCGCGTCGCCGTGGTCAACGCCGAGCACGCGGTCATCACCGGCAACGAGGACGACGTCATGTCCGTCTACAAGAAGCGACAGGACGTCGGCTCCGACCGGGGTCCGTACTACCCCAAGCGGCCCGACCGCATCTTCAAGCGAGCGGTTCGCGGGATGGTCCCGCACAAGAAGCCGCGCGGCCGCGAGGCCTTCGAGAACGTCCGCATCTACGTCGGCAACCCGTACGACGAGGACGGCGAGGTTCTCGACGGCACGTCGCTGGACCGCCTGTCGAACATCAAGTTCATCTCGCTGGGCGAGGTCAGCGAGAAGCTGGGTGCTAACGTCACATGGTAACCAACACGTCAGGAAAGAAGAAGACGGCCATCGCCCGCGCCACGGTGCGCGACGGCGAGGGTCGCGTCCGAGTGAACTCCCGGCCCGTCGAACTGGTCGACCCGGAGATGGCGCGCCTGAAGATGCTGGAGCCGTTCCGCATCGCGGGCGAGGACCTGCGCTCGCAGGTCGACATCGACGTCACCGTCTCCGGCGGCGGCTTCGCGGGGCAGGCCGACGCGGTGCGGACGGCCGTCGCCCGCGGGCTGGTGCAGCATCTGAACGACGCCGAACTGCGGGACGCCTACATGGAGTTCGACCGCACGCTGCTGGTCAACGACGTCCGGCAGTCCGAGCCGAAGAAGTGGGGCGGCCCCGGCGCCCGCGCCCGCTACCAGAAGTCCTACCGGTAGGTGGTCCACCCATGATGATACCCGTCCGGTGTTTCACGTGCGGCAACGTCATCGGTGAACACTGGGACGAATTCGCGGCCCGCACCGAGGGCGGCGAGGACCCTGCGGCGGTGCTCGACGACCTCGGAGTGACCCGCCACTGCTGTCGCCGGATGATGGTCTCGCACAAGGACCTCGTCGACGTGGTCGCCCCCTACCAATGAGCGGGAGCCAGCGCTACAATCGGTACGAGAAGGCCCGGATCCTCGGCGCGCGAGCGCTCCAGGTGTCCTACGGGGCGCCGGTGCTCGTCGAGAGCGACCAGACCGAGCCGATCCTCATCGCGGCCGAGGAGTACGACGCCGGGGTGCTCCCCTTCACCGTCAAGCGGGAGGGGACCTGATGACCCGCGTCGAGAGCGTCACGCTCCGGCGGGTGCTCGACTCCCGCGGCAACGCGACCGTCGAGGCCGACGTGCTGACCGAGTCCGGTGGCTTCGGACGCGCCGCGGCGCCCTCCGGGGCGTCGACCGGCGAGTACGAGGCCATCGAACTCCCGCCCTCGGAGGCCATCGCCGCCGCCCGGCGCCACGCGGTGCCGCGGCTGGTCGGCGAGGTCCACGCGGGCAACCAGCGCGAGGTCGACGCGGCGCTCCACGCCGCCGACGGCACCGACGACTTCTCGGAGATCGGCGCCAACGCCGCCGTGGCCATCTCGATGGCCGCGGCGAAGGCCGGCGCGGACGTGCTCGGCGCACCCCTGTACCAGCACCTCGGCGGCGCCTTCCGCGGGGAGGCGTTCCCGACGCCGCTCGGCAACGTGATCGGCGGCGGCGAACACGCCAAGGAGGCGACCCACATCCAGGAGTTCCTGGCCGCCCCCGTCGGCGCGCCGTCGGTCGAGGAGGCCGTCTTCGCCAACGCGGCTGTCCACGCCCGCGCCTCGGAGCTGCTCGACGAGCGGGGCGTGCCCGCCGCCAAGGGCGACGAGGGCGCGTGGGCGCCAGCAATCTCGGACGCCGAGGCGTTCGAGGTGATGGCCGAGGCCGTCGACGACGTCGCCGACGACCGCGGCTTCGACGTCCGCTTCGGGCTGGACGTCGCCGCCTCCGAACTGTACGACGACGAGGAAGGCGGCTACGTCTACGGCGACCGGGTCCGCTCGACGGCCGAGCAGATCGACTACGTCGCCGAGATGGTCGACGACTACGACCTCGTGTACGTCGAGGATCCCCTCGACGAGAACGACTACGACGGCTTCGCGACCCTCACCGAGCGGGTCGGCGACCGCACGCTGATCTGCGGCGACGACCTGTTCGTGACCAACGTCGAGCGCCTGCGCGAGGGCGTCGAGACCGGCGCGGCCAACAGCATCCTGATCAAGCCGAACCAGATCGGGACGCTGTCGGACGCCTTCGACGCCGTCGAACTCGCGAGTCGGAACGGGATGGACGCGGTCATCTCCCACCGCTCGGGCGAGACAGAGGACGCGACGATCGCACACCTCGCCGTGGCGACCGACGCCCCGTACATCAAGACGGGGACGGTCCAGGGCGAGCGCACCGCCAAGCTGAACGAACTGATCCGCATCGCGGACGACGCAGTATGAGCGAGAACGACAACGACGCGGTCGAGGTCGTCGAGGACCAAGACGAGTCCCCGGCCGAGGCCGCCGACGAGACCGAGGAAGTACCCGCCGAGGCCGCCGACGAGGGGGCCGAGGCCGAGACACCGGCGGCCGACGAAGCGGCCGAGGCGACCGACGACGCCGCGGCCGACGAGGAGGACGCCGAGGCGGCCGGGCCGACGTTCGACGAGGACGTCATGCCCGACGACGAGGCCGACCTGCTGATCCCGGTCGAGGACTACCTCGCGGCGGGGGTCCACATCGGGACTCAGCAGAAGACCAAGGACATGGAGCGGTTCATCCACCGCGTCCGCGACGACGGGCTGTACGTGCTCGACGTCTCCCGGACCGACCAGCGAATCCGCACGGCCGCGGACTTCCTGGCCAACTACGCGCCCGAGCAGATCCTCGTGACCTCCTCGCGCCAGTACGGCCAGTTCCCGGCCAAGAAGTTCGCCGACGCCGTCGGCGCCCGCGCCCGCACCGGTCGATTCATCCCGGGGACGCTGACCAACCCCGAGTACGCTGGCTACATCGAGCCGGACGCCGTGGTCGTGACCGACCCCATCGGCGACTCGCAGGCCGTCAAGGAGGCCATCACCGTGGGGATCCCGGTCATCGCCATGTGCGACTCGAACAACCAGACGTCGAACGTCGACCTCGTCGTCCCCACGAACAACAAGGGGCGACGCGCGCTGTCGGTCGTGTACTGGCTGCTGGCCAACGAGACCCTCGACCGCCGCGGCTCCGACACGGTCTACGCCCTCGAAGACTTCGAGGCCGAGATCTAACCTCGACGACCGCTTTTCTCCGACCGTCCACCGTCGTCAGCGACCTCCCTGGACATACCAGCGACGCCACAGCGCCAGCGACGCCACAGCGCCAGCGACGCCACAGCGCCAGCGACGCCACAGCGCCAGCGACGACTCCGCGACTCACCGCGGCCCGTCGGCTATCAGGGAACGTCCGCCAGCGAATCGTACTCGTCCCAGCACTCGCAGTCCAGGTCGTCGATGGAGGTCACCTCGTCGGGGAGGTCGGAGATGGGCATCCCGCCGTCGACCTCGTCGCAGTCGTCGGTGTGGATCGAGAAGTCAGAACTCGACATGATCGGCATGGGTGAGCGTACGCGGGGGGAACCAAAAGTGTTGAGAGACCTGACAGGCCGCCGAGTCTCGCCCACCCGTCGGTCCGACCCCGTGGGGAATCAAAAGTACCATCACAGCCCGCCACCCAGTGGGCCGTACCAGGTGGTTTCTGTGACCGAGAAACGCGAATACAAAGACGACTATCCGGACAAGACGCTGTACATCCCGGGGCCGACGGAGGTGCGCGAGGACGTCATCGAGGCGATGTGCGAGCCGATGTTCGGCCATCGGATGGACCGGATGACGGACCTGTACACGACCATCGTCGAGGACACGAAGGAGTTCCTCGGCACCGACAACGACGTCGTGATCCTCACGGCCTCGGGGACCGAGTTCATGGAGAGTTCGATCCTCAACCTCGTCGACGAGAACGTCCTCGTGACGACCTGCGGGAGCTTCAGCGAGCGGCAGGCCAACGTCGCCGAACGCCTGGGAAAGACCGTCGACACGCTCGAATACGAGTGGGGAAAAGCGGTCAAACCCGCGGACGTGCGCGAGGCGCTGGAGACGAGCGATACGGGCTACGACGTCGTCACCTGCGTGATGAACGAGAGTTCGACGGGCGTCCGCAACCCGGTTGAGGAGATCGGCGACGTGGTCGCGGAGTATCCGGACACGTACTTCGTCGTCGACGCCGTCTCGGCGCTCGGCGGCGACTACGTCGACATCGACGACCACGGCATCGACGCCATCTTCACCTCGGTCCAGAAGGCCTTCGCCATGCCGCCGGGACTCGCGGTGTGCGTCGTCAGCGAGGAGGCCTACGAGCGCGAGGTCGAGAAGGAGTCCGCGTCGTGGTACGGCGGCTTCCAGCGTACGATCGACTACTACGACCGGAAGGGACAGACCCACTCCACGCCGGCGATCCCGGTCATGCTGGCCTACCGCAAACAGATGAAACACATGCTCGACGAGGGACACGGGGCCCGCGACGAGCGCCACCGGGAGATGGCCGAGTACACCCGCGAGTGGGCGCGCGAGCATTTCGACACCTTCCCGGAGGCGGGCTACGAGTCCCAGACCGTGAGCTGCATCGAGAACACGCGCGGCATCGACGTGGCCGCGACCATCGACGCCGTGAGCGAGGAGTACGACATGGTGTTCTCGAACGGCTACGGCTCGGCCCTCGGCGAGCAGACGTTCCGCATCGGCCACATGGGCGAGCACGACGTCGAGTCGATCAAGGCCCTGACCGACGCCATCGAGGACGTCGCCGGGCTGTGAGGTGCGGGCGTTCGAGGGCAGCGATCGGCGTCCACACGGCGACGGAGGTCCCGCGACCGGCCGCGACGGTGGTCGTCCGGGACCACTGACGAGCGACACAGCTGCTCGCCGCGTGAACGGTCGCCCGGAGCGAGAGCGAGAACCTATCGGGTCGCCCGGTTCTCCGTGGCCGGACTCGCCGGCCGACGTCGCCTCGGCAAACGGTCAAGGGAGTCCGGCGAGAACGGAAACACACGAATGATCGACCGAATCGTTATCGCCGTCGACGGGAGCGACGAAGCCCGCCACGCGGCGAGACGGGGGCTGGACCTCGCACTGGCCCTCGACGCGACCGTGGACGTGCTCTACGTCGTCCCCCAGAGAACCCTCCAGCTCACGCGGGCGTCCGACGAGCAGACGCGGCTTCGAAACCGCGGCGAGGAGGCGCTCTCCCGGATCGAGCAGTTGGCCTCGGAACTCGACCATCCGATCACGACGACGCTCGCCGAAGGCAAACCGGCCGTACAGATCAGCGAGTTCGCTGCCGAACGGGACGCCGACCTCATCGTCGTCGGGCGACAGGGGATGACGGGACTGGGGAAGCGACTCCTCGGGGGCGTCACGGAGCAGGTACTCCACCGGAGCGACGTACCGGTGTTCGTCGTGCCGGACGCCGATCGGACGTCGGACGACGAGACCGGATACGATCGGATCCTCGTCCCGACGGACGGGAGCGAGAACGCCGAGGAAGCCACGCGGTACGGTGCGGCCATCGCCCGCCCATACGGTTCGGACGTGCACGTCCTCAACGTCGTGGACCTGCAGGCCGCGGGAGGCGCGTTCAACGCGGGCGGCCTCGACCAGACGTTCATCGAACGGCTCGAAACGAGCGGAACGGAGGCCGTCGAGCGGGTCGCAACCCGGATAGAAGAAATTGCCCCCGGCCTCGACGTGGTGACTGCCGTCGAGCGGACGAAGTCGTTCGACGGGGCTGCCGCCGGGGTCCGCGAGTACGTCGAGGACAACGACGTCGACCTCGTCGTCATGGGGTCCCACGGCCGGTCGAACCTCCAGCGGCAACTGCTCGGGAGCATCGCCTCCTCGGTTCTTCGGACGGTCGACGTTCCCGTCCTGATCGTCACACGGAGCGTCCGCGAGGAGGCTCGGTGATGGTTCGCTGACGGGGGAGAACCCGATGGTCGGGACGTCCCCTCTTCTCGTCCTGGACGGTTACTGGTGGGACCCGACCGTGTGACGGTCACCTGATCGCCGCCAGGCGGTGACCGGGCGTCGTCTGGAACCCTCTCGCGACGAACTGTGCGCCCGGGACACTCGGAATCGACAAACTACTAGTAGGCGAGGACAGCGCCAGAACCCCGAGGTGGGAAAGGCAAAACAGAGTCTGCATACAACTGTATGCATATGTCGAAGAGTATCCGACTCTCCGAGGACGCTTACGAGCGCCTCGCCGCTCACAAAGGTGAGGATGAGACGTTCTCCGACGTCGTCCTTCGGCTCGCCGGCGAGCGTTCACTTGTGGAACTTGCGGGCATCCTCTCCGATGACGAGGCCGACGCGATGCGAGCGGCGATCGAAGAGAGACGCGCTCGGCGGGGCGACGACCTCGATAACGTTGCCGAGGAGCTCAGCGGGTCCTGAGTCTTGCTTCTGGACACCGGGTTCCTCATCGACCTGATGAACGGCGACGACGGCGCTGTCGAGAAAGCCCGCGAGTTAGAGGCCAACCTCGTCCAGCAACGACTCTCCGCGATGACGCTCTTCGAACTCTACTACGGTGCGGCGCGGTCGAACCAGTCCGAAGCCGAACGCGAGAAGATAGAGAGCGTACTCACCTCGAAGCCCGTGTACCCTGCTGATTCCGCCGTGATGCGGAAAGCGGGGCGACTCTCTGGTGAACATATGAACGACGGCAACGCCCTAAGCGATGGAGATGTTATCGTCGGGCCAACGGCGGCCGTTCTCGAAGAACCCGTGCTGACCCGGAACGTCGACGACTTCGAACGCCTCGGTGTGGACGTCGAGACGTACTGAACCCATCTCCGAAATCGAGTAAGATCGGATGATAGCAGGGGCTCGTCGGGTCAAGGTTGTCGCCCGGAACACTACCGGGAGAGAATCTACTGGTAGGTTCGGCTAACGTAGATCGAGAGACGGTATCTGCAGTTCGGCTGCCGTCGAGCAAACTGTGGTGACTGGTATCACTCCTCGCGTTTGCCGTACGTCTCCTCACCCCAACCGTGGTCGGACGCTTCGTCGTTCCGTTCGAGGTAGTCCTCCAGTACCTCCTGTACCGCTCGGCCGAGGTCCTCTAATGCGGTGTCGATCATCGTAACCGTGCTCGAATCGAGCGACTCGGTCGCGTCTCGCTCTCGCCAATCGTCCGGAATCGTCGGGGCGTCGAAGCGAAGGCGGTCTTCGGTTGGGTCCCAGTAAAAGTCGAACGCCTGGAACAGGCCGAGATCGGTGACGATTCGAACCTGCTCTTCGTCGAGGTTCGTGTACTCGGTCCACTCGTTGAACCCCTCCTTCCACGCACCCTCCTGGAGCAGGTCTTCGATGTCCTCGCGGTAGAAGTCCTCCGATCCGAGGGTCTCTTCCTGCCACTCGAATTCGCGCGGCATTCCTCGGTTCGAGAGGTCTGGTGGTTCCGGAACCTCGATGTCGAGGGCCATACCAGTGGTTCCACTGGTAACACAATAAAGCCCACAGCAGTTCCCTGCGAGATGGATAGATGCCTCTCGCAAGAGAACATCTCATTGCTGGATTGAGACACTGTGTTCAGCGCGCCGAACTCGACAGGCAGACTGTAGTTCACTAGCCGCCCCGTTGTAGCGTTCGTCTGTATCTATCTGTCGAGACCAAGCTGAGGTTTTCTCAATGATGCATACGCGCTCTGCATTCAGCATGGACACCCAAACACGGCAGAAATGCAGCATTCCCGGCAGCCATCATTCCACGCACGCCGTCAGCGACTATTTCTCGAAATTGCGACGAAAAACCAGCTCACTGGGGATCCCCTGACTCACCGATGGACTGCAACTGCTGTGATCGATATGATTCACAAATGGTTCCAATAGCATATACGAAATGTACGCCCGGAACACTAACGTCCGGCGTCATCCCGGGGTGCGTCCCGCGTCTGCCGGCTAACCCTCGTGCCGGGCGGCGCCGCTTCGGGCGGGCGCGGCCCTGTCGCACACCTGGGTTCTCCGCGCGGTCATCGCTCCCGAGGTGGGACGGCTCGGGCGGGGACTAGGGGTGTGCGTGGAAGCGTAGGAACCGACGATTGAAACGGGTTGCGATGCGGTGGGTGACGGCGAGCGATCAGTAGACGTACTCGGACTCCCGCAACTGGACGTACCGCCCATTGCCGAACTTCCGCTTGCGCCACTTGTACGAGAGCAGGAGCTTCATCGCGTCGAAGCCGGCGACGAACCGCTGGTCGAACATCTTGATGCCCTTGGACTCGGCCAGCATCTTGCGCGCGGTGGCGAACACGCGGTCCCAGTCGTCGGGGCCGTAGCCGCGGGCCAGGTCGGCGAACGCGACGTTCCGCAGGACCTCCTCGCCGATGGTCGCCTTCCAGGCGTCGTTGTACCGGCCGAGTTCGCGGTTGGCCGCCAGTCGACCGGCCACCCGCCCGGAGGCGATGGCGACGTGGTCCCCGCCCTCGTGGAACGCGGAGGTGGTGCCCATCGCGCCGCCGGCGACGGCGATCCCCGCCTCGACGGGCGAGTCGATCGGTCGCGTCGAGGAGATGGGGTAGGTCTCCGTGCCCTTGGATTTCCCGCGGTTCTCGACGAGCGGGAAGTCCTCGTCGACGTCGTACTCGTCGCCGTACTCCCGTTCGAGCAGCCGTCGGATGTACTCCCGGCCCTGCGGGAGGCGCTCGTCGTCGGGGCGGAGGAGCTTGTACGACGTCGGGTCCTCGACGTCGTCGAGTGCCATGCCGATCGGCATCGTCAGCCCGACTCGGCAGATCTCGTCGTCGTTGGGGAACACCCACGGGTAGGCGGTGTGCCCGGGCATGTACCCCCACCAGAACTTGATGGCCGTCCGGACCTCCTCGAACAGTTCCGGGGGGAAGCGCCGGTACTCCTGGTAGGCGATGTGGTTGGCCCGGGTGGACGCCAGCCGATCGGTGATCGGGAACGACGTGTATCGGTCGAGCACCTTGTTGGTGATCGTCCGCTGGGGCCCGTCCGCGAGGATCAGGAAGTCGGCGCCGACGTCGGTCCCGTCCGCGGTTCGGAGGACGTGACGGGGCTCCGCCTCGCCGCCGCTGGCGTCGAGGTCGGTCTCCACGTCCTTCACCGACGCCTCGACTCGGTACTCGGCGCCGGCCGCCGAGGCGCGGTCGCGCATCCAGTCGTCGAACTTGGCGCGGTGGAAGGTGTACCCGAACGAGTCGTAGGACGACTCGATGCCGGTGCTGTACATCGTACACGACTCGTTGGGACCGATGAACTCCGCGCGGTCGAGTTCCTGGAGCACGATGCCGCGGGGGAACTCGCTGGGGTGGATCCCCATGATGTCCACCCAGTAGTCGAGGATGCCGGCGGCGTCCGTCGAATCCGGCCCGAGGCGCACGCGGTCGGCCCGGGGCACGCCCTTCTCCAGGACCAGTGTCGACGCCCCCGCCGAGGCGGCCGCGTGTCCCGCAGAGGCGCCCGCCGGCCCCCCGCCGACGACCGCCACGTCTACGCGATCCATACCCCATACCCCCCCGCGCCGGGTATTAAACCTCCTGAAGCACCGCGGCGGCGCGCCGCCGTCACACCGTGGATCCGACGTCGACCCGATCCGCGCGACGGCCGACAGTGCCGTCGCTCGGAGAAGCAGCGTTCCGTAGGATTGTGCGTGGGTGATGTCCCGGGATGGGCATCACCGCATCGGTCTGGCGGTGGTGACCGCCTGTGCGATGCGTGGGACCGGATTTGAACCGGCGGACCCCTATGGGACAGCGCCCTCAACGCTGCGCCGTTGGCCTGGCTTGGCTACCCACGCTCGCAGTGTCGTGTGCACCTGCAGGTACCCCATCACGCATTAAATGACTTTCCTTTCGGGGCAGGGGTGTCGGGCGCTGACAGTCCGTCCACCGGGACTCGTTCGGGGACGGTGTCGGGTCGCCGGCGACCGATCGGGGCCGGCACGGCGCACGCGACGGCGCCGACCGAAGTGAGAACGGTTTTGCGCCTCCGGGTCCAGGTTCCGCCATGTTCCAGGTGCGCGAGCACGTCCCGGGCGTGACCGCGGTGCTGTCGCTCGTCTCCCTCGCGCTCGTGTTCGGCGCCGTCAGTGGATCGGTCCCGGCCGGCGCGATCCCGCGGACCTCCGACGCCGCCCTCTCGGTGATCCCGCACGTCAACGCGGCGATCTCGACGGTCGCCATCGCGACCATCGCCCTCGGCGTCCGCGCGATCCGTCGAGGGAACGTCAGCAGGCACCGCGCCCTGATGCTCGCCTCGCTCGCGCTGTTCGCCGCGTTCCTCGTGCTCTACCTCTACAAGGTCGCCGTCGCGGGCACCACGCCGTTCGCCGGGCCGGACGTCCTCTACCGCTTCGTCTACCTCCCGACGCTCGCGGTCCACGTCCTGCTCGCGGTGGTCTGCATTCCGCTCCTGTACTACGTCCTCCTGCTCGCGCTCACCCGTTCGCCCGCCGAACTCGCCGGCACGCCCCACCGCCGCGTCGGGCGCGTCGCCGCGGCGCTCTGGCTCGTCTCGTTCGTGCTGGGAAACGTCGTCTACGTCCTGCTGTACGTCGCCTTCTGACTCGCGGTGGTCGGCCGCGGGGCACACACGCCCCGGAACGCGCGAGACCGCGCACACTCTGGAGGATCCTGGGCGGCGAGTGGAGAAGGACCACGACAGCGGAGAGGCACCGCTGAGGAGAAGGCAGAGCGGAGGGCCGACAGCGGGGGGAGCCGTCGGGGAGGTCACGCGCGATTCCGGTTCGGCGATCCGGTCAGAGCGAGGTGACGGTGACGTCCCCGTCGTCCGACCGGATCCTGAGTTCGTTCGTCCCGTCGCCGACCGCCCCGGTCACGCGGGTTTCTGACACCGCGTCCACGTCGTCGAGTCCGTCAGTGACAGTCACCTCCCCGTCCTGGGTCGTGATCTCCACCGTCGCGTCGAGCGAGTCGCCGAGCGCGGCTGTCACGTCGCCGTCGTTCGTGCGCACGGTGGCGGCCCCGTCGACGGCGGGCACGTCCGCGGTGACGTCCCCGTCGTCGGTCCGGACGTCCCCGACGGCGCCCGGGTCGCGGACGGTGACGTCCCCGTCGTCGGTGCGGGCCGAGACGGCGCCGTCCGCGTCCTGGACGGTGACGTCGCCGTCCTCGGTCGTCACGGAGACGTCGCCGCGGACGCCGGCGATCGAAACGTCGCCGTCGTCCGTCTCGACGGTCGTGTCGCCGGCGGTGTTCCGAATGTCGACGTCGCCGTCGCGGGTCCCGACGCGGTCGAGGCTCACCGACTCCGGGACGCCGACCTCGAGGTCGACGCTGCCGCCGCCGATCCCCACCACCATCGGCTCGGCCGTTTCGAGGCGAAGGGTGTCGCCGTCGACGCGGGACCGGAATTCGAGGTCGGCGAGGTCGGTCTCGCCCCGGGCCAGTTTGTGTACCTGCACGCGGACGGCGTCCCCGTCGATCCGTTCGACGCTGACGTCGTCGCTCGCGTTCTCGACGCGGAGGTGGGAGACGTCGGCGGCGTCGAACTGGTGCTCGACGGTGGTCTCGGTGCGCTCGACGCGCACGAACGAACCGAGACAGCCGCCCAGGCCGGTCGCCCCGACGACCGCCGCCGCGCCGAGGAGGCGCCGGCGGGAGGGGGTCGGGTCGGTGGGCGGGCCGTCGTCGGCCGCAGGACCGTCGTCGGATGGAGGGCCGTCGTCAGCGGAGGTGGGGGCCATCTGTCGGGGACTCACGGGTTCTCGGGGGAGCGTTCGGTTCCGTCGCCGAGCAGCGTCGCCGTGACGAAGGCGCCGAGGCGCGCCAGCCCGTTGAGCACGTGCAGGGAGACCACCGTCGCGAGCACGCCGAGGCCGGCGACGAGGAGCGCCTCGGGCAGCGCGTCGACCGCGTACGGCCCGACCACGTAGGCGACGCCGGCGGCGTCGTAGACTAGTGGCGCGGCGAGCATCGACCCGACGGCGCCGCCGAGCGTGACGAGGACGACGAAGGCCGCGGTGCCGAAGACGAACTTCGTCAGGACCAGCAGGAGTCCGGTCCACGTGGTCGGCTCCGTGAGCAGCCGTTTCGTCGCGGCGACCAGGCCGTCGAGGCCGTCGAGGCCCTCGTCGAGTGCCCCGAGTGCGGTCGGGGGCGCCGCGTCGACGCCGACGAGCCACGTCGCGAGTCGAGCTTCGAGGCCCGCGGCACCGGCGGCCGCGGCGACCGTCAGCACGAGCAGGGGGACGCCGGCCAGCGTCACGGCGAGACCGATCCCGGTCGAGAGTCCGAGGGAGAGCCCGACGAAGTACGCGAGCCCCAGCGGGAACGCCAGTACCAGGTAGGCGAGGTTACGGTACGTCTGCGCGCGGAGCGGCACGCCGAAGAACTGCCGAAGGGCAGCGCGGGCGCCGAGGTGCGGGGAGTGGTTCATGGCTCCGGTTACGGGTAGGCGGACGGATCACGTATAAGTGGACGACCCGTTTCCGACTCGGCGATTGGCCGCAACGTTCAAATACGACGAGCGGAGTCTCAGCCGAAAGACCGGTACAGCGCGACGAGCCCCGCGGTGTGCGAGAGCGTCACACCGAGGATGGTCTGGGCGTCGCTCAGCCCGAGGACCGGCGCCGCGGCGTGGCTCACGAGGTAGGGGACGACCGCGATGAAGAGGATGCCGACGGCCAGCACCCGCATCGTCTCGCTGTCGTTGCGCCGGTAGCCGCTGTAGGCCAGGTAGGCGACGTAGCTGCCGAGGAGCGCGGTGACGGCGGCGGCGGCGCTCGTCACGGTCGCGAGCGTCACGGCCGATGCACCACCGCGAGGATCACGAGCAGGCCGCACAGTTTGCTGACGGTCACCACGAGCGTCCGCTCGACCGGGGTGACGAGGACGACGTTGCTCAGGACGAGTCGGATGAACATCGGGGCCGGCGCGAGCAACAGCATCCCGACGGTGAGATAGAGCAGGGGGCGCTGGCGCGTCCGCAGGTAGCCCCTCGCGTACCGGTACGTGACGACGACCGACAGCGCGATCGCGACGAAGAACACGAGGATCGCCGCGACGGCGGTGGGCGCCGCCCCACCGACGACGTCGACCTGCGGGGACGCGTCGGCGACCCCTTTCGTGAACGCGTCCGCGACCACCTTCGAAAGCGCGTCCGCGGCCACCTTCGAGACCGCGTCGACGCCCACGTCCGAGCTCCGGAACGCGCCGGTCACGGACGGCCCGAATCCGGTCGACACGGTGGGTGCGGGGATCATTCGGATATCTCCTCGTACAGTCGGGTGAAGCGGTCGGAGGCGCTCTCCTCTGAGTAGTCGACGTCGACGACGAAGCCGTCCTCGGTGAGTTCGATCGTCACCCGCTCCAGGCGCGCGGTGTACACCTCGTGGTGGTGGCCGCCGGGGTCGAGTCGCTGGACGCCCTCCAGCAGGTTCCGCTCGCGGAGCCGGTCCACGCGCCGGTAGATCGTCGACTCCGAGGCGTCGCAGGCGTCGCTCAGCGCCTCGGCGGTTCGGGCGTCCCCGTACGTCTCGACGAGGATGCGGCGGGCGTAGTCGTCGTCGAGGAGGGCGTAGAGTTCCTCGTCGTCCGCCGATGCCTCACCGGACGCCATCGATCTCCCCTAACCCCCGTCGTGGGAAAAAGGCTAGCAGTCGCTCCGCGCGGGACTGCCCGCGAATCGGGGAGCGTCTCGACGGGGACGGGGTCGACGACCGCTCGTCGACGCTCGGGCGACGACCAGTCCCCCGACGAATGGGCGATGTCCGTATCTTTATACTGCGGAGCGAACGTTGGACGAACGACACGATGTCCGACGTCGTCGGCCGTCTCCGCTCGTCGATCCCGCGGCCCTCCCTCCGTACCGTCGCAACGGCCCCGTTTCGACTCCGTACCTACGGGAACCTGCTGTACCTGGCGCTCGCGTTTCCGCTGGGCATCACCTACCTCGTCTTCCTGTCCGTCGGACTGTCGCTCAGCGTCGGACTCGCCGTGCTGCTGATCGGGATTCCGCTGTTCTTCGCGGTGCTGGTCGCGACGATGGGGCTCGTGACCCTGGAGCGGTGGCTGTCGACCGCACTGCTCGGCGTCGACGTCGAGGCCCCCGCCTGGCGGGTGTCGAACCGGGAAGATCCGGTCGACGGGGCCAAGCGGCTGGTGCTCGACCCCGCCGTCTGGGCGGGGCTGTTCTTCCTCGCGACCAAGTTCGCGGTCGGCGTCGGGGCGTTCACGCTGCTGATGTCGCTGTTCGTGCCGGCGTTCGTCCTGCTCGCGACGCCGCTGTACTTCCGGACGCCCGGGCTGGAAGTCGGGCTGTTCCTCCCGACCGACGTCACGCGCGAACTGTCGCTGGTCGTCCCCTGGAACGAACTGCTGGTCGGGGTCTCTTTCGTCCTCCGGTTCAGTTCGTGGCGGGTCACCACCCTCGGAGACGCCCTCGCGATGTCGGCGCTTGGCGCGGTGGCGCTCGTGTTCGCCCTGAACGTCCACAACGCGGTCGCGTGGGCCTGCGGGAAGTGGGCCCGATACGCGCTCGGCACGTCGCTGGTCGACCGCGTCGACTGAGCGTCACTCGTACGGATCTGCCGCTTCACTCCCGGGCGACACTCCAAGAAGGGAGTCGGAGGGGAGCGGCGTCGATCGGTCGATCGCGCCGCCTCTTGCTCGGCCGGACGTGCCGTCCGATTCGACCACGACGACGCCGGTTATCCTATTCGACCACGACGACGCCGGTTATCCTATTCGACCACGACGGCGCCGATTATCCTATTCGACCACGACGGCGCCGATTATCCTATTCGACCACGACGGCGCCGATTATCCTATTCGACCACGACGACGCCTTTCATCCCGAGCGATTTGTGCGGTTCACAGTAGTACTTCACCGTGCCCGCCGAGTCGAACGTCTGCGAGAAGGTGTGTCCGGATTCGTCGGTCAGGTCCGAGGAGAACGACCCGCCCTCGTCGACGACGTTGTGGCTGCCGCCCTCGCCGGTCCACTCCCAGACGACCGTCGTCCCGGACGACACGCGCACCGCCGCGGGGTCGAAACCGAAGTAGCCGCCGTTGGCCTCCGAGCCGACCGCGACCTGCACCTCGTCTGCGCCCGTCTCGTCGACGACCGTCCCGTCGAAGTTGTCCGCGTCGTCGAGGTAGCCGTCGAAGGACGCGCCGCCGGATCCGCCGTCGCTAGATCCGTCGCCCGAGGTTCCATCGCCGGACGATCCGTCGTCGGTTGGTGTCCCCTCGCTCTCGGCCGTGGTGTCGGTGGCTTCGCCGCCGTCCCCCGATCCCCCGTCGCCGCCGGATCCGTCCGACCCGCCGTCGCCGCCGGACCCGGAACAGCCGGCGAGTACGCCCGCGACCGCCAGCCCGCCGATCGCCTTCACGACACTCCGTCTGTCGAGTCGCTCGTCTCGTGTCATCAGCCTCCCTTAGGAGTGGACGGCAAAGGACCGTTCACCGATTCCCACCCGGTGAAAACGATCGGAATCACGTTCGGGTACGGGTTGATAAAGCCGCCCAGTCGCGGCGGACGCGGTGGAGCCTCGGCCTCGGTACGGACCGAGCGAAGCGCCAACGGGACGCGACGTCAACGGGCGATCGTCGAACATGTTCGCCCAAACGGTGAGTACCGTCGCGGGCGTAGTGACACGCATGAGCACGACGACCGCACGATCCGACCGGGGAGCAGAGACGACAGTCGAGGTCCGTGCGACGGGTCACGTCCGGACGGCCCTCGGCACCGGCAAACTGTCGTTCACGTTCGAGGGTGACACCCTCCGGGAGTTCCTCGAGGCGTTCTTCGCGGCACACGACGACGTCGATCTGGCGTCGATGCTGCTCGCGCAGAACGACGCGGACGCGGCGGCGCGGGGGTGGGCACCGGCCCCGACGGATCCGCCGGGAACCTGGCGGAAGAACCCCGAGGGCGAGAACACCCGCACCTACGCGCGCGTGACGGTGAACGGCCGCTTCAACGAGACACTGGACGGCTTCGACACCGAACTCAGCGACGGCGACCGCGTCGGACTCATCTATCCGTTCATGTTCTGTTGCTGACCGGGCCGGCACCGACCCACGGTTCCACGTCCTCCGGTCGTACCCGACCCGCAGTTCCACGTCCTCCGGTCGTACGCAGACCCGGCGGGACGCGCGCGAGCGTCCCGTCGCTCGCGGGCGCGCTGACACGGGGGGATCGGTGGGTTCGTCGATCCCTTTCGGCCCCGACCGCGGGGCCGTTTATACACGTCGACCGAACTCGTTCGACCCGCCTCCCAGCCAACGGGAGCCTGCGGCCCGGTTGAAGGGGGAACCCGTGTAGAAACCGAATGTAGAGGTGACCACCAATGCTATCCCGGATCGAATCCACGCGGCGTCGGACGCTCCAGGCGCTCGGTCTCGGCGGCGCTGCGGCCCTCGCGGGCTGTACCAACGAGGCGCCGACCGCCGAGGACGCTGAGCGAGAGACCACGGCAAAACAGCAGACCGCGGCCGCGACGAAGTCGCCGGAGGTCGACCGGGTCGCGGCTGATCCGACCGACCTTCCCGACCCGATCGACCGCGACGAGCCGAAACGCCACGAGATCACGCTCGAAGTCGAGGAGGTGCGCGCGGAGATCGAACCCGGCGTCACGTTCGACTACATGACCTTCGGCGGCCAGGTCCCCGGGCCGATGATCCGGGTCAGGCAGGGCGACACGGTCTCGCTCACCCTGGACAACCTCCCCGAGAACGCGATGCCCCACAACGTCGACTTCCACGCGGTGTACGGGACCGGCGGCGGAAACGTCGCCACCACGGCGGCGCCCGGCGAGGCCAACGCCGTCGAGTTCCAGGCGCGGTACCCCGGGGCGTTCATCTACCACTGCGCCGTCCCGAACCTCGACGTGCACATCGCCAGCGGGATGTTCGGGATGATCCTCGTCGAGCCGAAGGAGGGTCTCCCCGAGGTCGACCGGGAACTGTACCTCGGCCAGAACGAGATCTACACGGACAAGCCCGCGGGCGCCGAGGGTCAGCACGGCTTCGACATCGACGCCATGAAGCGCGAGGATCCGACGTACGTCGTCCTCAACGGGGAGAAGTACGCCCTCACCCCCGACCGCCACGGCGCCGTGACCGCCGAGCAGGGTGAGTCGATTCGGGTGTTCTTCGTCGACGGCGGGCCGAACCTCTCCAGCAACTTCCACCCCATCGGCAACGTGTGGACCGAGGCCTACCGCGACGGCGGGGGCCTCGCCGCGGGCGACCCGGAGCGAAACATCCAGACCATGAAGGTGCCGCCGGGATCCTGCATGGTGGGGCGCCTGGAGACGCCGGTGCCGGAGCACATCAAACTCGTCGACCACGCACTCAGCCGGGTCGTCCACAAGGGGATGCTCGGCGTTATCGACGTCCAGGGCGAGGAGAAGCCCGACATCTTCGATCCGAGCCCGGACCTGCCCGCGTCCGAAGACGAGGAGGGTCCCGCCTACTGATCGTGTCCGAACCTACGCCGATCGCCGTCGTGTGATCCGCTCGCGTCCCGTTCTCCGTTCCCCGTCCCGCTCGAACGTCCGTCGTTCCCCGTCCCGCTCGAACGTCCGTCGTTCTCCGTCCCGCCCGACCGTAGCGACGCCGGCGACGTCGCCCGGTTCCCCGGTCCTCGCCGCCACGACCGGCGGGCGCCGAACACGTTCGGCCGAAGGTACAGGGACCGAGCGACCGACGGCTGACACATGCACCGACTGGACGTGCGCGACATGCCGCCCGCGGAGCGACATCCGACGATCCGGGACGCGTTCGACGACCTCGACGCCGGCGAGCGACTGATCCTGGTGAACGACCACGATCCCTCCCCCCTGTTCTACGAGTTCAAGGCCGAGGTCGACGCCTTCGACGCGGACGGCTACCGCGTGGAACAGCGCGGCGAGGGGGAGTTCGTGGCCGAACTCCCGAAGCGATGACGGGGGACGACGGGACGGCCGGATCGTCCGACGCCGGGGCACCGGACGGAGTCGTGGTCGCCTCACTCGACGACCTGGCGGGCGGGGCGCGACCGTTCGGCGAGCGGGAGCCGACGACGGTGTACCTCTCGCTAGACGAGGGCGAAGAGGTCCCCTCCCACGACCACCCGGGCCGGGACGTGCTCTTCCTGGTCCGATCCGGACGGATCGACCTCCGCGTCGACGGGGAGCCGACGGTGCTCGACGCCGGCGAGGTCGCCCGGTTCCCCGGCGAGCGAGCGGTCGCCCCCCGCGGGATCGAGGCGAGCCGGGCGCTCGTCGTGCTAGCGCCCCGCGCGGACGACGGAAGCGACGACCGAGACGAGGTGGACGTCGACGACTGAGACGAGGCGAACGTCGACGACCGAGACGGGGCGGACGTCGACGACCGAGATGGGGCGAACGTCGACGACCGAGATGGGGCGAACGTCGACGACCGAGACGGGGCGAACGTCGGGCCGGCGGGGGGCCGCGGACGGCGTGCGGTCGCGGGGGGTGACCCGATCGTCATCCGTGGGTCCTTACGTGCCGGCGAGAGAGGGGGGAACATGCCACGGGCGAAACTGGAGATCACGCTCCCCGAGGTGACGTGGATCCGTACGGTGTCGGCGGATCACCCGGAGTCGACGTTCCGGGTGCTCGCCGCGTTGCCTGGCGAGGAGACCGGCGTCGGACTGCTCGAAGTCGAGTCGGCGGAGCTGTCGGCGGTGCTCGCGGCGATCGACGACGCCGAGGGAGTGACCGCGCTCGACCTGCTGCGCGTCGTCGACGACGAGGCGCTCGTGCAGTTCGAGACGACCGATCCCGTGCTCCTGATGTCGATCCAGGACTCGATGGTCCCGTTCGAACCGCCGGTGCTCATCCGCGACGGGGTGGCGACGATGGAGGTGACCGCCTCGCGCGACCGGCTGTCGGAACTTGGCGAGCGTCTGGAGGCGATGGGGATGCCCTTCGAGGTCCGGTACGTCCGGACCACCGTCGACTCGACCGACCTCCTCACGGAGCCACAGCGGCGGTTGCTGGCGACCGCCGTCGAGGCGGGCTACTACGACACGCCGCGGACCACCACGCTGACCGAGCTTGCAGAGCAGGTCGGCGTCGCCAAGTCGACCGCGAGCGAACGCCTCCACCGGGCCGAGGGGACGGTGATCAAGGAGTTCGTCGAGCGGATCGACGACTGACGTTGACGTAGGAGCGTCGGGGGGATCGCTCGGTCGGAGGGCGTCGGGGGATCGCTCGGCCGGGGGGCGTCCCGGAACCGTCCGAGTTCGTTTCACGCGTTCCGTCCGGAGTCGCGGGTGATGGGTGCGTCGCGCTCAGTCGAGTTCCAGGTGGCGAGCGTGTTCGAGCCACTCTTCGAGCGACGGATGGCCCGAAAGTCGGACTGTCCCCTGCCGGCGATCGTACTCGACGACCTCCGCGTCCTCCAGGGTGGGTAGTTGCGCGTGATGCAGGTCGGTCCGTATCTGTGCCCGCGACGGGCAGTCGCCCGGTTCCGCGTCGGCGCTCTCGTACGTCCGCACCGCATCGACGACGCCTTCGAACTCCGCGATCCTGCCGTCCATCTCGTAGAGGTAGTAGAGAACGAACCGACGACGTGCGACGTGCAACAGACCGAAGACCGTGTCGAGGTCGTTCGTGACCCGAGGATCGCGGCCGACCTCCCGAGATCGCTCGACGTCGAAGTTATTTTCCCCACCACACCGGCCGAACACATCGTCAGACATACCTAACGATTCAGACCATTAGCCCATAAATCTTGTCAAGGTAGTGGAATTTGGATGTGACGATCCGGGTGAACTGCGCGAGAGGGACGCCCACCGTGCTGGTCGCGGGCATCGGTGGCAGGGGGGGGGGGCCGACGCCGTGTCGCGTCCCTGGACGACCCGCGAGTCGCCAGAGCGGTTGCGGAAAAACGGTCGCTCAGTCGTCCGCGAGCGCGCGGTCCCCGACGTCTGGCCGGGTGACCTCGCGGTCGGTGGCCTCGCCGTCGATGTCGTAGGGGTACTCGCCGGTGACGCAACCGAGACAGAGGTCGGCGCGCGACGTCGAGAGCGAGTCGGAGACGGCGTCGATCGACAGATACGCCAGGCTGTCGGCGCCGATCTCGTCGCGGATCTCCGCGATCGACTGGTCGGCGGCGATCAGTTCATCGCGGGTCGCCATGTCGATGCCCATGTAACAGGGGGCGACGATCGGGGGCGCACCGACGCGCATGTGGACCTCCTCGGCGCCGGCCTCCCGGAGCAGTTCGATGAGCTGGTTGGAGGTGGTCCCGCGGACGATGCTGTCGTCGATGATGGTCACCGTGCGCCCCTCGATGGTGCTCTTGATCGGGTTGAGCTTCAGGCGGACGGCCCGCTCGCGCTCGCCCTGGGTCGGCATGATGAACGTCCGGCCGACGTACCGGTTTTTCATCAGCCCCTCGGCGAACTCGGGGCCGGCGTCGTCGGCCGCGCGATCGCCGCCGTCGGCGGTCGTCTCGGAGGCGGCCTCGGCGTAGCCCGAGGCGAACGCGCGTCCGGAGTCGGGCACCGGCATGACGACGTCGGTCTCGACGCCCGACTCACCCCAGAGCGCCCGCCCGAGGTTGCGGCGGACCTCGTAGACGAGTTCGTCGTCGATGATGGAGTCGGGCCGGGCGAAGTAGACGTGTTCGAAAAAGCAGTGGGCGGTGCGGTCGCGCTCGAAGAGTTGGTAGGAGTCGAATCCCCGTCCGTCCGGTTCGAGGACGATCAGCTCCCCCGGTCGGACGTCTCGGACGAGTTCCCCGTCGATGGTGTCGATGGCAGCCGACTCCGAGGCCAGCACGTAGCCGTCCTCCAGTTCCCCGATGCACAGCGGGCGGTTGCCTTCGGGGTCGCGCACGCCGAGGACGGTGTCGTCGTGCATGATCGTCAGCGAGTACGACCCGTGGATGCGGTCCATCGTGCGCTTGACCGCCCGGACGAGGTCGGCGTCCAGGAGGTTCCGCGCGAGGTCGTGGGCGATCACCTCGGTGTCGCCGTCGCTCGTGAAGGCGTGGCCGAGGTCCTCCAGTTCGTCCCGGATCTCGCCGGCGTTGACGAGGTTGCCGTTGTGCGAGAGGCCGAGCGACCCCGACTTGAACGAGACGGCGAACGGCTGGGCGCAGGAGGTGTCGACGCTCCCGGCGGTCGGATAGCGCACGTGACCGATCCCGGCTGTGCCGTTCAGGCCCGCGATGTCGTCGGGCGCGAAGGCGTCCCCGACGAGGCCCATCCCGACGTGGCTGTGCTGCTGGAAGCCGTCGTGAGTGACGATGCCCGCCGACTCCTGCCCGCGGTGTTGCAGGGCGTACAGCGAGTAATACAGCGGCCGCGCGGCGTCGTGCTCGGCCATCGAGACGCCGACGACGCCGCACTTCTCGGTCGGGCCGTCCAGAGAGTCCGCCCCCTCTACCATGGTTCGCCCTGCGCGTCGCAGGGTAAAAACTCCCGTGGTTGTGCCCTAAACATCCCGATGACGAACGTATCTATGCACGTTCATGGATACATCTGGCCCACGGACGAACCGGGAGTCGACGGCAGTCGAATGAGGGCCACAGGCGTGGGATCCGACCGAAGAGACGCGGCGGCCGACGCACCGCTCGTCGGAGCGACGATGGAAAACGGAGAGAGAACGGGTGGCTTACTCGCCGGCCTTGCTCTGCCACTCGTAGTCCCGGCGCTTGGCGGACTTGCCGAAACCACAGGACGAGCACTTCTTCTTTTTCACGTGGTAGGACTTCTCGCCGCACCGACGGCACTTCACGTGCGTCGTCTTGTTCTTCTTGCCCTGAGAGGGAGTTCCCGCGCCAGTCATGTCGTTATCGTCACGACGTTGTCGCCGCGTATAATCGTTGTGTCTTCGATCCAGGAGGCGTCGAGTTCGCCGATATCGGGTTCCTCCTCGCCCGGGTCGAGGACGACGTTCATGTGCTGGTCGTAGCCCGCCAGCGTCCCGTGGTAGGTGGTGCCGTCCTTGAGGTGGACGGTCACCGTCTCCTCCAGGGCCGCCTCGAGTACGTCGAGAGGACGTCCGCTCATAGCGCACCTGCGTCGGGTCACGGTATTAAGCGTACCGAACCTCGCGGCGGCGCCCCGCCGGCCGCGTCGCCGGCTTCGAGGCGTCGACCACGGAGTTTATTACGAATGGCGCGCGAACGTCAAGTACCACGCTCCCGCGGGTAACTGTGGCGCCGACGCGGACAACCGGCGCCACACAGCGGGGACCAGCGACCGACGTGCTGTAAGACGCCGGGGCCGTTGACCCCCGAGAGGGGGTCCGTCGACGTTCGACCGACGACGGGGCACCCCCCGAACCCGACAGCGGAGTTTGCATACGCGCTGACGCGCAACCACGCCGCCGGCCACACGAGCCGGGGCATTCAGTGCACCAACCATGGAAATCGAAATCGCAACAATCGGCGGATACGAGGAAGTCGGGCGGCAGATGACTGCCGTCCGCGCAGGCGACGACGTGGTCATCTTCGACATGGGGCTGAACCTGTCCCAGGTCCTGATCCACGACAACGTCGAGACCGAGAAGATGCACAGCCTCGACCTGATCGACATGGGCGCCATCCCGGACGACCGGATCATGAGCGACCTGGAGGGCGACGTGAAGGCCATCGTGCCCACCCACGGGCACCTGGACCACATCGGCGCCATCTCCAAGCTCGCCCACCGCTACGACGCGCCCGTCGTGGCCACCCCGTTCACGATCGAACTGGTCAAACAGCAGGTCGACAGCGAGTCCAAGTTCCAGGTCGGCAACGACCTCCAGAAGATGTCCGCGGGCGAGACGATGCAGATCGGCGAGCGCGTCGAACTCGAGTTCGTGAACGTCACCCACTCGATCATCGACGCGATCAACCCCGTGCTCCACACGCCCGAGGGCGCCATCGTCTACGGGCTGGACAAGCGCATGGACCACTCGCCGGTCATCGGCGACCCCATCGACATGAAGCGCTTCCGGGAGATCGGGCGCGAGGGCAACGGCGTCCTCTGTTACATCGAGGACTGCACGAACGCCGGCGGCAAGGGCCGCACGCCCTCCGAGTCCGTGGCGCGGCGCCACCTCAAGGACGTCATGTACTCCGTCGAGGACTACGACGGCGGCATCGTCGCCACTACCTTCAGCTCCCACATCGCCCGCGTCACCTCGCTGGTCGAGTTCGCCCACGACATCGGGCGCCAGCCGGTCCTGCTCGGCCGGTCGATGGAGAAGTACTCGGGCACCGCAGAGCGCCTGAACTTCGTCGACTTCCCGGACGACCTCGGGATGTACGGCCACCGCAAGTCCGTCGACCGGACGTTCAAGCGCATCATGAAGGAGGGCAAGGAGAACTACCTGCCGATCGTCACTGGCCACCAGGGCGAGCCGCGCGCGATGCTCACCCGGATGGGCCGCGGCGAGACGCCGTTCGAACTCGAAGACGGCGACAAGGTGCTGTTCTCGGCCCGGGTCATCCCGGAGCCGACGAACGAGGGTCAGCGTTACCAGTCCGAGCGTCTCCTGAAGATGCAGGGCGCGCGGATCTACGACGACATCCACGTCTCGGGCCACCTCCGCGAGGAGGGCCACTACGAGATGCTGCAGGCGCTCCAGCCCCAGCACGTCATCCCGGCCCACCAGGACCTCGGCGGGTTCGCGCCCTACGTCGATCTCGCGGAGGGCCAGGGGTACGCCCTCGGGCGCGACCTCCACGTGACGCGGAACGGCAACATGATCCAGCTGGTGGAGTAGATGAGTTCGGACGCGACGGAGGCGCGGGCGCTCGACGCGGTCGCCGAGCGCCGCGAGATCGTCAACCGGGCGATCGACGAGGACCTGCCGATGGC
>Ga0207718_100187_pt1 | contig 71443 bp, 67 predicted proteins | sample A23M2SouthBayCA_FD_187749 | JGI IMG/M metagenome (GOLD analysis project Ga0207718, IMG submission 187749) | Aerobic enrichment media microbial communities from Eden Landing Ponds, California, USA - A23 M2 (SPAdes) | ecosystem: Environmental > Aquatic > Marine > Unclassified | place: Emeryville...
GAGGACCGCCCCGCCGGCGTCGAGGATGCCGTCGAAGGCCGCTCGGGCCGCTAGTTCGCCCCAGTCGGCGACCCGTTCGACCAGCCTGGTGAGTCCCCGACCGAGTTCGACGACGGCCTGACCGAGTTCGGCGAGCGCCTCGCTGGTGAGTTCGCCGACGGCGTCGAGGGTGTCGACGACGGCGTCGAGCGCGGCGGCCCCGGCTTCCCTGGCCCACGCGATCAGGTCGGCGACCGACTCGCCGGCCGCCGCGAGCGCCTCCATGACCTCACCCAGCGCCCACTCACCCAGATCGAGTGCCGCCGCGAAGAGGTCCTCGGCGCGGTCGACGATCTCGCCCAGCAGCGAGATAGCGTCGGCGAAGAACTGGCTGGCCTCCTGGTGAAGGTGCGCGATGAGGTCACCCAGCCCGAGGCCCCCCTCCAGCAAGCCCTGCAGGACGGACCTCGCCGTCGAGAGGGCACTGTTCGCGGCCTTGCGGACCTGATCGAGCACGGCGTTCAGCCCCTTCTCGACGGCGTTTTTCGCGAGTTCGAACGCCTCGTCGACGAAATCGCCGAGGATGTCGATGATGTCCTCGGCGAGGGCCGGGAGTTCTTCCTTGATCGTGTCGATGATGTAATCAGCCCGGTACTGGGCGTGGATGACCATCTCGACGAGCGCCCGGGAGACGACCCGGAGCACGTCGACCGAAACCTCGCCGGCCGCGACCACGAGATCCGAGACCGCCGACCCGGCCTGCCGGAGCGCCCGGGCGACGCTCCGGAGGAAGGACTCTCCGACGTCGATCGCCTCGCGGAGGATGGCGCGCAGTGACTTCCCGGCCGAGATGATCGCCTTGACGATCTTCTTGATCGTCGCGTAGGCCTCCTGGGCGAGTCCCGAGATAATGTCCGCAACCGTCTTGCCGGCGTCGAGCAGGGACTCGACGATCGAGTTGACCCGACGCTGGGCGTAGTCGACGACGTCGCTGACGACCTCGGCGAAGGATTTGCCGGCCTCGACGACCGAGTCGACGACCGTCTTGACCGCTTCGGCGACGGTCTTGCCCGCGTCCTTGATCGTGTCCCAGGCGTCGCTGAACCAGCCGTCGTATTCGAGGTCGACGTTCCCACGGCGCTTCTCGCGTCGATAGCCCGGCCCGATGGCCGACAGCCACTCGGCGATCGGACGGGTGTCGCCACCGGCCTCGAAGAAGTCCTTGAACACCTGCGTCGCGTCCTCGACCGTGAGCAGACCCGCACTGGTCACTAAAGCGTCCTCCCGACGGGTCTCACGGAACGCTGCGACAACGTCCCGGCGGATCTGGTCGTCGCCGCAGGCACAGGCGTCCTTGAGGAGTCGCTGGCCCACCCGGGCAGCCGATTTGGTCCGCATGAGGCCTTCGAGTACCTCCCGCCCCTCCGCCCGGTCGCGCTTCATACTCACTTCGACCGCGTCGAAGTAGTGGTCCTCGCTGAGTTCGGTCCGGCGGAGTTTCCTGGCGACGGTCTCCCGGCTCACCCCCGGCAGATCGGCGGCGACGTCGAAGTCGTGAGTCATCGCGACGCACCTCCGACGGAAGCCCTGTCACGGTGCTGTTCAGTCGACGCGACCGAGTACTGGTCGGCCGATACGATCGAGTGGTGTTCAGCCGATGCGATCGAACAAGCGCGGGAGTGGGTCTGGATCATGATGTGGCGTGTGTCGATCATTCGATGAGGGTGCGCTGGACGGCGTCGTCGCTGTTCGGATCGGCGTTCTCGCCCTCCCAGTCGACATCGCCGGGGACGGCGTTGTGGTGGAACCGTTCCGGATCGTCGAACTGCAGCAGGCGGGCGGTGGCGTCGATGTCGGCCCGGCCCGCACTGCGGTGAGCGAGGATCGAGGCGTCGATCACGTCCGTCCAGGAGAGGTCGGGGTCGTTGCGGATCGCGGACTCGGTGTCATCGGGGATGAAGTCGGTGATCGTCTGGAGGAAATCCGGCGGGACGAGCTGTTTCATCCCGCGCTCCCAGTTCTTGTAGAACAGCAGGAACGCCGCGTCGAGGGTTCCGTTGTCCGCCGTGATCGATTCGATCGACGCGTCGAGCTCCAGAAAGTGCATCCCCTCGGCGTGGTCGGCCAGCTCGCCAACGGCCGCGATGAGCGCCGGGTCCCCGGTTTTCGTCAGGTCGACCTGCAGTTCGGTAAAGCCGAGCGCGTTCTCGACGCTATCGCCCGTCCAGCGGTCCGGATCGGTGATCGACGCCCGGGCGAGGCCGTCGGCCTTGTGATCGGGTTCCTGTGACCGATCCCAGGTGTAGTCCGACCCAGCGCTGACCGTCGATCCCGAGCGAACGGTCGAGTCGTCACCCGCCACCACGAGGTAGCGCACGTCGACACCGTAGTCGACCCCGTCCTCGCGACATTCGGGCGTCCCACAGTCTCCCTGAAAAGTGACCTCGACAGGAACGTCGAGAGACGTCCCGTCGGCCGACTCGGTCGGTTGCCCCACCGACAGTGAGAGTTCCTGAAGCTTGTCGGCGTCACTTACGGCGGCGATGTCGAAGCCGTTCAGCACCACTTCGATCGTGTCCCGGCCCTGGAGTTCGCTCTCCAGGTCGATCGTCAGTGTCCGGGAGACGGTGTGTGAGACGTTCTCGTCACCGGTGACCTCGAACGGTTCAGTCACCGACTGAAAGGCCACGTCCGGGTCTTCGATCAGCGTGTAGAGGTCACAGAACTGGGCCGTGTCCGGACCCGTGCCCGACGCCGCGGCGTGGACGCACTCCCAGTCCCCGCCGGTCCACGCGAGGTAACTCGCGAGTCGATTCAGCCGGTGGTTGTATCGCCAGGCGTGGTGAAACCCCCGCCAGACGAGGCCTGCCTCCGGAACCATACCCCTCACCTGAAATGGACAATAAGTAATTGTTGGGGTGTCGGCAAGTCACACACTCCCATACTAAAGAACGCCCAGGAAACCGAAGCGGAGCCTGCCAAATGTACACTGTGACCGCCGGCTTCGGTGAGACAACGGGCACTCAGGGGCGGAGGTCGCCGAGGGGGCCAAAGATGACATCGTAGCCCGCACTGACCAGGTCGTCGGCACCCTCGATCCCGACCATCGCGAGGACGTCGAAGACGACCAGCAGGTAGTAGATCGACACGAGGAGCATGATCGTGCCCGCAACGCGGTTGATCGCCGTCCGGTGACGGGCAAGCCAGCGGGTGGCCCGCTGACCGAGACTTTCCGACACCACCGCCAGGGCCAGCAACGGTGCGCCCAGACCGAGGCCGAACGAGAGAAAGCCAAGCAGTGACGCCAGTGCCGAATCGAAGAGGATCGGGACGCGGGCGAAAAACAGCGCGATGAATCCGGGGTTACAGGGCAGGACGATCGCGCCGAACAGGAAGCCATAGCCGAAGGCGGTCGCACTCGGATACTGGGTCTGTGGGGGTTCGACCGCCGGGATCCGACCGAAAACCTCCGCGTCGGCGATGAGGGCGATCGAAATTGCCAGCACGAACACGAAAGCAATTGGCGAGGCGACTTCGACGACCGCTGTCAGCGAGATTTCGAGCACGAACGAGAACAGCAGGCCCGCAAGCCCCATGAACGAGACGGCCCCGGCGAGGACGAGCACGCCGAGCAGCCAGACTGGTACCGTCCAGCCGGCCTCCTCACCGCGAGCGCTCTGGTCGGCCAGATAGGCCAGAAAGCCGGGGTACAGCGGTAGGGCGCAGGCGGCAGTCAGCGGGGTCCCGAGGCCGATGAGAAACACTTCGAGCAAGGCGGCGTGCGTACTCATTCGCAGGAGTCGAGCGCCGAGAGGAGATCATCGGTCGGCTTGTGCCCGTCAGGTAGCCGGGTTGTTTCGCCACCGGGGCAGATGCGGACCATCGGCACCTGCGGCGGGACGGTGATCGACCGCCCGAATTCGCCGATCAGCGATTGCGTGACTGCCGGTGGCGAGACTGCGTACCGCCAGTCGAAATCGTTTTCTTCCGCGTGATCGGCGACTGCACTCCGGTCCTCGTTGGGGTCGACGTTCAGCGCGACCGTTGTGACGTCGTCGGGTGCCTGCTCGTGGAACGTTTGCAGTTCGACCTGCTGGCGTTGACAGTTCGAACACCAGATGGCGAACGTCTCCAGCAGGACCGGGCCGTCGGCGTTCAGTTCCGCGATCGTGAACGTCTCGCCCGTTCGGGCGTCGGTCAGCTGTTCAGTGTACCACACCGGCTCGGTGTCGTTCGAACCGGCCGTGGTCTTCGCAGCCATGGTCTCCGCGGCCGTCGTCCGGGGATCCGCGGTCGGCTCCCCGGTATCCGCTTCGGTCTTCGGGGTTGTCTGATCGGTGTCTCCACCTGGCGGCGAGTCCGTCCCGTCGCTCGCACACCCGGCGAGTGAGACAGCGGCGGTCCCGGCAGCCGCCAGAAGGGCACGTCGCGAGGGTCGTTGCATAGCCGGAACGGGGGGAGATCCATACTTAAACCCGCGGCGGGTGTGTGTCGAGCGCGAACGCCCGCTCGTCCGGCGACATCGCCCCTCGCCGCGATCAGCCTTCGACCGCAGCAGCCGGTTAGACACTCACGAGGAAGTTCCGGATCACGTCGTGGCCGACGGCTGTCAGCACCGATTCGGGGTGGAACTGGACGGCCTCGATTGGATGCTCTCGGTGGCGGATCCCCATGACGAGGTCGGCGTCGTCGGCCTCGGTCGTCGCGGTTACCTCGAAGCAATCGGGGACGTCGCCCGCGACCAGCGAGTGGTATCGTCCACCCTGGAATCCCTGGTCGAGCCCCGCAAAGACGCCCTTGCCGTCGTGGGAAATCGAGGCTGCTTTCCCGTGGATCGGCTCGGGTGCGTGGCCGACTGTGCCGCCGTATTCGTAGACCGCCGCTTCGAGGCCCAGACAGACGCCCAGCGTCGGCACTTCCGGACTGATCTCCTGCAGGACGTCCGTCGTCACGCCGACGTCGCGGTCGTTTCTCGGATGGCCCGGTCCCGGGCTGATGACGATCGCGTCCGGGTCGGCTGCTCGCACGTCCGCGAGCGAGGCCGTGTTCTTCACGACGGTGGTGTTGGCGTGCTCGGACACGTACTCCACCAGATTGTACGTGAACGAGTCGAAGTTATCCACGAACAGCACCTCGAGGTCGTCGGTGGGTGTCTCGGTCGCGTTCGCGCTGGTTGACTCGCTCATTGTGACACCTCCTCGACTGGGGTCTCAGCGTCCTCGTCCGGCGACTCGATCCGTTCGAGCGCGTCGATCACGCCGCCCATCTTCTGTTCGGTCTCCTCGTACTCGCTGGCCGGGTCGGAATCGGCAACGATCCCGGCTCCGGCCTGGACGGTGATCCGGTCCTGCGCTCGCTTCTCGCCACTTCCGTCGACGGTGTCGACGCCGTGTTCGACCGCCGCCGACCGGATGACGATCGCGAAGTCGGCGTCGCCGTTCCAGGAGAAATAGCCCACGCCGCCGCCGTAGATCCCGCGTGGATCCGCTTCGAGGTCGTCGATGATCTCCATCGCCCGGATCTTCGGCGCACCCGAGAGCGTTCCGGCCGGGAAGGCCGCCCGCGTCGCGTCGAAGCCGTCGCTATTCTCGGCGAGCGTCCCCGTCACGGTCGATTCGATGTGCTGGACGTGGCTGTACTTCAGGACGTTCATGAACTCCTCGACGCGGACGCTGCCGGGCTCGGCCACACGGCGGACGTCGTTGCGTGCCAGATCGACCAGCATCGTGTGCTCGGCGCGCTCCTTCTCGTCGGCGAGCATCTCGCCCGCGAGCCGGCGGTCCTCGACGGGGCTGTTGCCGCGCGTGGATGTCCCTGCGATGGGGTTCGATGTAATCAGGTCGCCGCCGACCGAGACGAGTGTCTCCGGGCTCGCGCCGACGATCGTGCGGTCGTCGTACCCCAGCAGGTACATGTACGGCGAGGGGTTGATCGAGCGCAGCGAGTCGTACAGCGCGAGCGGATCGACGTCGCCGTAGAGTTCTCGCTTGCGGGAAATCACGCCCTGGTAGATGTCGCCGTCGAGGACGTGCTCCTTGGCGCGTTCGACCGCCTGTTCGTACTTGTCCTGTGGGCCGGCGTCCTCGTGCACCCGGTGGAATCCGCCGGTCTCGGGATCCCCCGCGTCGGCAAGCAGCGACTCGACGCGCTCGACCGCCGCAAGCAACTCGTCGTATCGCGCGCCTGCGTCCTCCTCGGGCCGAACGACCGGCGTGAACACCAGCGAGACCGTGTCCTCGGCGTGGTCGAACACCAGCGTCTTCGTCGCGAGCACGAACTGGGCATCCGGGAACCGCGAGTCCGGCCGATCGATGCCGACTTCGTCGAGCCAGAGGTCGTAGACGGCCTCGTAGGCCAGAAACCCGACGAGCCCGCCCGAGAGCGTCTGGCGGTCGTGGGCCGGAAAGCCGCGGCGCTCGACATCGGGCAGGACGGCCCGCAGATCGTCGAGGACGTCGCCGCCGTTGGGTTCGAGCAGGTCGACGTAGCGGTCGTCGAGGATGTCCAGATCCGTCCCGTCAGATTCGACAGTCGCGACCGCGACGGGATCGTAGCCGACGAACGAATACCGGGCGTGGCGGTCGTCAGTCGAGGGCGCGAACGCGCCGTTGGGATCGCTGGAGGCGACCTTCTCGGCGCTTTCGAGAAGGAACGCGTACTCGTCGGCGTTGGCGTTCTCGGAGTTACTCTCGCGACCGGTTACCGCCGCGTAGGCCGCGAGCGGATCCACGTCGGCGTCGAGTTCAACGGCGACCCGGATCACGCCCGGTTCGTCGGCGTCGGCCAGGTCCACGAACGCATCGCGGGAGAGCGACGGCTCGCCCGTCATGCCACCACCCGCGGTTCCCCAGCCCGATCGACGAACTGTTCGACGGCGTCGTGATCCTTGACCCCACCGTCGCGCTCGACGCCGCTGGCGGTATCGACACCGAAGGGCCGGACGGTCTCGACGGCCTCAGCGACGTTCTCGGGCGTGAGTCCGCCGGCCAGCAGGATCGGGACGTCGAGGCGTTCGACCACCTCGGCCGTCCGGTTCCAGTCGTGGGTTTGACCGGTCCCGCCGCCGCCGGCTTCGTCCAGCGAGTCCACGACGAGTCCGTCGGCCGCGTCGGCGTAGGCGTCTAGTTCGGCGTCGTGGTCGAGTGCGACCAGGATCGGCTGGGAAATTTCCGTCGCGAGTTCCTCGACCTCGTCCGGGTCGAGCGTCCCGTGCACCTGGACGGCGTCCGGCTGGGTTTCCGCGACGAGTTCACGGGCGTCCCCGACCGTTTCGGGCATCGTCACGAGCACGCCCGAGACGAGCGGCGGCACGGCGTCGAGCAGGTCGGCGGCGCGCTCAGGGGTGACTTCCCGGGGCGTGTCAACTGGCACCTCGCTGATCATGCCGACGGCGTCCGCGCCGGCGGCGACGCTCGCCCGCACGTCCGCCTCGCGGGTGTGCCCACAGACCTTCACGCGCGTCATGCGACCACACCGCGGAGGCCGGCGAGTTTCTCGCCCGCCGCGCCCGAGTCGATCGCCTGGCGGGCGACCTCGACACCGTCCTCGAGAGAGTCGGCCTCGCCCGCGACGTAGATCGCCGCGCCGGCGTTCGCGAGGATGATGTCCCGATTCGCGCCGTCGGCCTCGCCGCGGACGATCCCGCGGAGGGCCTCGGCGTTCTCCTCAGGTGTCCCGCCCGCCACATCGGCGATGTCGTGGCGGTCGAGTCCCAGGTCGCTCGGAGAGAGGGTATACTCCTCGACGGAGTCGCCCTGCACTTCGGCGACGGTCGTCTCGTCGTGGATGGCGATCTCGTCGAGGCCGCTGCCGTGGACGACCAGGGCGTGTTCGACGGGCATGTGCGCGAGCGAGCGCGCGATGAGGGGAACCAGATCCGGATCGTAGACGCCCAGGACCTGCGCGTCAGCGCCGGCGGGGTTCGTGAGCGGCCCGAGGACGTTGAAGATCGTCCGCATGCCGAGTTCCTTGCGCGGGCCGATGACGGCCTTCATCGCCGGGTGGAAAACGGGCGCGAGCATGAACCCGATGCCCTCGTCCTCGATGGCGTCCGCGACGGCCGGCGGTTCGGCGTCGACCGTGACGCCGACCTCCTCCAGCACGTCGGCGCTGCCCGAGGAGGAGGAGACCGAATAGTTGCCGTGCTTGGCGATCGGGATGCCCGCCCCAGCGGCGACGATGGCGCTCGTCGTCGAGACGTTGATCGTGTCGTAGTCGTCCCCGCCCGTCCCGCAGGTGTCGACCAGCGGGTCGCGATCGGGTTCGATCGTCCGGGCGGCCTCGCGCATCCCCTGGGCGAAGCCCGCGATCTCGGCCTCGGTCTCGCCCTTCGCCCGGAGTGCGCTCAGGAGCGCGCCGATCTGGGCCTCCGTCGCGTCCTCGAAGACCGCACTCGACGCTTCTTTGGCCTGTTCGACGGTCAGGTCCTTTCCCTCGGTGACGCGTTCGATGTGTGTCTGTAGTGTGGACATTGTTGTACGTATTCGGATTGTAGTGTACAAATCCGTACAACGACTTAAGCGTATCGGGACCGGTGTGGTCGGTCGTCGGTCGGTACCGAAACCGATTTTCCCGTGAGTGCCGGACGGATAGATGCGCGAGGGTGGCTGAGCTAGGCCAAAGGCGGCGGGCTTAAGACCCGCTCCCGAAGGGGTCCAGGGGTTCGAATCCCCTCCCTCGCATAGCGAGACGTGAGCGAAGCGAACGTCTCGATTTTCGCGAGCGGTGAACGTAGTGAGCCGTGAGCAGGGAGACACGAACGGAGTGAGTGTCTCCGAAAGTACGAACGGCGAGCGGAGCGAGCCGTGAGTAGCGAGACCGACCGTAGAGAGTCTCGGCAAAGTCGCGCCGATTGCTATCGACAGCGACGCTTTCGAGGCCCTTCAGGTCCACACGCCTGCCTCTCCCCGAGCGGAGTGGAGCCAGTAGAGGCCAATCCCCACACCACCAGCCAGGACACACCCCGCGTAGACGACTGTGGGCGAGAGCAGGCCGAGCAGCGGGTTCCCAGCGAGCGGAGCCAGCGGTCGGGCATCCGTGTACAGAATCGCGTCCAGGACGACGTGGGACCAGGCACCGACGAGCGCACCGGCGGCGACACTCGATCGGGACCAGCGGACGTCGAGGCCGTATCGTTCGATCGAGGGGCCAGCCAGTTCGTACCCGGCCAGGACGGCGATCGTGACGGCGGCGGCGACGCCGGCACCGCCAGGCAGCGTCGTGAGCGGGCCGTGGGTCGGGGGCTCCAGCGGGCCGAAGATGACCAGCACGGCGCGGACGTCGATGACGACGCTCCCGAGACAGAGCGCCGGCAGGTCGAGTCGTCGGGTGGCCAGACTGCCGAGCAGCACCGCGGGACCAAGGTGGAAGGGCGTCAGCGGCACACCGGAGCGTGGTGGCCACGGTTCATATAGCTATGTCGACGGGTTGGTGGCGCGGAACTACCGTTCGTACATTCCGGAATGCGGTGTGATACTTTGTCGTACAGCGTGCACGAGTCCCGTCCTGTCGACAGCACCCTGCAATCTCAGGCCCCGCCGTCCGTATAGCCGTAGATGTCGGCCCAGTAGACGGTGCCGTCGTACCGGACGAGATATTCGCCGTCGACGTAATCGCTGTCGTTCTCGTCGTCACCGTAGACCGGATCGGCGGCGTCGAACCGCTCGAGGAGCCTGGTCCAGGCGTCCGATTCCTGCTCTTGATAGTACGTTTCTCCGATCGCGTCGTTGATGATCTTTTGTTGTGCCGTGGAGAGATTCGATAGCGTGAACAGATGGGTCGATTCGAGCCTGGTCGCGAGTTCGTCACTGTTGGCTGCCACCTGTTCGGCCTCGTATCGATAGGTATAGATCGTTTTCGGGGACGGTCCTTCCACGGTGATACGGACCGTTCGATTCTCGAACTCGACCAGTTCGTAACGCGGTTCCGGAACCAGCACGGACGTCTCCTGTTCGGTCTCGTTGTAGACGGCCAGCGTTGCGATGTCCCCGTCGCCGGTGACCGCTGTCGAACTGGGGTCCGGGAGCGCGTGCTGGTCGACAGCCGGGAGATCTTGATACGCGATGTGATCGCCGGTCGTGTTGGCCGGATCCTTCTCAATTTCGAGCACGAACGTGGGAACCTGCCTGGAGTCGATTACCGACCAGGAGACGTTGTAGTACGTCCCGCCCACAGCGACCGGCCGATCCGGCGTGAACGGTGGATAGTCATTCGTCACGGTGGGGCCGGAGCCGTTTACGGCACCGACCGCGAGTCGGTGTGCTTCCTCGTCAAGGTCGCTTGTGTCCAGCGTGGCGTGGTCGGCGATCACCGTGGCGTTCGGTGCCGGGTCCATCGAGAGCGATCCGGCCGCCGAACACCCTGAGAGCCCGACCAGCAGGAGGACAAACAGGGTGAGGAGGGCTGAGCGGCGGTGCATACGTTGTAGTCACATGATATGGGCATGTGTTTTGTGGTTGGGATGTCGGACTGCGGCCCGAACTTCGGCGGGGAAACAGGACGGCAACGACTCACGCGACGTTCTTTTTTGTACTCCGGCCCAACGGGAGATCGATGACTGATACGCTGCCGCCGGCCGTCGCCGACGCGTTCGACGACCACGATTCGTTCGAACCGGCTGCGGAGGGATATCGAGTGACGACGACCGTCTTCGACCCAACGGTGACGGCGACTGACATCGAAGGGGTGGGCCACGAATATACGGTGACAGTCCGGACGCCGATGCTCGGAGCGGCCGTCGAGGGCGAGGTCGTCGGCCCGGCCGTTGCGGATGGCTGGTTCGATACCTTTGCTCGACGGCTCGAGGACGCGACCCAGGCCACGCGAGCGCAGATCGAACTCGACCAGCATCGACTCGTCGCCGACGACGGGCAGGCTGTCGCCACGTTCGTTTTCTCGTACGGTGACCCGACACGGGCCGCCGAGATCGCCAAGACGCTCGTCGAGTACGTCGAGGGTACCTACGTCGAGGGGATCGTGCCGGGCTACGACTACCGCGAACCGGTCGCCGATCTCATCCAGAACGCCAAAACGGCCGGCGACAACGAGCGCGGCGGCACCCCGCTTTGACATCCTCCCCGCCCTGAAGGGCGAGGATTCCCGACCGCCGTTGGGATATTGTGGTTTACGACGTAGCCCGTTCTTGAGACGCGAATGCGCCAGTTTCCTTGTCAAACAGGAACGTCGATGGCTGTGCCAACCAGCCGTTACTCCTATTCACCGAGAGATTTGGTGAACTCGGAGATACTTTCTGTCGAATGTTCTCGGCCCCGTTCACATCCGCGTTTGATACCGTCCCGCATTCGTCGCACACGTACAACCCGCGTTCAACACGGTTTGCATCACGTTTGCGACCACAACACGAACACGACTTCGACGTATCCCGCTCAGATACCGTCTCAACCGAGATGCCTTCTGTCTCGGCCTTGTATTCGAGGAGGTCGGTGAAGCGGTCGAACGCCCACGAGTGCAGGTCGAGGTTGCCGTGTTTTCCCCAGTCTTTCGCCTCGCCGTTCTCCTCGTCCTCACGGATGCCGGAGAGATCGCCCACTACAATTGTTCCAATTCCTTCGTCAACACACCGCTGGACGATGTGCTTGGAGAGGGTGTGGAAGTAGTGGGTGCAGCGAGCCGACTTCTTGTGGTTCAACCGCGTGGCCTGCTCGGAATCCGAGTCGTCACACCGAGCGATGCGCTTGCTGAAGTAGTAGTCGTCCTGCTTCAGACAGTTGAGCGGGTACAGTTCGGCGTGGCCGTCCTCGTAGGCGAGTGCGGCGAAGTTGTTGATACCGAGGTCAATCCCTACGGTCTTCTCACCCGGTGCTTCGGCCACTTCGATCTCGACTTTGCAGACGAAGTGCAGTTCCCACTCGTTACCAGTCCAGACGGCTCTGACTTGTTGAACGTTCTCCACGGTGGAGAGGTCAACGTCGGGGCGAGTCTGGTATTCGCAGAGGATGAAGTCCGACCAGTAGTCCTTGAGATTCGACCCTTTTGAGAGTCGGACGCGGTCGTATTTGGTGTCGAGTTTGAAGCCGGCGGCTTTGAACGTGACTGTGCTTCGCGGATGTTCGTCGCCGTGTTTGCGGTAGCCGGGCGGATTCGCGGTCGTGTCTCCGTTGCGCCGTGTACCGTACCAGCCGTTGAACGCCTCAGCGAGTTCTTGCAAAACTCGCTGACTTGACTGAGAATGCAGGTCATCGTAGCGTTCGTGGCTCTTGAGGTACGCGGTGAGTTCGCCATGTTCAGGGATGTATCCGATTTCATCCCATACACGGTCACACGTCCACCGTCCGACGTTCCAGAGTTTCGAGGCGGCGAACCCGAGCGAATCAAGGTCGTCAGACACCCGTGACTGGTTCCTGATGGAAGCAGTGTAGGTGCGGGTGACGACCTGTTTCGCCATACGTAACCTATGTAGGTATATTTACTTGAAAGTATGGATTGAGCAGCGTGGAATATCCTGCCGTGCCATTGAACGGTGTTGGTGTAGGGTAGTGTCGGATTCATCCCCGCCCTGAAGGGCGAGGCTTTCTCCTTGATTCTCCGTAAGAGGCTGGCAGCTCGGACGTGACGCCCGTCTCTCAGTCCATCGCGACGTAGGTCTGGGTGTCCTCGATGCCGTCGATTTCCTGGATCTGTGTCGCGGCGATCTCCTTGACGTCGGCCGGTGACGGGACGTCAACCTTTGCGATAAGGTCGACGTCGCCGGCGACGACGTGGGCGCTCACCACGCCGTCGATAGCTTCGATGGTGTTCTTGAGTCGGTCCGCCTCGCCGGTGTGTGCTTTGACCATAACGTACGCTGTGACCATGTCAGGCACCTCCGAGTGCTTGCTGTGGAGTCTGTTCGCCCACGATCAACTGTCGGACGTCCCCGAGAACGGTGAAATCCGCGAGGACGACCAATCGATCGCCGACCTCCAGGGACGCGTCGACGTTCGGCACGTCGACCGGGTCGTCCTGCTTGCCGAAGGCGAGTAGCCGCGCGTTGGCCGGCAGTTCGAGTTCGCTCAGGCTGTAGCCGTTGACCGGCGCGTCGGCGGTGACGGTGAACTGGATCAACTGGAGGTGCTGGGCGATGTCCGCGATCGCGACGCTGTTGCCTCCGAGCAGGGCGTTTTTCGTCGCGATCGCGCCGAGTCGCTCGGGGTAGATCACCTCGTCGACGGCGTCGGCGTACTGCCGGTAGATGTCCTCGCGGTAGTCTTCGTCTATCCGTAACACCGTCCGACAGCCGTGCTCGCTGGCGATCAGACAGGTTGCGAAGTTGGCGTTGAGATCACCCGTGAGTGCGCCGACGGCGTCCGCCGATTCCAGATCCGTCTGTTCGAGAACAGGTTCGAGGGAACCGTCTCCGTGGATCACCTCGAACCCTGCTTCGCGCCCCCGGTCGGCAGTCTTCGGATCGGCCTCGACGAGGACAACCTCGTGGCCGCTCTCGTCGAGTGCCCGGGCCGTCCGGAGTCCGACGCGACCGGAACCCACGATAACGAATCGCATATGTGTGCTATTCACGTGCGAACGAATAAAGCTATCCTCGCCGGCGAAACCGACACCGGCCCCGCCCGACACGAAAGCGGTCCCGGGAGGGAAAGATTCATGTCATGTTACGACGTACCATAGTTCGCGATGGTCAGAGCGTTCATCCTGGTGAAGACCGCCGCCGGCACGGCCGAGCAACTCCTCGGGGAGGCGCGGGCGGCCATCGGCGTCGAGGAGGCCCACATCGTGGCTGGACAGTACGACCTCGTCGTCGAGGCCGAGCGCGACTCCATCTACGAGATCATGGAATCGGTGGCCAGCGGCATTCGTGACCTCGACGGCGTCACTGACACTCGGTCGTACATCTGTCTGGAGTGAGGGTCGTCCTACCCGTCGAGCGGTGAGTCCCGTGGTGGCGATCGGTTCCCAGGTGGGTTACTCCAACACGTCCCGGACGCCGGCAGCTACTGTCGAGACCGCTCCGGGCTCGGAGACGACGTGGTAACTTCCAGACTGCCGGCAGCGACACCTCGAAGGGGCTGGACTGCCTGGGTGTGCATATGACTGGCGTGGCTGACGCCGTCGGGCTGGCAGTGATCGTCCTCCTCAACACGGCGGTGGTGGCGCTTGCGACTCGCTTTTTCCGTGTGCGGCTGCACACCCGCTGGGGCGCGGCGATCTACGCGGTCCTGTTTGGCACACTCATCCTGTTCGTCACGACGCTCATCCTGGCCGGCTTTCTCGGACTCGGCCCCAACCTCGACAGCCGCGTTGCCGTCGTCGGTCTGACCATCGTCGGCCCCCTCACCATCGGCCTGACGATCGATTACTTCTGGATGCCCGATCCGGCCGCCGTCGAGTTGCCCGAACCCGCGGATCGACCCTGACTGGCCGTTTGACCCGACGATCCGGCGGGAGCGGGGCCGTACTTGCTGTTTCTGTGCAGTCTCCCGGTTTCGTTCTCCCTTTTCACTTTCACTCAGGTGTTAACGAGGCTTTATATGCCGGGCCGGGCAAACCGATTGGTATGGCAGCAACAGAAGATCTCGAAGATCTGCCGGGCGTGGGTCCGGCGACCGCAGAGAAGCTCACCGAGAACGGCTACGACTCCTATCAGGGCATCGCCGTCGCGAGTCCCGGCGAATTAAGTAACACCGCCGACGTCGGCGAATCGAGCGCGGCGGACATCATCCAGGCCGCCCGCGAGGCCGCCGACATCGGCGGGTTCGAGAGCGGGGCCGAAGTGCTCGAACGCCGCGAACAGATCGGCAAGCTCACGTGGGGCGTCGAGGAGGTCGACGAGTTGCTCGGGGGTGGCGTCGAGACACAATCGATCACCGAAGTATACGGCGAGTTCGGGGCCGGCAAGTCCCAGGTCACGCACCAGCTGGCCGTCAACGTTCAGCTGCCGGCCGAGCACGGCGGACTGGAAGGCAGTTCGATCTTCATCGACAGCGAAGATACGTTCCGGCCCGAACGTATCGAGCAGATGGTCGAGGGCCTTGAAGACGACGTGATCGCGGACACGATGGTTCTCCACGGCGTTGCCGAAGAGGGCGAGGCCGACCCCGCCGACGACGACCATTTCGACGACCTCATCGAGTCCATCCTGGATAAGATTCACGTCGCGAAGGCGTTCAACTCCAACCACCAGATTCTCCTGGCCGAGAAGGCCCAGGAACTCGCCAGCGAGGGCCAGGACGAGGAGTTCCCTGTTCGCCTCCTTTGTGTGGACTCCTTGACCGCCCACTTCCGGGCGGAGTACGTCGGTCGTGGCGAACTCGCCGACCGCCAGCAGAAGCTCAACAAGCATCTCCACGACCTGATGCGTGTCGGCGACCTCAACAACACCGCCGTCGTCGTCACCAACCAGGTCGCGGCCAACCCCGATTCCTTTTTCGGTGACCCGACCCAGCCCATCGGCGGGAACATTCTGGGCCACACCTCGACGTTCCGACTCTACCTCCGGAAATCGAAGGGTGACAAGCGGATCGTCCGCCTGGTCGACGCGCCGAACCTGCCCGACGGCGAGGGCGTCATGCGCGTCGAAGGTGGCGGCCTGATGGCGGAGTAAGGCCTCGGGCGGTCGAGGGCGTGTCCCCGCCGAATCGACAGTGCGAGCTACTTAACTGAACGCGGCCGCTATATGGCGCATATGCAACACGTGAAGATTCCGCAGGACCGGATCGGTGTGGTGATCGGCGAGGGTGGTGAGACGATGCGGGAGATCGAACAGGAAGCCGAAGTTCGACTCGACATCGATAGCGAGACCGGCGCCGTCGCGGTCGAATCGGTGGGCGATCCCGTCCTGGGGCTCAAGGGACCAGACATCGTCAAGGCGATCGGTCGCGGATTCTCCCCTGAGGCCGCCCTTCGACTGCTGGATGGCGATATGATGATGTTCGACGTGATCGACATCGACGCGGTCGCGCGTAACCCGAACGATCTCAAGCGCCTCAAGGGTCGACTTATCGGCGAGAACGGCCGAACCCGGGAGCTGATGGAGGACCTCACCGGTGCGGACGTTGTCATCTACGGTTCGACGCTGTCGATCATCGGCGGCCCCGAGCAAGTCGACGCAGTCCGGGAGGCAGCCGAGATGATCCTCGAGGGGGCCCCCCACGGCTCGGTGTACTCGTTCCTCGAACGCCGCCACAACGAGATGAAACATCAGGGTCTCGAATACCACCAGTTCACCGGCTGACCGCTCCATCTGCGATTTTGTCGCTGTGGGACAGGTATCGTCCACTGTGACGCCGAACCTCTCCGTTTCCGTGGGCTCAACCCTCAGTGGGGGACCCCACGGCTTTCATCGTGAGAGGATTTCAGAGGCGGCCGTAACATACATCACTGTACTGAACAGTATGGCTAGTGGTGGATTCATGGGGGAGACAGCCGACGAGCACGATCAGGACGAGACGGGGGAACGGGTCGAAGACATCGTCGATCGACTCCGACAATTGCGAGCTGCGGACCAACAGCGCCGGAAGCACGCTGAGGCAGGTGTCGTGCTGGATCAACTCGATGCGGTCGAGGAACGACTCCTCGCGTTCGGGCGGGCCCTGGGGGGCGATCCGGACGACGTCGCGGCCCTCCCGTTCACCGAAGAGGCGGGCCGGGACGGCATGGCCGAGCCGCTGTACGTCCGGCACGATCGGACGTTGCTCAACCAGGTGACGAGCTGGCTGCTCCAGCGCCAGCACATCGGCCTCATCAGCGGCTACGGCACCGGCAAGACCGCCTTCCGGGAGATCCTCAAACGGGACCTGGGCCGACGTGACGACTTCGTCGTCGCCCACGTCGACAACCCTCGGGAAACCACGCCGAGAGGTCTCTACGAGACGGTTCTCCGGGGAGCAGCCGAGGCGGGATTCGAGATCGATTCCGGGAACTACTGGCAGGTCCGTGACGGGATCCCGTGGGCGACGGCTGAAACCAAACAAGCCGTCCAGGAAATCGCCGAGGACGCGCGGGCCGAGGACGTGACGCTGCTCCTGGTGGTCGACGAGATCGAGGACCTCCCCGGCGACCTGCTCTCGGCGATCCAGATCGCGGGTGACGCTGGCGTCCGGCTGTTTCTGAGCGGGACGCCCGCGGGGAAGGAACGTCTCCAGGACGTCAAAGCGACGCTTGACTCCCGTCTTCGCTACTACGAAGGGATCGATCCCTTCGACGTCGAGGATATCGCGGAGTACATCGCCCGGTCGCTGGCACATTTCCGGGGGGAAGCATACGACGGTGAGTCGCCGGACCTCTTTGAACCGACCGCCATCGCGGACATTCACGAACGGACCGGTGGCAACCCGCGGGACGTCCGCCTGGAATGTCGAGAACTGTTCACGCGCGCGGCGTTCGTCTGGCATCGCACCGGCCAGGACGTCGAGCGCATCCGGATCACTCCCGAACTCCGCCACCGGCGATTCGGCATGGGTAGATAGTACTTAAATGGCTGCCAAGGGATCACATGGACCCACGTCCGCTGGCATGAGGCTGTCTCATTGTGCGGCGTAACGATATGCTTATATAGAAGGACATTCAATCCTTGCCTGACTATGGCTCAACAAATGGGTAACCAGCCCCTCATCGTACTTTCCGAGGACAGCCAGCGAACCTCCGGAAAGGACGCTCAGTCGATGAACATCACCGCCGGAACCGCCGTCGCCGAGGCCGTTCGGACGACGCTCGGCCCGAAGGGGATGGACAAGATGCTCGTCGACTCGACGGGCAACGTCGTCGTCACGAACGACGGCGTCACCATCCTTGACGAGATGGATATCGAACACCCCGCGGCGAACATGATCGTCGAAGTCGCCGAGACCCAGGAGGACGAGGTCGGCGACGGCACGACCACGGCCGTCATCATCGCCGGTGAACTCCTGAGCAAGGCCGAGGATCTCCTCGAACAGGACATCCACGCCACGATCCTCGCACAGGGGTATCGCCAGGCGGCCGAGGAGGCGAAACAGATTCTCGAGGAGAACGCCATCGAGGTCACCCCCGAGGACGACGAGATCCTCGAACAGATCGCGGCGACCGCGATGACCGGCAAGGGTGCGGAGAACTCCAAGGAAACGCTCGCCGAACTGGTCGTCAACGCCGTCCAGTCCGTCGCCAACGGTGAGGACATCGACACGGACAACGTCAAAGTCGAGACCGTCGTCGGCGGGTCGACCGACGAGTCCGAACTCGTCGAGGGCGTCATCATCGACAAGGAGCGCGTCCACGACAACATGCCCTACGCCGTCGAGGACGCCAACGTTGCGCTGCTCGACACGGCGATCGAGGTCCAGGAGACCGAGATCGACGCCGAGGTCAACGTCTCGGACCCGGACAAGCTCCAGGAGTTCCTCGATCAGGAAGAGGCCCAGCTCCAGGAGATGGTCGATCAACTCGCCGACGTCGGTGCCGACGCCGTCTTCTGCCAGAAGGGCATCGACGACATGGCCCAGCACTACCTCGCCCAGGAGGGCATCCTCGCGGTCCGCCGCGCCAAGAAGTCCGACATCAAGGCGCTCTCGCGTGCTACGGGCGCACGCGCCGTCTCGAACATCGACGATATCACCGAGGACGATCTCGGCTTCGCCGGCAGCGTCGCCCAGAAGGGTGTCGCCGGCGACGAGCGCGTCTTCGTCGAGGACGTCGAGGACGCCAAGGCCGTCACGCTCATCCTGCGCGGCGGCACCGAGCACGTCGTCGACGAGGTCGAACGCGCCATCGAGGACTCGCTGGGCGTCGTTCGCGTCACGCTCGAAGACGGGAAGGTCCTGCCCGGTGGCGGGGCTCCCGAGGCCGAACTCGCGCTTGGACTGCGTGACCACGCCGACTCCGTCGGTGGCCGCGAGCAGCTCGCCGTCGAGGCCTTTGCGGACGCCATCGACGTCGTCCCGCGCACCCTCGCCGAGAACGCGGGTCACGACCCGATCGACTCCCTCGTGGACCTCCGCAGTCAGCACGACGCCGGCGACATCGGCGTCGGCCTGGACGCCTACTCCGGCGACATCGTCGACATGAGCGAGGACGGCGTCTACGAGCCGCTGCGCGTCAAGACCCAGGCTGTCGAGAGTGCGACGGAGGCCGCCGTGATGATCCTCCGGATCGACGACGTGATCGCCGCCGGCGACCTCAAGGGCGGCGGCAGCGACGACGGCGACGACGGCGGCCCGCCCGCTGGCGGCCCCGGCGGCGGTATGGGCGGCGGCATGGGCGGCATGGGCGGTATGGGTGGCATGGGCGGCGCGATGTAAGCGAGGTTCTGAGCGCAGCGAAGAACCTCGGAACGCCGAGCGGGGAGCGCGAGGCCGAACGGAGTGAGGCCTCGATTGCTCGAACGTGGAGCGAAGCGACACGTGAGAGGAGGAACGACCCGCGAGGCGATATCGGCCAACAACCTCACATTAGCCCCCACAGCCACCGCCTGACGCCATCGCTCGCCGTCCGCTTGCCTCGCGGACGTGAACTAACTGATTCGACGAATTCTTTCCCGAGCAGACTGTCAGCGAGCCGCTGTTAGTTATTCTCCCCTGTCGTTTCGAGTTCGCGTTGGCGAACGCTCGTCCCGTTTGCCCCCGTTGAATCACCGGATGTGCTTTCGATCCGCTCTGGGTCTGCCGGTTGGGACTTTTCGCTCCTGAGCAGCGTTTCAAGTCGCTGTTCGAATTCTTGCTCGTTGATCTTCCCCTTTACGTATCGACGACGGAGTTCCTCCGAAGCGCTGTTCGCTCCGTCTTGGTCTTTCGAGCGGCTGTCGCTCTCGTTTGCCGTCTGTTCGTCTCGCCGCAGTTTTTGATGGATCACATCCATTGGGTTGGGCACATACCCGGCGAGAACGCCGTAAGCCGGAGTCAGAAAGAGCCACCCGAATGCGAACACCCACACTGCCTCTCCCAACCCTTCCGACGCATACGCGGCGACGCCACCGGGAACCGTCGCGATCGCGAAAACCACCATCAGAAAGCCGGCGAGACGACGCACACTTTCCATACGTGACACTGGTCGATCCTATTTGAAAAATGTACTGTCGTCCTTACCAATGTATCGAACTCCCGATGGCGGCCCGTCTCAGACAAGTTGGTCGAGCTGTCGGTGGAGCTGGGCCGCCGTTTCGAAGCGAGTGAGCTTCCGGGGGGCCATCGCCTTGGCGACGATCTCGTCGACGGGTTCGGGGATTTCCGGCCGCACGTCGCTGGGGACGGGCGTCTCGTCGGCGAGGATGGCCGCTCGGACATCGTCGTAGTCACCCGTATACGGAGCCTCGCCGGTGAACAGTCGGAACAGGACAGTCCCGAAGTGATACACGTCGGTCGTATGATCGACCGAGCCGTAGCGATCGTCGAAGTACTCCGGAGCGGCGTAGCGGGGATCGACGTACTCGGCGGGCTGGAAGTGCCGCCGGAAGACGGTCATGACGCCGAGGTTGGCGAGGCTGGGCGCGGGATTTTCCTCGAAGCCGACCGAGGGGTAGACCACGTCGTGGGGGTCGATCCCGCCGTGGACCAGCCCGCGCTCGTTGACGGCCGCGAGGCCGGCGGCGAGATCCCGGGCATCCCGCAGGGCAACGTCGAGATCCGCGGGTCTTCGATCGGCAAGCGTGTGCTCGGCTCGTGGCGTCGCGACCCACGGCCGGGGGTGGTCCCCGTAGTCGGCGACGGCGACGATCCCCGTCGCCTCGTCGGCGCAGTACCACTGGTGGAGCCGTTCGTGGACGGCCGACCCGAACTCCCGGGTGTCCTCTCCCGGTTCGTCGAAGAACAGGAGATCGACGCCGTACTCGGCCTGGTCCATGCGAGCGCGCGAGGGCAAGATGTGACCGTATTGGCCGCGCTCGGGCGGCTCGATCACGCTGATTTCGTCGAAAGCACTCACCAGCTGGACCGCGGCGAAGGCTTCGGAGTTCTCGGCCGCCTGGATGCGGCGGCGACGCTCCTCGACGTGCTCCGGTGTCCCCGGTCCCTCGGGGACGCTCCCGTCGACTGCTGGCGATGGTTCGGATTCGGGTTCCGATTCGACCCTGTCGTCGACGATCCGGTCCGGCGGCTCGGGTTCGACCGGTTCGTCGGGCAGTGAGCGCTCGTAGACTGAGACGCCCGATTGGGACGTCTCGACGATCTGTTGGCTGCCGGAAGCGGTCGTCGCGCCGCCGTCGGCCCGGAGTTCTGCGTCGAAATCCCAGCTACCGGCTTTTCGGACGGCCCGGACGACGGTCCCGTCGAACGCGCGGAGGGCATCGCCGACCTGCTCGGGGTGGCGCTCGTGGAGCGTCGCGAGCGTTCGAACCAGGGCCTCCCGGTGAGCTTCCCCGGCGGATCGAACGAGACGGGTAGCGAGTTCGGCCCCGAGTTGCGGGCGTTCGTCGGCCAGCCGACAGGCCGTCCAGGCGGCGCTGACGCGCGCCCGGCGGGCCTCGGCGGCCAGCCCGTCGAGGACCGACGGGAGGACCAGCGAGAGGACGTCCTCGATGTCGGGCTCGGCCGCGTAGCGGGTATCGTCGGAAGCGCCGCCGGTTTCGGCTCCCATTAGGGGAATCTATCCGCGTCAGGGATCAAGAACCTCCGTCAGACGATCGTCACACGTCATCCGCTCCCGAGTGTGTGACCGCGACGTTTTTGGGCCACTGTGCCGAAGCGACCTGTATGCGAACGATCACGCTCGGCCCGTCGGGCACCTACTCCCACCGGGCCGCGTCGGCGCTTTCGGAATCCGTCGAGTTCACCGAGTCCGTCACGGCGATCGTCGAGGCGGTCGCCGACGGCGAGTACGACCGCGGGGTCATCCCCATCGAGAACAGCATCGAGGGCAGCGTCACCGAATCGCTGGACGCGCTGGCGGATTCCGACGTGGCGGTCGTTGCGGAGATCATCACGCCGATCCGCCACGGCCTCATGGCCCAGAGTGAGGATTTCGACCTCGTTGCGAGCCATGCCCAGGCACTCGCCCAGTGCCGGAGCTACCTCGAGGATCACTACCCCGATGCTGACCTGGAGGCCGTCGCGAGCACGGCCCGCGGCGTCGAGCACGCCCGCGAGGACTCCACAGTCGCCGCCATCGCTCACCCCGACAACGCGGGCGCGGAGTTGTCTGTCCTCGCCGAAGATATTCAGGATCAGTCCTCGAACGCGACGCGCTTTTTCGCCATCGCTGACCCGCAGACCCGCTCGATCGAGGGCGGGAACACCTCGCTGATCGTCTACCCGAACGTCGACTATCCCGGCCTCCTGCTCGAACTCCTCGAACCGTTCGCCGACCGGGACGTCAACCTTTCGCGACTGGAGTCCCGGCCCAGCGGCGAGCGGCTGGGCGACTACGTCTTCCACATCGACGTCGAGGCCGGCCTCTACGAGCAGCGACTGCAGGATGCCCTGGATGAAATCGAGGAACTGGCCAGCGAAGGGTGGGTCCGGCGACTCGGCTCCTACGATACGCGTCACGTGGTTGAGTAGTGCGACGCGTCCGTTCTCTCTCCGTCCCCGTTTACGTCGACGCTCGTTCGACCAGGAACTCGTGGGCGTCATACAGCAGTGCAACCGTGAGAAAGGCGGTCACGACCGCAGGAAGGCGACGGCGTGTCCGCACAGCGTCGATCGCGGCGAGGACAAGTGCGAGCAGGAACGTCCAGTGGTCGAGCTGTCGGAGGTGATCGATGGCGCGGTCGGTCATTTTGGGCTCTGTCTCGGGCCTCCAGCCAGTTCAGTCGTCGGCTTCCGATTCCGTCTGGGCGCGGCGCTCGGCGGCCCGCTCGATGAACTCCTGGGGCAGTTCGTCGATCTCGCCGGCCTGGACGGCCCAGAGTTTTGCATAGAGGCCGTCCTCGGCGAGTAAGTCCTCGTGGGTGCCGCGCTCGACGATCCGGCCGTCCTCGATCACGACGATCTTCTCGGCGTCCTTGATCGTCGAGAGGCGGTGTGCGATGGCGAAGGTCGTCCGGTCTTCGGTCAGTTTATCCAGCGAGCGCTGGATCAACATCTCCGTCTCGGTGTCGACGTCGGAGGTCGCCTCGTCCAAGACGAGGATCTCGGGATCCTTGAGGATCGCCCGCGCGAGGGCGATCCGCTGGCGCTGGCCACCCGACAGTTTCACGCCGCGCTCGCCGACTTTCGTGTCGTAGCCGTCGGGCAGGTTCTGGATGAACCGGTGGGCTTCGGCCATCTTGGCTGCCTCGACGACTGCCTCCTTCTCGGCGTCGAACGTGCCGTACTCGATGTTCTCCCGGACGGTCCCGTAGAACAGGAACGTCTCCTGGCTGACGTATCCCAGGGCCTGTCGGAGACTCGGGATCGTCGCCTCGCGGAGGTCCGTCCCGTCGATTTCGATTGCCCCCTCGTCGACGTCGTACATCCGCAGGAGGAGTTTCATCACGGTGGACTTGCCCGCGCCGGTCGGCCCGACCAGGGCGACGGTATCGCCGCCCTCGACCCCGAAGTCGATGTCCTCGACGATGGCTTCCTCGTCATCGTAGCCAAACGTCACGTCGTCGAATTCGACGTGGCCGTCGGTGACGGCGAGGGGTTCGGCGTCGGGATCCTCGACGATCCGGCTGGGCGTGTCCATCAGCCCGAAGATGCGCTCACTGGAGGCGTGGGCGCGCTGGTACATGTTGATGATCTGCCCGAACTGCGCCATCGGCCAGATGAACCGCTGGGACAGCAGGATGAAGCCGACGAACTCCCCCACCGAGAGCTTGCCCGTGAAGAACCACGGCCCGGTTCCGGTGGTCTGGGAGGTGAACACCCACAGGCCCCCGACGAGGAAGGTGACGACGAACCCGACGCCCGACAGCAGCCGGAGGCCGGGGAAGAACTTGATCCGGGTGCCGATGGCGTCCCAGTTGGCGTCGAAATAGTCTTCGGAGACATCGTCCACCCGATCGGATTCGAAGGTCTCGGTGTTGGCGGCCTTGATGACCTGGATGCCCCCGAGGTTGTTCTCCAGGCGTGAGTTGAGCTGGCCCACGGACGACCGGACGTCGGCGTACTTGGGTTGGATAGTCTCGACGAACTTGTAGGTGAAAAAGCCGATCAGGGGGACGACGCCGAGCGTCACCAGCGCGAGCTGCCAGTTCCAGTAGAAGAGGATCACGGAGATCCCGAGCACCATGATCGACAGCCGGAAGAACGCGTTCATCCCCTCGTTGAGGAAGCGTTCGAGCCGGTTGACGTCGTTCGAGAGGATCGACATGAGTTCGCCTGTCTGCTTGTCGGCGAAGAAGTCCATGTTCAGCCGCTGCATCTTGTCGTAGGTGTCCGTCCGGACGTTGTGCTGGATGTTCTGGGCGAAGGTGTTCCACCCCCAGTTGCGCGTCCAGTGGAATCCGGCCCCGATCAGGAACGCGGCGGCGATGATACCGACGGTGAGCCAGAGCTGTGCGCTCTGGGTTTCGGGAATCAGCGACTGGGGGACCAACCAGAGGCTGTACTGCTGGTCGTCGAAGATGGCGTCGATGGCGAGCGTCAGCAGGAGGGGCGGAAGCAGGTCGAGGATCCGGGCGGCGACGCTACTGACGAACCCGATCACGAACGGGAACGAATATCGTCCCCCGTATTCGGAAAACAGCCGGCGCATCGGGCGATCCGCGCGGTCGCGGACGTCCTCGAATACTTCGTCGTCGTCGAGGTCGATGCTCATTCGACTGTCCCAGGAGTCGCCGGGAGAAAAGACCATCGGAAAGATGGTGATAAATCACATCTTAGATTTGTCCCGTGTTGTCGAGACCCACGTCTCGGGCGCTGGGTTCAGCACTGCACATCCAAAACCACTCGACGGTATCGGCTCCTCGAACGGAAACTCAGAACGGGTTGCCGCCGCCGCCCATTCCACCCATGCCGCCCATATCGCCCATGTCCCCCATGTCCCCCATGTCGCCGCCCTCCATCTGCTTCATCATGCGCTCCATGTCGGCGTCGCCCATGCCCTGGAACTGGTTGAGGGTCCGATCCATCATCTTGTGCTGCTCTAAGAGTTCTCGGATGCGGTCCTTGGGTTTGCCCGAACCTCGCGCGATGCGTTCGGTCCGGCTGCGGCCGATCTGGCGCGGGTTCTCGAGTTCGGCCTCGGTCATCGAGTCCATGATGACCTCGAAGTCACGCATGCGCTCCTGGGTGACGTCCATGGCGTCGTCGGGCAACTGATCCATCATCCCGCCGCCGAGGCCGGGGATCATGTCCATGACCTGATCCAGCGGCCCCATCTTGTTCATCGCCTCCATCTGCTTGCGCATGTCCTTGAGGGTGAACTCGCCATCGAGCATGTCCTCCGGCCCCCAGTCACCCTCTTCTGCCTGGGTTTCCTCCATCGCGCGTTCGACGCGTTCCGTGAGTTGCTGGAGGTCACCCATCCCGAGCAGCCGGGAGATGAACCCGGAGGGTTCGAAGCGCTCGACATCCTTGACCGTCTCGCCGGTGCCCAGGAAGGCAATGGTCGAGTCGGTCTCGTTGACGGCGACGAGGGCACCGCCACCCTTGGCCGTCCCGTCGAGTTTGGTGATCACGACGCCGTCGATGCCGACCGCCTCCTCGAAGCGGCTGGCCTGTTCTTTGGCTTCTTGCCCGATCGCGGCGTCGAGCACCAGCAGGTTGTGGTCCGGGTCGGCGACCGATTCGATGTCTTCGAGTTCGTCGATGAGTCCGTCTTCCAGCGCGTGTCGCCCGGCGGTGTCGACGATCTGGACGTCGGCGTCGTCGGTCGCTTCGAGTCCGTCGCGGGCGATCTTGACCGCGTCGTCCTCGTCGGGATCGCCGTAGAAGTCGACCTCGGCGCGCTCGGCCATCTCCTCGGCCTGCTCGTAGGCCCCGGGCCGCCAGGTGTCGGTCTGGATGACCGCCGGCCGGAGCCCCTTCTTCGAGAACCACCACGCGATCTTTGCGGCGGAGGTGGTCTTCCCTGATCCCTGGAGACCGGCAAGGACGATCGTCTGGGGTTCGAGTGGGAGCTCGGTCGATTCGCCGACCAGGTCGACGAGTTCCTCGTAGACGATGCGCAGCACCCAGTCCCGCGCGGAGGTGCCGGCCGGGGGCTCCTCCTCTAAGGCGCGGGTCTCGATGCTGTCGGAGAGATCCATCACCAGGTCGACGTCGACGTCGGCCTGGAGCAGCGATCGCTGGATCTCCTTGACGACCGCCTGGACGTCCTCTTCACTGATGCGGGACTTCCCCCGGAGGCCGTCGAGGGCCCCCCGCAGGGACGATCCCAGATCGTCGAGTACCATTTGTCGCTGGTACGCTACGACGGCGGTAAAGCCTTGCTGTCGTGGCTCACTCCGCCGTCGTCTCGTATTCGCTCACCAGTCCAGTGAGTTCCGTCGAGAGGTCGGTGAGCTGCTCGGCGGAGGTCGAGAGATTGTCGATCGAGGTCACGAGGTCCTCGGCCGCCTCGGCCGACGAGCGGGCCCGTTCGCGCGTGTCGGTGGTGATCTCGTCGATGTGGTCGACGTCCGAGGCGGCTTCCTGCATCGTGTTTGCCAGTTCGTCGATCGCGTCGGAGGCCTCTCGGATCGAGTCGGTGACCTCGTCAGTTTTGGTGTCGATCCGCTCGAAGGTCTCGCTGTTAGTTTCGACGACCGACTCGGCCGTGTCGACGGCTTCGGCAGCGTCACCGACGTGGGTCGTCACCGTTTCGATCTCCTCTCGTGCGTTATCGATCACGTCCCGGATCGCCGCCGTCTCCTCCTGGGTCTCCGCCGCGAGGCTCTTGACCTCGTCGGCCACCACGGCGAAGCCCTCCCCTTCCTCGCCGGCGCGAGCGGCCTCGATCGAGGCGTTGAGCGCGAGGATGTTGGTCTGCTCGGCAATGTCGGCGATCGTCCCGACGATCTCGGCCATGTCCGCGGAGTGCGATTCGAGCGTTCTGGCGCTTTCGGTCGCTGCCGCCAGGACTGCCTGCGATTCCTCGATGGCGTCCTCGGCAGTGCTCGCGGCGGATCCGGCCTCCTCGGCCTCCGCCGAGACGTCGCCGGCGAAGGTCGCGATCTCGTCGGTGCTTGCGGCCGACTCCTCGGCGTTGGCCGCTGCCGACTGGATCTCGTTTGCCAGGCCGGTCGTCAGTTCCGACTGGTCGCTGGCCCCTTCGACGATGTCCTCGACCGACGACGATACCTCGTCAGATGCACCGTCGAGGTGTGATGCCGTGTTCGCGACAGTCGCCGCCGCGTCGTCGACACTATCGACTGCATGTTCGATCTCGGTCAGCGCTTCGTCGAGCGCAGCGACCGTTTCGTTGACGGCTGTCGCCAGCCGCCTGTGATCGCCAGACAATCCTGTATCGTCCATCCGCGCACTGAGATCGCCGTCGGCCACTGCGCCCAGGGTGCCTGTGACGCGCTCGACGGTCTCTTTCAGTTCGGTGACGTCCTTGATCGTCTCGGCGACGGCCTGGACGCTCCCCTCGTCGTCCTCGATCCGGGCCGCACTGGCGACGTAGTGGCGGTGCTCACCATCGACTTCCGTCCGGACTTCGACGTTGTAGAAGTCCCGGTCGGCTTCCAGTGCTGCCATCGCCAGCGGTCCTTCGCCCGCTTTGCCGTGTTCGACAGCCGGGAACACGTTTTCGACGGGCTCGTTCAGTGCGTGTAGTTCGTCGACGCCGAAATATGCCGTCATCCCTTCGTTCCACCGGGAGATCTTCCCGTTTCTGTCGATCATAAATAGTGAAATCGGACAGCCGGCCACGAGCGTATCGAGCAGGTTCGCATCTGTCACTCGCCGCTTCTCAGTCTCCCGCTCCCCTGATTCGTCCGCCTCGGCGTCCGAATCATGGGTGAGTGATTCTGACATGGCACGAACGAGTGACCGGACTCACTTAACTGTTCACCGGCAAATATTGTTATTGAAATCGCTATCGATGCGACAGTTTCCCGCCGGTCAACACGCCGTGAGGGCCGCGCGGACTGTCGAGGAACCCTGACGGATCACGGACTGCACCCTGTCTCCTGCTTTGCAAATCAGACACGACCAACGTCTTGCCGTTCGGACCCTCCGCTCTCCGCTGGGATCCTCACACCGATCGGTTTCGGCCCGTCAATGGGACGACAACGTCGCTGTCGGCGGCGATGACACCCTGCTCGCGAAGGCGTTCGAGGCCGGCGAGCGCAGTCGCACTCGTCGGGTCAAGGTCAAGACCCTCTCCGAGCAGGCGCTCATGGCCGGCTGCTGTCTCGGCAGCCGTGACCGCGACCGCGTCGCCGCCACTCGCTTCGATCGCGTCGAGGATTCCGTCCCCTCGGACCGGCTCGGCGATCTGGATGCCGTCGGCCAGGTTGTTCCGTTCGGCGTCGCGGTCGTTCCCTCGCGCCGCGGTGATCGGGGCGACGCCGCTCGCCTGGATGCCGAAGAGTCGCGGCACGTCGTCGATCCAGCCGGCACGCTGCAGGCGATCAAACCCGCGAGACGCGCCCAGAAACAGCGTTCCGTGACCCAGTGGCGTCACCACGGCGTCGGGGGCTTCCCAGCCGCGCTGGGCCGCGACTTCGAGCGCGAACGTCGCCGTTCCGGCCAGAAACATCGGTTCCCAAGCGTGGCTGGCGTAGTAGCCGTCGCCGGCCTCGACCGCATCAATGCAGGCCTGGGTCACAGCTTCCCGGTCACCGTCGATCCGCCGCAGGGCGGCTCCCGTCCGTTCGATCGCCCGAAGTTTCCCCGGTTTGGCATCGACGGGGACGAAGATCTCGGCGTCGATGCCGGCACGGGCCGCGTATGTCGCGATCGCCAGCCCCGCGTTGCCCGAGGAATCTTCGATCACCCGGTCGGCCCCCCGATCGAGGGCGTGGGAGAGTACGACCGCCGCGCCGCGATCCTTGAAGCTCCCCGTCGGAAATAGCTGTTCGAGTTTGTACTGGACGCCGTCCTCCCCGGCGTCGATCAATGGTGTCCACCCTTCGCCGAGCGTCACCAGTGGCTCGACGGGCAGGAAGCCTTCGCAGGCCCACAGACCGCTGTCGCGGTCGATCTCGGGCGGCTGTGCGGGCAGGTCGGGGAGTCCCCGCAGGTCGAGCGGACTCCCGCATGCACATCGCCAGGGGCCCTCGAGTGGGTACGTCCGTCCGCAGTCAGTACAGACGCGCTCCATGAGCGTTCTTTCGGCCCCGGGATGACGGATCTGTCGCTCGTGATTCTCTCGCCCAGTGTCGCTCGGGATGCAGTCGCCTCAGGCCCTCGGTGCTCAGTCGGCCGCAGCGTGGTCGGTTCGGCGTTCCCAGTCCGGGTCGAGCCGACGCCGGATTGCGGGGACGAGCGACGCGTCCAGCGAGTACCGGCCGCTTCCGACGACCAGCAGTGCCGAGAGCAGCCCGAACAGCGTGATGTGAGCCAGCACGGGGTCGTCGGGCAGCCCGAACAGCGTCGTCGTCAACATCAGGAACCCGACGGCGGCGGTCCCTCTGGTGAACAGCCCCAGGATGAACGCAACGCCGACCGCGGCCTCGACCAATCCGGCACCGAACACCCACAGCTCCGGCGACACCGGTACGACCGCGGTCAGGTTGTACTTCTCGACCACTGCGATGCCACCCGCCGGGTTGAGCCACTTCTGGGTGACGCCGAGAAACATGAAGTTCATCCCGACGAACAGCCGCAACAGGGGGGCAACCGGCAACTTGTCGATCCCCACTTTGGCGATCAGCTCCGCGGGCGTGGGCAGTCCGCGGGCGCGACTCGCGAGCGTCCCCTCGGTGACGACCAGCCGCCGAAGCAGCATGTCCGCGCTTGGTTGGCCGGCACCGACGATCATGATGGCCAGAAAGCCCGCGATGTACTCGCTGGCCAGCAGGAGTGTACTGTCAGTGGCGAGCAAGCCGAGATAGATGACCAGCCCCGCGGCGGCGACCAGTCGCGTCGCCAGCCCGAACAGGAGCAAAAACCCGATCGCGACCTGGAGGAGGCGGGCCTCGACCGGCAGACTCGGCGTGAAGAGGTAGCCGGCGAAGCCGGCCCCCACGAGGGGCAGACCGACCGTCAGCCGGAGCATCCAGGGCAGGTACGGCCGGTAGGACTGCAACGTCCGGCTGGCGACGGTGATATCCGGAACCAGCCGCGAATACCGGAGATAGCCAGTTATGAGCAAGCCTGCGCCCAGTGCGCCCCCGACAAGCAGTGCGACGCTCCCCGGGTCACTGAACACGGCGGCGAAGAGTTCGGCCGCGCTCCCGGCACTATCCTCGTCGGTGACGTATTTGATGTGCGCGCTCGCCGGACCGGCCAGAATGGCCGACGAGAACGCAGCGAGAAGAACGGTAAGAAGCGTTCTCCCCGAAGCTGTTGACATACGAAACCTAGGGTCGAGCGGAGTATTACCTTTGGCCTCCCGGAATTTCGTGTCGGCATGAAGCCATTTTCAATCGTCGATCCGTCTCGACAGCTGTCGCCGTCACAGTCGCCGCCGTGGTGGGATCGGCCGGTTTGATTCCGTGGTGACGCCGCTCCCGAACGTTCGTCTGAGGCTCGCACCGAAGCCGACCAGGGCGACGACGCCGACCACGATCGGTCCCAGTATTGGCACGGCTGACAGACCGACGAGGGTGGTCGCACCCACGAGGACACCGAGCCAGGTCGTGAGACGGCCCGATCGGTGACTGATCGTCTTGCCGAGTGCCAGGATTGCGACCGCGTCGCTCACGAGCACGAAACACGCCTGGATGGTGAGCGTGACCAGCCAACTCAGCGCCCGGAACTGACTGTACACACCAAATGCTACCAGGATCAGCAAGGGAATCGCGTAGCCGACTGCGCCGACGATTCCGACACCGAACGAGAGCAGTGTACTTGTTCTGGCAGTCCGGGTTGCGTCCGCCGTCCACTTCGGGGCGAACGCGAGCATAAACGGCACCAGACACACCGCGATGATGGTTCCGCCGCCGAGGATCTGGAACTGTTCAACCCCAGAGACCGTACTGAGGGTGTCGATCTGTCCACCGAAGACCATTGGTGTTCCCCCTCCCACGTCACTCACCGTGTCGTGGCACCGACCCGGCGAAGATAAATCTCGTGATTGTCGCCCTACACGTCGAGTGCTTCCATCGACTCGACGTCGAAGCGCAGCACTTCGGGCTCGCCGTCCAGCAGGTCCGGCAGGTGCTCGCCGAAGGCCTGGTAGTGTTCCGTCTGGGTGTGGGCCTCCAGCGCTTCGGCGTCCTCGTAGCGCTCGATGAACCGGATCACGTTCTCGTCTTGGAGGTCAACCGTGGCCCGGTACTCGATGGCACCGTCCTCCTGGTTGGTCCCCTCGACGAGGTCGTCGGTGAGTTCGATGGCTCGCTCGCGTTGCTCGGGCTTGATCGGGAAGGAGGCGTGGAGTACGATCATGTGTCCTCTTCGAGTGAGTCACACCCTTGCAATGAAAATCCTGTCGGAGCGACGGGGAGCGGATCCCGACTGTCTACGGCGGGAGGGCGTCCCGTCGACACTATTCGATCGCGGCGATTCCCGCCTCGACCGGGACGTACAGCAGTCCGTTGCCGATGGCCGTCATCGACGTCCCCACGGACGCAGTTACGTTCTCGTGGTCCGCGTACTCGATCGTGTCGAGGTGTTCCCCATCGGCCGAGATTGCGTTCACGCCTGCTTCCGTGGGGAGATAGATGACGTCACCGGCGGCCACGGGAGAACCGAGATAGGTTGCTTCGATGTCGAGCGACCAGGCGAGCGATTCGTCTTCGATCCCGAAGCAATACCGGACGTCAGGGTCGTCGTTGCCGTCGATCGCACCGTAGCCCGTCGCGACGACGAGATCGTCCATCGGGAGCGGCATTCCGTTGACGCCCGAGGCCGGCGGCAGTTCGTCCACGTCTCGCTCGCTCACCTCGAAGGACTCCGACAGCGGGTTGTTCTCACCCTCGATCCCCGGTGGCCGGTATCGATACTGTTCGGTCCCCTCGTCGGTATCGAGCGCGACGAGCGGGGTCGGACGTCCGTAGAACCCACTGCCTGTGGTGTAGATGTCGTCGACGATCGTCACTGGCAAGAAATCGAGCGGGTCCTCCGCGAACTCGAGATAGGGATCCGAGAAATCGAGCGTCGTCTCCCACCTGATGCTCCCGTCCTCGACGTTCCGCGCGACGAGCACAGTGGGGGCCTCGTCGCCGGTCCGTCTCCCGTAGACGATGGTGTCCGCAAAGAGGGACCCGAACACGGGCGAATCGTGGTACGGATACGTGTCGACGGACCACTGCTCGGCGCCGGATTCGGCGTCGAACGCGTACACGCCGGAGTGATCGGGATGGAACGTCGCCGCGAAGACCGTCCCGTCCTCGACGAGCAGGCTCCCCGTCGAGGGTACTCCGAGATCGAGTTCGCGCTCGAGGTCACCGGTTTCCGGATCGAGCACGGTGACGCCCAGTGTCTCCCGGGTTCCGTTCGAGTCACCGCTTCCGTCGCCGTCGCTCGATAGATAGTCCTCGGGCGGGTTCGGCAGGTAGAGCAACCCGTCGTCGAATTTCGGCATCAAAAACCGGAGTCCGTCGAGGACTTCTACCCTCGGAAACTCCCGTGACCACTCGATCGAGCCGGACGGGTCGATCGCGAGCAGCTGCCGACTGCCAACTTCGTGATCCCGCGCCTGCTGGACCTGCATCATCAGGATGAGGTAGTCATCGGCCACGATCGGCCGCGTGTGATCACTCTGGAGTATCGCCTCATCCCAGGAACTGTCGTCTTCGAACCTGTCGACAACGTCCTCGGCCGTCACCTGCCAGGCGACCGACAGCGATTCGCCCGGTCCGTCCTCGGCAGCGACCCGGCCCGTTCGAGCGACATCGCCCCTGAACGTCCCCCAGTTGTCGACCACCGGTCCGTCGACGGAATCGCCGCCGAGGACGCCCTCGAGCTGGCTACAGCCCGAGAGCGACGCCGTCACTGCTCCGAGGCTCGCGAGGACCAATTCGCGTCTTTTCATGGAATTCTGTTCTATCTAAAGCAACATAACTTTTTCCACCTTCATCGACATGTATCCGCTGGATCGCGTGTACTGTCTCGAGGAACGACTTCCGGATTCATCCCGCGAGTCTGCAAGCTGGCCGATCGCTGGCGAGGTGTGAAACGGATCGTCAGTACGAGTCGATATCGGTGCCGACCGAACAGACGTATTCGCCGGTCGCCACTTGCGGGAGCCGGCGTGTCCGCCAGAAGATGCCCGTCGAGTCGGCGGTCACTCGCTCCTTGACCGTCCCGAAGACGTCGGTGACGGTGAACAGCGTCTCGCCGCTGTCGACGCGGTCACCCAGATCGGGCTCGAAGTCGACGAGCCCGCCCGCCGGCGCGCCGTACTGGTCGAAGGAACTCGCTCTGGTCTGGGGTTCCATCGGGGCCTCACCGTCGAGAAAGCCGTAGTGTCTGAGCACGTTCCGGACGCCCGTGACGCCGATCTTGATCGACTCCTGGTCGAACCCGACCGCCCCGCCGAGTTCCGGATCGATCGTCGGGACGCCGTCGTCGGGGGCGGCCCGTGCGAGTTGGCCGTCGGGCCCCTTCTTGTCGAGGACGGTCCCGCAGTCGAAGGCCTTCGCGAGTTCGAGACACTCGTCGTGGAGGCGATGGCGGGTGCCACATCGGACGCGTGTCTCATCGATCATCCGGCTGGTCGAACCCTGGTGGAGGTCAACAACGAGGTCGGCCCGCGTCGCCGCCTCGAACGTCGCTGCGGCGATGCGCTCACTGGTCGTCCCCGTTTCCTCGCCGGGGTAGGCCCGGTTCATCTTCGTGTCGTCGATCGGGTTGCGGTGCTCGGCCACCTGAAAGGCGTGGTAGTTGACGATCCCGACAATCAGGATCGTCCCGCTGATCTCCGTCGGATCGAGTCGCGGGACCAGCCGCTGGATCACACCGACGCCGTTGAGTTCGTCGCCGTCGCTGGCGGCCTGCAGATACAGTGTCTTCCCGTCTTCTGTTCCGTTGACGACCGCCACCGGCAACCCGACGTCACTCCCGTCCCGTGTCTCGCCGACGTACAGTCGCCCGGTGGCGACCTCGCCGGGATCGGCGCTCGCCGTGCCCAAACTCGTCATTGGGCGTATTGCGAAGGGGAACGCTCTTTAGTGTGCTGTCTCCGGCGTGGGATGCACGCTTTGGAGACCGCTCGCAGAATGAAGCTCGATTAACCGTCTCAGGCATCTATGACTCAGGACGCGGCGCGTTCTCGTATTTGACCATCTTCTCGGGTTTGTCCGAGATGGTCTCGTAGATCCGCTGGAGCGTCTCCTCGGCCGCGAGCAGATTGTGGTCCTCGAGGAACGCCCGGCCCTCCTCGGTCAGCCCGTAGAACTTCCAGGGGTAGCCCTGCCGTCGCCGGTCGTCCGCGAGGGCGACCTCCTCGACAATGCCGGCGTCTATCAGCTTCTGGACGTGCTTGTAGACGGTGGCCTCGCTCACGCTGGGGTTGAGTTCCTCCAGCTCGTACATCGACGGGAGTTGTTCGGGATGCTGAAGGATGTTGTTGAGGAGGGCAAACCGCGTCTGCTGGGTGACGAAGTGGACGAGTTCGCGGGTTTCTGTCCCCTCAATGGTTTCCAGGTCGGTACTCATATTTCGTCGTACACCCTCCGAGGACAAGTAGTTTACTTGAAAGTAAATCACTCTGAGGTAAATTACTCTGTCACGCGCGAGTACGAAGACCATCCGTTAGGCTGGATGCAAGATGATGTCTTCGACTTGTTCGAACGTGAGGGACGCCTGTACCGCTGGCAAACCGAAGATGAACTTCTCAGTGCTGCGGAGTCACTGCCCTGAGATCGCGGTCACGCCCGGACTGATCGCTCTTGATCGGCCGTCCTATGCTTCGATCTTCTTGTAGTGATGTACTCGCCGCCGCGGAAGTCCTCCAGCAGGTTGATCGCCGCCGTCGTCCCCTCGCCGACGGAGACGTTGACTTGACGTTGCCCGACGGCGATATCGAATTCTGTATACTATGCCAGCTGAGACTTTCGAATTGGATGTGGTTGTGTTAGGAATCAGTAAATTAATACACATGCAACAATCAATCTGGGTATGAGAAATACAAGCGAGGCAGTGATAATCGCTCTGCTAGGATTGATTCTGGCTGAGCTCGCTTCAACAGGTGAAACAGTTGTTCTTCGTACTCTCACACTAATCATGTTCTATATATCAATGATATATTCTATCACAATAGTATTTGAAGATGTATTGGATAGAAGAAAAAATAAGCGCTAACTATATTCTTGCTGTAACCACACTCCTTCGTTTTCGTTCTCAGCTTATATTGAGTGTCCCGTAAATCGGCCGTCTCAGGCTTCGATTTTCTTGTAGTCGATGTACTCGCCGCCGCGGAAGTCCTCCAGCAGGTTGATCGCCGCCGTCGTCCCCTCGCCGACCGAGACGTTGACCTGGCGTTGCCCGCCAGTCAGGTCGCCGGCAGCGTAGACGCGGTCGACGCCCGTGTACTGGTCCTCGTCGACGTCGAGGTACGAACCGTCACGCGGAATGCCCAGCATGTCGGCGATGTCCGTCCCGCCCGCCGCGCCGAGCGCGATGAAGACGCCTTCGACATCGAGTTGCTCGCCCGAGTCGAGTTCGACACCCTCGACGACCTCGTCGCCGACGATGTGATCGACCGGTTCCTCGATGACCGGAATGCCCTCGCCCTCGAGCTGGTCGAGCAGCGCGTCGTCCATGTCGATAGCGTTGCCGTTGGTGAGCACGCGCACGTCGTCGGTGTAATCCAGCAGCATCATCGCCTCCTTTGCGGCGTAGTTGCCCGCACCGACGACCGCGACCGGCTTGTCGCGATAGAAGAAGGCGTCACACTCCACGCAGTAGGAGACGCCGCCGCCCTCGTAGTCGTCGACGTGGGGAATCGCCGGCGTCTCGTAGGACGCACCCGTCGCGAGGATGACGCCTTTGACCGCATACTCGTCGACCTCGGTCTCGATGTGGTAGCCGTCGCCGTCCTTGCCGACCTGGACGACCTCCTCCTCGACGATTTTCGCGCCGAACTTCGTGGCCTGTTCCTGGCCCACGTCGACGAGTTCGGGGCCGCTCGCGCCCTCCGGGAACCCGTAGACGTTCTCCATCCAGTCGACATCCCTGGTCGTGCCGCCGCCCTTGTCGAAGACGAGCGTTTCCTGATCTGCGCGTGCTGTATAGACGGCTGCGGCCAATCCAGCCGGACCGCCACCGATGATCGCTACGTCTGCCATTGTGTATTGATAGTACAATACCGTCGCGTATAAACGACTCGCTTCGGGCGAACTATACGCCGCATTCTGCATGAATAGTCATGTTTTGCGGGCCATTATCGCTTGGTAGCAGTCAACAGCTCGGGCACAATATTGCGGGGCTTGTGATCAAATGGTCCCGATCCGCGCTCAGACCATCCCGAAGAGATTCGCCAGCGCGATCCCGAGCACCGTGGCGAAGGCGACGTGCAGCAGCGTCAGCGCGGCCGTCGCGGGTCGGGGCAGGTCATAGACCGTCGAGATCGCGACGGCGTCGGCGAGAACGGTCGCGACGACGACGATTCCGACACCGAGTTCCGGCGAGACAACGCCGACGTTCGCCACGCCGTAGCGCTGGAGCAGCAACGAGACGACCGCCGGGACCGCGCCGGCGTAGGCGGCCCGTTGGGAACGGACTTCGCCGATAAAGAACGTCGCTGCGAGGTGGAGTGTCACGGCGTAGAACACCCACGCCCCGACGAACGTCACGACGAGCGTGACGAGGGTGCTGTTGAATGGCCCGCCCTGCAACGGGATCGATGCGAGTGACACCGCTGGCGCGTCGATCGCAGCGAGAGAGAAAGACGGGGAGAGCGGCCACATACTCGCGATTCGAGTCGCAGTCGTTTCTGCGTTGTTATTCGAGGAGGCCGAGTTCTTCGAGCCGGGAGACGATCTTGTCGACGGCCTTCTTGGCGTCGTCGGGTTCCTTGCCGCCGGTGATGACGAGCTTCCCGGAGCCAAAGAGGAGTGCGACGACGTCGGGGTCGTCCAGCCGGTAGACGAGACCGGGGAACTGCTCGGGTTCGTACTCGATGTTCTCCAGGCCCAGCCCGATCGCGATCGCGTTCAGGTTGAGATTCCGGCCCAGATCGGCCGAGGTGACGATGTTCTGGACGACGATCTCGGGGTCCTCGTCGACCTGGATCTCCAGGTCACGGAGCTTCCCGAAGACGATCCGAAGACTCTCGTGGACGTCGTCGGTACTCTTTGCGCCGGTACAGACGATCTTGCCCGACCGGAAAATCAGCGCCGCCGACTTGGGTTCCTGGGTGCGATAGACGAGGCCGGGGAACTGCTCGGGGTCGTAATCGGCCCCTTCGAGGTCCATCGCCACGCTCTGCAGATCGAGCTCCTGACCGATACCGGTTGAGGCGACGACGTTTTCGATGTTGATTGTTTCCTTGGGGTCAACCATGACTCGAACTATAAATCGTATTTAAGGCTTATAAAGGTTGGTATTTAACGTTTATAAGCACCCCTATATTCGGGGTACGGTCGCTTTGACGGGCAAATAGACGGGATTTCAGGTGAGAACGAGAGGCAGCCATTTCGACCGCGTCCACCACGATCGAACCGTCTTCAGCCCCGATCGCCAGAACCAAGCATCGAGCCCTGTTGCTGAGACGCGTGTACCTGCTGGAACTCGCCGGCACCGACGACGCCTTCGCCGCCTACGAGGCCGCGAGCGCGGCCAGTCGGGTCACCGTCCGTGGCGGGGGTGTCGCGATCGCTCGGGGTATCACAGACCGGGTGTCACAGCTGGCGCTGACCCACCGGGTGAACGAGTTGCTCGGGACGGCTGCGCCGGACCTTGCGAGCGCTCGCGCACTGGTGGAGGCAGCCAGCATCGACCGCTCGGGGTCGGTCGCGGTACGAGCGCGGGACGTCCGCGGCGCGACGGGCGTGAGCACGCAGGCCGTCGAGCGCGCGCTCGGTTCGATCCTCGTCGAGCGCGGGTTTACGGTCGACCTCGACGATCCCAATCACGAGCTCCGGGCGGTGTTCGCCGGCCCGCCCTCAACGAGCGAATGGGACGGTGACGCGATCGAAATCGCGCCTGACGCTGGCGAGGACGGACTCTGCGCGCTCGGCTGGCTTGCGGTCGAACCGGAGCGGGACTTCACCGATCGCGCGCCGACCGATCGCCCGTTCTTCCAGCCGGGGAGCATGGACCCGGCCCTCGCCCGAGCACTGGTCAACGTTGCCGGCGCACGGCCCGGCGCGCGCGTGCTCGATCCGATGTGCGGGACTGGCGGCCTCCTGCTGGAAGCGACGCGGGTCGGCTCGGCGGTCGTCGGCGTCGATGCCCTGGAGAAGATGGTTCAGGGGACGCGCGAGAATCTCGTGGCTGCAGGGGCTGACGAGTTCCTTGTCTGCCGGGGCGACGCCAGGCGGCTTCCGTTCGAGGCTGATACGTTCGATGCCGTCGTCGTCGATGCGCCGTACGGGCGACAGACCAAGGTGTCGGCGGACTCGCTGGCTGTGCTACTCGAAGATGCACTCGGGCAAGCCCGTCGGGTCGCGCCCCGGGCCGTCGTCGTCGGGGATCGCCCCTGGGCTGACGTCGCCCGCGAGGCTGGCTGGAGCGTCTCGGCACAGTTCCAGCGCCGCGTCCACCGCTCGCTCGATCGATTCATTCACGTGCTCGATCGCGGGTAAGTCCGTCAAGCCCTGGCTGCCGCCGAGAGTGCTTCCCCGTTTCCCCAATCATGCCGCCTGGAGTATCTTCCTCATCATGTCGAGTTCCTGGGTGAGCTCGTCGTCACCGATCGAATCAGCTTCCTCCTCGAAGTACGCCCGGAACCGTTCGATCCGGGACTCGTAGGGCGAAGAGACCGCCAGCGGCTGGGACTGCTGTTCCCACTCGCCGAGCGGCAGGTCTTCCGGTGGGACGTCGATTTCGGTGTCGGACGTGACCGCGACTCGGTCGGGATCGCGTTCGTGGACCATCCAATTTTTCAGGAGGTCGGCGTACCGGGCCAGCAGGACCGCTTTCCGGATTCCCGTGTTTGCGAAATATTCCGGGGACTTTCCCGGGAATTCGATGGTCCGCGTCGTCTCGTCCGCCGACCCCGATCGATCCTCCCAGGACGCCCGCAACGTCATGTCCCCGCTGGCTTCCCCGTCGAGTTTGACCAGGACCACGCCGCCGCGCGTTTCACCGTCCGATTTCGGGGACGGGAACAGCGTGTTCACTGAAAGCAGTTCGTCGGTCGCGTCTTCGGCAGCCGTCGAGCCGTACACGGTCGCGATCTCGGCGTCCGCAGCGTCGAGTTCCACCGAGAGATCGTACACGAGCGGCGTCACCATGTACTCGAACTCCTCGCCGAGGTACGTCTCGAAGTCCTCGGCGGAGTGGACCGACCGGTAGTTCGCGCCACGGACGGCGGTGATCTCGTCGACGAGTTCCGGGTTGAAGTCGACGCCGACGCCGACGAAACTCGTGTGGATCCCGTCTTCGGCGTAGCCCGCGAGGCGATCCTGCAGGGCCTGGTCGTCGGTCTGGCCGGTGTTCGGCATCGCGTCGGTGACGACGATCTGTCTGGTCTCGGATTCCGTGGGATCGCCGTCGGCGTACTCGCCGAGCATGTCGGCGGCCTCGGCCATGCCGTCGGCGATGTTCGTCCCGCCGCCGGCCTCGATGTCCTCGCGGATGTGCCCACGGATCGCGTCCATGTCGGTCGTCTCGACGTCCCGGAGTGGCTTGGCGACGGTCGGCTCGTTGTTGAACAGGACGACCCCCACTCGATCGTCGGGTTCGAGTTGTTCAGTCAACGCAACGAGGGCGTCCTTGGCGACGGCCATCTTCGTCCGGCTGTCTCCCTCCTCGACGGTGTGTCTGTTCCCGAATCGATCGTAGTAGTACTGGTCGAACTGCGACCCCATCGATCCGGAGATGTCGAGGACGATCACGATGTCGAGCCGCTTGCGTTCGAAGGTCGACGTATCCAGCGTCGAGTTCAGACCGACGGTGAAATACCGGTCGGTGGACTCGCCCAGCGGGTCTGCCGTGATCGCCGTCGCGTATGAGGGACAGAACCGCGACGAGCACTCACCTGTCCCGCCCGTGTCGAAGTAGTAGTTGTAGAACAGTCCCTCCACTGGGAGGCTGTCAGGGAGCGGCAGGTACCCCTCCTCGACGTTGCGCCGGAAGTCGGCGACGTTCGAAGCCCCGCCGACGGCGAAGCCGAGATCCTCCGAGCCCCCGCCTCCGGCAGCGGCTCCATTCCCGCCGCTGGATTGCAATACACCGCTGCTCGTGTTTGCAACCTCGGCTTGTTCCTGGGGGTCGTATTGCCAGTCGTCGATCAACTCGCCGGTGTCCGTGCTCCCGGGAGTTTCCGGGTCGTCGTCCGTATCCGTGTTTCCGGGAACCCCGTCGTTCTCAGAGCTCTTTGGGTCTGTGAACAGTCCAGCACAGCCGGCGAGTGCCCCGCCGGCACCGGCCGCACACAGCCGGAGGTACTGTCGCCTGTTGGACGCCATGTGGGCTGATACTCTCGCCGTTTGTATAAAAGAGCCGAACGGTCAAGCGGGTGTTTGATCGCCGGTGGACTCGGCGTCAGCCCGATCTGTCGATCGACGATCACCGGGCCGTCCGTGGTTCTTACTCGAGGGACTTCGCCCGATTCTGGAACTCGCCGCCACAGTCCGAACACTCGCCAGGGTGGGTCTCCGCCTCGACGATCGTTCCACAGCCCATACATTCGAACTTCGAGGTCACGTCTGCGGTGTCGTTCTCGACATCCTGATTGTGCGGCATACTAACAAATGTGGGCCGCGATTCCTAAGTATTAATCGTACGAGGAATATAATGACATATATACACACGGTGTGTCGGCTGAACGGGTCGCCGAGACAGACGTCGTTCCTTGCCACGGTCGGGGGTCGAATAGCGAGGTGGAGAGGCCATCCCAGGAGTAACCGGCCGGGCTTGCACAAGCCGCACGCCTTTTAGTCGTGAGTCAGGTATACGTTTCTACGCAATGATCTCAGAGGGCTGCGAGCAGTGTGCCAAGGGCGGGAAGATGGTGATCTTTGTCTACGGCTACTGCGACCAGCGCGACTGTTTTTACTGTCCGCTCGGCGAGAACCGCAAGAACGTCACCGACGTCTACGCCAACGAGCGGAAAGTCGAGGACGACCAGGACCTCATCGAGGAAGCAAAGCGCATGGACGCGCTGGGCTCGTCACTGACTGGCGGCGAACCCCAGGAAGTCATGGACCGCACCTGCCGGTACATCTCCCTGCTCAAAGACGAGTTCGGCGAGGATCACCACATCCATCTCTATACCGGTATCACCGGGGGGCGCGAGAACATGCGCCGCCTCGCCGAGGCCGGTCTGGACGAAATTCGGTTCCACCCGCCCCTGGACATGTGGGGTGACCTCCACGGCACCGAGTGGGAGGACATCCTCTACATTGCCCGTGAGGAAGGGCTCACGCCGGCCTTCGAGATCCCCGGCATCCGGCCGGAAGACGAGTTCATCACCTTCGTCGAGGAGGGGGCCGCCGAATTCGTCAACGTTAACGAGTTCGAGATGAGCCAGGGCAACTACCGTCGGATGCAAGAGAAGGGCTTCGATCTGAAGGAAGATCACATGAGCGCCGTCGAAGGAAGTCACGACGTGCTGGACTCGATGGCCAAACACCCGAAGGTCTACTTCTGTACGTCGGTGTTCAAAGACGCTGCCCAACATCGCAATCGCCTCAAGCGGATGGCCAAGAACGTCCGCCGTCCCTTCGACGAAACCACGGACGACGGCACACTCGTCTACGGCAAGGCCTGGGTCGACGCCGACCGCCTCGACGAACTCGGTGTTCCCGCGGAGTACTACGTCGAAAAATCCGAGCACGTCGAGGTGGCGTGGTGGCTCTTAGAGGAGATGATCGCGGAGGGCGATATCGCGGAGGGCGAAATCGTCGAGCAGTATCCCACGGTGGACGGGACGGTGGTCGAACGAACGCCGCTTCCTGACGGATCGATCGAGGGGACTGAGTCGGCTCAGTCTGTGCGAGCCGAGTAACGCGTGACCATCGGTTCGGTCGGTTCTTGAGCCAGTGGGTATCATCGATGTAGCGGGACCCAATCAGCGATTCCTACCGTCCGTTCCGGAGGCGTGATAGCCCCCGACGCAATGCCTGGAGTGCGGTGATCGCAGTATCGACGAGCGTCTCGACGATGGCGATGTCGACGAGTCGCTGGGCGAGCCAGACACAGCCCACGCCGAGAACAGCACCTGCGACGACGTCGGTCCCCCAGTGGATAGCCAGGTACATCGTCGAGATCACGACGCTTCCGCCCACGAGCGTGGCGATCGGGAGCCACCGCGGGTATTCATGGCGTGTTCGGTAGGCCAGGGCGATGACCGTCACAGACAGCGACGTATGCAGCGACGGGAAGACGTTCGTGTTCGCGTTGACCTCACTCACGAGGAACTGCGACGTCGGCCAGTTCGTATACAGGAGCCCCTCAGTGAGATCGGGTAACATGTTCCGGGGGCCGTAGGCGATAAAAATGAGGTACATTCCCAGTCCGATCGCGTAGTTGAGCGCGTAGGCCATCGTTGTCGTCCGGAACCACTCCATGTCATCGAGAACGAGATAGGCAACGAGCGGGAACACGAGCAAAAAGACGTACCCGTATATGTAAATCTTCGAAAAGTATATCGTCAACCACGGGTGGGAGAGTGACTGAATCACTGGGACGAGGTTCCGCTCGAGCGCGTAGATCTGGTCGGTGATGTTCCAGCCGATGAGCCAGGAGATCTCCACGCCGATATCCCGAACGACGCTGTTGATCGCGAGCACGCCGGCGAGCACAGCAAGCGACGGGATGGCCGCCCGGGCCGTCGAGCGATACTCGGTCTGGAGTCTGACGAGCCGCTGCCACCCGATGACGATGGCCGCCGTGACGCTCACCAGCCCGACGGTGACGGCGACCACCATGACAAGGAGTCCGATCGGGACCGTCATTTCAGGAGTCTCCCGTCGCCGTCGTACCTATACCCGGCTTCCCTGAACGCGCCTCTTGCGTCCGAAACGTCGAGTTCACCGTCCGTCCCGGCAAAGGGAACGACCGGATCTGTGCCGTCCCATTCGAACTCCGGTGGCTCCCAGTCGGTGCCGGCCAGGGGCGTCGCTGCTGGCGTGGCATGGCCGTCGAACACCGACGAGGCGATGTGTTCGGCGTCGAGGAGTCGGGCGACTGCTTGCCGAAACCGGACGTTGCCGAACGGCTCACGCCGCGTGTTGAATCCGACGTGATAGAACGACCGTGAGTTCCCGGAGAGGACATCAATGGGGTCGTTTTCGGTCACCCTGTCGAGAACCTTCGGGTGGATCGGATCGCCGGTTGCGTCGACTGTGCCGTCGGTAACCAGTGAGACTGCTGCCGTGTCCGACGGCGCGATCTGGACGACGAAGCGTTCGAAGGGGACGGAAACGCGGTCCGGGCCACCACCGACCAGAACGTGGTCGTCGAACCGCGAGAATGCGACTCGCTCCCCCGGCGTCCGAGACTCGAATCGCAACGGGCCGCTTCCCACCGGATCGGGGTTGGCCCAGGTCAGTGCTTGCGTGACGCCTTCGGAAATGTTGATGCCGGCGATGTTCGTGGCCGCTGATTTTTCCTCCCAGACGTGCGACGGCAGGATCGGGACAGTCAGCGCACGGGCCGCGACGGCTTTCGCCGTGTCACCGAACTCCAACCGGACTGTCTGGGCGTCGAGGCGTTCGACCGACTCGACCAGTGAGGTCCGCCCCCGAAACCGGGGCGAGGGGACGTTCATGTTTCCTGTCCCGAGGCTCGTGTCGTCGAGGAATCGGTACGTAAAGGCGACGTCGGCTGCGGTCAGGGGTTGGCCGTCGTGCCAGGTCAGCCCGTCCCGGAGTTTGACGGTCGCCGTCACGGCTGTGTCCTCGGTCCACTGCCACGTGACGTCACCAGCCAGCCAGGGTTGGATCTCTCCATCGGAACGGCGAGCGAGTGGATCGTAAAGGAGGTCAGTCAGGGGGTTCGGCCGCCTGTACTCCACGGCAAGGGGATTGTAGTTCTTCGTGATTCGGTCGTCCGTTAACGCGATCCGGAGCGTGGGTTCGCCGTCGGGGGCGTCTTCGGTCCGTCGCAACGCCAGGTAGTTGATCGGGTCCTCAAGGCCGTTCCAGTTGGTGAAGCGGTCGTTTCGGACGACGGTGATTCGCGTGGGGAAACACACCATCGCGAACGGCTGGATCTCCGTGACGGACCCGACGACGTCGGCGACGGCACGCTGTCGCTCCGCCCCGACGGCCGTTCGCTGTTCGGTCAACTGCTCGTCGAGATCGAGATCGGAGATGCCGAACGGATTTTGCCATCCCTGCTCGGTGACGAACGTCGAGTGTAGCGCCGGTCGCAGGAAATCAGGATCGTGATGTGAGGGGTACTGACTCACGTAGATGTCGAACGATTCGTTGAGGAGCACGTCCCGAAGCAGCTCTGCTCCGGTCATCAGGACGATCGACGCGTCGATGCCGACCGTCTCCATGTTTTTCTGCAAGGCCCGTGCAATCTGGACCGCTGCTTCGTCTTCGTCTGCCGGGACAGTCTTGATCCGCACTGACACCTGCTTGGGGGACTCTCGATCGACGAGACTGCGGGCGTACTGGAGGCAGCCGGCACTCGAAGCGGCGAAGCCAGCGCTGGCACCGCCAAGTAGACTGCGGCGGGAGAGACCACTGGGCGTATCCGAGGAGTCCATGGACGGAGGGGTACATACGAGGTTTTGCTCTGGCTCACATAACTGCGGCGGTTCAGTTTCAGGCAGATTTCTGGATCGGTCCGGGCAGATTCCGTGCGCTGGTGTAGTCGGTACGTTAGCTGGTGCGTTCGGCCCCGTTCCTGGGATCTATCATGCCGTTGGACAGCGTGCTCCGGTGTCGAGCGTCGATTATATCGACCACGAATGAAAGCAGTTATTCGCCCGGGGGCTAATGACCAGCCAGGATGAGTCACGGTATCAGGGGCATGGTGATCGTATGCGCGTCGTAGTCAAGTTCGGTGGCACGAGTCTGGGGAGCGGTGATCGCATCGAGCGGGCGGCAGACTCGATCGCTGCTGTCGTCGAACAGGGTCACGAAGTGGCTGTGGTCGCCAGCGCGATGGGGTCGACGACGGACCATCTGCTGGACGAAATCGAGTACGACGCCGACGAGGCCGACCAGGCCGAGATCGTCAGCATGGGCGAGCGGACGTCCGTCCGGATGCTCAAGGGGGCGCTGTCCGCCCGCGGCATCGGTGCCGATTTCCTCGAACCCGGCAGCGAGGACTGGCCGATCATCACCGACGAGTACGGCGAGGTCGACGTCGAGGAGACAAAAAAACGCGCCCACGCCCTGGCCGGGCAGTTACAGGATGTCGTGCCCGTCATGACTGGCTTCCTGGCCGAGGATCACAGTGGGGACGTCACCACGCTGGGACGCGGTGGCAGCGACACGACCGCGGTGATGCTCGGGAAGTACATGGACGCCGACGAGGTCGTCATCGTCACCGACGTCGAGGGCGTCATGACCGGTGATCCGCGGGTCGTCGAGGGCGCTCGCAACGTGGGCGAGATCTCCGTCGACGAACTCCGGAACCTCTCCTTTCGGGGGGCCGAAGTCGTCGCGCCGAGCGCCCTCTCGTACAAGGACGGCAACATGGACGTCCGGGTCGTCCATTACCAGCACGACGACCTGTTGAAGGGCGGGACATCAATCGAAGGTGAGTTCCAGAAACTCATCGACCTCCAGGAGAACAAGCTGTGCTGTCTGACCGCTGCCGGCCGGTCGATCCGGAATCAGTCGGGCATCCTCGCACAGCTCTCAAACGCCCTGGCGGCCGAGGACATCAACGTCGAGGCCGTCTCCAGCGGGATGGACTCGATCACGTTCTACCTCGACACCGCCGTGGCCGAGTCGGCCGAAGCGATCCTCCACGACGAGGTCGTCGACGCTGACGTCCTCTCGAGTATCACCGTGATCCAGGACGTCGCCGTGATCCGGGTCACCGGCGGCGAGTTGCCTGACCAGCCGGGCGCGGTCAAACAGGTAATCAACCCGGTCTCGGACGCCCACATCAACCTGCTTGACGTGATCACGAGCGCCACGTCGATCGCCATCTTCGTGCCCTGGGAGGACCGCGAACAGGCTCTCCAACTCGTCCAGGACGCCTTCTGAGTGCCCGTCGGGTTGCCACGGCTCACCCCTGGAACAACTCGTAGTACAGCACGCCGAGCATGGTCCGGCCGTCTCTGAGTGCATCGCTTTCGGCAGCTTCGAGAAGCCCATCCAGCGTCGTCGTTTCCACTCGGATCGATTCGTCGTCGTCGAGTCGCTGTTCGCCCGTCGGCGTGCAGTTTTCGGCCAGAAAGTAGTGAAAGACGGCATCCGAAAAGCCGTTGGCGGGCTCGACGGTCGTGAGGTGGGTCACGTCGCCGGGCTCGTAGCCGGTCTCCTCTTCGAGTTCGCGGGCAACTGCCGTCCTGCGGTCGTCGTCGTCCGGCTCGACGCTGCCCGCCGGCAGCCCGTAGTTGACTCGCCGGACCGGTTCTCGCCACTCTTCGATGACAACTACGTCGCCGTCCGGTGTCAGCGGCAGAATGACGACACTCTCGCTCTCGGTGAGGTAATCGAAGTCGACCTCCGCCCCGTCGGGCAATCTCACTGTTTCTCTGACCACGTCGAAGCCGTCGCAGGAGTAGGCAATTTCGCTCGAAAGCGTCTCCCAGGTGAGCGGTTTGTCTTCCATACCCGCACTGTCGGCTGGTTCGACAAACCAGTTGTGGGACACTACTGCGTCGTGGGGACGGTTCCCGGCTCTCGGGAAGAGGTCATGTCTTTATGGAATTGGCCGTCTATGTTCCGTTCGAGGCACTACGTATGACGACAAGAGAACTCGACGCCGAGTTGTTCGGTCGCGCAGTCTCGTTTAGGTATTCCGAAACCTGGATCGGGTACTCGTTACTCAGTCTTCGGCTCATCATGGGCTGGACGTTCTTCTATGCCGGGATCACGAAAGTTCTCAATCCCGAGTGGAGCGTCCGCGGGTTCCTCACCTACAGCATCGGCCCGGAGAACCCACTCAGTAACCTCGCCGGGTACAACATCTGGGACATCATGGCTACTGGAGAGATCCTGGGCACGGGATTGTACTGGTACCAGTTACTGACACCCCTGAACCAACTCGGACTGACACTTGTCGGGCTCGCGTTGATCGCCGGGGCGTTCGTCCGGTTCAGCGCGTTCTGGGGCGCGCTCATGATGACGTTCTACTGGCTTGCGGCGTTCCCGCTCGAAGGGTCGGTCCTGATCGACTTCCACTTCGTGTACGTGCTGTTGCTGTTCGGGATCGGCGCGTTCGGGACCGGCCGGATCCTCGGTCTGGACGCCATCATCGAGGAACACCCGGTGACGAAACCATATCTCGACCGTTACCCCTGGCTGGGCCTGTTCCTGGGGTAAGTCGCTGTTCGGTTGCCGGCGTCGGGTGGGTGATTCTTTGTCGCCGGGTGGGATTTTCACTGCCAGGTTTGTGCTTCTTCGCGCCGATGGCGACCGTTTGTGCCCGATGCAGTCTGTTCTCGTTCCCACCGATCTGGAGACGACAGCAAGTATATTTGTGTACGTCCGCAATCCCGGGGTATGGACGAGGAACCATCGCTTTCGTCGGAACTGGAGGAAACCCTGGAGAAACACCGGATCGGGGGAACGACGTCCGGCACCGTCGTTCTGAGCGACCAGGAAGGGTACGTCGGCGACACGATCACGATCAAAGGCCGGAACTTCCCCGCCGGGGAGTCCGTCGACGTCCTGTGGCACTCGACGGCCGGCGACTGGGGCGTGCTCAAGGGCAACGAGATCGTCGGCCCGCAGTATCGCCCCCGGACAGACCACATCCTGACAGTGGCCACCGACGAATCGGGGAGTTTCGACCAGGAGTGGACGATCCCGCAGGACTACGGCGGGGCCCACAAGATCGAGGTCCAGCACGACGGCGAGACGGTCGACCGCGCGGAGTTCGATATCACGCCGTGGTTCGAACTTGTCGAAGAGTCGGTCCCCCTCGGCGAGACGTTCACGTTCAAGGGGTACGGCCTCGGGCCGAACGTCGTCACGAACAACTATCAGGTCTCCTGGGACAACAGCACGTTCGGCTTCATGACGGGCGTGAAGAACCGCGGGACCGCCACCGCCGAGATCCGTGCGGTCGGCCCGCCCGGCAAACACGTTCTGGAAGTGTGGCGTAACTACCGCGGGATCCCGTACCTCCAGAACAACACCCAATCGCCCTACGGCGAGGTCTGTGGCGACCGCCCTTCCCGGTGGACCGTGGAAGTGACCGAGCCCGAGGGGGACCTCACGGGTTGCTGGATGGACGAGCAGTTCGACGAGCAACCGCTTGACCTCCACTACCCCGAACTGGATGTCGAGAGCGATGCCAGCCTGGAGATCACGCCCACGTCGGGCCAGGCCGGCACGCAGGCCTTTATCACCGGCGAGGACTTCCCACCCAACGCCGAGGTCGACCTGATCTGGTACCGCCACGAGGGCCACCGCGTGAAGGGCATCCCGATCACGCCCGAACCCCACCGCGATACCCTCCCGACGGTCCAGGCCGACGCCGACGGTAGCTTCCAGGTCGAGGTCGAGATCCCGCCCGAGGAGGGGTCGACCCGCCCGATCACGGCCGAAGTCGACGGCCAGGAGATTGCCGTCACCGGCTTCGTCGTCCAGCCCCGGATCGAGCGGTTCGAACCGCAGTCGGGGCCGGTCGGCTCTTCCATCGAGATCGAACTCTCCGGCGTCGGCTGGACGATGTACGAGAACGGTCCCTTCCTCGTCTACGACAACAAACCGCTTGGCTACGCCTGCGGGACCAGCGGCGACGACAAGGGCGGCGTCATCAGACTCGATATCCCGGCCGCCGGCGAACCGGGCTATCACTTCATCGACATCTACCCGACCATCTACGAGATGCAGGAGGACGAACCCAACTTCGAGATCTTCCCGCACCTCTCGTACCTGGACAACCACCCCATGCGGCCGCTCCCGGCCTATCACTTCAGCTTCGAGGTCACCGAGGAGTGAGGTCGCCGCTCCCGGACGGGGTCGCGTCGTTCGAGGCCGTCGGCCCGGAGCACAAGAGCTAAGATCGTTCTGGCCCGGGTGTGGCTATGACGTTGGATCTCTCTTTGAGCGTCGGCGACATGGACACCGTACAGCCGCTGTTGACTGGCGACGTCGAGCCCGAGGGGATCGACCTGACGCCGATCAGCGAGTATCCGCCAAAGCGCCACCGGCGGTTCTTCCGGCACGGCGAGTTCGACATCGCCGAAGTGTGTGTCGCCTCCTACGTCTCCTCGATGGCCGAAGGCGAGGACTTCCCCTACACCGCGATCCCCGTCTTCCCCAACCGGAAGTTCCGACTCGCCTTTTTCTATAAGAACGCCGATGCGGGTATCGAGGAACCGAAGGATCTCGAAGGCAAGAAGGTGGGAACCCAGTCCTGGCAGACGACCGCCGACGTCTGGGTCCGGGGGATCGCTCAGGAGCATTACGATCTGGACCTGACTGAGGTCGAATGGTATCGCCGCCGCGAGGACGACGTTCCCGTGGAACTGCCCGAAAAGTTCGACATCCAGCGCGTGCCCGGCAAGCAGGGCGGTGACGCCATCTACGAGCCCCGGGACATGCAGGACATGCTGTTCTCGGGCGAACTCGACGCGGCGATGGACCCCTCCGGCTCGCTGTTCCGGGCGGTCTGTCGTAACGACGAGGCCGAGTTCATGTTCGCGGACCCTCAGGCCGAGGAGATCGAATTCTTCGAGCAGACGGGGATGCACCCGATGATGCACACGGTCGCGATCCGCGACGAGATCCTCGAAGACGATCCCTGGGTCGCAGTGAGCGTCTACGACGCCTTCGCGGAGGCCTTAGAGCAGTGCATCCAGCGCAACGTCAGCCCCAGCAGCCACACCTCCCTGACCTGGAATCACCTCCACTTCAAGGAGCAACACGAACTCCTCGGCGAGGACGCCTGGGAATACGGCCTGCGCCCGAAGACCCGAAAGGAACTGCGGACGTTCGTCGGCTACGCTCACGATCAGGGCCTGATCGACCGTGAGTACGACGTCGAGGAACTGTTCTTCGAGACGACACGGGACCTCTGAGGTTGGGGCCCCCATCCTCGTACCCCTCGATCACAGCCGGTCACGACGGTGGCGGGCGTCGCGTCATTCGAGGAAGTACGCCAGGATCCGCTGTTCCTCCTCGTCGGTGATCGCCTCGGATTCCAGACAGAGGTGGATCACCTTCCGGGCGAGCTCGGGGTCGTCGAACGGTGCCTTCCTCGGTTCGTCCCGCGATGTCTCGCCGGCGTGTCGCCGTTCGAGCCGATCGACGCGGTCGCGAAGCTCCTGGACCGTCTCGTAGAGTTCGCCCTCGCCGGCGTCGGCCGTCCGGTCGCTACCCGGGATCACGTCGAGATCGAGCACCTCTCTGACGAACGTGCGGCGGTCCTCCCAGTCGAAGCCGGGGAGGCTGTTGACCCGGTTGCTGACCGTCGCAGCCGTCACGTCGAGAAAGCTCGCGATGTCGCGCTGGGTCGCGTCCGGGTGGGCGGCGATGGCCTGGAGCGTCCTGATCTGGCGCTCGGAGATGTCCTCGCGGTCGGGATACGCGTCGGTGTCGGTGGTTCCGGACCCGTCAGTGCCCGGGACGGTGTGCTCGCCGAGTACGCGCTCGACCAGTTCCGGGGTGGCGTTCGGGACCGCCTCGGCGAGGTCCGCCGCGGACGCGTCGGGATCGGCCGCTGCCGCCTCGATGATCGCCTCGCGGTCGGGTCGCGCCGATTGGTCCTCCTCGGGCCGACTCATGGACTCACACACGGTGTTTCGGTCGCGGCGTATTAAAAACCCTGAGCCTGTGGCGACGGTGCTCGCTCCCGGTCGAGACCCCCCACGGGGTGGCACAGTCGGTCACGGCCACGTCACTCGTCGCCGGCGTACACCTGAACGTCACCCGGTTCGAAGTAGATCGGGACCGACTCGCCACGCTCGAACTCCCGGCCGTTGCCGGTGTGGACGATCAGTTTCGTCTCCCCGAGATCGACTGTCACCTCGTATCGCTCGTCGAGCAGGCCCTCGGCGACGACCGTGCCGGCGAACTCGAGGACGCCGCCGTGTTCGCCGCCGAACCGGCCGATCGAGATGTCCGCGGGCCGGACGAAACACGTGGCCGGGCCGTCCTCGAGTCTCTCGGCCACGAAGTCGGCGCTGGCGAGCGGAAACGTCGCGAAGTCCGTCTCGACGAGGGACTCGCCCTCGGCGTTCGTCGTGATCCGTCCGATGAATCGGTTGCGGTCGCCGACGAACCGGCGCGTGAACGGCGACGTCGGCCGGTTGTACAGCTCGCGAGGCTCGCCGCGCTCGACCACCTCGCCGTCGCGCATGACGAGGATGCGATCCGCGAGATAAAACGCCTCCTCCTGATCGTGGGTCACGTACAGCATGGAGACGTCGATCTCGTGTTGGAGGCGCTGGAGTTCGTAGCGCATGTGCTTGCGCAGCCCCTTGTCGAGGTTCGAGAGGGGTTCGTCCAGCAACAGCAGTTCGGGGTCGTGAACGAGCGACCGCGCGAGGGCAACCCGCTGTTGCTGGCCGCCGCTGAGGTCCGTCGCCGGCGAGTCCTTCAGGTCGCCGATCTCGACGAGGTCGAGGATCTCCTCGACGCGCTCCTCGTAGCGGTCGGCCGGCACGTCGTGCTCGGCGTGTTCGAGCGGGAAGACGACGTTCCCGTAGACGGTCTTGTGCGGCCAGATGGCGTAGTTCTGATACACCATCCCGACGTCGCGCTGCTCGGGCGGGAGCGAGACGCCCTCACCCTGGACGAGTTTGCCCCCGGCCTCGATCCGCCCCGCGTCGGGCGTCTCGACCCCGGCGATACACCGCAGCGCCGTGGTCTTGCCACAGCCGCTCGGCCCCAGCAGCGCCACGATCTCGTCGGTCCCGACGGTGACGTCGATCCCCGAGAGCTCGAACTCATCGCCGAAGGCCTTCCGCAGCCCCGTCACGGTCAACGCCGATTCAGCTGCCATGGTGTCACTGTCGCCTGGGGGCTATCTCCTCAAAAGGGCTGCGGGGTCTCTCCGCCCGCGGGAACTACCGGGCGACCGAGACGTCGGCGAACAGTTCCGCGGGATCGTACGCCCGCGGCGCGAGCCCCTGGTCTGTGGCGTACTCGACGAACTTCTCGACCTCCCGGGTCGTGCGGTCGGTCAGGCCGAACTCCCAGGCGTCCTCGCCGAGCACCTCACGCTGGTCGTCGAGGTGGAGGTGCGCCCAGGTGATCGAGGTGTTGGTGCTCGGCGACCGGTTGGCGTCGAGACACCGATCCCGCGACTCGCAGTAGGCGTCGAAGAGGTTCACGGCAACCCAGGGGTGTTCTTCGAGGATCTCGTCGCGGATCGCGACCGTGTGCATGATCGGATGGATGCCGGTCTCCTCGTAGTAAGCGCGTTCCTCCTCGATCGGGTTCTCGAAGAAGAGTTCGGCGTCCTCGGACTCCAGTACGTCGTGGAAGAACGATCCTGCGGGGTCCATCGCCGCCACCAGCTCGCCGGAAAAGAACATCTCCCGGAAGTCGTTGGGTTCGACGATGGCTTCCCCGCCCTGTGGTCCTGGGATCGTCCGGATGTCGAACTTCTCGGGGATGTCCACCGGCACGTCGTCCTCCTTGCGGCGGTACCACTCCACCTCGGTGAGGTCGAGGTCGTAGTGTTCCTGCATGATGCCCCGCACCCAGACGTTCGCGGTCGTCTGCCAGGACTGACAGCCGACCTTCCGGCCCTCGAGGTCCGCCGGCTCCTTGATATCGGCGTCTTTGTGCTTGAAGAAGAACGAGTGGCGAAAGCGCTTGGCCGGGAACACCGGAATGGCGGTGAAGGGGTACTCCTCGGGGGCCGACCGCGAGGAGACGTACGACGCCAGCGAGACCTCACAGACGTCGAAGTCCCCGCGTTCGAAGAATCGGCGGTGGCGCCGTGGCGGGTACTCGGGGATGACGGTCAGATCGATGCCGGTCGGCTCGACCGCGCCGGTCAGCAGCGCCTCGTTCAGGTCGCGAGTGCCACACGACAGCGAGAGTTCGAGGGACATACTCGGCCAAACCGACGACCGACCAATGAGGGTTTCGGTGGCCCGGTTCCACGTCCTGCCTGACGGAGCGACAGTCGCGAGTCTCAGGCTGGATCGGGGCGGGCGATCGTACTCTCGTCGAACAGCGCCTCGACGTCGTAGCGCTCGTCGATCAGTCCCTGGTCGTGGCTGTACCGGAGGAAGGTCTCGACCGCCCTGCGGTTGGCGTCCGTCAGTCCGTACTCCCAGGCGTCCTCGCCGAGAACCTCCTGCTGTTCGAGCAGATAGAGGGGTGCCCAGGTGATCGCGGCGTTGGTGCTCGGCGAGCGGTGTCGATCGAAGCAATGATCGCGCGCCTCACAGAAGGCGTGATAGATGTTCAGCGCAACCCAGGGGTGCTCTTCGAGGATCTCGTCGCGGATCACGACGACGTGGTTCGGCGGAAAGATCCCCGTCTCCCGGAAGTACGCCTGCTCCTCGGCGATCGGATCGTCGAAGACGAAGTCCGTCGTTTCGGCCGCGTCGACGGCCCTCATCGTCGCACCCGCGGGGTCCATCACGGCGTCGAGCTCTCCCGCGATCAGCGCGTCGATGAGGTCCTCGCGCTCGGCGACGGCGTCGCCGCCGTGTTTCCCCGGCAGGTCACGAACGTCGTAGCGCTCGGGCACCTCGATCGGGACGTCGTCCTGTTTGCGGCGATACCACTCGACGTCGGTCAGGTCGAGATCGTAGTGTTCCTGCATGATCCCGCGCGTCCAGACGTTGGCGGCGGTCTGCCACGAGGAGATGCCGACCGTCTTGCCTTCGAGGTCCGCGGGTTCCTCGATCCCGGCATCGAGGTTCTTATAGAAGTAGGCGTGGCGGAATCGCTTGTTCGTGAACACCGGGATCGCGGTGAAGGGGTAGCCCTCGGGGTCAGTCCGCGAGGAGACGTACGACGCCATCCCGACCTCACACACGTCGAAGCGGCCATGGGAGAAGAACCGCCGGTGGCGGTTCGAGGGGTGCAACGAGACCGTGTTGAGGTCGATGCCGTCGGGTTCGACCGTGCCGGAGAGCAGCGCCTCGGTGACGTCCCGCCCGCCCAGTGCCATCGACAGTTCGAGGGTCATGTGTCACTCCAGCAGGGCCGCGATCCTATATCCTTGGATAAGAAGGGTTCGTGCCGCGACTCAGAGTGTCGTGCTGTCGACGCAGACGCTCGTGCTGTCAACTCAGACGCTCGTGCTGTCAACTCAGACGCTCGTGCTGTCAACTCAGACGCTCGTGCTGTCAACTCAGACGCTCGTGATGTCGATGCCGAGCTTGTAGGCGATCATGTAGATGGTCGTGAGGACGGCGAGTAAGATGACCGAGTAGGCCGCCGCGACGTTGAGCTGGCTCTCGGTGATGAACAGCCAGATCGCGTTCTGGACGATCTTGAACTCGTTGCCCCCGAGGATCAGCGGGATGGAGAGGCTCTTGGTCGTGTCGATGAAGATGATGATGAATCCGGCCAGCAGCCCGGGACCCATCAGCGGCGCGTAGATCTCCCTGATGACCGTCGGCGTGCTCGCGCCGAGCACCGACCCGACCTCGCCGAGGTTCGAGCCGACCGACCGTAGCGAGGAGTTGGCCGCTCGGACGCCGTAGATCAGGAACTTCGCCGCGTAGACGGCCACCAGAATGTACAGCGACCCGTAGAGAAAGCCGATGGTCTGGTGGTACTCCAGGATGATCCACTGCAGCGCCGTGGCGACGACGATCCCCGGGATCGCCAGGGGCGCATACGAGAGGTAGTTCAGGAAGGTGCCGCCCTTCCAGTCGGTCTTGATCGAGAGGTACGAGACGATCACCGCGAGGAACAGTGCCAGTAGCGCCGCCGAGACGCCGAGCATCGTGGCGTTGGTCACGGATTCGACGAAGACGTCCGTTCGCTCGCCGCCGAGCAGGGTTCGATACCCCTGGAGATCCCACTGGACGAACTGGAAACGAAGGCCGACCCAGGCCCGCTGGACGCTGCCGAGGACGATCATCGCGATGGGCATGAGGTACGCGAAAACGAGCAGTGCGAGAAAGCCCCCGGCGAGCGGCCGGTTCTCGTAGAACCGCAGCGTCCCGGTGTCCTCGCCGGCCCCTTTCAGGGTCTCGTATTGCTCCTTGGACCCCGAGATCCGACGCTGGATCAACAGCAGCCAGAGGCTCAACAGCAGGATGATGATCCCCACCGCCGCGATGAACGTGAAGTTCCGGGGGAACTCGTTGAGTTCGAAGTACATCAGCGTCGCGAGCGTGTAGACGTTGTTTCGGACGCCCAGCACTAGCGGGACGCCGAACGACTGGATCCCGCGGACGAAGACGATGATCCCCGCGATGAGGACGGAAGGAACCACCAGCTGGAGGTCGATCTCGGAGAAGATCGACCGCTGGCTGGCCCCCGAGACGAGGGCAATCTCCTCGAGCTGTGGCGGGATGGACTTGACCGCGCCGCTGGTGAGCAGGTAGACCAGCCCGGCGTAGTGCGTGCCGAAGATGAACGCGATGGCCCAGATGTTGTGTGGTCCCACGACCGCCTCGCTGATCATCGGTAACGCCATGAACAGGCGGTTGATCGGTCCCTGCGGGCCGAGGTAGAACTGCCAGGCCAGCGCCTGGATGAAGTTGGGCAACAGCAACTGGATGATCATCAGCGCGCTGACGACGCTGGCCAGCCACCGTGGGATGTCCATCTTGAGCGTGAAGACCACCGCGAGCAGACCGATCCCGACCGCGACGGCCGTCCCGACCACCGCCAGGATCAGGGTGTTCTGTAGCGTCTGATGGACGACAGGGCTGGTGAGTGCGGTCCAGTAGCCCGAGAGCGTGAAGTGGCCGCCAAAGCCGGGCGTCGTCGACCACACGGACCCCCACGCGAAAAACACCAGCGACGCGCCGATGATCACGAGCAGGAAGACGGCCGGAATCAAAAAGAGCCCAATCCGGACGAGCGAACGGCTGTCGAACAGGGCGCGAACGCGCTTGCGAAGTCCGGGATCGGTGTCTGTCATAGACCGGGATCGGTGTCTGTCTTGTTTCGACGTGGCGTCAGCCTTGCGAGACGATGCCGCGAGACCCCACTGTCGAGCCGTGACCCTTACGCGCCCGGGTCGCCGACCCCATCAGACGTTCGGGACGTCCAGCGCCTCGCGCCACTTCTCCCGGACGGTCTTCGTCGAGCTTTCGATCTCGAACTGGGTGTAGGGTTCCTGCCAGTCGGCGTTGAGCCACTCGGCCGCCCCCTCGGGGTTGGACCGCTGGTAGTCCATCGAGAGCACGCCCTTCTCGAAGAGCTGGACCGACGGGTTCGAGAGGACGTAATCGATGAACAGCTTCGCGGCGGCCGGGTGGGGCGGCTCGTTGGTAATGCCGATGCCCTTGGGCCGGAGAATGTGCGCCGAGGGATGTTCGACCGGTTTGATCGGGAGACCCTCGACCTGGAGGTCGTAGGTGACCGTCAGCGGCCCGAACAGTGCAACGTCGCTCGAACCCGTGCCGACCTCTTGTTGCATCGCGTAGGCGCTCTGGTCCAGCGCGGGGTTCTGTGCGCCGATCGCTTCGAGGAACTCCGTCCCGGTCATGTCCGATCCGAGCGCTTCAAGGCGTGGTGGGACGGAGTCGGCGTACTTCTCGGTGAAGACGTGGGCCACGATCGGGTTCGGCGTCACGTCGAGGATGAGGCTCTTGTCGTCGAAGCGGTCCGACAGCAGATCCATGAGGTCTTCCGGCGGCTCCTCGACGCTCTCGGTGTTGTAGACGCAACTGACCGCCTTCCCGCGGTAATACGCGATCTCGGAGGTCAGGTCCCGCAGCCGCTGGGGGACGTTTTCGCGCCAGGCCGGGATGTCCGAGAGGTCGGTGACTTCGACGTCCTGTTTGACCAGCGTCGGGAGGTAGTCGGTCGTGATGATGTCCTTCTCGACCGAGCCGGTCTTGACCTGCCTGCGGTAGGTGTTCGCCTGCTTGGTCGTATCGAGGGCCTCGATCTCGACGTTGTCCTTCAGGGGTTCCCATGGCTCGCCCTCGTCGATGATCGGTGCCTCCTCGAAGAGGATGGACTCCTCGACCGGATAGCCGTTGAACACCTCCTCCATCACCTTCTTCTCGGTCGGACTCTGGGCCCAGACCTGCAGCTTGTCGTCTTCGAGTTCCGACTCGGCCTGTGCCTTCATCTCCTCGCGCCACGTCTCGGCGTCGGCTTCCGTCGTTCCCGTGGGAGTCGTCGTGCCGTTGCCGGTTCCCGTCGTGTCGTCTCCATTCTGACCGCCGAGACAACCGGCTGCCAGCACTGCGGCAGCCGACACGCCGCTCGCCTGCAGAAATCTACGCCGTGAACTCGCCGTCGAATTGCTCGGTCGATCGGTGGGGTCGTTGTCAGTCACAGTGTTCACTATATTGCAGGCCGGTTATAATTCGACGAGGTTTCCAGTAATTTGGGAATCCTAAACCAGACTTTATATCGCCGTCTAACCCGATTTAACGTCTCTTAACACGGGATTGGCTAAACAGGTGTTTAGCAAGTTCCACCGATACCGGATATGACATGAATTATATAGGTAATGGTGCGTGCCACCGTCAGACGGTTTCAGCCCTGTGAACGGGTGATTGGTCGCTGTTCGTCGGGACGTCGACGCGGCGTCGAGCGGTGATCGGACTTAACAGAGTCGAACAGCTGCTAGGAAGCGCACCGGTCGTCGCAGCTGCGTTCCCCCGCGGTCGGCAAGTGCCGGGACAGCGGCGGGTCGATCGAACCGGGCGAGTTCGCCAGGGCTCAGTCAGCTATCTTCGTCGGTTCCATCGGGCAGCGTCTCTTTGGCCGCTTCCCCGGGGAAGCGCTCGATCACGTCCGTCGAAAGGTCGGCGTAGAACCGGTCCTTTTCGTCGGGATCGTCGCCCCAGTCGCTGCCCATGTACGCGAGGACGTCCGCGTCGTCGAGCGAGAGAACCCGGCCGTCGAGGCCACCTTTGGTCACGTAGGCGTGCTCGACTTCGCCGAAGTAGTACGTGCAGTTCTCGAACTCGAAGGAGTCCATCACCGAGCACTCGATGTTGCCGACGGCGTCAGCAAGCAGCGGGACGTCGACCCCCTGGCCGGGAATGGTCTCCAGTCCCAGGTGCTCGATCTTGTCGACGTCACGACCGCTGACCGACCCCGCGAGCGTCAGGGCGTCGATCATCTCCGTCGAAGGGGCCGCCAGCACGAACTCGGGGTTGTTCTCGATGACGTCGTGAGTGTGGGTGTGGTGACCGACCGCGAGCTGATACCGAAGCGGGTCGTAGCCGGCCAGCATCCACCACGAGGCGGTCATCAGGTTCGGCCCCGTCTCGGGGCTGTTCGAGACGACCAGCGAGACGACCTTCGGCTTGAACAGCGACTTCGAGTCGTGTTCGGAGATCTCCTCGAAGTGGGTATCGATGTCCATGGCTCGCTCCCCCCTCAGGCCTCGTGGTTGTTGACGACGTCGCTGACGTTCTCGAAGTACGTGTCGACGTCACGCTTGACGATCGGCCGGAGCACCCGCTTGGGGATCGTCGAGACGCCGCCGCTGTACTGGACCTCCGCGGTGTAGGTCAACTCGACGCCGTCCTCGACGTCGGTCATCTCCATGGCGGCCAGCACCTCGAAGTCACTGCCGGTCTTGCCGTCGAAGGCGCTGCCGGTCGTGACGATGTACTCCGGCGGGTTCATCTCGACGAACTCGGCCTCCCCGGTCAGCGACAGCGACATCGAGGCGACGCCGCGGGTGATGCCGAGTTCGTACTTGCGCTCGGAGACGCGCTCGATGGAGTCGGCACCCGGGACACATTCGGTGAGCGTCTCCGGGTCGGAGATGAGCGACCAGAGTTGCTCCTTCGTGGTGGGGAGTTCCACGGTGTCGGCGAACTCCAGCTGGTCGGGTTCCGATTCGGCCGTCTCCTCGTCCGCGTCGTTGTGTTGACTCATAGATCCGGCTCTACACCGGCGTACGACGGGGGGAGGTTACAAAGCTTCGGCAAATACGAGCCGGCGGGAAAACGAGGTCGGTAGGTTCGGTTACTCCTCGAGGACGGTGAACGTGTCCGAGGCGATGCCGAGGTCGTAGATGTCGTACTCGGCCCCTTCGACGGCGACCTGGTAGGTGTAGGTGCCGGCCGGGGTGTCACCGGTCAGGTCGAGCGTGCCGTGCCACTGTTCCTGGGTGTTGTCCTCCTCGCCGGGCTGGTAGGTGAGCGCAACCGGGTCGAACTGGTCGCTCTCGGGGAACGTGACATTGATCCCGTCGACGGCGTCCGCGCCGACGAACTCGCCGTTCGCGCTGTTGTAGATCCCGATGACGAACGTCACGTCCATGTCGCTCGGCCGGAACTGCCGTTCGGGCGAGCACGCGCCGACGAAGCCGTTCGTGCCGTCCGGCGCGGGGTGACCGTTCCAGAAGGTGTTCGTCGTGACGACGTAGTTGGCCTCGCCCATCGGCGACGGGTCGATGATCGAGAACGACGCCGCGGCGATGCCGACCTGGTGGAAGTCAGCGTCGCCGTCGGTGACCTGGACCTCGTAGGCGACCGATCCCGTCTCGGCGTCGTCCGGGATGTCGAAGGTGCCGTTCCACCGCGGCGCACCGTCGTCCGGTTGGGCGTACGTGAGTTCGACGTCGTCGAAGGGCCGGTCCGGGAACGACACCGTGATCGAGTCCACCGCATCGCTGGAGACCGTGTCACCGGTGTCGCTGTCGTAGACTCCCATGACGAACGTCACGTCCATGTCGCGGCGGAACTGCCGCTCGGGCGAACACGAGCCGACGTACCCGCCGGTCCCCTCCGGCGCGGGGTGGCCGTTCCAGTAGGTGTTCGTCGAGACGATGTAGTCTTCGGCACCGGCGTCCGTTCCGTTTTGCCCCGTTCCGTTCTCGGTGTCAGCGTCGGTCTGGTTCTCTGTCTCCGTGTCGTCGCCGGACGAACAGCCGGCCAGTCCGACCGTCGCCCATGTCACGGCACCGGTCGCGAGTAACTTCCGTCGCGTCGTCGTTCGTCCCGCCCGGTTCTCCGTGTCGGGCGCGGACGGCTCTTCGGTCTCCTTCCGATCGTTGTCGGCATCCATTGTGTACTAAACACGTGTCCCCATGCATATTAAACCTATTATTGTCTTAGCCGACCAATAATACTTCGACCGTTTCATAATTACCAGAATATAAAAGTAGGTGGCAACTTTATCGGGGGAAAAACAAACGTTTAGCTGTTCATCTGGCCGACTAAACGTCGCTTTACAAATGTGGGGACAGGACTCCCAGGAAGCCGTAATCACACTTGCGCTTAAGTAGACGGCCACGTAACCTTCCGACGAAATGAGTCAAGACGAGTCCGGAGACGACGAGGGCGGGCGCTCTGGCCCTGGATCGAACCTCTCGCGGCGCGAGCTCGTTGCATCGGGAGCGGTGACGTGGGCGACGGTCGGACTGGCCGGCTGTTCGTACATCACCGATCCCGGTCCGGAGGATAGTGACGAACAGACCGATACCGGGGGCGAGACGACACCCGGCGGCGACGGAAACACGACAGTCACCAACGAGACGACCACCACCGAGTCTGGAGGCGGAGGGGGCTGTGCCAGCTTCGGTCGATTCCTGTCCGGGATGGACGTCGCGATGAACGTCGACGTCTTCGATCAGCAGTCGGGTGAGCACCTGGATTCGAGCGCGGTAGACGGCGTCAAAGTCGAGTTCCCGGACGCCGACTTCGACCCGCTCGAACTCGACTGGTCGGGACCCCACGAGGAGTTCACTGACGAGCAGTGGGGCGGGAAGCTATCGACAGCCGACGCCGAACCTGGGACCTATCGGTACGAGATCGTCGTCGAGGGCGACCGCGTTGGTGGCGAGGAACGGATCTCCGATCAGTTCAAGATCGTCTAGCGGTCCCAACTCTCGCCCCCGTCGCCCATAGCAGTGGTCCGCCTTTCTTCTGGTCCGAACTCTTCTCAGACACGCCCGGATCCCGAACCCCTGAGCACGCTTGCCCCTACTGGTCTAGGTGGACCGAAGGAAAGTTCCGTCTCGGTCCCCCAGTATCAGATAATGACGGCACGTGAAACGGGAGACCTCGACGTCTCCGCTATCCGCGAGGATTTCCCCATCCTGGAGCGGGAGTTCGACGGGACGCCGCTGGTCTATCTCGACAACGCGGCGACGACACAGACGCCCCAGCGGGTCATCGACGCCATCAGCGGGTACTACGAGACCTACAATGCGAACGTCCACCGTGGACTCCACCACCTCAGCCAGGAGGCCAGCGTGGCCTACGAGGAGGCCCACGATCGGATGGCCGAGTTCATCGGTGCGAGCGGCGGCCGCGAGGAACTCGTCTTCACCGGCAACACCACCGAGTCGGAGAACCTGGTAGCCTATGCCTGGGGGCTGAACGAACTCGGTCCCGGCGACGAGGTCGTCCTGACGGAGATGGAACACCACGCCTCGCTGGTGACCTGGCAACAGATCGCCAAGCGGACCGGCGCGACAGTCCGGTACATCCGGGTCGACGAGGACGGCCACCTCGACATGGACCACGCCACGGAACTCATCGGCCCGGATACGGCCATGGTCTCGGTGGTCCACGTCTCGAACACGCTCGGGACGATCAACCCCGTCGCCGAATTGGCCGACCTCGCCCACGCCGAGGACGCCCTGATCTTCGTCGACGGTGCCCAGGCCGTCCCCAACCGGCCGGTCGATGTCGAAGCGATCGACGCTGACTTCTACGCCTTTTCGGGCCACAAGATGGCCGGACCGACCGGAATCGGGTGTCTCTACGGCAAGCAAGCGATCCTCGAAGACATGGAGCCGTTCAACTACGGCGGCGACATGATCACGAAGGTCACCTATGAGGACGCGACCTGGAACGAACTGCCCTGGAAGTTCGAGGCCGGGACACCCAAGATTGCCCAGGGGATCGCACTGGCGGAAGCCGCCGATTATCTCGACGAGATCGGCATGGACGCCATCGCCCGCCACGAGAACGAACTCGCCCAGTACGCCATCGACCGGCTGAGCGAGTTCGACGACATCGAGATCTACGGTCCGTCCGCAGGCGAGGAGCGCGGCGGGTTGGTCTCGTTCAACTTAGAATCCGTCCACGCCCACGATCTCTCCTCGATCCTCAACGACTACGCCGTCGCGATCCGGGCCGGCGATCACTGCACCCAGCCGCTGCACGATAAGCTGGGCGTGGCTGCGTCTGCGCGCGCGTCGTTTTATCTTTACAATACCCGCGACGAGATTGACGTGCTGATCGACGCCATTGACGACGCTCGCCAGTTGTTCGGCTGAGCATACGCGGCCTCGGCCGCGTTTCGCCGGTCCCGAGACGTTGTCGAGGGACCGGTTTTTTCACCCACGTTTTTGGCGGAGTGGTCGGCGATCGAGTCCGGCGAGCGAGGCGACCCGACGACCAAAAAGGTGGTTGACGACGCTCGCCAGTTGTTCGGTTGAGCAGACGCGGCCTCGGCCGCGTTTCACTCGGCGGAGCCGGGCGAGCCCCACTCCCATTTTGTCCGGTCGATCTTCTCGTCGAGTGTCGCCAGTTCGGTCTCGAACGGGTCGGCGTCGGTCTCCGCCCACTTTTCGGCGATGTCCCGGGCTTGACGGAGTTGTTCTGCTGCCTGCTCGTAGCGTTCGCGTGCCGCTTCGGCGTCGTCGTCCTCCCGGTTTTCGCCATCTGTTTCCAGCGACTCGGCGTACTCGACCAGCGCTTCGACGGTACTTTCGGCGATTCCGTCGAGTTCGTCATCGGTCGATAGCTCAGGGAGGTCGGCCGTCCGATCCCAGTCTGCCTCGTGGGCGGCGTCGAACCGCCGGTAGGCCTCCAGCCAGCGTGTCGCCGCCGCCTCCGGATCGTCCGCGTCGCTGGCCCCATCGAGTGCATCCCGGCTTGCTTCGACGTAGCGGGTATCGAAACCGTCGGCGTCCTCGACGAGCGCGTCGACGCGGTCGATCAAGGTCTCGGCAACGTGATTGAACCGTTCGTCGACGTTTTTGAGCGTGTCGACCGCGGTGGCCGCCGTCGTATAGGCAGTACAGAACGCAGCGTAGTCGTCTTCGGCTGCCGACGTCGCCGTTTCGAGCGCCGCTTCGCCGCGTTCGAGCCAGGCCGTGACGTATCGGCGCTCGAATTCCCGTTCGGCCTCGGCCACCCGCTCGCCCAGTTTCTCGGGTGAGCCTTTCTCGGCGTTGGCCGCCTCGTGGCGTGCCTCCGAGAGCTTCGAGCGGGTGCGGACCATCCGGTTCTCCGTCGGTTCGTCCCCACGGATGCGTTCTTCGAGCGTGTCGAGGCGATCCATGGCGGTTTCGATCGCGTCGTCGACTGATTGGTAGGTCTCAGACACGGTCTCGATGTACGCCGCCGTGGTTTCGAGGTCACCTGCCGTCGGCGAGAAGGTGATGGACTCGTTGCCGTGACCGACCACCACCGTCTCGTTCAGCAACCCGGAGTCGACATCACACGTCGTGATCGCGTCCATCCCGAAAGCAATCTCCACTTCGTCGGGTTGATCGCCCAGAATGATGTTCACTCGTTCGTCGGTCACGAGGAGATATGCTGCATGATCTCCATCGGGTTTGACGGTCGTGGTCCGGCCGTCTGTCTCGTGCTCGACGCTGTCGCTCGCGAGCACGTGCTGTGGCTGCTCGCCGTTCTGTAGTAGTTCGGCGAACGCACCCGGATCGAGATCCACATCTCCCTCTCCACCCCCAATCAGCGAGTCGGATAGGTCATTCACTCTGTCGAACATTGGTGTCTCGCCCCTCGCTCGGAGCACTCCCTACTGTGATATGTGATATCGTAGGTTATTAATTGTGCGCCTTCCGGCCACTGGTGACATTCCTTCCGCCAGCATGCCATGCACTCCCGCGGAACGTTTTTCGGCGGGTGTCACGTATCGAATGATACTATGGGAATCGGCGGCAGCGACATGTATCGACAGCAGATCCTGGATCACTACAAGAACCCCCGCAATTACGGTGAGATCGAAGGGGCGACGTTCACCCACGTCGGCGAGAACCCGATGTGTGGCGACACCATCGAGATGGACGTCGTCCTCGACGACGACGAGGAGACCATCGAAGCCGTCGCATTCGAAGGGGACGGCTGTGCGATCTCCCAGGCGTCGGCGTCGATGCTCTCCGAACGGCTCGAAGGCATGACGATCGAGGAACTGGAGGCACTGGATCGGGACGATGTCATCGACATGCTCGGCGTGGACATCTCGCCGATGCGTGTCAAATGTGCCGTGCTCGCCGAAAAGGTCGCCCAGGACGGCGCGGAGATCTACTTCGGCGAGAAGGACCTCGACATGACCTCGACCGAGGACGACGACGCTCACGAGGAGTAGCCGGTCGATCGTTTTTCCGGGCCGCACTATCCGTCTCGGCTGTTCACTCCGGTCGCTCGATCAGCGTCGCTTCCTTGCCGGCGTGGGTGATTGCGACCGCGTGATCGGTGTGTCGGGCGTGCGTCTTGGCCCATCGGCGCGCCCCGCGCTCGTCGAGGCGCTGGACCGATTCGGGACAGCGCCGGCAGTCGGCTTCCCACGTTGAGACGCCATCGGGGAAGTGCCCGGTGTGGCGCTGGTGATCCAGCGCGAACTGTTCGAGCGCCTGGTTGCCGACCGCGAGCTCCTCAAGTTCGTATGCCAGGTCCCACTCACTATCGCAGCGCTCGCACGTGATCGTCGGCACGTCCTCGATATCCGCAGGGCCGGGTGGGCCAGCTGGCCCCTCGTCGCTGTCGTTGGGCATAGCGATCACTGGACAGGGACACACTTGAGGATTCGCGTCGGCGGACCGATTCGGCTCGGAAGACGTGCCGTGGCTGGTCGGTCAGCACTGAACAGCACACTAGCGAAAGATATATTTGATCCACCAAGTATATATTAAACAGGCAGCAGCACTGGTGAGCTGCTCAGCGGTACCACGGTCCGAACGAGCGTAAAATTCAGTATGGGAATCGAGGCACCACCTCCGTACGAGGATGTGAACGAAGCGGCGGTCGAGGAGTGGAAACAGGAAACTACCACGAGAGAGCGGATTCGCTCCGTGATCACGCGAATACGGGAGCCAACACCGGCTTCAGAGATCGCCAAGCGAGCGCGGGCAAGCGAGCCAGTCGTCCGCGATGCGCTCGCTGACCTCGCCGACATCGGCCTTGTCGAAACACAGTCGACGGGGCAGGGAACGCTCTATCAACGCAACGATCAGCTGTCCATCTACCGGCAGGTCATCGACCTACAGGAGCGCTACGACGAGGACGAACTTGTCTCCGAACTCCAGACCCTCAAAGGGACGGTCAACTCCTTTCGGGAGCAATACGGGGTGGAATCTCCCACGGAACTCGCTCAACAGCTGGAACCGGACGACCCGGACGGCTGGGAGGACCACACTGTCTGGCAGACGGCACAGAAAAACCTCTATCTCACGAAGGCCGCGATCAGTTTCGCTGACGCGAGGAAGGTCCTCGCGTAACCATGACCGGAATGCTGGGCGATACCGGCCCGATCGATTACGATGCGCTGGTCGAAATACGGGACGTCTTTCTCGATGCTGAACCGCTGGTCACGCATCACAGTCTCGACGGCCGACTCGATCCACAACCGGCGTTGCGCGTCACCGTCGACGCTGGTTTCGGGTCCAGCCCGTGCGGGCGCTTCGACGTCGTCTGGACAGAGTATAACTGCTATAACGTCCACTACACTGAAGACGATGGTCTCGAATTTCGGTTCGACCGCCACCCGGAACCAAATGCACCGCCGAAGCACTTTCACGAACCGCCGGACGCCGAAACTCGTGTTCCGTCTTGCATTGACGTCGAACCGCCGGAGCTTGTCACGCGTGCCGTGTTGAAGTGCTGGCGAACGGCGCTGAGTGCGGACGATCCGTCGAAACTCAACTCGCGGTCGAACCCACCGTGATCTGTCCGAATGCTACGCCAGGAAGACGTGCCGCGGTTGGTCAGCTAGCACTTCCCTGCCCCACTCGACGGTCTCCCGGAAGTCCTCGGATCTGAAGAAGGCCATGGCGTCTTCGCGGGCGTCCCAGTTCGAGGCGATGAACATGTCGGTCTCGTCGTCGTCGTTGACCAGCAACGCCGTTCCCCGGTGGCCGTCCATCTCAGCGAGTTTCTCGCCGACGGCCCCGAAGGTGTCGACGAACTCCTCGCGGTAGTCGGGCTTGACCCGGTAGAACATCCCCATCGTGCCGAAGCCGTCGCCCTCGCCGGCGCGGGCAAGCACGCCGGGCAATTCCGCCAGAGCGTCGGCGGCGTCCTCGGCGTCCGCGGCGTCCTCCCAGAGGCTGACGATCGCAGTCGCTTCGCGATCCTCAACTGCGGTCACTTCGCCGACTTCGGGTTCGTAGACGGCCGTCCTGACGTGGCCCTCGGCGTCGGCGAAGTGGTCGCGGAGTCCCCCCACGGGGCCGGCGAGTTCGTCGGGTGCGGCCTCGGAGTAGACCACCATGGCGTAGACGTCTTCGCCGTGAGGCTGGCCAGCGTAGACGCCCTGCTCAGCGAGCTCGTTCCGGATCTCCGCCGCCGAGTCCTCGGCAGGTTGCTCACTCGACTCCTGGGCCGGCTCACTCTCGGCGGCTGGTCCCTCTGCCGTATCAGCCGTCAGGACGCCGGCGTAGCGCTCGGTGATGCCGGGGAGGTCACCCAGGAACCCCGCCGCCGTCTCGGCGGCGTCCTCGGCTGTCCATACGGAGACGACGGCCGATCGTCCGCCGGAAGCCCGCACGAGCGTGGCAACGTGACGATCGTAGTGATCGAAGTTGTCCCTGAGCCCGTCGACTTCGTCGGCGAGTTCCTTGGCGTCGGCGTCCGAATAGAACAGGAGGCCGTATTCGCCTCCCTCGTAGTCCTCGCCGGCCCTGAACCCGAGCTGGAAGAGCCGTTCGGGCAGATCATCGACCTCCGAGTAGGAGACGTCGCCGACCGACGGACGGCCGCCGCTGCCGGGATGGCCATCCTCGTCCGATTGCTCGCCCGCGTCGCCGGGGTGACCCCCGTCTTCACCCGGCTCGTGGCCTGTGGGGTGACTTCCGTCTTCGCCCGTCTCGTGGCCGGACGGGTGGCCGTCGGCAGATTCGTCCGTTTCGGGATGTCCACCGGGGTGGCCCCCGGAGTGTGCGCTTTCGCCGTGCTCCTCCGCATCGTGCTCGCCGCCACCGTGCCCGTCGGCAGCGTCTTCTGGCGTCGCGGGGACGTTCGAGTGGTCGCCAGCGGACTGCTCGCTCCCGTCCGCGATGGCGTCGCCGGTCATGTACGCCGCAAGGTCGGCGGGTTCCATCCGGCGACCGACCCAGAAGGGGCCGAAGTCGGCGTACTTCGAACTGGAGGGGTCGAATCGCATCTCGTAGAGGAGTTCCTTGACGTCGGTGAGGTCGTCGGCCCACAACGTCACGCCCCACTCCCAGTCGTCCATCCCGATCGCGCCGGTGATCATCTGGGTCACCTTCCCGGCGTACTCCCGGCCGACTTCGCCGTGGGCGTCCATGTGTTCGGCGCGTTCCTCGAAGGGCAGATCGTACCAGTTGTACTCGGGATCCCGACGCTTGTCCATCGGATAGAAACTGACGTGTTCGGCGTCGGGAATTTCCGGTTCGAGTCGCGAGCGCATGTATCGGGCCAGCCCGGAGTCGTCGTCGACCTCGCCCTCGATGAACTCCCGCCCCTTCTCGGAGTACCCCGAGGCCTCGGTGACGGAGACGAACGAGTCGGTCCGTTCAGTGAAGCCGGCGAACTCGGTTTGCTCGAAACGGCGCTGGAGGCGGTCGATGGCGGTTGTCGTCGGTCGGAGGTGGACGATCAGCAGGTCGGCCTCGTGGCCCAGCATCGCGTAGACGGCCGAGCCACCGTCATCGGCGTCAGCGACGGCCGTGGCTTTCTGGAGGTGAGATCGCCCCTCGTCGATCGCGCGATCGCGTACTCGCTGGGGTGCCTCCCGCCAGGCGTCCCAGTCGATCGTTCTGAAGTCGTGGAGTGCATACCAGCCTTCGAGGGTGGGCGGTGCGCGGCGTCTGACCATGCCCGTCCGTTGGTCCCGACCGATAAGGAACCTTGGCCTCCCGTCGAATGCCGCCTCGAAGTCATTCGCCGTCCCGGGAGCACAGTCACAGACTCAGCAGTCGGGGGTGGGTTTTTAACCTCCACCGCACTGACTTGGGCTGTGAGCGGCGACAGCGACGACGCCGAATTGCTCGCCCTCCTTGAGGATGACTACGCCCGCGAAATCCTCACAGCTACGAGTGCCCAACCCATGTCAGCAGAACGGCTCAGCCAGCACTGTGACGCGTCGGATTCGACGATCTACCGGCGCGTCGACCGGCTGAAAGATCACGATCTGATCGACGAACAGACACAGTTCGATCCGGACGGCCACCACTACAGCGTCTACGTCTCCTGCCTCGAGTCGGTTACCGTCACCTTCGAAGACGGGGAGTACCGGATCGAACTCGAACGACGCCGCCCGGCCGAGGAAGACCCGGCCGATCGCTTCACCAGGATGTGGCAGGACCTATGATCGGCGCTGTCGACCCCGTCGAAGTCACACGGATCTCGATCCCACTGGCCTCGGCTGTCCTTGGGCTGTTGATCGGGTATCAGGCCTATCGGGGCTTTCGCCGGAACGACAGCCCGTCGATGCGGTATCTCTCGATCGGGCTGATCCTGTTGACGACCGTGTCGTTCTCGCTGGCCGCCTTCGGCGGGCTGTTCCTTCGCCTGGAACTGCTCCCGGCGTCGCTGGAGACCCCGATCCGGCTGGTCGCACGGATCTCACAGTTCACCGGCCTCGCCTTCATCACCTACTCGCTGTATCGCCGTCCCTGACTGGGTGGGCCTCCTGCCGTTCGGGATCGAGACACGCCGCTGATGGGTGCTGTGAGTTCGCTTCTGGACGTCACTATCGTGTTCGTGTACACTGATTCACGAGCGGTTACCCTCCGACCAGCGGTCCGAGTCGTGGGTGGACAGTTTCGCGAGCAACAGGGACGCTCAGCTGTGGATGCCCATCGCTTCGATCTGCTCCTGATAGCGGTTCCGGATCGTGACTTCCGTCACCTGGGCGACGTCGGCGACCTCGCGCTGGGTCTTCTTCTCGTTGCAGAGGAGCGAGGCAGCGTAGATCGCGGCGGCGGCATAGCCAGTCGGGGATTTGCCCGACAGCAGTCCCTTCTCGGCAGTGGTCTCGATGATCTCGTTGGCCTTGCTCTGGACCTCCTCGCTCAGTTCGAGTTCCGAACAGAAGCGGGGGACGTACTTCTTGGGGTCGACGGGCTCCATCTCGAGGCCGAGTTCCTGGGAGATGTACCGATAGGTACGGCCGATCTCCTTGCGTTCGACCCGGGAGACCTCGCTGATCTCCTCTAAGCTCCGGGGGATGCCTTCCTTCCGACAGGCAGCGTACAGCGCCGAGGTCGCGACGCCCTCGATCGATCGGCCACGGATGAGGTCGTCGTCCAGCGCCCGTCGATAGATGACCGAAGCGACCTCCCGTACGGAGCGGGGAACGCCAAGCGCCGACGCCATCCGGTCGATCTCGCTCAGGGCGAACTGGAGGTTGCGCTCGCCGGCGTCCTTCGTCCGAATGCGTTCCTGCCACTTTCGCAGCCGATGCATCTGGCTGCGCTTCTTACTGGATATCGAACGGCCGTAGGCGTCCTTGTCTTTCCAGTCGATGGTCGTGGTCAGCCCCTTGTCGTGCATCGTCTGGGTCGTGGGCGCGCCCACGCGGGACTTCTCCTGGCGTTCCTGATGGTTGAACGCCCGCCACTCGGGACCGGGGTCGATGTTTCCCTCTTCGACGACCAGCCCACAGTCCTCACAGATGAGTTCACCCCGGTCCGCGTCCTTCACCAGGCTATCGGATCCGCACTCCGGACACTCCTCCACCCCCTCTTGTTCGTCGGTTTCGGTCTCGGACTCGCGCTCGCGCTCCCGCTGGCGGGTAGACCGTGTCATCGCACTTATATAGTAGCAGTGTAATCCCACTTAAGGCTTTGGCATACTTTCAGCTCACATACCAAGGAGGGCAATTCGCCGTCGGTTGTTCGGCGTCGATCGCCCCGCCATCCCCTATTATTGATCATTCCCCTTCCTGATTGATGGGTCCACCCCCGGGACGATCGGATCCTTCCAGCCCGGAGCGTGGCCATACCGGGTCGACGCGGTCACTCCCCACGTACACCGCGATAGAGCACGTAGGCGACGAACGCCGTCACGTACGCGATCGCGAGCGCTTTGGCGACCCCGGAGAGGAAGCGTGTGGTTTCGAGGACCGGGATCAGGAGAATCACGACGGGACCAGTCAGCAACAGTCCGTCGTAGATGCGATCGTCGGCCCCGGACTCGAGGACAGCCGAGACGAACGGCAGCGCCGAGAGCTTCATTGATACATCCCCCCACGACTCAACAGCGTCCGAGCCGCGACCAGGACCGGGATGATCTCCAGGCGACCGATCCACATGTGGCCGAGGAAGGATATTTTGCCGAGGGCCGGGAGCGATTCGGGCCCGGTGATACCCGAAGACAGACCGACGTTGCCCTGGGCGCTCGCCACCTCGAAGAACGCGTTCGCCAGTGAGAACTCCTCTGCGGGTAAGATGACCAGCAGGAGAACCGTCCCGACGACGAGAAACGTCGTCCAGAGGACGGCGATGATCGCCGCCTCGACGAACTCCCGGTTTGCCTCCGCCTCGGTGAGTCGGCGGTCGTCGATGTCGAGCCGACGGACGGCGGTGTCGGGATAGAAGACGTCGCCGATCTGATAGCGGATCCCCTTGATCAGGGTCAGTCCGCGGATGAGCTTGATTCCGCCGACGGTTGAGCCGGCTGCGCCGCCGACGAACATGCCGAAGGCGACGAGCAACTGGGCCTGGGCCGGCCACGCGCCGAGGGCGACGTTCGTCGCGTCGACGGCCGTCTGAAACCCGGTACAGGTCGCCGCCGAGACGAACTGAAAGCCCCCGTAGCGCAGTGCGGACAGGGGGGAGTCGTAGGGGCCGACGTAGAGGAACGCCCACAGCAGCGCCGAGCCGCCAGTCATGTAGATGAACACCCACCGGGTCTGGAGATCCTCGTAGATGTTCCGGAGGTCCCCCTGCAGGATGAGGTAGTGGACGGGAAAGGCGATCGATCCGAGCAGCATGATCGGGATCAACACGGCGTCGATGAGGGCACTGTCGTAGGTCGCGATCGAGTTGTCCGTGATCGAGAACCCGCCCGTGGCGAGGCCGGTCATCGCGTGGTTGATCGCCCCCCAGATCGGCATGCCGGCCGCGAACAGCGCGAGGATCGAGACGAACGTGAAGAGGATGAAGATCCACCAGATCGTCCGGACCGTCGAGACGATGCTCGGGTGGATCTTCTC
>Ga0207718_100191_pt1 | contig 70367 bp, 75 predicted proteins | sample A23M2SouthBayCA_FD_187749 | JGI IMG/M metagenome (GOLD analysis project Ga0207718, IMG submission 187749) | Aerobic enrichment media microbial communities from Eden Landing Ponds, California, USA - A23 M2 (SPAdes) | ecosystem: Environmental > Aquatic > Marine > Unclassified | place: Emeryville...
CGACGTTCCCGAGTGGCTCGCCAACCACCGCAACGACTTCTTCGACGGCGAGACGACCCACGAGATCGGGACGGACCTCAGCCTCACCCGCCGGCAGGACATCAACCGCATGAAGATGATCAACGCCTACAAGGGCGTTCGTCACAAGCGCGGTCAGAAGGTCCGCGGGCAGCGGACCAAGTCCACCGGCCGGACAGAAGGGACCATCGGCGTCAACGTCGAGGCGATCAAGGAAGAGCAGGCCGAGGAAGCGGCGGCCGCCGAGGAGGATGAGGAATAATGGCACTCGGTTCAAACACGAAGTTCTACGAGACGCCCAACCACCCATTCCAGGGCGAACGGATCGCCGACGAGCAGAGTCTCATCGGCCAGTACGGCCTCAAGAACAAGGAGGAGCTCTGGCGCGCACAGTCCGAGCTTCGTTCCTACCGGCGTGAGGCCCGAAAGCTGCTGGGCGGTGGCGGCACGGCCGAGGAGAGCGAGGAGTTCATCGCGCGGCTCAAGCGCTACGCCATCCTCGACGAGGGTGACGCGCTGGACGACGTCCTCTCGCTGGACGTGACCGACGTTCTGGAGCGGCGTCTCCAGACAGTCGCCTATCGGAAGGGACTGGCCAACACGGCCCAGCAGGCCCGCCAGTTCATCACCCACGGCCACGTCGTCGTCGACGGCAAGCGCGTCTCGATCCCCTCGAAGACGGTCGCCGTCGACGAGGAGGACGCCATCGAGTTCGACGAGACGAGTCCGCTGGCCGACGAACTCCACCCCGAGCGCGCGGAGGAACAATAACCATGTCCGGAGAAGAATCCAAGTGGGGCATCGCCCACGTGCATGCATCGTTCAACAACACGGTCATCACGATCACCGATCAGACCGGTGCCGAGACCCTGGCGAAATCCAGTGGCGGGACAGTCGTCAAGCAGAACCGCGACGAAGCCTCGCCGTACGCCGCGATGCAGATGGCCGAGACCGTCGCCGAGGACGTCCTCCAGCAGGGTGTCGAGGGCGTTCACGTCCGTGTTCGCGGTCCGGGTGGTAACCAGCAACAGAACCCCGGACCGGGCGCACAGGCGACCATCCGGGCGCTCGCCCGTGCCGGCCTCGAGATCGGTCGGATCGAAGATGTGACCCCGATCCCACACGACGGCACCCGCAGTCCAAAATCCAGCGGATTCTAACATGGCCGAATACGACGTCACGTTCATCGAACGCGGGGAACGCGAGGCCCGGTTTCTCGTCCGGGGAGTGACGCCTGCGTTCGCCAACGGGATCCGGCGAGCGATGATCGCGGACGTGCCGACGTTCAGCATCGACACCGTCCGGGTCATCGAGAACTCGAGCGTGATGTTCGACGAGCAGATCGGACTCCGCCTCGGGCTGGTTCCGCTGACGACGCCCGTCGGCGAGTTCGAGATCGGTGACGAAGTCACGCTGGCACTCGACGTCGAAGGGCCGGATACGGCCTACTCCGGGGACCTGGTCGGCAACGACGAGATGGTCACGCCGGCCGAGCCGGACGTGCCGATCATCGAACTCAAGGACGATCAGCGACTGGAACTCGAAGCCGACGCCGTGTTGGACACGGGACGGGAACACGCCAAACACCAGGGCGGCGTGGCCGTCTCCTACCGGCACCTCCAACGCGTCGAGCCGGAGGGCGAGCGCGAGGAGTTCGCCGACGACGGGGCCGAGATCGTCCGCGGCGTCATCGAGGACGACGGCGAACTCGTCCCGACCGAGGACTTCGACCACGACCTGACGAAGCGATACCCCGATACCGAGGTCGAAGTCGAGGACGTGACCGACGCCTTCGTCTTCCACGTCGAGACCGACGGCTCCTTCGACGTGGACACGCTGGTCAAAGAGGGCGTTGGCACGCTGCGCCGGCGTGCCGAAGAACTGACCGAAACGATCCAACTATAACGATGACCGCGCCCCGAACCCCAACGACGACGTCGCCTGCCCCTCGCGGTGCGAGCGCGGCGTCCGTCGATCCGACCGAAAGGGGTTTTACGGGCCAGACAGAATCGAATCGTGTTCGCAGGGATAGCCAAGTTTGGCCAACGGCGCAGCGTTCAGGGCGCTGTCCCGTAGGGGTCCGCAGGTTCAAATCCTGCTCCCTGCACTTTTCAGGAGGGACGTCATGAGTAAAACAAATCCGAGACTGCGTAGTCTCATTGCCGACTTGAAGTCGGTCGCCCGCGACGGCGGCGGTGACGTCTGGAGCGACGTCGCCGAGCGCTTAGAGAAACCCCGACGGACCCACGCGGAGGTCAACCTGGGTCGCATCGAGCGATACGCCCAGGAGGACGAAACCGTGGTCGTTCCCGGGAAGGTTCTCGGCAGCGGCGTCCTGCAGAAGGACGTTACCGTCGCCGCCGTCGACTTTTCGTCGACGGCCGAGCGGAAGATCGACCAGGTCGGCGAGACACTGAGAGTCGAACAGGCACTCGAAGACAATCCGGACGGTTCGAACGTACGGGTGATCCGATGAGTATCGCAACCATCGATGCGGACGTCGTCGTCGACGCCCGTGACTGCATCATGGGTCGCGTCGCGAGCCAGGTGGCCGAGCGCGCACTCGACGGCGAAACGATCGCCGTCGTCAACGCCGAGCGGGCGGTCATCACCGGCAGCGATGATGACGTCTACGGGACGTACAAGACCCGGACCGACGTCGGCTCCGACCGGGGGCCGGCCTACCCCACGCGCCCGGACGGGATCTTCAAGCGTGCGATTCGGGGCATGCTCCCCTACAAGAAGCCACGCGGTCGTGAGGCGCTGGAGAACGTCCGTGTGTATCTGGGCAACCCCTACGAGGAAGACGAACCGGACGTCCTCGAGGGCACGTCACTGGATCGGCTGTCGAACATCAAGTTCGTCCAACTGGGCGAACTGTCGGAAGATCTCGGAGCGAACGTAACATGGTAACGAACACGTCAGGCAAGAAGAAGACGGCAGTCGCCCGCGCGACAGTGTCGGACGGCGGCGGGCGGATTCGGATCGATTCCCGCCCGGTCGAACTCATCGACCCGGAGCTGGCGAAACTCAAGATGCTCGAACCGTTCCGCATCGCCGACGACGATCTCCGCGAGAACGTCGACATCGACGTGACTGTCGAAGGCGGCGGCGTGATGGGACAGGCCGATGCCATCCGGACGGCCATCGCCCGTGGACTCGTCCAGCACACCAACGACGCGGAACTCCGGGACGCCTACATGGCGTTCGATCGCTCGCTTTTGGTCAACGACGTGCGCCAGAGCGAGCCCAAGAAGTGGGGCGGCCCTGGTGCCCGCGCCCGATACCAAAAATCTTACCGCTGAGGTGACCACACGTTATGATGATACCGGTTCGATGTTTCACCTGTGGCACTGTGATCGGCAACGAGTGGGAGGAATTCAAAGAACGGGCTCGCGAGGGCGAGGAGGATCCCGAGGCAGTGCTCGACGAGCTCGGCGTCGATCGACACTGCTGTCGCCGGATGCTCGTCTCCCACGAGGACCTGGTCGACGTGGTCTCCCCCTACCAATAATGCCGAACGAACAATACAACCGCTACGAAAAGGCCCGGATTCTCGGTGCCAGAGCGCTGCAGGTGGCATACGGAGCACCGGTACTGATCGACACCGATCAGACCCAGCCGATCCTCATCGCGGCCGAGGAGTACGACGCTGGTGTCCTGCCGTTTACGGTCAATCGAGGTAACTAACAATGACGCTAATCACGAACGTAACACTCCGACGCGTACTGGACTCACGAGGCAACCCGACTGTCGAAGCCGACGTCACCACCGAGAGTGGTGGGTTCGGCCGTGCCGCCGCCCCGAGCGGCGCGAGCACGGGCGAGCACGAAGCGATCGAACTCCCGCCGAGCGAGGCGATCGCGAACGCCCGCGACCTGGCCGTCCCCCGACTCGAGGGCGAGGTCTACGCCGGCGATCAGCGATCCGTCGACGCGGCACTGCACGCCGCCGACGGCACTGACAACTTCTCGGAGATCGGTGCGAACAGCGCGGTCGCCATCTCGATGGCCGCCGCGAAGGCCGGTGCCGACGTCCTGGGTGCGCCACTCTATCAGCACCTCGGTGGCACCTTCCGTGGCGATCAGTTCCCGACCCCGCTGGGCAACGTCGTCGGCGGCGGCGAGCACGCCGAGGAGGCGACCAACATCCAGGAGTTCCTCTCGGCACCCGTCGGCGCGCCGAGCGTGACGGAGGCCATCTTCGCCAACGCCGAGGTCCACGCCGAGATCAGCGAGATCCTCGAGGGTCGCGGCGTGCCCGTCAACAAGGGCGACGAGGGCGCGTGGGCCCCGCCGATCGGTGACGACGAGGCCTTCGAGGTCGTCGCCGAGGCGACCGACCGCATCAGCGACGAGCGTGGCTTCGAGATCAGCTTCGGGCTGGACATGGCCGCCGCCGAGATGTACGACGCCGAGGAAGGCGTCTACGAGTACGAGGGCGAGCCCGACCGGACCACCCAGGAGCAGATCGACTACGTCGTCGAGATGGTCGAGGAGTACGACATGGCCTACGTCGAGGACCCCCTCGACGAGAACGACTTCGAGGCCTTCGCCGAACTCACCGAGCGCGTCGGCGACCAGACGCTGATCTGTGGTGACGACCTCTACGTGACGAACGTCGAACGCCTCCAGGAAGGGATCGACCTGGGCTCGTCGAACTCCATCCTCATCAAGCCCAACCAGATCGGGACGCTGACCGACGCCGTCGACGCGATCGAACTCGGATCGAAGAACGGCATCCAGTCGGTCGTCTCCCACCGTTCGGGCGAGACCGAGGATACGACGATTGCCCACCTGGCCGTCGGCGCGGCCGCCCCCTACATCAAGACGGGGACGGTGGCCGGCGAGCGGACGGCCAAGTTGAACGAACTCATCAGGATCGAAGAGAACGCATGAGCGACGACGACGCTGACATCGAAGCAGACGAGACCGAGGCCGCCTCGGAACCCGTCGGTGAGGCCGGCGCGGTGGCCGAGGAAAGCGCGCCCGAGGCGGACGACGCAGAGCCGTCGGGCGACGACGAGGTTGGGGCACAGGACGACGCTGGAACGGACGACGCGGCCGAAGAGAGTCCGGCCCAGCTCGACGAGAACGTCATGCCGGACGCCCAGTCGGAGGCGGACCTGCTGATCCCGGTCGACGATTACCTCTCGGCCGGTGTCCACATCGGGACCCAGCAGAAGACCAGCGACATGGACCGGTTCATCCACCGCGTCCGGACCGACGGGCTGTACGTGCTCGACGTGAGCATGACCGACCAGCGTATCCGCACGGCCGCGGACTTCCTGGCCAACTACGAGCCCGAGCAGATCCTGGTCGCCTCCTCCCGGCAGTACGGCCGCTTCCCGGCCGAGAAGTTCGCCGACGCCGTCGGCGCACGCGCCCGGACCGGCCGGTTCATCCCCGGGACGCTCACGAACCCGGATTACGACGGCTACATCGAGCCGGACGTCGTCGTGGTCACGGACCCGATCGGTGACGCCCAGGCCGTCAAGGAGGCCATCACGGTCGGCATCCCGGTCATCGCGATGTGTGACTCCAACAACACGACCGGCAACGTCGACCTGGTCGTCCCGACCAACAACAAGGGACGGAAGGCACTGAGCGTCGTCTACTGGCTGCTCGCCAACGAGACGCTCGATCGCCGCGGTGCGAAGCCGGCCTACTCGCTCTCGGACTTCGAGAGCGACCTCTAACTCGACGACGCAGTCGCTCGGATTTTGGGTCTGACGTTCGTCGCGTTCGTGCATTTGTTTTCGACTCGTTGTCGGCCGCGAGCGACGCGTTCCCGCGGTATCGCCGGTTACCCAAGGCATTAGCACACGTAGTCCTGTGTGACCGTATGCCACAGAACACGACAGGCGAGTTCGCCTGGACCGCTGGCGCCATTGCATGGGTGCTGGCGATGGTGGCGGCGCGGCCGCTTGTCGGCTCGGACCCGCTGTTAGTCATCGCCCAGACCGTCATCGAGACGGCACCAGGCTCGCTGGCGACGTGGGCGATCGAAACCTTCGGCGTTGCCGCCCAGACGGTACTCGTCGCCGGCGTCGGTGTGGGCATCGTCATCGCGGCCGGCATCGTCGGCGCGATCGGCGACAGAGTCGAGGTTTCCCGACGCCAGCGGAGCCGAGTGCTACGGAGCACCGCAGTCACGGCGACGATCGCGACGGCGGGGGGCTTCTACCTGGCAGCGGGCGGGGTCTCGACCCGGTGGCTGCTTGCCTCGGGTATTGCGCTGACGGGTCCGGGTATGGTCTGGTGGATATACACAGGAACACGCGCGTCGATCGGGCGGCGGCGAGCACTCGGCAGGATCGGTGGTGGAATTAGCGCAGTAGTTGCGGGGGGAGCGGTCGCCAGACTCATCGGCCAGCCAGTCCCAAAGGGTGGCCCACAGCCGGGCGAACCGCTCGAACTCGATGAGAAGACCGAAACCGGGACGACCACGCCGACCACGAGAGGGGCACGTGACGAAGCTGCCATTGAATCCCGGCGATCGAGCGAGGGAGTCGTGGTGTCACTCTCGAACGACGAGACCGACTTCGCGTTCGACTTCGCGGGGATGCCCCCACAGAGTCAGAGTGCCGCGGATCACTTCGTGGTCGACAAAAACATCTCCGCACCGAAGGTCAATACCGAGAACTGGGCGCTCGCGATCAGGGGTGCCGTCGACGACGAGATCGACTTCGCCTACGAGACACTCCGGAAGCACCCCGACCGTCGGGAACTGACCGTCACGACGCTGTGTATCTCCAACGAGGTCGGTGGCGATCTGATCGGGACCACAGATTGGATCGGGATTCCGGTCCGGACACTACTCGCGGAGGCGAACGTCACCGACGACGCGGTCGACGTCGTCACACACGCCAGAGACGGGTACTCCGAGGCGATCCCGTGGTCGGTCGTCCGTGATCGTGACGACATCATCCTGGCGGTCGGCATGGACGGCAAGGCGTTACCCCGTGCACACGGCTTTCCGGTTCGATTGCTCATCCCGGGTCGATACGGGATGAAGTCGACGAAGTGGGTCACGGAGATCGAACTCGCGGACAGCGACCACACCGCATACTGGGACCAGCGCGGCTGGGACGAGGAGGCAGTCGTCAACACACTCTCGTATATCCGGGCGATACAGCGCCGTGGCGATCGCGTCGGGATCGGCGGCGTCGCGTATGCTGGCACCCGCGGGATAGAGGGCGTCGAGGTGAGCCTCAACGGCGGCGAGACCTGGACCGACGCGGACCTCGAAGCGCCGATCTCACCACACGCCTGGCGGCGGTGGCAACTCGTCGTGGACCGCCCGGATTCGGGGCCACTGGACGCGGTCGTGCGGGCCACTGACGGCGAGGGAACCCGTCAGACCAGTCAGACGGCACCGCCTCACCCGAGTGGCTCGACCGGCTGGCACTCGAGTTCGGTTTCGCTGTGACTGGTCCCGGGCGGATGACTGGACCAGTTGGAGTCAGGTCCAGTCTTCCAGGCCCGTCTGGACGACCGACGATTCGATCCGTTCGAACCCGCGGGCGACTTCCTCGGCGTCGACCGCCCACTGGTCGGTGACAAACTCGCGGGCGGCTGCCAGATCAGGGTCGATACTCGTCTCGATTGAATACGCCTCGGTGACGGCGGGATCGAGAAACAGCTCGCGGATCCGATCGGCGTTCTCGACGTAGACGTCCTCGTTCTCGCTGACGCCCCAGAGATCGCCGTGCTCGCGAACGGCTTTGACCGCTGTCTTGGGGCCGTAACCCCGGACACCATCGTTGAAGTCCGTCCCACAGAGCAGGGCGACGTCGACGAGTTGCTCCCAGGAGAGGTCGTGTTCCGCAAGCGTCGCCTCGAAGTCCATCAGCTCGGGGTCACCAGAACTGGTGAGTTGCCGGAGCGTGAAGGGTGCGCCAAAGAGGAGGGCGTCGTAGTCCTCGGTGCCAACGTAGTCAACATCGCCCCGCCGGGCCATGTGGGCGGCTTGCGCTTCCCCCTCGGCTGGGGCGTCGACGGTCGGCACGTCGAGCAGCGCGAGGAGTTCACGAGTCGTCTCCAGAATGACGTCGGTGAGTCGCTGGGTCCGGGATTCGAGACGGGCAACCCGGACCGCGTCACCCGCTTCGCGAGCGTCTTCGAGTTGGTCCTCGTACTGTTGGCGCTGCTCGCGCCGACGCTGTACCTCGTCGTCCTTGAGATCCGTGACTGCGCCGTCGAAGACGAACACGGGCGTGACGTCGGCCTCGAAAAACTTCGGCAGGCCCTGGACGACGCCGACGAGATTGGCGACTTCCGTTCCGTCCGCAGTCGTATAGATGTCGTCGTTCGTCCACTTGACCGTTGTCGTGAGATACCGATACAGCCAGTTGTGGGCGTCGACGGCGACGACTGATCCCTCCAACGCGTCAAAGCTGACGTCCTCGATGACGGCGATATCCCGGAGATCGGCGTTTCCCATGACCGTCCAGTAGGCCCCTGAGTGGTTTGAATCCCCCGCCACCCGACGGGCGGCTGTTCGCGTTCACTCGGGACTGTCGATCACCGACGGCGGCCCCCCGGATATCCGGTCGTCGACGAACCGTTGGTCGGTCTCACTCAGATCACGTTCCCGGTAGGCTTCAAGACCGGCCCGATAGCGGTCGGGCCGTCGCTCGGCCGTCGTCGAGCAGACGAGTTCGGCCAGACCTGTCTGTTCGCCGGTGTAGGCCAGCCCACCTTTATAAAAGGCCTCGTAGGCAACGGGGTTGTTGACGCCGGCCTTCACTTCGTCGTACCCGTGTTCGCGGGCTCGTTCGACGACGAACCGGAGGAGTCGTGACCCGATCCCCTCGCCACGTCGATCCTCGCGGACGGTCACATACCGGAGACGGAGGCAGTCCTCGTCGGTTCGATCGGTGTCGAACGCGGCCGCGGCAACGATGGCGTCGTCCGCCCGTACTACGGCCTTGCCAGTCGTCGAGATGACGAACTTCCCGGCGTAGGCGAAGCGCTCGTGATCGAGGTTCAGCGTCGGTCCGTCGGCGGGCCACCCGCGTAGGGAGTACTCCACGTCGGCTGCTTCGGGCGGAAGCCAGAAGTGATTGACTCCATCGAGACGAGTTGCGGTACCGCTACCCGCGTTCGCGGAAAGTAGCAGACCGATCAGTCCGGTGTCTCGAACACGAATACCAACGGATCGCGCTCGTTCGTCATGTACTCGCTTGATACACGAAATTCACCATCATCGTGGCGGTCGAACGACGAGTGGGGCAATCAACAACCCAACGGCTCAGCGGTTGAACGATCCCAAAAGAGGCGAGGACGTCAGCGGTAGTCCTCGGGGGACACCGCCACGGACGACTGTACCCAGGCTGTGTAGTTCTCCCGGTCGTAGATGATGCACTTGTCCTCGTTGAGTATCAGCTGGGCGTATCGGTCATCCGGCTGTTGGCATTGCCGGTCGGCCATATCGTCCGTGTGCGTTGCGCTCATTGTATGTCACGATGGCTTGGGTGCCTCGTTTACCTCCTATATGGCAGTGGTCACGCAACAGCAATAAACACTTGCACCACAATATCAGACGAGATAATGGAGGACCGCGGCGACATATCGGAGTATTATGCCGCATCAAGGCCGTTTCTCCACAGGCGATCTCACTCAGTTGCGAACTAAATGCTCGTAGATTCAACTACTGATAACTAGCGAGCGGGCGCAGTATTTCTATACTGACAACATATCGGCCGTAGAATGGGAGTGTTCCGAGCGCCCCGCTTGCTCCCGTGAGACAACCCCGCTCTTCTCACGTTCGCTCCCTCTCGGAGAAGGATGCGACAGTCGAAACGAGAACGCCCAAGTCCCCGGCACCGTACGTCCCGGATATGGGTACGGTGACCACCACGATCCGAAGCCGGATCGATATCTCCGGAGCGACGGCGATCCTTGCTGTCGGCGACCTGGTCGCGATCGCGGCGTTCGTCCTTATCGGGGCAGTGTACGGCCACGGCGAATCACTCTGGAACGTCGGGAGACATGTCGGAACCTTCCTTCCCTTTCTGATCGGCTGGCTGGCCGCCTCGATGCTCGGCAGTCTGTATACGACCGACGCCCGCAGATCGGTCCTGCGGGCGATCTCCTGGACGGTTCCGGCCTGGATCACGGCGGCACTGGTCGGGCAGTTACTGCGAGCAACGACGTTGTTCCATGGCTCGTTCTCGCCGATCTTTCTGCTCATCTCGACCGTCGTCGGATTGGCCCTGCTGGTCCCCTGGCGAGCAGGCGTGGCGTACTGGCTCGGCGGCGGAACGCTGACCTGAAACAGCGACCGTCCCGTCCGCACCGAACCACGCCCGACGGTTCCGACAGTTCCTTTTGCCGGCCTGTTCGCTCGTGAGCGACTGGGCTCGGACGCAGTGTCGTCGCTATTCCAACCGCAAAATAGCTTGCGTAAGTTATGAGAATATTTGCTTGAACCATGAAAAATAAGTTAAATGGGATCTGCATGTGGTATAACACGCTGTAAAGTCGGGTATGGGAAACTATTCAGTGACCTCAAATGAGTATTATAATATACCATGATAGAATATTACGACCTCGTCCTGGGGCTGATCCCGCTGGTCCTGGTCAGCGTCGCGGGCGGGCTCACTGGCGCAGGGATCGGGCATTTCACGGCGATGGCACTCGCATCACTGGTGGCGATCGGACTCATCGCCCACGGACTGTTCGTTCGCACCCCGATTCGGACAGAGTCCGAGCAGGCGATGGGAGGCGTCGCGGACTGAATAGAGCGGCGACACTGCCGACGTCGCTTCACCGCTACCTCTGATCGGGAGAACGCTGAGTGGTTCTAAAGATACGGCCCCAGTCCGAGCGTCTCGACGAGGGTCATCCCGCTGGCGAGTGCCCCGACGAGGTACCCCGCGATGGCCCCACCGTTCAACAGTGGGAGCCCGGCGTGGGCGCGCCCGGCCAGAACCATCCGTAACAACACGGCCAGCCCGAGGAACGTCCCGACCACGGCAGTGGCTGCGGGCACGGCGACCGAGAACGCGCCGATATCGACGGTCGGAACGGACGCATCCGCGAAGAATGCGACGGAGGCGACCAGCACCGTCGGAATGATCGCGTCGCCGAGTCCGATGAACAGCGCCTCACGGTCTTCGAGTGGATCGGCGCTGTCGCCCTCAGCAGCCTCGGCTGATCCGGATTCGGCAGTTACGTCGGTGTCCTCCGGCTCAGTGGTGGCGTCGTCCGCAGTCGGATCCCCTTTCTCATTGTCGGACTCCTCGTCGAGCCCTGCCGTATCCTCCCGGAAGGAGTAGCCGACGGACATCGGCGCGACGAGTACGACGGGGACTTTGAGATCCATCACGCCCGAAGCGATCGTCAGCATGTGTTCGGTGCCGTAGACGCTGATGGCATCGTAGACAGCCAGGACGGAGAGCAAGACAAGGGCCGGGAACACACCGAAGGTGATACCGAACAGGCCGGCCGCTCCCGCACCCATGACGGCACCCGTGGCATCGATGACGTACCACTCCGGATAGGCGTACAGTGCGACGCCGAGGCCGATCGCGCCGACCCACGCAAGCCCGTGGAGGCCGTCCCCGACTGGCAGCGTCACGACGGGCGGCAGCAGGATCGAGAACACGAGCAGGGCGATGTACGCGCCGGTCGCGACGATCAGGCCACGGATCGCCCACTGGACCTCGTACTTGAACGCGGCGAGCATCACGCCGGTCATCACGAGGATCGCCGCGATGTACAGCAGGCTATTGACCGGGTTCTGGGGATCCTCGACCGCCTGGAGTCCGGCAGTCTTGAACGGCTCGACCAGCGCGAGCGCGCCGAGTTGAACGAACAGGAAGATCGAGACGATCACCGAAATCGAAAGCGCGAGTCCGCGGTACCGGGCCATACAGTATCTTTCGGGAAGCCGTCGGGAAAAGCGATTTCGGTCCGGCGACGGCCGAACGCGAGTTAGCGATAATACAGCGGCTGGCCGACAAGCGCTGGCGGGTGAACGCTGTCGGCCGGCGAGACCGCGAGATACGGCCGCTCGACCGGACCGAACACGTCGACGACGCGGCCGACCGTCGCCAGGGAGTCGTCGATGACGCTCGTTCCGATATCAGGATGGGTTTCGTCGGGACACTGCACGACAGCCACACTTTGAGCAATGCCCCGAACCTCCCCGGCTCGGCGCATCACTCGCGGAGCGCGGCGACGTAGGCCGCCACGGCTCCCAGGAGGTCACTCTTCGTTGCGTCGTCGGCATCCTTCACGAGGACGCGGCCACGGGTCTCGTACTCCCGCGGATACGTCTTCTCGCGTTCGATCACCGCGTCGTACCCGACCTGTTGAACCGCCTCCGCGATCTCCTCGATCGTCGGCTCCTCGACTGCCAGCTCCTCCGAGACGCGACGCCCCTCGCTTCGCGTGCGCTCGGCATCGAGGGCCGCCGGCCAGATGACGTTCTCGACCATGTGTCCCGGTCGTCGGCCCAGGGGTAAACCCCTTACTGGTCGCGTCCACTCGCCTCCGCGACTGACGGAACCACCGCCGTGAGGTCGATGGGTTCGACCAGTTCGGCAGCGCGATCGAACGGATCGCTCTGCGCTACTGTGCGATCGGGACGCTCCACGCCGGCCTGCTCGAAGACGTTCTCGACGAACGCGTCCCGGAGTCTCCGGTTCTCGAAGCAGCCGTGGAGATACGTCCCGAGTACCTGCTGGTTCGCGACGCTCTCCGGGCCGATGGGTCGGGCCACACCGTCCGGAACTGTCGTCTCGCCCATGTGGATCTCGTACCCGGAGACGTCCCCCGTCGCGCCCGCGACCGGGCCGACACCTGTCGCCTCGTAGGTCGCCGCAGTTACACGCTTCTCGGTCGAAAAATGGGTCTCGACGGGAAGCAGCTCAAGGCCTGCGACCGTCCCGGTCGCCGTCGTGCTCTCGACGCCGACGTTCCGGAGCCGCTCGCCGAGTAACTGATAGCCGCCACAGATCCCCACGATCGGCCCGTCGAACGCACTGATTGCAGCACCGAGTCGTGAGTCCCGTACTGCGAGCAGGTCGTCGACAGTATTCTTCGTCCCCGGGAGGACAAGTGCGTCGGCGCTCGCGGCCCCACTGTCCAGTGGCAAGAACTCGACGCGGACGCCCGGTTCACGAGCCAGCGGTGCCAGGTCGGCCACGTTCGAGAGGTGTGGGAGTCGCGGGACGCCGACCGTGACGCAGTCGTCCGACGGGACACCGTCGTCATCGCCCCACGTGCCGCGCTCGCCCGCCGACGGGAGCGAGAGGCTATCTTCTGCGGGCAATCCGGGATCTTCGTGAGGCAGGACGGCAACGACCGGGACGCCCGTCCGTTCTTCGATCGCCGCAAGGCCGGGTTCAAGCAGTGAACGATCGCCCCGGAACTTGTTGATCACGAGCCCGGCCACCCGATCACGGAGGTCCTCTGGGAGCAATTCGAGCGTCCCGTAGAGACTGGCGAAGACGCCACCACGTTCGATGTCGCCGACCAGCAGGATCGACGCGTCGGCGAAGCGCGCGGTCTCAACGTTCGCCAGATCCCGGTCCTGGAGATTGATTTCGGCGATCGAGCCCGCGCCTTCGGCGACGATCACGTCGTGGCGGGGGGGGAGCCGATTGTAGGCCTGGCGGGCGGCCCGACGGGCGCGGTCCCAGTGGTCGTCGTAGTACGTCCCCGCGGCGAAGTGGCCCACGGCCTCGCCGTCGATGACCAGTTGACTCTCGCCGTCCCCTCGCGGTTTGAGCAGGACTGGATTGTGATCGGTCGTCGGTACCACGCCGGCGGCCCGGGCCTGGACGTACTGTGCAATGCCGATCTCGCCGTAGGCGTCAGGATCGCCGTCCGCGAGTTCGCTGTCATCCCCCTCGCCGACGGTCCCGACCGCACCCGGTTTGAATCCCACCCGGGCGTTGTTGGACATGTTCTGGGCCTTGAACGGCGCGACGGAGACGCCCCGGTCGGCCAGCCGCCGGCAAAGCCCGGCGACGATCGTACTCTTCCCGACGTGACTGGCCGTCCCGGCGACCAGCAGCGTCACCGCCATGGGCAGCCCCGCCCGGTCATCAGTACTCGGTCCCCTTCCGCGCCGGGTGCCCCGTCTCCAGCGGGTGGGCCTGTTTCTCGACGTGGCTGAGCAGATCGGCTTCCCCTTCGAGGTATGCCGGATGCTCGTGGCCGCCGGTCAGGACGAGTTCCAGCCCCTCGGGTTTCTCGTCGATCAGATCAAGCAGATCCGCGGGGTCGATCAACCCGCGGTTGGCCGCATACAGCACTTCGTCCAGAATCAGCATGTGGACACCGTCAGTCGGCACACCGTCGAGCGCGAATGGCGTCGTTGGATCACGCTCGCCAGTGGCGTCGACGATCGCCCGGGCGCGTGCAAGTGCGGCTTCTGCCCTGGCGGCGTGTTCGTCGTCCGCGGTGTCGTCCATGAAGCCGTGCCAGCCAACGTGACCAGTGTTCTCGATGGTGTAGCCCGGGACGTGCTCGATCGCGTTGTACTCCCCGCGGACACCCTCGACCGAGGGCGTGCCACCTTTCATGAACTGGAGGACGTGCACGCGATAGCCGTGCCCGGCCGCACGCAAGCCCATCCCGAGGGCAGCCGTCGTCTTGCCCTTGCCATCGCCCCACCACGCCTGGACGAGGCCGAATGCGTCGGGCGCGGCGGGGTCGATCACTTCGACGTCCGGAACGGCCTCGGTCTTCGGCCCGTCGCCGCCCTCGTCGGTCGTCGATGCTGCCTCACGCTCACTCGTCGCTGCCTCACTGTCGTCGGCTGGTTTTCGTGTCATCGTGTCTCTCTGATGGATTCAGCGGTGGATCTCGTCGGAATCATGGCTCGAACACCGTTGCCCGGCAGGTGGTCAACTCGCCGTGCTCGGCATCGGCGACACTTTCAGGCGGCTTCCGACCGCTGTAACGTGACCGATAGCTCGCCGTAAGTGCCTCCCGGACGCACGCTCTCGCCGCGCGGCCGACCGGCGTGGCACTGCCAGTATACTGGGACGACTCCCCGCCAGGATCGCAGGCGACGACGATCGCATCGCTGGTCGTCCCGGTGAAGCCGGCGAGTTCGAGCAACGTGGCCGTCCGCGCCTCGGCGACGATCGCAACGAGGTTTGCCATGCCCGCCTCCGTCAGCGACCGTGTCGTGCCGACAAAGAGGTTGACCGTCCCTGGGCCGGGCGGTCCACCCGTCTCCGCACCGGTGGCCGCCCTCGTGTCGGCCGGTTGCTGGGCCGGGTCGACGGGGAGCGTCGCCGGATTCGAGAGCCCGACGGTCCCAAAGACAGTGACGGGACCGAGGCGCGCGCCCCTCGCGTGACGCTGATCGACGCCGGTCAACAGCACCGGACCGTCTCCCCGATCGAATCCGGCACTGTCGAGACGACGGTGCACGTCCGCCCGGATCTCGTCCGGGTTCCAGCCCACCGGAACCGTGCAGTTGTAGGCTGCCCCCGCCCGGCAGAACCCACCATTCCAGCCAGTCGAGAGCCAGCGAGTGTCTGAGCGATCGAGCCGAAGGACGCCATCCCGTCGCGTCGTCTCGAAGTGCTTAGACATCCGCGAACACCTCCAGCGTCCAGTCCGTCGCAACGCGGTCCCGGACGGCGATCCGGACATGATTGTCCAGCCCCCGGAACGTTCGCGCGTCACGGATCGCGACGTCGTGGTCGGCCGCCGTCTTGAGCACGGCATCGACACCGGGACCTCCCGCATCGATCAGCACGAACGGCGCGTCCGAAGGCCGAATCGCGAATCGATCGTCCAGTCCATGCCGAAGGAGTGCTCGCTCCTCGCGGACGCGGTCTCGAGTCGTCTCCACGAACCCCGGTTGACGCATACAGTAGCGACCGGTCGAAAGCGCCGGCACGCTCACGTTCCACGGGCGGCGAGCGGCGACCATCGCCTCGCGCATCTCGCCGGTAGCCACCGCAAATCCCGACCGGATGCCGGGCAGGCCAAAGAGCTTCGTCAGCGATCGGGCCACGGTCACCCCCGGCGTCCCGGCCAGCGACGCCTGCTCGGTGAACCCGAGAAAGGCCTCGTCGACCAGGAGATGGGTGTCCGTCTCGCGACACTGTCGGGCGAACGCGAGCAGTTCCTCGCGCGGGTACAGCGTCCCGGTCGGATTGTTCGGGTTGCAGACGATTGCCAGCGAGTGACCGGCCGGATCGGCAGTCAGTATCTCCTCATGGGAGACAAACGATGGCTCGGCCCCCTGGAGCCGGACCTCCCGCGCGTAGGAACTGAAACTCGGCGCTGGGACGAGGACGGACTCGCCGGGTTCGACGGCGAGGTCGATCGCCAGCCTGATCGCTGCCAGGCCGCCGGGCGTCGGGACGACGGCTTCCGGATCGCAGTCGACGTACCCGGCGGCCGCCTCCCGGTAGGCGTCCGGCGGTTCGACCGGATACCGTCGGGTGTCTTCGAGCGCGTCCCGGTAGACCTCCTCGACCCCCATCGGCGTCCGTGGGTTGATGTTCGCGCTCAGGTCCAGCACGTCGGGATCGTCGCTGCCGCCGTGTTCGACGCGACCGACCTCGCGTGCACGGTCACGATCCATCAGGGATCCCCCAGCAGTCGATCGTACAGTGCCGTCGTCCGATCCCGAACCGCTGACAGCTCGATCCCGCGGCGTTTCCCTAACGCGAGCGCGCCGCCCATCCCGACGCCATCCTTGCCCTCACCCGCCCCAAACCGCTCCAGCCCGGCGTGTCCACAGGCCGCGAACCCCGGATCAGTGATCGTGCGTGATAGATCCAGGGCGTCGGCAGTCGCCCCGACGCTGGCCGTCGGATCGTCCGCGACGTAGCTGGTCGTCGCGAGTTCGAGCGGGGCCTCGACCCCGGCGTGTCTGACCAGCGCGGCAGCCGCGAGCAATTGCGTCCCGCCGGCGAGCGTCACTGACCCCCCGGCGGAGAGTGCGCCCTCGACCAGCCCCGCGACGCCGGCCAGGACCGGATCGCCCTGTCGTCGGAGCGCCTGCCGCGGCTCCCCAGCCAGCTCACCCGGCTCGATTCCGCTCGCACTGAATCCCTCTCGAATCGCGGCTCGCTTTCGCTCGATCGGATTGTCGGGCAACGACGACGAGACCGACAGGTCCACACCGAGGGCTTGGGCGACCCCGAGGGCGGTCGTCGTCCCGCCGGGAATCGTCTCGCCGATGTAGACCCGCTCGTCGGACTCTCCTGCCAACTCCTCGCCGGTTTCCCTGGCACGCTCCCAGAATGAAGCGGCGTCCGGTACTGGCTCTCTCGTCCGCACGTCGCCACCCGCATCCGATGCGATGGATCGCGTCGTGATCCCCGGCTCGACCGCGAGTCCGGCATCGATGACTTCGACGTCGAACCCGACGAGTTCGCGGACGGCCCGGGTGACGAGCGCCGGCGTGGGACAGCCGGTCGGACTGACGGGCACCGCCGGTGCGTTCACCGGCCGACCCCTCTGGAGGATCTCCGCGTCGGCCGTCGGGGTCATCGCCATCGCCGCGGGATCGGCCCCCGCGGCGCTGATCCCCTCGATCCGCGCCGTCTCGGTCGTCCCGGCGACCAGGACGAACGTCACCGGACCACCCCCGAGCGAAGCAGCCCCTCAGCGACGAGTGCATCCTGCGGGTAGTTCACGTTCACTGCCAGTCGAGAGTCCTCGAAAACGACCTGGCGATCGCCATCACCCGCCGCAATCACGTTGACGCCGGTCGGGGCAAGTTGCTGCCCGTCACCGGGCATCGTCGTATCGACGCGAACTCCGAGCCGTCGTTTCAGTGCCGCTGGAACACAGGCTGTCATTGAATTACCTTCAAAGGAATCGACTACAGCGTCGATCTTTGCACCCGTCAACAGGGGCAGATCCGCAGTGACTGTCACCACTGGCGAATCGATGCGTTCGAGTGCATACTGGAGGTCGGACACATATCCATCGCCGGGGGCGTCGATCGTCGGGAGGGAAACGTGTTTTCGTGTTTCCGGGGCGTGGGGCGATGTGACGGCGTAGCTCCGGGCGATCGAACTCGCCGCCAGCGCCTTCGCGACGCGATCGACCAGCGGTCGCCCGCCGACCTCGACGAGCGGCTTCTCCCTGTCGAGGCCGAGTCGAGTCCCGCGGCCGCCACACATCAAAAGAGCGTCCACGCGATCACCCCCGCGTGTAGCCCGACGACGCGGGCGAGTTCCGCAGTCGCGCCGAGAACGTCACCGTCGACGCCGCCGAGCGTCCGGCGAGCCCAGACGACCATGCCCACGCCACACATACCCGCCGCGGCGACAGCCACGAACGCCGACGGATCGGGCCAGGTCAGGGCGACAGCGGGCACAGTGACGACCAGTGGAGCGAGCGCGTGACGGTAGTGAAGCCGGTCCGTGAACTGCGCACCAAGGCCGTCGTGCGTCGCCGTGCCGAGACAGGCCGCGAGTGCGACAGCGGTCTTCGCGCCGACTTCACCCGCGACGACGAGCAAAACGGCACGTTCCGGCAGCTCCGCGAGTGTGTATCCAGCGGTCGCGAGTCCAACGAACATGATGCCAACCGCGGCGACCGCGCCGACGCCGACGGTCGTGTCGGCAAGCACCTCACGGCGGCGCTCGGAGTCGCCGTGGACGACCGCCGCGTCGCCCAGATCGGCCACGCCGTCCAGATGATTGATGCCAGTGAGAACATACAACCAGGCGAGAAAGCCAACGGCCGCCGTGGCGGGCGGGACCGGCGCGAGCAACGGAAGCGCCGCCAGCGCGCCGATCGCGTAGCCGACCAGCGGGAACGCTGCTGGCTGCGATCGGAACGCCTCCCAGGCCGCTTCGTCGTGGCCCACCGGGAGCCGCGTCAGGAATCCCACTGCACCGCGGAGCGCATTCAACATGACCCCACCCCCACGGCAACAAGTCCGAGTGAGCCAGGACTGAGCTGAACGGACGCGATGACGAGTGACATCGCGCCGGCGATGGCACCCGCGATCGCGACGGTCCGAATCGCTCGCGTCGCCGCCGCTGCGTCCGGTAGCGTTGCATCCGCGTTGAGTACGTACACGCCGGGCTTCTCGAACCGGGTGTCGAGTACGGCAGCCAGCGTCGCCATCGGCCACCCGGAGTTGGGCGACGGCGACGCGCCACGCCATCGATGGGCACGCCTGAGTGCCCCGAAATCACGGGCCGCCAGCGCGATCAAAACAGCCGTCGTCCGCGCCGGCAGCCACATCACGAGATCGTCGAGTCGCGCGCTCGCCCAGCCGACGGGCTTCGAACGATAGCCAAGCATCGAGTCGAGCGTATTGACCGCCTTGATCCAGACAGCGGCAGCGACGCCGACCGACAGCGAGAGCTGCGCGCCGAGAGTGAATGCGAGCAACGGCGCGACGAACCCGTCTGCCAGATTCTCGGCCAGACTCTCGACGCTGGCACTCCGGATCAATGGCGGCGAGAGTTCGGTCGGATCACGACCCACGAGGGCGGGAAGGCGCTCCCGGGATTTGTCCGGATCGGTTTCGCTGGCGGCGATCACGTCTCGGGCTCGCGTGAGCAGCCGGCGGAGGCTTAGCGTACTGAAAAGAACGAGGCCGGCGACGATCGAGCTGAGGACCGGGACAGTTGTGGCAAACTCGACGAGCAGCCAGGCGAGGCCTGCCACGGCGAGGGGAGCAATCAGCGCGATCGACACGCCCACGGCCCGCGAAAACGGCCACTCGCGATCGACGGGCGCGATCATTCGACCGAACAGCGCGACGGGATGGATCGATTCGGGCGGTTCGCCGACAGTCGCGTCCAGCGCGAGGGCAAGCGCGACGCAGATCCCTGGCTGGATGCGAACCACGAACTCGCCTGGGGCCGCCGCGATGATCGTCACGTTACCGACGCCGAGTGACCGTTCCTGCGCCAATCAGCGCGATGAGTGCCGCGAGGATCCCGAACCCAGGACCGGTGGCGGTCGTCGTCTGGGTGGCCTCGCCAGCCGTCTGGTTCGTGTTGAGTGTGACCGATTCGTCCGTCGTATCAGCCTCGTCCATCGTCGTCGATTCGGTCGTCTCGGTCGATGAATCTGCCGTCATCTCAGTCGTCGTTTCCGATTCGGAGTCGGTCATCGTCGGCTCCATGGCGTCGGCCGCACAGACCGGCCCAGATACCGTCGACGGGTCCGCAGTCACGTCGCTCGCTGCTTCGGGATGGAATGTCGTCGCCAGCGTCCGTAGCGGCTGGGTCACCCGCGGCCCGGGTTGGCTGATGAAGTTGGCGTCGACGCGGACAGTCTGGTTTTCCTGTATCGCGGTCGTGTTCGACAGCGCGGGGTCGGACGGGATCGGCGATTGCCCCGAGACGACGATCCAGTCGGGGTTTTCCTCGACGACAACTTCGGTACTGATCGTGTCGTAGGTGCTGATGTTTGCGGCACTGGCAACGTTATCCGCGCCGGCAGCGTCGATCACGTCACCGATGAACGTCTGGGGACCGGCGGTGAATCCACCGCCCATGGCGTAGTAGACTGTCGGTCGTTCCGCCCCGGTGGTCGCATTCCGGTAAGCCTCGACGGCTGCCTGCGTCCGAGCACTGACGTCGGTGGCGGTCTCGTAGGAACCCAGCAGTCGCCCGGTGAGTCGCGTCTTCTCGACGACGTCACCGATCGAACTCGCACTTTCGAAACGATAGACCGTCACGCCCGCGTCCCGGAGTTGTTCGACCGCATCTGCACTGATGATGTTCGGCGCAAGCACCAGATCGGGTTCGAGTCCGATGATCGTCTCGATCTGGGGCTGTCCGTTGTCGGTGACGACGTGCGTCTTCTCGCTCGACCCGTTCAGGTAGCTCGTGTACTGGTTGACGGGCATCCCGACAACCCTGTCTTGCGCACCGAGTTCCCACACGACCTGGGAAGCACTCGGTGCGAGGGTGACAATTCGTTCCGGTCGCTCGCTTACCGTCACGTTCGCCCCGTTGGCGTCGGTGACGGTGATCGGGAACGAGCAGTTGACAGTCGATTCGTGGGTAGCGGCCTGGCCGGCAGCGGGCGACAGCGCCACACCGGCCACACCACCGACGACCAACAGCACTGCGAGTACGCCTGCGATGGTCCGTGACATGTACTCCGGGCTGTGAGCTTATCCAATAAATACTTATCTAATGCAACTCAACTTGTCGTCAATGCGGATGGGGTTGCGGATCGGCGTCTGGACAGTTGGCCTGACGGTAACGTTATTTGTCGTCACAGTCACGAGTGCAGCGATCGGACCAGTCGCCCTGGACCTGCCGACTGTCGCGAAAGCGACGCTCAACGCGGTCGGCATCCCGGCGGGTCTCGACGTCGGGATCGTCGAGACTTCGGTTCTCAGTCTGTCGGTCCCCGCTCCCACGGTCGACGTACGCTACGCCTACCCGTTCTCGTTTGGCGTGCCCGGAACGGCCGAGACGATCGTGCGGGACGTTCGCCTTCCCCGGATCGCACTCGGTGGAGTCGTGGGTTTCGCGCTGGCGAGTGCCGGTGCCGTCATGCAGGGCTTCTTCCGGAATCCGATGGCCGACCCCTCGATCATCGGCGTCTCCTCGGGCGCGGCGGTCGGCGCAGTCGCGACGATCGCGTTTCCGATCGCGTTCCCGTTCGGGCTCCAGACTGCCGCCTTCGCCGGCGCGCTGGTGGCGGCCTTCGTCGTCTACGCGATCGCCACCGAGAACGGCCGGACGCCGGTCGCGACGCTGCTGCTTGCGGGCGTGGCCGTCCAGACCTTCCTGGGCGCGGTGATCTCCTATCTCCTCTTGCACGCCGGCGAAAGCCTCGAACGGGCCGTCTTCTGGCTGATGGGGCACCTCCACAGTAGCTCCTGGGCCGAAGTCGAGGTGACGCTGCCAGTGGTACTGGTGACGTTCTTCGGTCTGCTCGCCTACGCTCGGGACCTCAACGCCCTCATGCTCGGCGAGGAAGACGCCCAGACCGTTGGGATCGCCGTCGAGCGGACCAAACGGATCTTGCTCGCGCTTTCGAGTATCGTGACCGCCGCCGCGGTCGCCGTCGCCGGCGTCATCGGCTTCGTCGGATTGATCGTCCCCCACGTCATGCGATTGCTCGTCGGCCCCGACCACCGGATTCTCCTCCCGACGAGCGCACTGGCCGGGGCGGCCTTCCTCGTCGCGACCGACACCGTCGCCCGCTCCAACCCCGCCCCGTTGCCTGTCGGGATCGTCACGTCCGCGCTCGGGGCCCCCTTCTTCCTCTATCTGCTGCGTCGCCGGGAGGTGCACGAGCTATGAACCACCACACGATCGAACTGGACGACGTCTCGGTCTCACTCGGCGAGGTCGACGCACTACGTGACGTCTCACTGTCGGTCGATGCCGGCGAGTTCCTGGGACTCGTCGGCCCGAACGGGGCCGGGAAGACGACGCTCCTGCGGACGATAAACGGCGTCATCACACCGGACAGCGGAGCCGTCCGTCTCGACGGCACGGCGGTAACTGAACTCGGACCGCGGGGCGTGAGTCGACACGTCGCCACGGTGCCCCAGGATACGTCCGTCTCCTTCGCGTTCAGCGTCGAGGATGTCGTCCGGATGGGTCGGACGCCCTATCGGGCACGGACCGACCTGACCGGCGACGAGGCCGACCGAGAAGCCATCGAGCGAGCGCTCGAACGAACTGAAATGGCTGATCTCCGTGACCGACCGATCACGGCCGTCAGCGGCGGCGAGCGCCAGCGGGCCTTTGTCGCGCGAGCCCTGGCCCAGGATACACCGGCGCTCGTATTGGACGAACCGACCGCCAGCCTCGACATCAACCACCAGGTCGGCGTCCTGGAGCTGGTGGGAGAGTTGATCGCTGACGGGAGAGGGGCAGTCGCGGCGATCCACGACCTGGATCTGGCGGCCCGCTACTGCGATCGACTCGCGTTGCTCGCCGACGGGGAGCTCCAGGCCGTCGGCGACCCGGAGACAGTCCTGTCGGACGAACACCTCCGGCCGGCCTTCGACACCCGGACGGCCGTCACGCCCGATGCCGTCACCGGGACGCCGAGTGTGACGGCCATCGCCGAACCGCGGCGGGATCGAAACGCGCACGTCCACGTCCTTGGCAGCGGCGCGACCGCCGCCCGCGCCCTGACGAAGCTCTGGCAGGCCGGCTTCGAGGTGACTGCCGGCCCGATGCCGAGCGGGGACACCGCGCTGTCGGTCGCCGCGGAACTCGACATCGAGGCGATCACCGCTCCGCCACTTTCCGGCCCAGGCGAGTCGGCGCTCCGGGAGGCCCAGGAACACTGCCGGACGGCCGCAGTGACAGTCCTGGCCGATCCGGAGGTTGGGCCGGACGGGACCGTCCTCGAACTGGCCGAGTCGAGCGGGCGGCCGATTCTGGTCGAAACGCGCCCGCTCGAAGCGCGCAATCACGGCGGCCAGGACGTACGAGAGCGATATCGCGACCTCGAATCGCGGGCGCTGACGGCGTCGATCCACGGGCTGGTCCCGGCGATCGCCGAGACGATACGCCCACAGGCGGTGCCGGCCGACGACTGATCGGCGTTCGGAAAATGCGCTGTTACTGTCCGTCGTTCCGGCGCGCGAACAGCCCCTTGACGACCATCGAGAGCACCTCGTCGTCCTCCTGTGTCGTCGTCCGCACCGCAAGGTCGACCTGGCCGCGGTCGTCGTCGAACGGTTCCGTATTGACCACCTCGACGTCGACGGTGAGTTCGTCACCCGGCCGAAGCGGCGTCCGCCACTCCAGATCGTCGACACCCAGGCCGCCACGGCCGGCCGCATCCTCGAAGAGTCCATCCACAAGCAGCCGAGTCGAGAGCGCGGCGGTGTGCCACCCGCTCGCGATCAGGCCCTCGAAGGGCCCCTCGCTCGCGGCCTCGCTATCGACGTGCATCGACTGTGGGTCGTACTTGCGTGCGAAGTCCTGGATCTCGTCGGCGGTAACACGCCGCGTTCCGAACGTCCAGGACTCACCGACGGCAAAGTCCTCGTAGTGCCGAACCATCGCTGGATCATAGCGGCCGAGCGGACAAAACAACCTCGTGTTATAGTATAGGCAATATATGAAGAATGAACTATATTTAATAAAGATACGATGGTTAGTGAGTTTGTATGTCAAATAAGCATACTACTCGGCGAAAAGCAATAAAAGCGATTGGTACCGCGGCTGCTGGCCTCGCAATTGTGCCGGCAGCAACGGCAGCAAAGCCCATTGTTAAACCCTCCATGACGAGCATGGGCTTGAGAGAAAAATTCAATTCACATATTTCTTCCGCAAATGTTGAAGAAGCATTGACACTGCTAGACGACAATGATATCGAATATACGAAGGAAACGACATCTGTATCTGATGGGTCACTAAATGACGTCTACGGCAACTCAATTTCATCAGTGACATTTTATGCATCAGTTGACGAAGGGACAGACCCACATACTGCGGCGGTTGGGTTGAGTTGGACGCTCAAGATCGAGGACTCGTTCAAACCCGATGGACCATTTCCGCAGGATATTGTCCATCTTGGTTACGATCCAGATGTTTTTGATCCATGGACGCCTCCCGAAAAAGATTCGCCGATTACGATGTCAGGAGTGGCAAACTCCGGTGAAGATGAAGGACGAACGAGCCTATTGGAAGCACCAGTTCAAGGTTACCCTCCAGAAGATAAAGGTCGAGCAGTCTTCAAATATGACGATACAGCAGATTATTCATTACTATCACTTCCTCCAGAAATAAAAGTATACGGGCGTCATCAAGGAGTCGCTCAGATATTTCTTCAAAAAGAGGACAATGCTGAAGAAGGGAGAGTGGCAGGAGAGTATAACCATACCTGGAGCCTCGGAGACATTGGCGGGGTAGATCTTGAGGAAATTATCGAAATAAAACCGTTTACAACTCATTTAGATACGAGCACTGTAGACTATTGGACAAAGCCAAGTAGTTGGACGGAGCGGAGTGAAGAGATATAATTCAAATAGAGACGGCAATCGAGCGTGATCGGACACCGTACCCGCTGAGACCCAGAATCCGGCTGCATCTGTTCGACCATCGCTTTCGAAAACAGTTTCGAAACATGCGAAGTTCAATTGATTACGCAAAGAGCTGCCTATTTTCGGGATAGGAACCAATCTACGGCCAGTCAGTGAAATAATACTGAATCGGATCAGGGTACAAAAAGCCGTGATTTATACTGGTGACCAGCGGAATACCCCCGGAAAACAATCATTCCGGGTCGATACTAACGCAATTGGCTATCTCACTCGGATTGCTGATTGAGCCAGTCCTGGAAGTCGTCCTGCTCCATTACTTCGACCGTCCCGAGCATGGCGGAGTGACCCACACCGCAGAACTCCGCACAGTACAGCTGGTAGGAGCCAGTTTTTGTCGGGGTTGTGGTCAGGTGGTTCGATTCGCCGGGGAAGGCGTCCTGTTTCAGCCCCAACCCGGAAACGTGGAAGGAGTGGATCCAGTCCTTGGAGGTGACGTTCAGACGCACCTTCTGGTCGACCGGAAGGACCAGCGTTTCGCCTGTGGTGACGTTCTGTTCCGGATAGTTGAACGTCCAGGCGTATCGTTCGGCAACCACGTCGACCTCCAGGGCGTCTTCGGACGGCCCCGTATCCGTGACGGGTTGCTGGCCGAGGACACCGTAGGAGGCAACGCCGACGAACAGCAGGACGATCGCCGTGGTGACCGTCCAGGTGATTTCGAGCCGGCGGTTTTCCTGGGTTGGCTTTGCCGCCTCGCTTTTGCCGGCCCGGTATCGCCAGACGGTGTAGAGCAGGATCGCCTCGACGAGCAGCGTGATCGGGATCGCAACCCACAGCAACTCGTTCATGAGCCCCCAGATCAGGTCGTTCGTCGTCGAGGTTCCCTCGGACTGGGCGGCCACAGTGGAGACGAACGTCGCGAGTCCCCCCACCGAGAGTGCTGCCACCAGTCCGTTTCGCGTCTTGGTCATATGCAACGCTTTGGGACAGCCGGTCATAAAGAGCGTTCATCCGGCGAATTTCGGCGATTCCTCGCAAGTGTTCCCGCCGGACTCGACCGAGTTCGACATGGAACGAAGTGCTCAACCGGGTAAGACGATCCGGGCCACGTTGCCACTCGGTTCGTTGTCATCAAACTCCAGGCGACCACCCGATCGCCTCACGATCAGCGAGACGAGCCACAGCCCGAGTCCACGGGCGTGGTTCAGGGAGTCGATTTCACTGTCACCCGTCACAATGTTGACTTCCTGGTCCGGAATGGGCGGGCCGGAATCACCGATTTCGATGCGAACAGCCTCGTCATCGATGCTGACATCGACGGTCACCGTCGGTGCCGGGTCGTCTGCATGGATGACAGCGTTCTCGATGAGTTCGAGTATGCCCTCCGTCAAGCGAGGCGAGGCTTTGACGGTCGCGCTGTCGGGCGTCGAGACCGAAATTCGGGCGGCAGGATATTGGCGACGGGCCATCTCGACGGCAGCGGGCACGACCGTCGAGATGTCGACTCGTTCACGGCTGGGTGGGTGAGCAAGTAGCTGCGTGATCCGGCGCTCTTTGTTGAACGTGTCGAGCAGCGATTCACTCGTCTCGAGAATCTTGCCGGCGTGAGTCCGAACTTCGACATCGCCCGCTGATTCGATCATCTCGGCGTGGCCGGTGATGACGTTGAGTCTGTTCCGCGCGTTATGCCGAAGGATCCGGTCGATCTTGTGTAACTGGTTGATGCGCTCGCTCCGTTCGGTGATATCCCGGATCGTCGACCCGTACCCACGAACCTCGCCGTCGACACCCCGGAGCGGATAGTACCGGACGTCGAGCAATCGGGTTCCCAGCTCCGGATGGTCACGTACTGTCTCGTACTGGACGCGTTCGCCGGCCAACACGCGATCGACGTATGCATCGAGCCGGTCGTCGGTATCGGGACCGACGACATCTGCCAGCGGGCTGCCTTCGATGGTCGACGGTTCGACGCCGTGGTAAGCACAGTACGTCTCGTTGGCGAACAGGAACCGCCGGTCAGCGTCAAGTGCCGCCAGCAGATCGGTCGAACTCTCGACGGCTTGCTCGTAGTTGCGAAGTCGCTCCTCGACCCGCCGGACGTCGCTGACGTCTCTGACGATTAGAACAGCCGCCGGGCGACCGACCCATTCGGTCGGTTGGGCGGATACCTCCACCGAAAGCGATCCCGCCTGGCTCTGGAGGATCGCGTCTGCAGCGTCGAGCGTTCGCCCACCGTTCGAAACGGCCTGGAGACGATCCGCATCCAGATCGATTCCTTCGAAGGTTAGGTTTGCCGGGAACGATTCACCGACGACGTGCTCGCGGCGTTCGGCCCCGTAGAGTTCAAGCAGCCGCGTGTTGGCGAAGGCATAGCGGCCGTCCTGCACGATCGCCACCCCATCTCTGGCCGCGTCGAGGTGCGTCACCGCCCGGGCTTCGGCAGCGAACCGGTCCCGTTTCGCGCGGTAATAGCTGACCGCTTCTTCGATGAGTATCGGGAGCCGATCCGTGTCCGCCGTGTCGGAAAACGTATCAGTCACACCGGCTGCCACTGCTCGTCGAGCCGCCTCGCCCGCGGCAAAGAGCATGACTGGCAGGTCGGGTTCCCGGGATCGGACCGTCTCCAGTAGTGCAACACCGTCGATCGCCGGCGGATCGTGATCGCAGACCACACACTCGACGCCGCCGTTCCGATCGAGGTCATCGATCGCCGCCTCGATCGACGTCACGGCCGAAACATCGATCCGGTCGCTCGCCTGCAAGGAGTGGGTCGTGCCGTCCGTCGAAACCGCGAGGACATGGATCGGGTCGGAATGGGTCATTGTGTCACCTCCTCAATGGACTGTCGGAAAGCGATCGAGATGCACTGGCGGCAGAGGGCATCTCATGTTGAAATGAAAAGGTGGCTGGAAGGATGACTCTTTGGGCGGCCACAGAGGGCTGAATTGACAGTCGAAGGAGTCTATCCCGTCCAGCCGTCGTTCCACTGGGATACTCACTCGAATCCAGCATCGACAAACGCGACAAGTGTTGCATCGGGGGGAAGCCTAAGTATCGCTCGCCACCGAGATGAAACGAGAATCAGTGCTACGGAACCAGATCGACGATGTCCCACTTTCGACGCTGCTCGCCGGGACGATCGTCGGGGTCTATCTGCTTGTCATTGCGGGGGCGACCGCCTCGATCGCCGACGCGGCGGCGACCTGCTCGACCTGGCCGGCCTGCCAGCTTCCCTCTACGGAGTCGCCAGCGCTTGCCGTCGCCTGGGGCCATCGGGTGCTTGCGGCAACCGTCGGCGTTGCAGTACTACTGAGTGCGATCGTCGGCTTCCGGCGCGTCTCGGATCGCCGGGTCCGGGCCGCTCTTGCCGTCGCGGTCGTCCTCTTTCCAGTCCAGGTCGCGCTGGGTGCCGTGGTGACGGTCACCGGGGCCGCCGGAATCTCGCCGGCCGTCCACCTCGGCGTGGCGATGAGCATCTTCGGATCGCTCGTGCTCGCGCTGGCCTGGCATCTCGAAACGATGTACGGCGACCCGACTGAGGAACCAGATTCGGGCGTGACGACCCAACCAGAGCCGGTCGAGACAGCCGTCGATGACGAACACCCGCCGACACGGCGTGACCGAGGACCGGCGGGCGACATCCTCGCGACGCTGCAAGCCTACTTCCGGTTGACCAAGCCACGCCTGATGTGGCTGCTGTGTCTCGTCGCCTCGGCTGGCATGGCCCTGGCGACGACGGGCGGACGGACGCTGACGGTCGAGACGATCCTGGCAACGCTGTCCGGTGGTGTGCTGGCGATCGGTGCCAGTGGCACGTTCAATCACGTCCTCGAACGTGACGTCGACAAGCGGATGCAGCGCACGTCCGACCGACCGGTGGTGACTGACCGCATCCCGATCCGGAACGCGGTCGCGTTCGGACTCGTCCTGTCGGCGCTCTCGCTTGCCATCTTCGCGACGATCAATCTGCTCGCCGCCGCGCTAGGTCTCTCGGCGATCCTCTTTTACAGCGTCGTCTACACCCTGTTACTCAAGCCCAACACCGTCCAGAACACCGTCATCGGCGGGTTCGCCGGCGCGCTACCGGCACTCATCGGCTGGGTCGCCGTCACCGGGACGTTCGGGGTTCCAGGCCTCGCGCTGGCGGGAATCGTCTTCCTGTGGACGCCGGCGCACTTCTACAACCTGGCGCTGGCCTACCAGGACGATTACGCCCGCGGAGGCTTCCCGATGATGCCAGTCGTCCGCGGCGAGACGGTGACGCGCAAGCACATCCTGCTGTACCTCGGTGCGACGCTGTTGGCCGCAAGCGGACTGGCGACGCTGGCGAACCTCGGCGTCCTCTATGGAGCCACGGTCGCGATTGTCGGGGCCATCTTCCTGTGGGCCGTTCTGGTACTGCACCGTGAGCGAACGACCGACGCGGCCTTCCGGGCCTTCCACGCCTCGAACGCCTTCCTCGGGGCCCTGCTGGTCGCGGTCGTGATCGACGCGATGGCCGTATGAGCACCGCGAGACGCTTCGGACCGATCCCGACGCCGTCGAAAAGTCACCTCCTCTGGGGCGCGTTGCTGGTCAACACTGAAGTACTCCTCCTCTTCGGGTATCTTTCGATCAGCGATCCACAGCTGTTCGATCTGGCGTCGCTCAGACTGTACGTCTACCCCTTCGTCTGGATCAACGTCTCACTGTGGGCGCTCGCGACGGTCCGACCGCCGGCTGCCCCGCGTCGCCGGAAACTGTTCGCGGGCGCGGTCGCTACCGGCTACGCCCTCGTCCTCGCATATCTCGGTGGCCTGGTCTCGACGGCCATGACCGACGGCATCGGCCTCTCGATCCGACCGCTGGTGTTTCCGCCCGGCTGGGGCCCGGTGGTCTCGGCCGATATCGCCGGGCTCTCGCTGACACTGCTTCCGTACAAGGTTCTGGGATACATTACGTTGTCATACCTCGTATACGCGCTGGTCGTCGAGGCCGCTGGCGTGTTGCCGGCGATCCTGGGGCTGTTCTCGTGTGTGTCCTGTGTCTGGGCCGCCGTGGTCGTCCCGCTGGCCGGGACAGTCGGCGGCTCGACGGCACTCGCGAGCCTCGTCTTCGGCGGCGGTTACGACCTCTCGACGGCGATATTCGTCGTCTCGGTGGTCCTGCTCGCGTGGCGACCGACCGTCGGAAACCGAATCGACTTAGGTGGAGGTCGGCGGTGATCGAAGCGTGACTGCCATCGCCATCGAGGACGTCCGGCGAACCTACGGCGACACTGTCGCGCTGGATGCCGTCTCGCTATCGGTCGACCCCGGCGAAATCTTCGGGCTGGTCGGACCCAACGGCGCGGGCAAGACCACACTCGCCCGGGCGATCACCGGCACGACCGACTACGAGGGCACGGTCGCACTGTTCGGCGAGCAACCGCGGGCGATCGACCGCTCCCGGCTCGGCTCGCTCCCCCAGTCCTTCTCGCCCCACGAGCGATTGACCGCCCGTGAGCTACTCGAGTACTACGCGGGCCTCTACGACGACGCCCTCACGCCAGGGCACGTGCTCGACGACGTCGGCCTGATCGACAGCGCCGACACGTACTACGAGAACCTCTCGGGCGGCCAGCAACGCCGGGTCTGTGTCGGGAGCGCGCTCGTCAACGATCCCGATCTGCTCGTCCTCGACGAGCCGACGACGGGAATCGACCCTGCCGGCCGTCGACAGCTCTGGGACCTCCTCGAAGGGCTGGCCGCAGACGGCACGACGATCTTTCTGACGACTCACGACATGCACGAGGCCGAACGATTGGCCGACCGCGTGGGACTGCTCGCCGACGGCGAACTGGTCGCCGTGGACACGCCCCGTGCCCTGATCGACACCCACGGCGGCGAGAGTCGACTGACGATCGAGACGGCGTCGCCACTCGCCGAAGGAGACGCGACCGGCCTCGACTACCGAACCGCTATCGTCGACAATGACCTGCGGGTGTTCGACGTCGCGCCGACGGAAATCGGCACCGTCGTCGACAGTCTCACAGATGCGGGCGTCCAGGTCGAATCGCTGAGTTGGACCGAGCCGACGCTCGAAGATGTCTACCTGGAACTGACGGGGACCGCCGTCGGGCGCGGCGGGCAGCGGCTCGACGACGGGGCCGCGAGCGCGGCCGAGGAACCGAACGCACCGACACCCCCCACGGAGGGATCGTCGTGAGCCGGCTGGGCCGAATCACGAGCGAGACGCGCGCCGCGACGCGCGCGTTCCTTCGTCGCCGGACCGCGGTCTTCTTCACGTTCCTGTTTCCGCTCCTGATCGTTCTCATCTTCGGCGCGCTCGTCCAGACCCAGCCCACCGGCGGCGGTCTCTTTACGGAGCCCCCAGCCTACTACGTCCCGGGCTATCTCGCGGTCGTCGTCCTCTTTACCCCGCTCTCTCGGGTCGGCAGCGAGGTCGCGCGCCACCGCGACGATCGGCGATTCGAGAAGTTGGCAACCACGCCGCTGTCGCGGACCGAATGGCTGCTGTCCCAGACGCTCGTCAACGTCGCCATCATCGGCGTCGCGGCCGTGCTGGTGCTCGCGGTGATGGTGGCCGTCACCGGGGCGACGATCGCCCCGTCACCGTGGCTGGTGCCGTTCCTCGCGATCGGCGTCGCGCTGTTCTGTGGTATCGGCGCGCTACTCGGGAGTTTCACGGACTCCCAGGACGGCGTGATCGCCGCCTCGAACACGCTTGCCCTCCCGCTGCTGTTCCTCTCGGAGACGTTCGTCCCGCCTGAACTCCTCCCGGAATGGTTCCGCCCGCTGATCGAGCTCTCGCCGCTGACATACTTCTCGCGGGGCGTCCGAGCGGTCGTGACCGATCCCGGCGCGGGCGTCGAGGGGACAGTCGTCGCCGTCTGGCCCGCCGGCCCCGATCCGGCGATCAACCTCGCGATCCTGTCGGTGCTCGCAATCGTGACGTTCGGACTCGGAGCACTCACGTTGCCCCGGACGGACTGAGCCGTCCGAGACTGTTACCGCCGTTCACGACCCTCGTAACACGAGCGCTCGACGCGCCGATCGTAGAGTCGGGAGAGCAGCTGCGTGATCGGGCCGCCGCCGATCGACTCGCCGTCGACGACCTCGATGGGCCGGAGTTCCCAGGTCGTGTTCGTCAGGAAGGCCTCGTCGGCAGCCAGTAGCTCCTCGCGCTCGTAACGGCCGGTCTCGACGGGGAGTCCTTCCTCGCGAGCGAGATCCAGGACGATCGAGCGGGTCACGCCCGGCAGGATCGACTGGTCAGTCGACGGTGTGTAGACGACACCGTCCGTGACGAAGAAGAGATTGCTCGTCGCCCCTTCCGCGAGATAGTGGTCGGTGTCGAGCAGGAGTGCTTCGTCTGCCGGGTCGCCGTCGCTCCCCCGCTGGAGTGCGAGCCGGGCGAGAATCCCGTTGAGGTAGTTGTGCGTCTTGACATCGGCCGGCAGGGCGGCGTCGGGGATCTTCCGGGTCTCGGCCGTCCGGACTGTCGCCGGGTCGTTCCAGACGGGGTCGCCGTCGATGCCGCCCCGGGGAAGCGAGTCGACCATCACGACGATCGTCGGGTCGACGGCGGGATCGGGGGTGAGCTTTCCGGCCTGGACGCCACGTGAGATCGAGAGTTTGACGTACGCGTCGGTGAGGTCGTTTGCCGCGAGCGTCTCCGCGATTCGCTCGCGGAGGTCCGCACGCGGCGGGATCGCCCGGGCGAAGCCGAGCGTCTCACAGGTGCGTTCCAGGCGGTCGGCGTGAGCATCCCAGGCAAATATCTCGCCGCCGTAAGCCCGGAGCGTCTCGAAGGCGGCGTCGCCGTACATGAAGCCGCGGTCCCGCACGGAGACGGTCGCTTCCGCGGCGGGAACGAGATCGCCGTCGACGTGGTACTGCATCGACCGGGGCTTGGGACGGTCGGGGCTTGTGTGTTGGTGTTCGGAACTGACCGCCCGTCTCAAGGGTTACAGGCCGCAAGCGGCGTGTACCGCCCGGTCAGTTCGCCGGGGACGGGGAACGCGCCCGCCCGCTCCCAGCCGTCGGCCCGCCGGATCAGCAGGCTCCCGCGGTGGGTCCCCGCGACGACTGTCCCCCCGACTGTCGCCAGCCCGGTTACCGTCTCGTCGTCGGTCGGGAGCGAAACGGGTTCGAGGGTCTCGCCCCGCCAGGCGAACAGTTCCGGGTCAGCGTCCGGGTCCTCCCACGTCGAGGAGTTACTCATCGCGCCCGCACCGTACACGACGCCGTCGGCTTCGATAGCAGCACGGAAGTACGACTGCACAACGCCTTCGTCAAGGCGGTTCCAGGTCCGACCGGCGTTGACAGTCCGGTAGAGTCCCGTCCCGGTCGCGGCGATCCACTCCTCGTTTCCCGCGGCGTGGAGTTCGTGGATGTCGGGGTCGACGCCCGCCCGTCGCTCGTCGAAGGTTGCGCCGCCGTCGTGGCCGAGGTGCACTCCACCCACTTCGACCCCGACGACCACCCGCCCCGCGTCGAGCGCGTGGACGTCCCGCACCTGTGCGATGTCCTCGTGTCGCGGGAGCCGCCACGACTCGCGCGAGGGGAGGGTCTGGAGTGCGGCGAGTTCCCGCCATCCCGGGTCCTCAGCCCGTGGGCCGTCGCCGACGTCGGTCACGTAGACTGCCGCCGGACGGGTGCCAACGTAGAGACGGTCGCCGGCGGGACTCGCTCCGACCGCGTACACCTGGTCGCGGGGGACGCCAAGCTCCGTCCAGGTTTCGCCGTCGCGGGTGTGATACAGCCCTGTCCGCGTCGCCGCGAACGCACCCACCACCGCCTCGAACGTCCGAAGACGCATCACTCGTCCCGAGTCCAGCACCTTCCTCGGTTCGCCTGCCCCACCATCGATATCCCCGAAGCGGTAGACGCCGTCGTCGCTTCCGACGATGAGCATACCCGACGATTGGGACAGAGTACCATCACACTGCCGGCTCCGGTGATGTCTGTCGCGGGGCAAGCCGCGTTCGCCAGGAGGCCCCGGTCGACTGGTTCCTGCCGACTTCCCGCCTCGGGCGACGGCCGGACCTCGCGGGTCTGAGCGGTCCTATCGGGCCAGTGCCGGATACTCGAGGTGTAATTCGCCCTCCAGCGTGTAGCCGGTTCCCAGGATACCGCCGCCGGCGAGTGCCATCGTCACGTCGAAGGCGACCGTCGTCGCCGCCACCGACCACGGGCGGACGATGAACTCGAGCGTACTGATCGTCTCGTCGGCCAGATCGTCCAGATCAGTCACCTCGATAACCGTTCCCGGGAATAGATCTGGCGTGTACAGCCTGATCTCGGGCGGCGGCGAGCTGTCGCCCTCGACCGGCGAGACGAGGGCCACGTCCGCAGGCGACCGCGCGTCTGGCATCCAGACGCGCAGACGGACCGACTCGACGGTTGTGCCTTCGCGATGCCAGATCTCGGTCGACATCGGGACGACCCCGTCCGCCACCTCGCCGTTGACGCCGAAGTGGCCGACCTCCTCGCCGTCCTCGCTGAAGTGGATGCTGGCTACCCCCTGGGCGTCCGAATGACGGGTCGGCTCCGAAAGCGTGGTCTTGGATCTGAGCGCACCACAGCCCGCGCTCGCGCCGGCAGCAGCAACACCCGCCGCCGCGAGAAAGCGCCGTCTACGCATCTCGACACCCGGCCTGTTGATCGGGGCGACTGTTGGGTGGAAGGGCGAGCGATACAGCCAAGAGCGCGGGAAACGCGTCACTGAGCATATCCATGCGGATGGACCTGGAACCCAAAAGCCCTCCCCACGATCAAGCGTCAATTTGACCGGGGTACGTGGCCTGCGTCAAATGACGTGTTGCTCGAGGAAGGCGGCGATCATCGCCTTCCCATGGTCGGTCAGGATGGATTCGGGATGGAACTGGACGCCGACGTGGGGCTTCGAGCGGTGGCGCACCCCCATGACGACCGACCGTTCGTCGTCGGTGTGGGCCGTCTCTTCCAGACAGTCGGGCAGGGCGTCGCGTTCGACAGCCAGGGAGTGATACCGGCCGACCGGAAACTCTTGTGGGAGGGCGGCGAAGACGCCCCGCCCGTCGTGGGTGATCGCCGAGGACTTGCCGTGGACCACCGCCGGGGCGTGGCCGACCGACGCGCCGTGTGCGGCACACAGCGCCTGGTGACCGAGGCAGACCCCCAGTGCGGGTGTCGACAGCGACTCGAAAACGGGCATCGAAACGCCGGCAGCCTGCGGGGTGCCCGGGCCTGGCGAGACGACGATCGCGTCCGGGTCCAGCGTCCGAATATCCGCGAGGTCGACCGCGTCGTTCCGCCGGACCAGGACCTCGCCGTCGACGCCGGGGAGCCACGCGTCCGTCGTGACCACCTCGCCCACGTACTGCACGAGATTGTAGGCGAACGAATCGTAGTTGTCGACGACGAGGACCGTCGGCTCAGCCATCCTCGCCCTCCTCCGGCCCCCCGGACGCCCCATCTTCGCCCGCGTCCAGTCGCCCGGCATCTCTCGCGCGGGAGGGCTCGACGACCGAGAGGTCCGTCCCGTCCGCGAGCGCGTCGTCGACGGCAGTCACCAGTGCCCGGGCCTTGTCGAGGGTCTCGTCGTACTCCCGGTCGGGCACCGAGTCCTCGACGATCCCCGCGCCGACGCGAAGGTGGTACTGCTCGCCGTGCCGGACGAGCGTCCGGATGACGATGTTCATCGTCGCCCGGTCGTCGAAGCCGAAGATCCCGATGCTGCCCGTGTACGGGCCACGACGGGTCGCTTCGAGTTCGTCGATGATCGCCATCGTCCGTGGCTTGGGCGCGCCGGTGATCGTCCCGCCCGGGAACACCGCGCGGATCGCGTCGGCCAGGTCCTGATCGTCCCTGAGTTGCCCCTCGACCAGCGAGACGAGATGCATTACCTCGGAGTAGCGATCCACTCGCCGGTACTCTTCGACATCGACGCTCCCGTACTCGCTGACCTTGCCCAGGTCGTTGCGTTCGAGGTCGACCAGCATCGCGTGTTCGGCGCGTTCCTTCTCGTCGTCCCGGAGTTCCCTCTCCAGCCCGGCATCGGCGTCGGCCGTTCGGCCCCGCGGCCGCGTCCCCGCGATCGGTTCGGTGACCAGCCGGTCGGCCTCGCGATGGAGGAGGAGTTCGGGACTGGCACTCACCAGGTCGGCGGCCGGGAATTCAAGCAGCGCCGAGTACGGGGCCGGGTTGCCGATCCGGAGCGACTGGAAGGCCTCGACCGGGTGGACCGCCGCCGGCGCGGCCAACCGGTGGGAAATATTCGCCTGAAAGGTGTCGCCCTCGTGAACGTATTCCTTGACGCGTTCGACGCGGTCGGTGAAGGCCTCGCGGCCGGTGTCGCTCTCGAAGCGAACTGGCCCCGTCGCCGGCGGCTCTTCGACGCCGGGGTCGCCGTCGATGGCGCGGCCAGCCAGCTCCAGCGCGCGCTCGCGCCCACGCTCGAAAGCCGCGTCGGGATCGCCGTCGACCGTCGGACACGCCGTCACGCGGAGCGTCACCGGAGCCTGGGCGGGTTCCTCCCAGGCGACCAGCGTGTCGTAAACGGCCACCTGCAGGCGTGGCAGGTCCCGGTCGCGCTCGGCCGAGCCAGGGAGCGCCTCGATCTCCCGGGCGATGTCGTAGGAGAGCCACCCGATGGCACCGCACGGATAGGGAACGTCCGTCCCGGCGCGATGGAGGTGCTCCTCGCCGAGTCGATCGACGAGCCGTCCGATCGTGTCCTCGCCCGGGTCGACAGTCAGCCACTCGATGGGCTCGACCCCGAAGTAGCTCCAGCCCTCGGTGCCGCCGGTAGTTTCCAGCACACAGCCGCCGGTCGACCGGCGCGCGCGCCGGTAGGCTTCGTAGGGATCCGTGACCGTGACGCGAGCCTCGACCGGGACGCGGTCGCCAGGATCCGCCCCGGCCGCACGTGCGCGGAACGTCGCCAGGTCGGTCACGAGTTCCGGGTCCGTCATTACACTCACACAGACGGAGGACTACTAATCGTGTTACGATCGGGGCACAACTCGCAAGACCGACTGCTGGCGAGTGCTCACTCGCCGGCCTGGTCGATCCAGCCTTCGACGCGCGAAGTTGCGATGCCGGTCGTCTCGGCGACGGCGTCGGCGTCGGCGGCGGCGAGTTCCCCGACAGTCTCGATATCCGCCTCGGCGAGTCGCTCGGCGTAGGCCGGCCCGATCCCGTTGATCGACTGGACCGGTTCTGTGCTCGCCGACGCTGCCGAGTCAGATTCGGCTCCGTCTGTCGGGTCGTCTGCGGTCGCCGCCGTCCCTTCGCCAGCCGTTTCAGCCTCCTCGGACGCTTCCGCCTCGGCCGACTCGTCCGGCTCGTCGGTTTCCGTATCGGCGGATTCGACAGGTTCGTCGTCTCCCTCGACCGCGTCTTCAGCGGCGTCAGTGTCGGTCTCGGCATCGGTCGACGTGTCTACGCTCGATTCGCTGGTTGCGACCGCTCTGGTTCCCTTGACTGCATCCTCACTTTCGGTATCCGGTTCGTGCTCGACCGTGACGGCCACGTTCTCGGCTTCCCCCGCGTCCTGGCTTGGCATCTCGGTATCAGACTCCCCCGAGTTGAGACCGAGAAGTTCCTTGATCTGTTGGAAGAGTGCCATACTCCTCAATACACACGCCAGGACTTAAAGGCGTTCACGAAGTGCCTCGTTCATCTCCTCGACAGGAGCGTCCTGCCCACTCCAGCGCTCAAAGGCCTCGACGCCCTGGAACAGCAACATCCAGGCACCGTCGACGGTCGTCGCACCCGCCGCGGCCGCCTCGCGTAACAATCGCGTCTCGATCGGGCTGTAGACTGCATCGAGTACCGCCAGGTCGGCGTGCAGCGCCGTCGCGGGGACTGGCGATCGGTCCTCGTCCATCCCCACGCTCGTCGCGTTGACGAGGACGTCCGCGTCCGCCAGAAGCGAGTCCAGCGAATCGAGGCCATACCCGCTCGCCCCCGGAACCTCCTCGGCGAGGGCGTGGGCCGTCTCGACGGTCCGGTTGGCGATTGCGACGTCCATGCCTTCGTCGGCGAGACCGAAGGCGATCGCGCGACCAGCCCCGCCCGCTCCGACGACGACGGCCGTCCCGGAGAGCGCCACAGCGTGACGTGTGAGCGCCCGCACGGCACCGATCGCGTCGGTGTTGTGCCCCGTCGGTTGATCACCGCTGAAGTCGATGGTGTTGACCGCGCCGATCCGCTCGGCCAGGTCGTCGACCGCGACCGCGTCGATGACGTCCTGTTTGAACGGAATGGTGACGTTCAGTCCCGAAACGCCGAGGGTTTCGGCCGCCTCGACGGCCTCGCGTGCCGCGTCGACCGGTGGTTCGAAGGTGACGTATCGTGCGTCGATGCCGAGTTCGTCGTAGGCCGCCTCGTGCATTGGCGGCGACAGCGAGTGTTTCACGGGGTTGCCAAGGAGTCCGTACACGTCCATAGCGAGGGCGACGGCCGGGAGCGTCAAAACCACGACGGTCGGCAGTGACGGCGTCGACCGGTGGCCCCTTGCGATGTCACTGTGTGACACGGCCACTCCACACCGCAAGACATTATTTTGGGAGGGCTAAGCACGCAGTGTGTCTCGTCTACGCCATCCGTTGACGGCAGTCGCCGCTGCACTGGTACTGACGCTGCCGTGGGTCGTCGTCGAACTGTCACGGCTCGCCGCTGGACTCGACTGGATGCCGATCGACGCCGGGATCGCGCTCTCGACGGGCCCGACCGTCCTGGTGACCGGACTGGCCGTCGTCGGCGCGTCGTTCCTGCTCGCGTGGGGGGCCGAAACAGCCGAGAAGGACGTCCCCCGGGCGTTCGCCCTCGCCGTCCTCGCGGTCCTCGCCGTCGCCCCGGAGTACGCCGTCGACGCGCTGTACGCCTGGGACGCCGGCGCGCAAGCCGGGACCACCGCGGGCGCGGAGGCCGGCAACCTCGCCATCGCGAACATGACCGGAGCCAACCGGATTCTGATCGGCCTGGGTTGGTCCGGGATCGCGCTGTTCACCGTCTATCGCGCCTACAAGGTTCGGGACGACAACGTCAAGAAGCGATCCGGCTTCCTCGCCGATGTCGTGACGCTCGATAAAGCGCTGACGACCGAGATCACGTTCCTCTGGCTGGCGACGCTGTGGGCGTTTCTGGTCCCGCTCGGCGGCGGCATCGACCTGATCGACACCGTCGTCCTCGTCGGCCTGTACGCGAGTTACATCCTGATTATCATTCGCTCCGGCATCGAAACGGAAGAAGAACAGATCGGTGTCCCGGGCTATCTTCAATCCTACCGCAAACCAAAGCGGATCGCAACCGTCCTCTCGCTGTTCATCTACTCGGGCGTCATGATCCTGATCGCCGTCGAACCGTTCGCCCACGGCCTCGAAAACCTCGGCCTGCAGTACGGCGTGCCGAAGTTCTTCATGATCCAGTGGATCGCCCCGCTGGCAAGCGAGTCACCCGAGTTGATCGTGGTCGTCTATCTCGTCAACAAGGCCAGATCCTCGGCCGGATTCAACGCCCTGATCTCCTCGAAGCTCAACCAGTGGACGCTGTTGATCGGGACGCTCGCGATCGTCTACTCGATCGCGGCGGGCGGGGTCGGCGTCCTCGAATTCGACTACAAGCAGAGCCTGGAGATCTGGATCACGGCCGCCCAATCGTTCTTCGCGCTGGCGATCCTGGTCAACTTCAATATCAGCCTCCGGGAGGCCGTTGCGTTGCTCGTGTTGTTCGTCAGCCAAGTGTTCGCCGAGTTCATGGTGTTGAACGTCCTTTCGCTGTCCCACCCCGAAGCACTCAGCCACCAGATCCTGCTCGGCTACACCGCCGTCTACCTCCTCATCGGGCTGGCGATGTTCGTCCGCCGCCGCAAGGCTGTCAAGGAGATGCTCGGCATGACCTACGAAGTAGTCCAGACGGCGTTCGGTCGTCGGAGTGACTTCGATATCGAGTAAAGTACCGCGCCCGAAGCAGGGCTATTCATGATCGGCATCGTCGTCTCGACAGCTGATCGCGCCTCGGAACACATCCACGAGCACCTCCTGGAAGTGGCGGACTGGACGACGACCCGTGACGAAAGTCGATCCGCTGGCGAGGGCGGTGGCGAGGTCTCCCGCACCGACGGCTTCGAAATGCGCGTCTTCGACGAATGGCACCTCGAGCTCGACGGCGTGGCCGCGGCCTTCGACGACCCCGATCTCGTCGTCTTCGCGTCCCGGCACTCCGGGGAGACCGGGCCACTGTTGACCGCCCACCACACCGGCAACTTCGGGCCGGCCGAGTACGGCGGCGCGGACCGTGACCTCGCCCGCGCCGCACCGAACGCTCATAGCCGCGTCCTCGACGCGCTGGCCGAGCACGCGCCGGAAGGCTACGAGGTCGGCATGGAGTGCACCCACCACGGTCCGACCGACGTGGGTGCCCCGTCGCTGTTCGTCGAGGTCGGCAGCGGTCCCGACCAGTGGGACGACCCCGACGCCGCCCGCGCGGTCGCACAGGCCATCCTCGACCTGCGTGGCGTCGCGGCCGATGCGCCCCGAGAGGACGGCGAGGCAAGCGCCCGCCGGCACCTCGTCGGGTTCGACGGGAACCACTACGTCCCCCGGTTCGAGCGTATCGTCCGCGAGACTGACTGGGCCGTGGGCCACATCGCCGCTGACTGGGGACTGGACGAACTCGGCGATCCACTCGAAAGCGAGGACGTGCTCCGGGCGGCCTTCGAGAAGAGCGCAGCCGAGTACGCGCTGATCGACGGTGATCGCCCGCGCCTCGAACGGGCGATCGACGACCTGGGATTCGAGATCGTCGGCGAGTCGTGGCTTCGAGCGGTCGAAGGCGTCCCGCTGCCCGTTGCCCGCCGCGTCGAGGACCGACTGGCAGCCATCGACGACGGGCTTCGCTTCGGGGAGCCGGCCCGCGGGCACGACGGTGATTTCCAGATCGTCGACATCCCGGGCGAGCTGCTCGACGAGACACAGGGGATCGACCGCGAGGCGACCCGGGAGGCCGTCGAGGGTGTTGCGCTCGCGTTCACCACCGAGCAGAGCGCCACGCTCGTCGGCGACCGAGCCGCTGTTGTCGATAGTGAAGATCGGGATGCACTGGTCGAAGCACTCGCGGACGTACTCCGCATGGACTACGACGAGGTGACGGTCGGGGACGATCGGGTCGTCGCGAGGAAAGAAGCCTTCGACCCCGGACTGGCCGCGGATGCTGGCGTCCCGGAGGGGCCGAAGTTCGGTAAACTGGCAAGCGGACAGCCTGTCGACGTCGACGGCGAACGCGTCGAACCCGAGGCAGTCAGTCGGGAGCGAGAAGCGACGTTCCGAGTCTGATCTGGCGAACGGCCAGTCGGCCAGTCACTCCTCGACCGCGTGGGCTTGCAGAGTCTCCAGTTCGATTTCTTCCAGCACTGTTTCGTTGGTCGCCTCGAGAACGACCGGCGGGGCGACGCCGGCTTCGTGAGCTTCCAGCCAGCGGCCGACACAGAGACACCAGTGATCTTTGGGATTCACGCCCGGAAAGTCCAGTTGCGGCCGCGGCGTGACCAGATCGTTGCCCTGCGCGCGGGAGAACTCCAGAAAGTCCTGGGTCATCTTCGCACAGAGATGGTGGCTGCCGCGGTCGCCGGGAACAGCCGTACAGTGACCGTCGCGTTGGTAACCCGTCGAGAGTGTCTTGCTGCAGGGTTCGAGTGGCTCGCCCAGCACGTTGCGCTGGGCGTCGGGATCGCTCTGTGACATACCGGCGATTACCGCGAGTGGCGGGTAAGGGTTAGTTTCGGCGGGAGTTTTGCAGTCATCCATACTGTCTCATTGGGTGAGGCGCTCGGGCAACCGTCATCAGTGCAATTGGCCATCTATGTCCAGGGATGGTCATCACCCTGTCCGGGCTAGTGTGAAGGCACACTAGGTTTATCAAGCGCCATCGCTTCCGTTCGTCTATGAGCAGTGAGCAGATCAACTCCGAGAGCAAGGTCTCGGGGAACCAGGCGAACATTCCCGCTCAAATCCGGATGGAACTCGACATCGACGACGGTGACCGACTCCGCTGGCACCTCGAAGACGATGGGACGCTCCGCGTGGAAGTCGTCCAGCAACGGAGCGGCACGTTCAGTGACTTCGACGGCTACGAGGGCGATCAGACGACGACAGTCGAACGTGAACACGACTCGTGGGGCGTCACCGTCGAATAAATGCCGCGGGTACTCCTCGACACAAGCGTCCTCTTCGCGGCTGCCTACCGCCGTGACAGTGCACACGACGACGCGCTCCCCATTGTACAGGGCATCGACAGTACAGCCCTTCCGGAAGCGGTAGTGCTCGACTACGTGCTCGCGGAGACGATGAACGGGCTGACGACACATGCCGGCCACGACGCTGCGACGGATTTTCTCGATCGGATCGAAGAAAACGCCCGGTTTCACATCGACTCACTGACGGCTGACGAGTTCACAACGGCGAAAGCACTCTTTCGACAATACAAGGCGTTCTCGCTCGTCGACGCCTGTATCGTCGCGTTCATGCGATCCAATGGACGAAAGTACCTCTACGCGCTCGACGACGACTTCGACGCCGCCGAGGACATCAGCCGTCTCGACACCGCGAACAACCCATATCAGCCGGAGTGACTGAGACGCACTGGCTACAGCATGGCCCGAGAAGGAAGGGACAGTCCGTGACTCGGCGGGTCTGTCGGGAACTACCTGCAAAAGATCAGTGGACGGCCAGACAGTCCTCTCATACGGATTGCTCTCAGTCAGTACCATATCGACCGCCCGCAGTCGGGCGGTCGTCACGGTAAACAGTGAGAGCAATCCGTATCAGTCGTCGCCCGGCAAACCCTCGCCCCCGGCGTGGTCACACAACGCCTCGGGTACCGTGGGCAGACCACTTGTATCGTGTTTGCCCGTCGGCGGCAGATTGACGTCGGCTGCGGGCGAGTCCGCGAGATCGACGTCGGCGTCCAGTCCCGCCATCTCCTCTCCCTCACGGGCGTCCTGGTCGATCCGCATCGAGCAGAACTCCGCGCCACACATCGAGCAGTAGCGGGCGTCCTTGTAGTTGTCCTCCGGTAGGGTCTGGTCGTGATACTCCTTGGCCCGGTCGGGATCGAGTGCGAGGTTGAACTGCTCGCGCCAGTCGAAGTTGTATCGCGCCTGGGAAAGCGCGTCGTCCCAGTCGCGAGCACCTGGCTTGCCTGCAGCCACGTCGCCCGCATGAGCGGCGATCCGGTAGGCCGCCAGACCGTCCCGGACATCCTCGGCGTCGGGCAATCCGAGGTGTTCTTTGGGGGTGACGTAACACAACATCGCCGCGCCGTGACGGGCGGCCTCGGTCGCCCCGATCGCACTCGTGATGTGGTCGTAGCCCGGCGCAACGTCGGTCACCAGCGGTCCAAGCAGGTAGAACGGCGCGCCGTCACAGACCTCCTGTTGATACTCGACCTGTTCGCCGATCTCGTCGAGGGGGACGTGGCCCGGCCCCTCGACCATGACCTGGACGCCGTGCTCGTGGGCGCGCTCGGTCAGTTCGCCCAGCGTCTCCAGTTCCGCCAGCTGGGCGTCGTCGTTGGCGTCTGCCAGGCTCCCGGGTCGGAGCCCGTCGCCGAGGCTGATCGTCACGTCGTACTCGGCGAGGATCGCACAGATCTCGTCGAAATGGGTGTACAGTGGGTTCTGCTCGCCGTGGCTCTCCATCCATTCGGCGAGAATCGACCCACCGCGGGAGACGATGCCCGTGATCCGGCCATCGGTCAGCGGCAAGTGCTCCTTGAGGACGCCGGCGTGGATGGTCTGGTAATCAGTCCCCTGGGCGGCCTGGGACTCGATCACGTCCAGGAGGAGGTCCGCCGTGAGATCCTCGGGTGATCCGGCCTGCTTTAGTGCCTCGTAGATCGGCACTGTCCCGAGCGGGACCGGCGAGTGTTCGATCTGGCCGGCGCGAAGTTCCGGAATGTCACCACCCGTCGAGAGATCCATCACCGTGTCCGCGCCGTATTCGACGGCCGTGTGGAGTTTCTCCCGTTCGGTTTCGATATCGCTTTCGGGTTCGCTGTTGCCGATGTTGGCGTTGACTTTTGTCGAAAAGTCCTTCCCGATAATCATCGGATCCAGCGAGTCGTGCTCATGGTTGTTCGGGATCACTGCCTCGCCCGCGGCGACCTTCTCGCGGACGTACTCGGGATCGCGGTTCTCCGCTCGGCGACGCGCTCCATCGCCGGCGTGATCTCACCGTTGCGTGCGCGCTGCAGTTGGGTTCCCAGCATCGAGCGTATCGTGGTACTACTAGATTATATAACCTAGTGATACAGCCTGCGACATGGAAGTCACCTTGATCGGGAAAAACGGGAACAGAGCGAACAGTCAGCAAGAAGGAACTGAGAGAGAAACCGGAGTCAGCTACCGGTGTCGTATTTGTAGGTCGCTTCGTCGGGGTCGATACCGAAGTCTTCAGCCGACTCCTCGGGTTCGCTCGGGCCCTCGTTTTCGGCGGCAGCTTTGAACGCGTCACGGAGATGCTGCGGCATGGTGAACGCCTCGACGGCAAGTTCGACTGGCACGGCGTCGGGAAGGAGTGACTCGCGCTTCGTTTCGAGGCGATCCTGTAGTGACGGCGGGAGATCACTCGGATCGATGGGTTCGAAGCCGAACTTGGTGAGGTACTCGGGTTCGTCGGTCAGCGAGTAGACGGTCTCGAAGTCCTGGTCGCCAGCCTCCTGAACCAGTCGTTCGACGACGTGTGCGCCGATCCCCTGTCCGCGCCAGGATTCGAGAACGCCGATACTCGTAAGCTCACAGACGTCGCCGTCCTCGCCTTTGTGGATGCGGATCCGCCCGAATCCCGTCCGATCGTTGGACTGTTCGTCGACCGCTATCACGTAATCGCGGGATCGAAAGGCCGTCTCGTCCAGGCCCATCTCCTCGATCCGATCAAGCAACCAGACTTCGTCTCGGTTTTTCGCGTCCCGGACGTACATGAGAGTGGCTTGCGCCGCCGGGGGCAAAAGTATTTGCAGGCCGAGGCGTCCGGTCAGAAACTCCGGCCGTCGCCGCCTTCCAGTCGGTCGACGACCTCGCGGATGTCGGCCTGGTCTTCGATGGTCTCCTTGACGTTCTCGCGATGGCGGACTTCGGCCGCGCTTGCGTCGTACGACCGGACGTACTCGGCGCGGGTGTGCTCCTCGAAGGCGTGCCGGATGGCGAAGTAGCCATCGGGCAGGACCGTCCCGCAGACTTCACACTCGACGCGCTCGTGACCCGTCGACTGATGGACCACCAGATCCTCGACCCGATCGAACGTGTCCCCGCAGCCCTCGATTGTGCACTCCCAGCGTGACATACCGTGACGTATATCGGGAGAGTCGTATAAAGGCATCTTTTGACGGTGGGTTGGGTGTCGCCGAACCAGAACGGATATGATCCACGGGTAGCTACCGGATGGCGTGACCGCCGTCGATCCCCACGTCAAGGTACTCGACGGGACGGTCGTCCGTCGAGCGAAGGCTCGCGGTCTCGACATCCTCGTGTATGCACCCCACTTCAAGCGACTGGAGGACATCCGGGAGCGAGCCGAGCAGTATTCCGACGACGAACTGCTCGTCGTCCCCGGTCGGGAAGTGTTCACTGGCTCCTGGCGCAACCGTCGACACGTCCTCGCGGTCGGACTCGAGGCGCCCGTCCCCGATTTCATCACGCTCGAAGCAGCAATGAACGAGTTCGATCGCCAGGGCGTGGCTGTACTGACGCCACATCCGTCGTTCCTGAATGTCAGTCTGAGCCCAACGCAGATCGATCAGTATCGGAACGTGATCGACGCGATCGAGACGTGCAATCCGAAATTTTGGCCCCATCACGAGCGCCGCGCCGAATCGATCGCGACAGCCGCCGATCTCCCGACCTTCGGCTCCTCCTATGCACACCTGCCCCGAACCGTCGGCGAAGTCTGGACGACCTTCGAGCGAGAAATCGACGACGCGGCCGACCTGGTCGAGACATTCCGAGCCGGAGTTCCCGGTGACCCAGCGCATCGAACCGGACTCACGCACTACGGTCAGCGGGCAATCGAGTTCGCACACCTTGGGTGGGAAAACTCCTGGAAGAAGATAGACCGCATTGTCCTCTCGGGACGGGAGCCGACCCACCCCGAACAACCGGCCTACGAGGGGCGCTTTGATGACGTGAGCGTGTATTGAGCAAGCGGTTACGAGAGGTCGACAGCCTTGAGGCCAGCTTCGAAGGCGTACTGCGGGATCTCATAGACGATCATCGCCGCCAGCGCGAGTTCGAAGCCCGTCACCGCGAGCATCATGGCCTCGGCGTACTTGCTGTCAACCGGGACACCGATCGGGAGGTTGAACTCGTTGTCCGTCAGCGGATACAACAGCGCGAGGCCTCGACGCGATCCCATGATGTCGAGTGCGAAGTGACTCAGGACCCCGATCCAGACATACTGGAGGTTCCCGAAGTACACCGGGTAGGCCGCGACGACTCCCAGGACGAGGAGATTGTGCAACGTCTTGCGGTGGCGACCGAAGGCCGTGTCGATGTCCGGGACCATCGCACCCAGGACCACCGGGACGATGACAGCCGCGATCGTTTCGAAGGTAGCCACGTCGCCCGCCGGTTCAAGCACGTAGCCGAGGCCAATGCTCAAAAGCAGGGCGTTGAGAACGTGTCCGCGCTTGTTCATCGACCGAAGTGACGTGGTCCGTCCCCGAAAGGGTTTCTCATGTCGCTGGCAGTGAGGGTGACCCCACTCACACCTCACAGGCCGCCTGAATCGACCGCATCGTACAGGTCTGTCAACGCCTGTTGGGCGATCTGTCGCTTGATTTCGGTCCGCGAGCCATCGAACTCGTACCGGCGGACACGTGTCCCGGAGTCGCCGGTGTCCCACGGCGCGGCGTAGGCCACGCCGATGAACACGGTGCCGACGGGTTTCTCGGTCGTCCCGCCGGTCGGTCCGGCGATGCCGGTCGTCGAGACCCCCCAGGTCACGTCCGCGCGGTCGCGAACACCCCCTGCCATCTGCCGCGCGACGGGTTCGCTGACGGCCCCCTCCTCGTCGAGTGCTTCCCGTGAGACAGCCAGCTCAGTTCGCTTTGCGTCATAGGAGTAGGTTACTAGCGATCGGTCGAAGTAGTCGCTCGACCCGGGTACGTCCGTCAACAGGGATCCGATGAGCCCACCAGTGCAGGATTCGGCGACTGCGACGGTTTCATCGCGCTCCCGAAGCGCGGCCCCGACGCGTTCCTCGATCGGCAAGTCGGAATCGTCCGTCATCACTGGTCACTGGGCGGCCCGCGTGAAAAACACACCCACTCCGGCCCACCGGCTGGACCGTCTTATCGGTCAGGCTCCAGCGTCCGGGCGAGGTTGGTGAACTGCTCGCGGTAGTAGGCCTCCGCCCGGGTGCGCGCCAGCGGCGAGGCGTCTCCATAAATCGAATCGAAGCCCGCCATCCGCCAGACCAGCGTCGAGAACTGATACAGCGGTTTGCAAGCCTGGTAGCTTTCGTCGGCATCGAAGTCCGTCTCGGTGCCATACCCCTCGTAGAGTCTCTCCCTGAGTTGCTCGCGCTCGTCGGGATCGCGAAACACCGAGTCGATGAACAGGAGTTCGATCTGTGCGAGGTTGTACAGCGGATCGCCAGCGAGCGTCTTCTCCCAGTCGAGCACCGCGGAGATCTCGGGGCCATCGGGCTCGATCAGGAGATTGCCGGGTCGAAAATCGTCGTGAACGAGCCGTGGTGTTCCCTGTTTCGGGACGACGGAGAGTCGGTCCGCGAGGCGTTCGCGAGCGGTGGGCTGCAGGTCCTCGAAGGTCGTCTCCGCAAGCTGGCCGATGTGACCCTGGGTCAACTCCTCGAAGTACGCACGCCAGTCCCAGGAGAGGTCCCGGACGATGAGTCGACCGTCATCCAGATCCAGCCGGCCGTACCCCTCGAAGGCGATCGTCGAGTGCATATCGCCCAGGATCTCCCCGATCTCGAACATGATCGCTCCGCGCTCGTCCATCGAAAAGGATTCGAAGTGCTCGTCGAGGTTGTCCCCGTGAATGCGTTCCGTGATGAAGTACGGCGGGACGTCCTGTTCGGGTTCCTCCTTGAACACGAGAATGCCCGGGAGCGGCACGTCGGTACGTTCGGCGACGTACTCGTGGAGGAACGGTTCGACTGCGAACGTCGAATCGACCTCGGGGGCGAGTTTGACCACCACTTCGTAGGATTCCCCCTGATATTCGACGGTAACGAAGTGACTGTCGGACCGGGTGTCCCCCGGCGTCTCCTCGAAGGAGTACGACTCGTAGTCCGGCCCGGACTCCCCCAGTATCGCTTCGATGATCTCGGCGGCCCCCGACACAAGTGCCTATTGATTGGCACACCCTATAAAAATCCCTATCGGAAGCAGCGGAACCGAAAACCAGTCCGGCGAGCCCCCGGCCGAATCCGTGGGTTCAAACCCGACCGGGATCCAGTACCCGTATCGATGGGCACGCGGGAGGAAACAGACGCGACCTGGCAGGAGGTGTTCGGGTTCGGCCAGCCCTACGACGACCAGGCCGACGCGATCGAATCGGCACTGCGCGTGGGCCGGAGTCACGGCTTCCTGGCGATGGAAGGACCCTGTGGGACCGGGAAGACGATGGCCGCGTTGACAGCCGGCGCGACGCTCCTTGCGGAGGACGAGTACGACCGAATCCTCGTCGTGACGCCGGTCAAACAGCAGCGTCGTCAGTTCGTCGCGGACCTCCGCCAGCTCAACGCGGGACTCGACGCACCGTTCCCGGGCGTCGCCCTCGTCGGCAAGCGGGACCTCTGCCCGTACGGCCGCGAGGACGTCTTTCCGCCCGACGCGAGCGTCCACGATCGCTGTGAGGACCTTCGGGAGAACACGGCCGACCTCGTCGAGAGCGACGGGTCGAGCGACGAGCGCCCCGTCGCCGACGCCGTGATTCGGCCACGGAACGACGACATCTGGTGGGACCCCAAGACGGGCAGCGACCTGGCGAAAGCGGCCCGACCAGGTGGTGTCGGCCAGCAGGCGGTCGCCGGGGCGCTGTCGACCGCCGGAACCGAGTCACCCTACCGCCGCACCCAGCCGACTGCCCCCGACGAGATCGGCGGCGAGGACCCGCCGCTGTATTGTCCCTTCGAGGCCGACTGGTTCGCCCGGAACAAGGGGTCGCCGATCGGCTTTGCCGCCGGCGAAGACAGCGTGGTCACTGCCGCGGAGTACCTGCCCGGAGCCGTCGAACGCGGGACCTGTCCCCACCGGGCGATGCAGACGCTCGTCGGGGCCGCCGACGTGGTGATCGGCAACTACAACCACCTCTTCGATCCTGCTTCCAGGGGACTGATCGAAGGTATTCTCGACGAGCGGACGTTCGTGATCGTCGACGAGGCCCACCGCTTGGAGGAGCGCGTCCGGGACCTGCTGTCGGACCGCCTGGGTCGCCAGACGATCGTCCAGGCGCGCAACGACTGCCACCAGTTGCGCTCGATGGCCCGCCAGAGTCCGGACCACAAGCGCGAGGTCCGGGCCCACCTCGGCAGCCAGGACGTGCCACTCGAGGCCGTCGAGCGTGCCCAGGATTTCTACGACGACCTCCTGGGCTGGCTCGACGACCGGATCGCCGCTCACCTCGACGACGAAGTGGGCCGGAACTGGCGAGCTGACGACGCGGCATTGCCCGAGCACGACCTGGAGATCCCGCTCCGCGATCCCGACGAACCCGAACCCGACGAACTCACACGGTGGGCCGAACAGGCGGGCTACGACGGCGACCTCTTCCGGCAACTCGATACGATCGGACTGGCCGTCGAGGACGCGAGCGAGGAACTCGGCGTCGGCCGCACGCCCGTCGTCGGCGCGGCCGGCGTGATCATGCGTCGGTGGTGGGAACACGACCACGCGACGACGTTCCGTGAGATCGAACTCGATCACTCCCCCCGCGACGACCAGCGCATCGAAGGCTGGCGATCGACCTACACCGCCGGGCTGACGCTGTTCGATTGCCTGCCGGCCGAGGCACTGGCGCGGACCTTCGAGGATGTCGGTGGCGGGGTGTTGATGAGTGCGACGCTGGAACCGCTCGACGTGTTCACGCGGGTTTCGGGGCTGGACACGCTGGAAGAATGGGACAACGATCGGGACGAACACGACGGCCGCCCCGTCCTCACGCGCTCCTATGGCCTCTCGTTCCCGCCGGCGAATCGCGCCAGCTGGATCGTCGACGCGACGCCCTTTACCGCCCGCAACCGCGGCGATCCGGCGACGATGGAACCGCTTGGCACCGAGTGGAACCCGACCCGCGACGAGTACGCCCACGTCCTCCGGGCCATCGCGCGCAACCCGGGCAACGTCCTCATCGCCATGCCCAACTACCGCGAGGCGACCTGGGCCGGCGCGTATCTCGACGAGGCCGTGGAGAAGCCCGTCCTCGTCGACGAGAGTTCCAGCAACGAGGCGACCGAGGATCTCAAGGGCGAGTTCTTCGCCGGCAAGGGGAAAGTGCTGGTCACGAGCACCCGGGGCACGCTCACGGAAGGCGTCGACTACGACGGCGCGAAACTCCGGGCGGCCGCCGTCGTCGGCGTCCCGCTGGTCAACATCGGATCGCCCCGCGTTCGCGCGGTCCAGCGCGCCTACGGCGACGTCTTCGGCGAGGACCATGCCTTCGAGTACGCGCTGACGATCCCCGCGGTCAGGCGCGCCCGCCAGGCGATCGGTCGGGTGATCCGCGGGGCTGAGGAGGTCGGCGTCCGGGCGCTGGTCGGCGCACGGTACACGCCCGAGGCGCGTCATTCGGTCTATGGCTACCTCTCGCCGGCCGAGCGCGAGGAGTTCGTGACGATGAGTCCGGAGTTCCTGCCCGATCAGATCGATCGGTTCTGGGCGGAGCGGTGACTTGGCGATCGTTGCTCTTGCCGAATGTTTTCAAACTAGGTAGCAAGGCGGATTCTCCCGCCCTTCCGAAAACCCGGTTTTCGGCTTTCGCAAATATTCGATTTGCGTCAACACCGTGGGGAGAGGAAGTCGACACTGGCCGAACTGTCCACAATTCTTATTATACTTACATCCTATTAATCTGATAGTGGTCGGCGGCCCACAGTTGTCGTCGATCACGGGCCGCAGTCAACCGGCCCTCGAAGTCAGGGATGCCGACCCGTGAACACCGAACAAGACAGTTCGGCACGACGCGGTGAGTCCACTGATAAGCCACGGGCCAGTGCCCGTGGCAGTTGACACCAAAGCGTCTCAGACAACGCTCCGTATGGCTGTCTACCTGGGTCTGGTCGAGAGTGCCGTGCGAGATACAAGGCGTATCTCTTGCACCGGTTGTTGCGCAGATCTCAGCGACCGAATCGTTACAGACAGGGGGCTAGGTTTCAGTGAGTGCCAAGAGATCCACTCGGCAAGTCGTGTAGTACGATGAGGGAGTGCCGTCCGCTTGAATCACTACATGAGCGCTTCCGAAACATTGGTTCGTCTGAACGGTTACCTGCTTAGTTTCATTACGTGCAGTATAGCGGATTTCAAAGGTCTCGACGCCAGTAGGGGAGGCTCTGTCAGTGTTGTAGATCTCTCGCTCTTCGCCGGGGTCAACCTCATAACGCTGATTGTGAACGGTTTCGCCCGTTGCGTTTCGGACAACCGTAATGTCAATTGTTGCGCTCTCGGTTCCAAGGTTCTCGATATACACTGGATGATCTGAGTGCGTATGTTCTCCGTCGGGAGTCCCCACACAGCCAGTCACGAGTAGTACCACTGCGAAAGCGCAAAACGCCCCCAGCAAGTGTTCACGCATTACTCACCCATATAGTACTCAGTATGAATACCTTCTGTTGAATGATCACGTTCGCGCTAACAGCTTCGTCAGCTACGTCTACCTGAATGTATCTCTCGTCCGCCGAGCGCGAGGAGTTCGTGACGATGAGTCCGGAGTTCCTGCCCGACCAGATCGATCGGTTCTGGGAGCGTCGATAGCTGAAATGACGAGTGCTTGATCAATCGGCACTCATTTTAAATTGGGATCGGAAGTGTCAGCTATGAATCTTCGTTCGACTCCCGTGATCGTGGCGGTGATACTGGCCGTCATGGTCGTCGGCGTCAGCGGATTCGTCCTGCTCGCGGACGATCCATCCCCGCCGATCAGGCCGGCGATCGGGGACACCGACGGACTGACCACGTTTCCAAACGAGGGCGCGTTTCAAGAGTACGTTCGTGCCGGTCAGTCCGAAGACGGTACCAACAGCGTTGCGGGCGTCCGGACGGCAGTCCGGCTCCGTGGTCCACCGGTTTCACTCTCTTCTTCCGGGGGCACTGGGTCAGTGGCGCTTGATTCAGCCGCTTCCGGTTCAACCAGCGATGTCGAGCGTCATTCCTCGACGAACGTCCAGGAGGCCGGCATCAACGAACCCGACTGGCTGAAAACGACCGGCGAGAGGCTGTATTATAGCGCGCAAGGGGAAGTCATGATCGATCCGGTCATGGAGGTCGACGAAGTTGTCGACAGACGTCGCTATCGTACCGGACGAACGCACGTCTTCGACACGTCCGATCCTGGGACACCCGACCGGAACGCGGTGATCAACGCCAGCGGTCGACTCCTCCGAACCGATGACCGGCTGGTCGTCTTCGAGCACAATCGCCTCGTGGGCTACGACGTGAGCGAGCCCGCCGATCCCCGGGAAGTCTGGAGTCACTCCCTGAACGGGAGTGTTGTGAGCGCACGGTTGCTGAACGGAACGGTGTACCTCCTGACCGAGACGCCCGTCTCACCGGGCGACTGTACGATCGAACCGCTCGGCGGCGAAGCGGGTATCACCTGTACGGACGTCTACCGACCAGGTGGCCAGATCGACGTCGACGTCACCTACACGGCCCTCTCGATCGATCCCGGTGACGGCACGGTCAGCGAGACCGAAAGCGTCGTCGGAAGCGCTGGGACCTCTGCGGTATACATGTCTTCGGACGCGATGTATCTGACCTACACCCAGCGCACTAGTCGCGCCGAAATCGCCATGGCAGCCCTTGAGGCCGCCGAAACACCAGGCTGGTTCGACGACCGCCTGGCCGAACTCCGGTCGTACGATCTCTCGACGGAAGCGCGGATGACGGAACTTCGGAAGCTCAGTCAACGGTGGCTGTCGAACATGTCTGACGACCAGATGGAACGGACCCGGGCCGGACTCGAAAATGCGACCGACGAATTCGTCATGGAACATCGGCGGAAGCTGATCCAGTCAGGGATCGTCAGGATCGGCACGGACGGCGGACTTGCCGTCGATGCGGTCGGGTCGGTTCCGGGCGTGCCCCTTGATCAGTTCTCGATGGACCAGCACAACGGGACGCTCCGCATCGCGACGACGATGCCTCGACAATCAGGCACCGAGAGCGTCAACGACCTCTACACCCTCGATAGCGACTCTCTCGAACGGGTCGGTTCTGTCCAGGGGATGGGCGTCGACGAGCGGGTCTACTCGGTACGATACGTCGATGAGACTGGCTACGTCGTGACCTACCGGCAGGTCGATCCCTTCCACGTGGTCGACCTCTCGGACCCCGCCGAACCCGAGGAGGTGGGGACACTCGAACTGCCAGGGTTCTCGTCGTATCTCCACCCCGTTGACGACGACCACGTGCTTGGCGTGGGTCGAGAAGACAGAAGGGTCAAAGCGGTACTCTTCGACGTGAGCGATCCGTCAGATCCGACGATCGACGATACGTACTACCCCGAGGCGAGCTGGTCGGCGATCTCGGAATCGCACCACGCGTTCCTGCTCGACAGCCGCCACGAGGTGTTCTTCCTGCCGACGAGCGAGGGCGGGACTGTCGTGAGTTACACTGATGGCTCGCTGACTGAACGAACAACCGTCTCAGTGGAAGGCGGCGCGCGACGGGCGGCCTACATCGACGACTTCCTGTATTTCGTCGGGGACGAACAGCTGGTCGTCGTCGACGAAACCGATTGGTCGAGGACGGCGACGGTCCCGGTGGCAGACTGAATCGGCACCTGGACCGGGAAGTTCGTAAGGCCGGGCGGGAAACACCGTCCATGAACGACATCGACGTGGAACCTGTCGAGGAGATCGACGAGTCGGTCGTGCCGACGGGAATCGAGGGGTCGGAGTACGTCCTTTACGGTGGAAAAGGCGGCGTCGGCAAGACGACGATGGCGGCGGCAACGGCACTCGCGAGCGCCCGCGACGGGACCGCTACGCTGGTCGTCTCGACGGACCCCGCCCACTCGCTGTCGGATACACTGGAGACCGATATCCCCGCCGAGCCGGCCCAGATCCGCGAGGACATGCCGCTGTACGCCGCCGAGATCGACCCCGAGGCCGCACTCGGCGACGACCCGCTGGGCCTCGAAGGCGGCGGCCTCGGTGGTCTCGGGGATCTGCTTGGCGAGGACGTCACGGACCCCTTCACCAACGCGATGCCCGGCACGGACGAAGCGGCTGCAATTCGACTGCTCATCCGGTATCTCGACGACGAGCGCTTCGACCGGGTCGTGGTCGACACGGCCCCGACGGGCCACACCCTTCGATTACTCGAACTCCCCGAAGTGATGGACACGATGGTCGGGAAACTCCTCTCCTTCCGCGAGCGCCTGAGCGGGATGATGGGCACGATCACCGGGATGTTCGGCGACGCCGACGAGGACGACATCGAAGAAGGACTCGACGACCTGCGCGTCCTCCGGGAGCGGATCGAACGACTCCGATCGATCCTCCAGGACCCTGCGAAAACGGACTTCCGCGTGGTCATGGTCCCCGAGGAGTTGAGCGTCATGGAGTCCGAGCGTCTCCTTGAGCGACTCGCTGCCTTCGACATTCCCGTCGGCACTATCGTGGTCAACCGAGTCATGGAGGATCTGGCTGACGTCGCTGACGTCGACGCCGACTGGTACGTCTCGCCGAACCTGGAGACGTGTGAGTTCTGCCAGCGTCGCTGGGACGTCCAGCAGCAGGCACTACAGCGCTCCCAGGACGTCTTCCGGGGCCACGACGTCCGGCGGGTGCCGCTGTTCGCCGACGAGGTCCGCGGCGAGCAGTTGCTGCGGATCGTGGCGGCGTGTCTCGAAGAGTAGCTGCCCACGTCGTCGTTTGATCCGCTTCTCTGTGACCTCTAGTGACAACATCCAAACCGACCCCCGACCAACTGCCAACGATGGAGCCAAATCTGCTGGAAACACTTGATGGACAGGTTGCCCTCGTGACGGGAGCGAATCGGGGCATCGGTCGCGAGATCGCCAGCGGTCTCGTCGAACTCGACGCGACGGTCTACGGCGGCGTCCGTGATCCGACGGCGGCCCTTCCGGACGGTGTCGAGGCTGTCGAGATCGACGTAACCGACGAATCCATGATCGAAAGCGCGGTCGAGGAGGTAGTCACCGCCGGCGGCCAGTTGGACATCCTCGTCAACAACGCGGGCGTCGGCGGGGCCGGAGTGGGTATCGAAGACATCGACAGCGAGGACTTCGATCGAATCCTGGACGTGAACCTCCGCGGGCCGTCGCTGTTGAGCAAGTACGCGCTCCCGCACTTGCTGGAGACGGACGCCCCACGGATCGTGAACGTCTCCTCCGGCGTGGGCATCCTCGCCGAGCCGATCGAGTCCGAAATGCCGGCCTACCGGATCTCGAAGGCCGGCATCAACGCGTTGACGGTCTCGCTAGATCAGACGTACGGCGAAGACGGACTGATCGCCAACTCCGTCGATCCCGGCTGGGTGGCGACCGACCTCGGCGGTGAGGAAGCTCCTCGAGAACCCGAGAAAGGGGCCGAGACGCCGATCTGGCTGTCCCGCTTCGGTCCGGGGTCGCCGAGCGGCCTCTTCTGGAAAGACAAGCAAGTCATCGACTTTTGAGTGGGCGGGAACCAGCAGGCCGCCTCTCCTCAATCAGTTGTTTGAGAAGCGTGAAAATGACGACAGAGATAGTGTCACGGCTCTTCGAGCAACGAGCGAGCGCGTTGCACGTAGCTATTGGCGTCCCAGCTCCGGGCGTCGCCGATCTCGTCGAGCAGTTGCCGTGCAGCCGTCGCCGATAGTTGCCCGGATTGGACGAGTACCGAGAGCAGCGTCGGGGTCGTCACGAGTCGGGTGTCGGCGAGCGACGCGTGGATCAGCCCGAGCTGGTTGAACTCGTCACAGAGGAACAGCGCCGCGTCGAGATCGTTCGCCAGGGTGACGGCGGCGTTCTCGCCGTCATCGAGCGGGAACTCGGCGTCGAGATCGACCGACTGCGTCTCGAACGCGCCAGTCCGATCGAGGACGGCCGTAGCCGCCTGACCGTGCTCGTCATCGTAAGCGGCGATCTCCTGAAGTTCGTCGACGACGGCTATCGGGACGACGACTTCGTAGCGATCCAGACAGAGCGCAAGTGGATCGGGATCGCCCTCCGCCACGATCCCGAGGCTGACGAGTGCGGAGGCATCGGCGACGAGGACCGACATCTATGCGTCCGCGACCTCGTCGACGAAGTCCTGATCGAGTTGCTGTTTCAACACCCGGAGGTTCGCAGCCTCTTCGGCACCGACGAGTCCTTTGAGCTGGTCGAAGGTGATCTCGTCGTCGTAGTAGGCGGCCGCGATCTCCTGGGTGAGCGCGTCGTCGTGCGTCGCGTCCTGCAAGTACTCCCGGAGCGCCGTCACGAGAATGTCCGTCCGGTCCTCGCCGAGGACATCCGCGAGTGCGTCCGTCCGATCGACGAGTCGATGCGGCGCTCTGAACTGGACGCGCTTCTTGTCGCTGCCCATTATGTGTACAATGTGAGCCAAACCACTTAGCGTTTGAGGTGAGTCGCGCCTCGATCACGAACACCCGCAGATCGTTGACGTTAGTCCCCGTCGGCCCAGTCTCGATCACCGCGTCGGATTCCTCGAGTGCCGGCAGCGCGTCGTTCTCCAGCAATGCTGCCCGCCCGTGCTGTGGGTTCGAGAGCGTCTCGCCGTCGAAGAAATGATCACCGGGCGGACTGTTCTGGACGGACAAGCAGGTCATCGACTTCTGAGCGAGCGGCAAACCAGACGTCGACTGCCAACAATGTCTTGTGATGATTCAGTCATTCACCTGCTATCCCGGAACCCTTAATACGCTATACATAGAACATGGATAGTGATGTCAACCGAGCACCGCCTCGCCGACGCTACCGATCCGGAAGCGACGGTCGGTAATCTTCTCACTTACGCGGAGTTGCTCAACACGCCGAAACTGGCGCGACTCTACGTCTACGTGCTCCGGAACGGCCCCGTCGCGATAGAGACCGTCAAAGACGATCTCGAGTTGCCACACTCGACGACCTACAAGTACGTCGGCGAACTCGAGGAGATGGGCGTCCTCACTCGTCACGATGAGACGACGCCGACGACGATCGAGGTCGAACCGATCCGACTGACGATGGAGACTGATCACGGCGATGTCGTGGTAACACCCGTCCTCGTCGACGCGATCGCTCGACAGCATGACACCGAGGACATCCGCGTGTTCGTCGAGCGTCAGGGGATCCCGAAACTCGCCGCCGCGTTGCACTACACGCTGCACGTGATGGACGGCGACCTCACCCAGCGCACTGCCGCCAATAAACTCGATGTCCATCCGGTCGAGGGGATGACCGTGATCACTGCCCTTCAGGACGTCGTCGAGGCGGCCGAAGCCTACGATCCGTATCTGGACACTGGCGAGTGATGTCCGGGGAGCAGATTCCTCGCGGGAGTACCGCGGTCATCGACAGTAGCGTGCTCTTCGCGATGGGCGGGCCGTCGAACGTGAAATACCAGGCCTTCGAGCGGTTCGTGACAGTCCGAGATATCGAAGTTCGGATTCCCGACCACGTCGCCGAGGAACTCGGCGAGAGTCCGGACGCATACGCGTATCAGCGTGATCGCCTGCAAGCAGCACGGAATGCCGGATGGCTCGAGCGTGGCGTCGTGGATTTCTCGAACCCGGACGTCTCCGACGTCGTCGATCGCACGCGAACGCGGATGGATCGCCTGTCGGACGACGACGTCACGGAAGACGAAATCGAGAAGGCGGATACCGTACTCGCAGGACTCGCATATCAGTACGCGACCGGGGAGTCGGACCACGTGGCCGTGCTAGTGAGCGATACACTGGCTGAACAGGCGATCGGTGACGTGCTGGACGCTTCAGGGGCCGGCGACGGGGTGACGGTGGTGGAGGGGCGAGAACTAGTAAACGAACTTGAGAACCAATCCGTCGACAAAAGATAAGTCGGCCGCTATCGGCGGCTGTGCCTCGCCGATCTACGCTTCGATCACGAACACCCGCAGATCGTTGACGTTCGTCCCCGTCGGCCCGGTCTCGATCACGGCACCTGACTCTTCGAGCGCCGGTAGCGCGTCGTTTTCCAGCAGTGCGGCCCGCCCGCGCTGTGGGTTCGACAGCGTCTCGCCGTCCACGATCGCACCCGCGACCTCGGTGCCGCCGTCCTCGCCGTCGCTGTCGACGCTGGCGCAGACCACTGTTTCGGGCTGTTCGACGGCGACCCGGAGCGCGAACTCCAGGTTGGGACCGCCGTCGCCGTTGCCCATCACCGTGACCGTGGTCTCGCCGCCCGACAGCAGGACGGCCGGCGGTTCGACGGGCGTCCCTGTGGCCGCACACTCCTCGGCGATGGCGAGCCCCGAGAGCGCGGCCTCGGTCGCCTCCCCGCGAATCCGCGAGGAGAGGACCAACGGTTCGTAGCCGGCTTCCGCCGCGGCGTCGCGGGCCGCCGCGAGCGTCGTCCAGGCGTCGGCGAGGACGTGGTTGTCGACGTGGCCCAGCACCCCGGGATCAGCTGGCGTTTCCGCGCGCTCGCCGGCCGCGCCGGCTTCGAGGTGCTCGCGGACCACTGTGGGGACGTCCACGTCGTAGCGATCCAGGATTTCCAGAGCGTCCTCGTAGGTCGTCTCGTCGGGGGCGGTCGGCCCGCTGGCGATCACGCCGGGGTCGTCGCCGACAACGTCCGAGAACAGCAGGCCGACGACTGTCGCCGGGGCTGCTGCCCTGGCCAGCCCGCCGCCCTTGATCGCCGAGCAGTGTTTGCGAACGGCGTTGATCTCGTTGATCGACGCGCCGCACTCTACCAGTTCCTCGGTGGTAGCCTGGAGGTCGACGAGGGTGATGTCGCCGGCGGGCAACGCCAGCAGCGCGCTCCCGCCGCCTGTGATCGGCGCGAGGACGAGCGTCCCCTCGCCGAGTCCCTTGGCCCGCTGGAAGATCCGGCGAGCACCCGCCAGACTGTCGGCGTCGGGGATCGGATGACTACCTTCGGTTGTCTCGACGGTGTCAGTCGCAACTGGTTTCGTCGAGACGACGAGTCCCCGGTCGATGTAGTCTTCGAGGTGAGCCTCGAGTTCGCGGGCCACCACGTCGGCGGCCTTCCCGCCGCCGAGGACAACCACCGAGTCGTAGGCTGCGAGGTCGTACTCGCTGCCGGCGACGGTCAGGACGCCTCCCTCGACCGAGAGTGCCTCCCGGAGGACCGCCTTCGGGGTCGCAGTCTCGATCCCGGCCTCGATGCAAGACAGGGCGACGTCGTGGGCTGGCGTCGCCGCCAGCCGGTCGCGGTCGTCGATCATCGGCGAAGACCCGCTACGCGCTGGAACAAGCCGAAGGCGGCGTCGCGCCACCGGTCGGGCAGATGGCGTAACGCCAGGATCAACTTCGCGCCGTTGCCCACCGCATAGCGGGGATCGGGATCGGTCATCGCCGCGGCGTCGTAGATTACGGTCGCGACATCCTCGGGCGGGATCCCGAAGACGCCGTCGTACTCGATCGCCCGCCGGTCGTCCTGGGCCTCGTAGATCCCGTCGTACGCGCCCGACTGTTCGAGATGCTCGCGGCTCGCGTCGGTCCGGTCGGCAAACGACGTCTCGACGACGCCCGGTTCGACGACGACCACGTCGACGCCGTGGGAATCGACCTCGGCCCGGAGCGAATCGCTCATCGCCTCCAGTGCGAACTTCGAGGCCGCGTAGGCACCCATGCCCGGGACGGCGAGCCGACCCTGGAGGCTGGAGACATTGACGATCGTTCCCTCCTCTTTCTGGCGCATGTGCGGCAGAACCGCTCGGATCAGGCGGTGCGGACCGTAGAGATTGACGTCAAACTGGTCCTCGAGGGCATCGGTCGGGACGTCCTCGATCGGGCCGAACTGACCGGACCCCGCGTTGTTGACCAGACAGTCGATCCGGCCTTCTTCGTCGATGATTCGGTCGACGACGCGCTCGACGGCGCGGGCGTTCGTGACGTCCAGGGCGGCCGTCTTCGCGCCGGCGTCGGCGAGGTCGGCAATATCGTCGGTGTCGCGGGCGGTCGCGTAGACCGTCCAGTCCTCTTCGAGAAACCGTTCGGCGCTTGCCCGGCCGATGCCCGAGGAGCAGCCGGTAATGAGTACGATGTGATCGTCCATACGGTCGCCGTCGAGCGGGGAGAAGTAAGCCCTGGCGGTCGGCTGTGGGTCGTGGCGGCAAAGTCACTCCCTGAGCTCGCCCTTGCGACGGTCGGCAGCCCTGTCGGCCAGCCGCGTCGGCTCGGGCAGTTTGTACCCGGCCGCACACCGGACCACAAGGTCGGCGGTCGTCGCCGCACTCACGCGATGGCCCGGACTGACGTACAGCGGGTTGATCGACGTCGATCCCGACTGGTACTGGCGCGTCTGGACGGCATGACCGATGACGGTTCCGCGCTCAGCAGTCTCGACCCGTTGATCGGCCTCGATCGGGATGCGATCGCCCTCCGCCATGCGATCAGGAATTGGTTCGGCCGGCGTGCCACAGAGCAGGTTCTTGGCGACACCGATGGCGGGGACATCGACGGTCACACCGATGTGCGTCGCCAGGCCGGCTTCCCGAAAGTGGATGCGACCGCTCCCATCGACGACGAGCAGATCGGGCTCGACGGCAAGGTTCGACAGCGCCGCGAGGATCGCCCCGCCCTCGCGGAAACTCAGCAATCCCGGAATGTAGGGGATCTCGGTGTCGACGACCGCGTACGCCCGATCGACGACACGCCCGTCCTGTAGGGCGACGACGGCGCTCAGGGCTCGATCGCCATCGTCGAGAAACGCCTGATCGACGCCCGCGACGATCGGGCTGTCGCCGCTGAGTCGGTGCTGATCGTCGTCCCCGAGATCGACTGGTGAATCGAATTCGATCGCCGAGGGATCGAAGTCGAAGCCGTCCTCGAAGAGGGCAACGTCGACGATTTCACGCTGTAAGGCTTCCATCTCGTCGCGGGAGAGCGAGGGGTCGGGGACGAACTCGGGGCGGGAAACTTCCATCGCTCAGAACGGCCCACGGCCACCCGGGCCGCCGGGGCCGCCCGGACCGCCTGGACCGCCAGGGCCGCGACCGCCGCCGAGTTGGAGCTGGTTCGGGACCCGGATCCGATCGCGGACGTGCTGGCCGTAGGCGAGCCCGATCGCGAGGCCGATCAGGTGAGCGGCGTTGGCAACGCCGCCGCCACCAGTGCCGAACATGCCGAGGACGTTGATCGCGACCATTCCGATCGTTACCAGCCAGATCGGGACAGGGAGGACGAAGTACAGATATACTCGAAGGCCGGGGTTGAGGATCGTCAAGACGCCCATGATCGCGATGGCTGCTCCCGACGCGCCGAGAACACCACCGACGTCGCCCTGGACGAGCACGATCGCGATCTGGCCGAGGCCGGCGAGAACACCACTGGCCAGAAACAGGAGCGTGAAATCACGCGAACCGACGTAATCCTCGACCAGACGGCCGAAAAAGAAGATGACTATCCCGTTGACGAAAATGTGGCTGATCCCACCGTGGGCGAATATCGACGTGAACCACGTCCAGACGTACTCGGGATGTTCGGCCTGCAGAATGAAGATACTGCGATAGAGTTCCCACATTTCGGGTGTCGTGGTGGCTAACCCACCCTGTGGTCCCACCACGGCGAACTCGACGAACAGCGCTTTGAACAGCTCCTGGGCGAAGAAGGTGACTGCCATCAAGATCAAGAACACGTACGTCATATTCCCACGGAAATACGCCAGCGGGCCGCCGGGCCCCGTGTCGATCCCGATCCGATCGAGGAGACTCTTCGAAGAACTCGGATCGCTGCCCGTCGAAACGCTGTCGTCGAACCCGCTGTCGAAGACCCCTTCCGGGTCACCCCAGTCGTCCAGTCCCGGACAGTCGTGGTTCTCCGGGAGCCGATGTTCCGAGCAGAACGTTCCCCCGCAGTGATTGCAGTGATACGGCATATTCATCTCCGTGCCGCACACGTCACAGGTCGTCATTGCCGGTGGGTAACGGACCCTGCGGCAAAGAGATTGTGCTTGCCCCGATTGCAGTCCTCTCCCACTCAAACCGCAGTTCGGAAGCCGATTTGTCTAGTCACCATCCCGTAGAACCACCTGGGCTGGCAAGGGCCAACGGGCACACCCGAATTAGTATCTATAACGTCCAGAAAAGAAAACAATTTAATGCGACACACAGCATTGTGCGTGTGAACAGATGGCACATGATAGCAACGCGGACGGGGGGCGCAACGAGAAAGCAAAACGGGGAGCAACCGATACAGGGGGCGGGCGAGCGACGACGCGACGGCGTGCCCTCGCGCTGGCGGGGACTGGGCTGGTTTCCGGCCTGGTCGGAACCGCGCTCGGGGCCGATCACGACGCAGTGGTCTACGACACCAACGGTCAGTTCATCGCGGAAAACGGTGGACAGGAAGTGTATGCCGGGGACGATTACATCGACGCGATCCAGGCCGCCGTCGACAGTCTCACGCCGGGCCGAACCACGAAAGAGACGGTCAGAGTCGACGCGACGGGGAGCACCGGCACCGCCTCGAGTCTCCGGGCAGTGGATCTGCCGAGTTACACCATTCTGGACATCCCCGGCTCGATCGACGTCAACGACACCGGGGAGCCGTGGATCATCCCGGCTCGGGCACAGAACGCCGAGGAAGTCGAGATTCAGCGGTTCAACGTCACCGGAAATCCACGTTATGGGATCCGGATCTCTCACTGCGACGGCGTGGTCATCGACGACGTCACGATGGAGCTCTCGGGCGGGTTGGGCATCCGGATCGACGGCCGAAACGGGCCCGACACGACGAACGTCACGCTCAACAGCGCCGACATCACCGGGTCGGGGACACACGCCGTCGAGACCTACGGCGTCGACACCATCGACATCGGGACGGTCAGGGCGACCGATATCGCCACCGGCTGTGGACTGCTGTTGAACGACACCTCGAACGCGACGGTCGAGTACGTCGACGCGACGCGGTGTGACCAGGGCGGCGGCTACGCCGGCTTCCGGTGTGCGAACGACGCCGGGCCGAACATCACCGTCGACAGGGTCGACGCGACCGACTGTGGACGCGGCATCTTCACCGTGTCGGGCAGCAGCGGTATCGAGATCCACGACGTCACCCTCGAGGGCAACGGCGGGAACCTGATTCAGGACACCCGGGAGACGGTCATCGACGGCGGCACGATCACCAACACGGGGAGTGCCGGGATCCGCCTGGATTCCCGCAGCAGTGACCGACATCCATACACCCGCAACGTCACCGTCCGGAACCTGACTATCCGGGACAACGCCGGGTACGGCGTCTACGAAACCGGGCCCGACACCGAAGGGAACGCGATCGTCAACAACGCCTTCTGTGACAACGGGTCGGGAGCCATCGAAACCTACGCGGGTAACACGACGGTCCGCGGGAACACGGACTGCGGTGGCGGTGGTACTGGCGGAGACAGTGGCGGTGGTACTGGTGGGGACAGTGGCAGTGGGGGGGACAATGGCAGCAGCAGTGCCGGCCCCATCAGTGACGGGACCTACCAGATCACGAGCGAAAACAGCGGCAAGTTCCTGGAGGTCGCCAACGCTGGCACAGCCGACGGGGACAACGTCCGGCAGTACGGAGACACGGGCCATCCCTGTCAGCACTGGAGCGTGACGGCCAACGGCGACGGGACCTACCGGCTCACGAACGCACACAGCGGCAAGCTGCTGGAGGTCGCAAACGCTGAGACGGCCGACGGGGCGAACGTCCGCCAGTACGGAGACACCGGCCACCCCTGCCAGGACTGGAACATTATCGACAACGGGGACGGTACGTACCGTCTGGAGAACGCCAATAGTGGATCGGTGGCTGATGTCGAGAACGCATCGACAGATGACGGAGCGAACGTCCTGCAGTGGCCCTGGCACGGCGGCGACAATCAGCGCTGGACCTTCGAGGGAGTCTGATCGATGGACGAACTCGAGGGGAGGCGATGTCCGAGCCGGCGACGCGTCCTGAAAACGATCGGTACGGGAGCAGTCGGGGCCTGCACCCTGGCTCTGGGGGGTGCCGTGACGGCCGACGATAGCCCGGACCACTATCACAATCCAGTGGGTCCGGTCGGCTTCGGGGATGTCACCGCAATCCAGGCCGACGACGGGACCTATTACGTCTACGGGACGGAGACGCCCAATGACGTCGTCCCCATCGCCACGTCCAACGACCTCGTGAACTGGTCGTACGTCGGCGCCGCGCTACCGGATCACCCCGACTGGCGGGACGACCCCGACGCCGGCGTCTGGGCGCCCGACATCAACGACTACAACGACCAGTACCACCTCTACTACTCCTACTCGACCTGGGGGAGTCAGAACAATCCCGGTATCGGGCTGGCAACGTCCCCGACGCCCGACGGTCCCTTCACCGATCAGGGTCCGGTGTTCCGCGCCGAGGACCTGGGGATGACTAACTGCATCGACCCCGAGTTTCGGGTCGTCGACGGGACGCCGTACATGGTGTGGGGGAGCTGGTACGGCATCCACGGCGTCGAACTCACCGGCGACGGCCGGGACTACGTTCCGGGAACGACGTTTCACCTGGCCGGCGACATGCGTGAGGGCGGTATGGTCGTCGAGGCGAACGGCTACTACTACCTGTTCTACTCGACGGGCCACTGCTGTGAGGGTGCCGACAGCACCTACGCCGTCGAGGTGGGCCGGTCGGAGTCGTTCACCGGGCCGTACTACAACCAGCGGGGGACCGACCTGCGGAACCTGAACGATCACCACAGCGGCGTCTCGGTGTTGGCGGGCACGAACCAGTTTATCGGCCCCGGTCACAACACCGTAATCCGGGACGACACCGGCGATTTGTGGATGCTCTACCACGTCGAGGCCACGGCTGACTTAGCGGAACGCCAACTGATGATCGACCGGATCCACTGGGACGAGAATGACTGGCCCGTCGTCGCCTGTGACGGCACCCCGAGCAGCCAGAGCCCGATGCCGGCGAGCGGCGAATACCCGTGTGGCGTTGGCGGGGGCAACAGCGGTGGTTCCGACAGTGGCGACGACGGTACCGGCGGTGGCTCCGACAGCACCGACGGCCCGGACAGCGGTGCCATCGACGAGGGAACCTACCGAATCACGAACGTTAACAGCGGCAAGCTGCTGGAAGTCGCCGTCGCCGGGACAGCCGACGGCGACAACGTCCGCCAGTACGAAGACACCGACCATCCCTGCCAGCAGTGGGAGGTCGCCGAGAACGCCGATGGGACCTACACCGTCACGAACGAAAACAGCGGCAAGCTCCTGGAGGTCGCCAATGCCGACACTGCCGACGGCGCGAACGTCCGCCAGTACGGCGACACCGGCCATCCCTGTCAGGACTGGAATCTTATCGACAACGGCGACGGCACGTACCGTCTGGAGAACGAAAACAGCGGCTCCGTGGCGGATGTCGACAGTGCATCAAGCGAGGACGGGGCAAACGTCCTGCAGTGGCCCTGGCACGGCGGCGACAATCAGCGGTGGCGATTCAACTCGATCTGAGGCCGCGATCCACGCTACGGACGATCCGCTGGGACTCCAGCTGAACGTCCCAGCCGGCACGAGCGGGGATTTTTGTCCGTCGGCCCCGGACGAACAGCCGTGCACGAGTACGAACGCAAACAGCTCCTCGAACGTGTCGAGCGCGAGGGCGCGACCGTGGGCGCGACGATCCCCGACACGATCGAGATCGACGGCGAATCCCTCGATCTTTCGGCGTTCGTCTTCGAAACCAGACGCCAGGAGACCATCCCGGCCGACCACCGCGAGCGGGTCGAGGCCGTCAAGACCAAACTCCGCCGGGAGCGGAATCGACGGATCGAACGGCTCGAATCGGGTGACGTGAGTTACGAACAGGGCGAGGACCTCGCCGATTCGATCGTGGGGATCGACCGGGCGCTGGAGGCGCTCGAATCGCTCGAATCCGGAGACATCGAGGCTGAGAAACAAGCCGCCAGGACCGCCGATCGAAAGCGCTGGATGCGCTTCATCCTGCAGGCACTGGGCAAAGACGGCGAGTCGGGCGACCGGCGGGCGCGGGGTGGCCCATGACGAGCAACGCCGAACTCGCCGCTCGTCTCGAGGAATTCGCCGACCTGCTGGAAGCCAAAGACGTCGAATACAAACCACGCGCCTACCGCCGGGCGGCCGAGAACGTCGCCGAATATCCCGGGGACGTGGTCGATCTCGCCGAAGACGGGGTCGAGGCAGTCCAGGAAATCGACCGCGTCGGCGAGGCGATCGCCGCAAAGATCGTCGAGTACGTCGAGACCGGGACGATCGAGGAACTCGAAGAGCTTCGCGAGGAGTTACCCGTCGAGATGGACGCGCTGACGAGCGTCGAGGGAGTCGGGCCGAAGACCGTTGGCACGCTCTATGACGCACTTGGGATCGAAACACTCGACGACCTGGAGGCGGCCGCCGAGGCGGGGGAGATCCAGAACGTCTCGGGGTTCGGGGCGAAGACAGAGCAGAACATCCTCGATGGGATCGACTTCGCCAGAGAAGCCCACGAACGCCAGTTGCTGGGCGAGGCCCGGCCGCGGGGCGAGCGCGTGCGCGAGTACCTGCGAGCGGTGGAGGCCGTCCAGCAATGTGAACTCGGCGGGTCGCTTCGCCGCTGGAAACCGACGATCGGCGATGTGGATGCGCTGGTCGCAAGCACCGAGGGTCCGGCCGTGGTCGAAGCATTCACCGACTGGGACGGGGCCGACCGGGTGATCGAAGCCGGCGAGGGGAAGGCGAGCCTGCGCGCCGACGGCGTCCGGATCGACCTCAGGGTGGTCGATCCAGCCGAATTCGGCGCGGCGTTGCAGTACTTCACCGGAAGCAAGGACCACAACGTCGACCTGCGCAACCGGGCGATCGATCGGGATCTCAAACTCAACGAGTACGGCGTCTTCGACATTTCGGCTGTGGAGGGGGAAGTAGACGATCAGCGGGCTGGCGAGCGCGTCGCCGGCGAGTCAGAGGCCGAGGTCTACGAGGCGCTCGATCTCCCCTGGATCCCGCCGGAGTTACGTGAGAACCGCGGTGAAATCGCGGCCGCCGACGCGGGTGCGCTGCCCGAGTTGATCGAGACGGCCGAGATCCGCGGCGACCTCCACGTCCACACGGAATGGTCGGACGGCAACAACACGATCGAAGAGATGGCCGCGGCTGCCGCCGAACGGGGTGACGAGTACGTCTGCATCACCGATCACGCGACCGGGCCGGGCATGGTCGGCGGCGTCGGGCTCACCGACGACGAACTCCGCGAGCAGCGCGAGGCGATCGAGGCGGTTGAGGACGAACGCGACGAGATTACGGTGCTGGCCGGTGTCGAAGCCAACATCGCCGCCGACGGGGAGATCTCGGTGGGTGACGAGGTGCTCGAATCGCTCGACCTGGTCGTCGCCTCGCCACACGCCGGCCTCGACGGCGACGGCACCGACCGCCTGATCGAAGCCGCACGCCACCCCGCAGTGGACGTGATCGGTCATCCGACGGGCCGGTATCTCAACCGGCGTCCCGGGCTCGACGTGGACGTTTCCGCCGTGGCCGAGGTGGCGGCCGAAAACGACACGGCGCTGGAGGTCAACGCCAACCCGCATCGGCTCGATCTCGAAGGGAGCCAGGTCAAGCGGGCGATCGACGCGGGGGCGACGATCGCCATCGACACCGACGCCCATCGACCTGAAGCTCTCGATTACCGGCGCTTTGGCGTCCACACCGCGCGGCGCGGTTGGGCGGAAGACGCAAACGTACTCAATGCTCGATCGGCTGCCGGCCTCCATGACTTTCTCGGGTGATTCCGTCCGGTCGTGGAGAGCGGTTCACTAGTGCCAGAAAGCAACAGCCGACAGGGCAGTTACGCTTCGTCGAGGATGTCCTGGGCGGACTCGATCGCGGCGCTGTTGGCTGCGAAGGAGTCTTCCAGCGCGGGGTACAGCGACTCGTAGATCTCGTAGTACTCGTCGTAGACGCGAGTGTGCTGATCGATCGGTTCGACGCTGTCGACGATGTCGACCGCCTGTTCGGTTGCGTCCGCCACGCTGTCGTAGACGTCAGCGCCGACGCCGGCCAGCAGTGCCGACCCGTAAGCCGGCCCCTCGTCGACGTTCGGCGTCAGGATCTCCGCGTCGAAGATGTCAGCCTGGATCTGCTTCCACAGCGGGCTCTTCGCACCACCGCCGGCCGCCTTCAGCTGCCCGGTGTCGACGCCCAGATCGTCACGGACGATCCGGAAGGAGTCTCGCAGGCCGTAGGTGACGCCCTCCAGGACAGACCGGACGACGTGGGATTTGTCGTGGCGCGTCGAGAGACCGAAGAAGGCACCGCGGGCGTCGGCATCGCGGTGTGGCGTCCGCTCGCCGTTGAGGTACGGCAGGAAGATGAGCCCCTCCGAACCGGGATCGACAGTCGCGGCCTCGTCGGTCAGCACCTCGAAGGCGTCCTTCCCGAGCTGGTCGGCGACGACCTCCTCGGGCCCGCCGAGCGTGTCGGAGAACCAGCTGAACGCGCCGCCGGCCGAGAGCATCACGCCCATGACGTGCCACGTGTCGGGGACGGCATGACAGAACGTATGCACCCGTCCCTCGGGATCGGTCCGCTCGTCATCGGTCGCGACGAAGATGACGCCCGACGTACCGATCGAGCCCCAGACGTCGCCGTCCCCGACGACGCCCGAGCCGACGGCACCGGCCGCGTTGTCGCCGGCTCCCGCAACGACAGGGGTTCCAGCCGGCAGCCCCGTCCGCTCGGCGACGGCGTCCGTGATCGCGCCGGTGACTTCCGGGGACTCGTAGACCTCGGGGAGGAGGTCCCGCGAGATATCCAGTTCGTCGAGGATCTCGGGCGACCAGTCGCGCTCGCCGACGTCGAGCAGGAGCGTCCCGGAAGCGTCGCTGACGTCGGTGGCGAACGCCTCGGTCAGTTTATACCGGATGTAGTCTTTCGGCAGCAGGATGGTCTCGGTCTGGTCGTAGACCTCGGGTTCGTGCTCCTGCACCCAGAGAATCTTCGGCGCGGTGAAGCCCTCGAACGGCGGGTTCGAGGCGAGTTCGATGATCCGATCCTCGCCGACGCGCTCCTCGATCTCGTCACACTGAGCCGACGTCCGCGTGTCGTTCCAGAGGATCGCCGGGCGCAGGACCTCACCCTCGTCGTCGAGAAAAACCGAGCCGTGCATCTGGCCGGTGAGTCCCAGTGCCTCGACGTCTTCCGGATCGACGGCGGGGTCCTCGAGGACGGCCTCGATACCGTCGAGGGTGGCCGCCCACCAATCAGCCGGTTCCTGTTCGGACCAGCCGACCTCGGGCTGGTACAGCGGGTACTCCTCGGTGTTTGTCGCGAGGACCTCCCCGTCGGCGTCGGCGACGAGGATTTTCACGCCTGACGTTCCCAGGTCGAGTCCCATCAAAAGGCTCATAGTACGTCTGTGTACTCGCCATTTCTAGGGTTAAATGTTGCTGTTCTTCACGTCGCGATGCCAACGCGGAGAGGAACGGCGACAGCGCGACGGGTGACAGGACAACACAAATCGGCGGTCGAACCCGGCGGAAAAAGTCGATTCGGACGGGGAATTCGAAGCTATCGACGCCTTACTGCTCGTTTGGCCCGTCGTCACGCGGCCCGGTCGGGAAGTAAAACTCGTGTTCTGACTGGGTTTCGAACCGATCGAGCACGTCGTGTAGCGGCCCGGCGTAGCGGATGAGGTCCTCGGCCCGCTGGGAGACCTCGTTGAGTTCGGCGGCCTGTTCCTCGGCCGCGCCCGCGACGCTCTCGGACTCTTCGAGCGTTTCTTCAGCCAAGTCGACGACATCGGCGACCGTCCGGGCGACCTCGTCGATCTGGGCGAGTTGATCCTCGAAGTCGACATCCGGGTGCTCGGCCGCGAACTCGTCGAGCCGTGCGGACAGCGCATCGATCTCTTCGGAGATCTCCTGGAGGCGTTCCTGCTGTTCGTAGGCGTCGTCGGAGATCCGCTGGACGGAGCTCGCTACCTGTTCTGCGGCTTCCTGGACGCTGTCCGAGGAGTTTTGGACGATCTCGCCGGCCTCCTCGACCTCGTCGGCGAAGCTCTTGAGCTGACCCGTCGTCTTTTCGAGTTCGTCGATCATCTCGTTGAACT
>Ga0207718_100192_pt1 | contig 70312 bp, 63 predicted proteins | sample A23M2SouthBayCA_FD_187749 | JGI IMG/M metagenome (GOLD analysis project Ga0207718, IMG submission 187749) | Aerobic enrichment media microbial communities from Eden Landing Ponds, California, USA - A23 M2 (SPAdes) | ecosystem: Environmental > Aquatic > Marine > Unclassified | place: Emeryville...
CGTCGTGGGACCCCTGCTCGACGATCCGGCCGTCCTCCATGACGACGACGCGGTCGGCGTCGCGGATGGTCGACAGCCGGTGGGCGATGACGAACGCCGTCCGGTCGGCGATGAGCCGCCGGAGGCTGCGCTGGATCAGTTCCTCCGTCTCGGTGTCGACGTCGGAGGTCGCCTCGTCGAGGACGATGATCTCCGGGTCGTTCAGGAGGGCGCGCGCGATGGCGATGCGCTGGCGCTGGCCGCCCGACAGCTTCACGCCGCGCTCGCCGATCTGCGTGTCGTAGCCGTCCGGGAGATCCGTGATGAACTCGTGAGCCTCCGCGGCCTTCGCGGCCTCGACGATGCGCTCGCTCGGGCCGTCGTCGGCGTCGGCGGTGTCGTCGGCGCTGGGGCTGTCCGCCTCTGGGTCGCCGCCGCCCAGCGCCGAGAGGTCGCCGTAGCCGATGTTCTCGGCGGCGGTGCCCGAGAACATGTAGGGGTTCTGCTCGACGATGCCGACGTGCTCGCGGAGTTCGGTGAGGTCGTACTCGCGCACGTCGACGCCGTCGACCTCGACGGCGCCCGAGTCCACATCGTAGAACCGGGGGATGAGCTTCAGCAGCGTCGACTTTCCGGCGCCCGTGGTGCCCGCGAGGCCGACCGTCTCGCCCGGTTCCACGTCCAGATCGATCCCGGAGATGACCTCCTCGTCGTCGGTGTACCCGAAGCGCACCTCGTCGAAGGTGACCCGCCCCTCGACCGATTCGGGGACGTAGGGGTCCTCCGGCGAGGTCACTTCGGGATCGTACCCGAGCAGCCCGAACACGCGCTCCGCGCTGGATTTGGCGAGTTGGTACTTGTTCGCCGTCTTGCCGACGCGGCGCATCGGGGAGTAGAGGCGACGCAGCAGGAGGAAGAACAACGCGACCGACCCGGCGGTGAGCGTCGCGGGGTCGGTGTTGCCGAGGCCGTAGCGGATGATGTCGCTGCCGGCGATCCAGAGGATGGCGACGAAGACGACGCCGGTGAGCAGTCGGAGGCCCGAGAAGAACGCCCGGCGGGCGCGGATCGCCTCGACCTTCTCGTCGTGATAGCGCTCGCTCTGGGCGGCGACGCGGTCGAGTTCGAAGTCGTGGCGGTTGAACGCCTTGATCACGCGGGCGCCGCCGATGTTGTTCTCCAGCCGCGAGTTGAGCCGCGAGACCGTCTCGCGGATGCCCCGGTACTTCGGTTCGATCCACGTGAGGAACCGACCCGACGCCAGCCCGATGATCGGCACCGGCGCCAGCGCCACTAGGGCGAGCTTCGGCGAGTAGGTGTACATGATCGCCGCGATGCCGCCGACGGTCGCGACGACGCGGATCCCCTGTCGGATCTCCGTGTTGAGGAACTGCTCCAGCCGGTTCACGTCCTGGTTCAGCACGGACATCATCGCGCCGGTCTGATGGTCGGCGAAGAAGCCCAGCGAGAGGTGCTGCATGTGGTCGTACGTGTCGTTGCGGAGGTCGCGCTGCACCTTCTGGGCGGTCGACTGGAACAGGTACCGCGAGGCGAACCGCGTCACCGACCGGATCAGGTACGCCAGCGCGGCGATGACGACGAGCCGCTGGAGGAACGCCAGCCGCGCGGCCTCCCCCGCGATGGTACCGCCGGGGAGTAGCCCGGCCTGTGCGAGCAGGCCCGGCTCGCCGCTCCCGAGGATGACGCGGTCGATCGCCGCCGCGACGAGCAGCGAGGGGAGCAGCCGGGCGAGTCGGGTGGTTATCGCCGCCACCAGCCCCACCGACAGCCGAGGCCAGTACGGCACGCAGTATCGAAGCAACCCGGACATCGGGTTGCCGTCCACGGACTCGCGGATCTCCGCGAAGTCACCGTGTTCGTCTTCCGCGTCGCTCATTACGATTCGAAACACGCCGACGATACAAAGGCACACGGGAGTCGGAACGCCCGGCAGGGCAGCCGGGGGGCGGAGGGCCGGAGGATCGGCGCGCGGTCCGCCTCAGTCGTCGTCGAGGAGGCGCGTCTGGTCGATGGGAACCGCCGTGAGTCCGCCCGCGTTCGTGCCGTTGTTGGAGTAGGCGTACAGCACGACCCCTGCCTCCACGTCGACGGCGCGCTTGAGCGTCCCGCTGAAGTCGTCGTCGCGGAACCGCGCGCCGACGAGCTTCGAGAGCGGGTCATCGTCGCCGTTCTCGCTCTCCTCGCCGGCGCTCGCGTCGTCGCGCTCGGCGGTTCCGGGGACCGGCTCGAACGCCGGGCCGTCGTCGGTAGCGGCGTCGCTGTCGCTGTCGATATCGTCGTCGCTCATGTCCGTGTCGCGGTCGAACAAGCCCATGGTGGGGATACTCCGCGTCGTGTGAAAAGCGTGATGCGAGGCCCCGGGGCGGGCATCACATCGCGGCGACGCGGGCGGCGGACGGAGACCGGACGGTCCTCCGGTTACCGATTCAGCGTGTGGATCGCTTGCCCCATCGCGTTCTCGGCGGCCTCCATCGTCGCCTCCGCGAGCGTCGGGTGGGTGTGGATCGTCGCGGCCACGTCCTCGAGCGTCGCACCCATCTCGACGGCGAGCGCGAGCTCGGCGATCAGTTCGGACGCCTCGGGCCCGACGATCTGTCCGCCGAGCACGAAGCCGGTCCCCTCGTCGGCGACGATCCGGACGAACCCCTCGGTGTGGGTCGTCGTCAGCGCGCGCCCGGAGGCGTTGAACGGCATCTGGCCGACGACGGGCTCGAATCCCTCCTCGGCGGCCTCGTCCTCGGTCAGCCCGACCGTCGCGATCTCGGGCTCGGTGAAGACGGCGGCGGGCACGGCCTGATGATCGAGCGCGGCGAGCTCGCCGGCGGCGACTTCCGCGGCGACGATCCCCTCCTTGCTGGCCTTGTGCGCGAGCATCGGCTCGCCGGCCACGTCGCCGACGGCGAAGATCGAGTCCACGTCGGTCCGCGCCTGGTGGTCCGTCTCGATGAAGCCGTCCTCGTTCGGCTCGAGGCCGGCGCTCTCCAGCTCCAGCGTGTCCGTGACGGGCGAGCGCCCGACGGCGACGAGCACCTGGTCGGCGAGGTACTCGGCCTCCTCGCCGTCCTCCGTCTCGGTCGTGACTGCGACGCCGCCGTCGGCGGTCTCCTCCCAGCCGGCGGCGCCCTCGCCGAAGTGGAATTCGACGCCCAGCTCCTCGGCGCGCGTGCGGACGATCCGCCGGACGTCCTCCTCGTAGCCGGGGAGGACGTCGTCGAGCATCTCGACGACCGTCACGTCGACCCCGAGCTTGGCGAGCATCGTCGACAGCTCCATCCCGATGTAGCCGGCGCCGACGACGACGAGGCCGTCCGGGAGCGACTCCATTCCCAGCACGTCGCGCGAGGAGAGCACGCGCTCGCCGTCGAACTCGAAGCCGGGGATCTGGATCGGCCGCGATCCGGTGGCGACGATGGCGTGCTCGAACTCGATGGACTCGCTGCCCTGCCCGGCCCCCTCGTGGGCGACGCGGACCTTGTGCTCGTTGGCGAACGTGGCGGTCCCCTCGACGAGGTTGACGCCGTTGGCCTTGCAGAGCTTCTCGACGCCGCCCGTGAGACGGTCGACGACGCCGCTCTTCCAGCGCTGCATGCGCTCCACGTCGACGGCCGGGTCGGCGTAGATTCCCAGTTCCTCGGCGTTGCCCGCCTCGTGGGCGACGTCAGCGCCGTGGATGAACGCCTTCGAGGGGATGCAGCCGTGGTTGAGGCAGACGCCCCCGTAGGCGTCCCGCTCGATGAGGGTCGTGTCGAGCCCCAGCTGTGCCGCGCGGATGGCGGCGACGTAGCCCCCGGGACCGGCCCCGATGACGGCGACGTCCGTTCCGGTCGAGATGTCTCCGACGACCATTACGCGGGTGTTTCCGATCCGGGATGATAAACTGGCAGGAATTGCGGCCGCGACACGGGCGAGATCGATCCGCCGGGCGGGCCGAGGGGGACGGCGGCCGACGCGTCCCTATCGACGGAGCGGGACGGACGACAGCCGGGGCGCGGGCGGCGTCAACTACTCGGGGTTGAACTGACGACACGCCTCCTGAACGTCCTCTCGGCCGCCGATGAGGGTAACGCGGTCGCCGAGCTGAAGCGTGAACTCGGCGTCCGGAACCTGCGTCTCACCGTCGCGAGCGACGAGCGCGATCAGGCTACCGCCGGGGAGCTCCGGCCCGATATCCCGGAGCGTAACTCCCACCATCTCCTCGCTGGTGACCTCCGTCTCGAGCACGTCACCCGATCGGCCGATCTCGCCCATCCAGTTGGCGAGCGCCGGGCGCTCGATGTAGTTATCGATGGCCTGCGCGGTCGCCAGCACCGAGGAGACGGTGGTGACGCCCAGTTCTTCGAACGCATCGACGTTGTCCGGGTTGTTCGCCCGGGCGAGGATCGTCTCGGGACCGAACTTCGACTCGGCCAGCTGTGCCACGAGCAGATTTGCGTCGTCGTCACCGGTGGCGGCGACGACGATCCGCGCGTTCTCGGCGCCGGCCGACCGGAGCACGTCCGTGTCGGTACCGTCGCCGATGTGGACCGCGTGGCCCTCGTTTCGTGCGATCTGTACGACCTCCTCGTCGTTCTCGATGAGGACCACGTTCTCTCCGCGGTCCTCGAGGCGGTCGGCGAGCGTCCGGCCCACTTTCCCACCCCCGATGATGAGTACTCGCATTGGTATGACGTCGAGCTTCTCCGCGATCTGTCTGGCGAACCCGCCCTCCAACACCACCGTCGCCAGGATGACGAGGAAGACGGTGCCGACGAGCGCGTTCGCCGCGGTCGTCATGCCCTCGTTCGCCAGTTCGACGGCGAACAGGGTGGCGACCGACGCCGGGATGATGCCGCGCGGCCCGACCAGCGACATGAACACACGCTCGTTGCGCTGGAAGCTGTCCCCGACCGTCGACAGCATGACCAGCGCCGGCCGGATGACGAACATCACCGCCGCGACGACGACGAGTCCGCCGAGTCCCAGCTCGATGAGGTTTTCGAACTCCAACAGCGCCGCCAGCGAGATGAACACGAACGAGAGGACGAGCAGCGTGATGTCGCCCTTGAAGTCCGTGATCTGTTCCTCGTAGGGGATGTCCGCGTTGCCGAGCAGGATACCGGCCACCGCGACCGCCGCGATCCCCGCCTCCGTCCGCACGAGGTTCGCCTCGCCGTACGCGACCAGCGCGCCAGCCAGCACGAGCAATCGCGCGTTCTGCGGGGCGTTGCCCGGCGAGAGGTCGATGTACCGGAGCGCGTAGTAGACCACCGCCGCGACGAGGACCCCGACGACGACGCCGACGCCGAGCCGTTCGGCGAACAGCGCGATCATCTCGACCGGATCAGTCGTGTCGGAGACGATCGCCTCGAAGATGACGACCGCGAGGATCGCGGCGGTCACGTCGTTGACGATCCCCTCGGTGTCGAGCGCGGTGGCGACCCTGTCGCGAACCGGAACGACCTCCAGAATGGGCGCGATCACCGTCGGTCCCGTCGCCACGAGCAGGGCGCCGATGAGCGCGGCGACGAGCCACTCGACTCCGATCGCGAACCGCACGACCGCGGTCGTCGCGACGAACGCGATGGCGGCGCCGACCGTGATGAGCCGCAGCGACGCCGCGGGCGCCTGTCGGATCTCGTCGATCTTGAGGTGAAACGCCCCCTCGAACACGATGACCGCGACGGAGAGTCCGACGATGGTCGACAGCCCGGTCAGTCCGAACGTCTCCTGGGTGATGATCCCGAGTCCCTCGGGGCCGAGGGCGATCCCGGCGGCGATGAGGAAGATGATACTCGGGAGTTGGAACCGATCCGAGAGCACTTGCGCGGCCACGCCGACGGCGATGATGACGGCGACGATCGCGATCAGTTGTCCGGCACCCGCCGACATCTCATCACCTCCATGTGCTGTGGTCGAGAGACGACGATAAAAAGGCGGCTACTGCGGCGAGGTCGGTGGGCTCGAGCGCACGAAGGTGGCGGCTTCCGCTCCGATGCGGGCAGTACGATCCGATCGCCGCGTGCTGACGCCCGCAGCGCTCACGATTCCGCGTACATGCTCCCGATGTCGTCCGCGTACCGATCGAGGATGTTGCGTCGCTTCTTCTTCATCGTGGGGGTGAGCAGGTCGTTCTCCTCGGAGAACTCCTCGGCGACGATCCGGAACTGTTTGATCGTCTCGTGGGCTTCGAAGTCCTCGTTCACCCGATCGACCTCCGCCTGGATGAGTTCTCGAACTCGGTCGTCGCGGCACAGTGCGTCGTCATCGGCGGGGAGGTCGTGTCCCTGTGCGTCGCCCCACTCGCGCACCGCGGGAACGTCCGGGACGATGATCGCGGAGACGAACTTCTTCGAGTCGCCGATCGCCATCGCCTGCTCGACGTACTCGGAGGCGGCGAAGGAATCCTCGATGGCGCCCGGCGGGACGTACTTGCCCGTCGAGAGCTTCATGAGCTGCTTGGCGCGCTCGCGGAAGGCGATGTATCCGTCGTCGCGGAGCTCGACCACGTCGCCCGTGCGGAACCACTGCTCGCCGTCGATCTCGACGAACGCCTCCTCGGTCGCCTCCGGGAGGTTCCGGTAGCCGCGGAAGACGTTCGGTCCGCGAACGAGTAGCTCGCCCACCTCGCCGCCGTCGCTGTCGACGGCACCGATGTCGTCGTCGACGCGGACCTCAACGTCGTAGACGGGCGGTCCGATGGTGCCGACCTTCGGCTCCTCGGGAGGGTTCACGGCGACGACCGGGGCCGTCTCGGTGAGCCCGTATCCCTCCAGAATGGGGACGCCCATCCCGTGGTACAGTTCGCAGAGATCCGCCGACAGCGACCCGCCCCCGGAGATGAAGAAGTCGACGTTGCCCCCGAGCGCCTCCTTCACGGTCGAGAAGACGAGGCGGTCGGCCACCGCGTAGCGGGTCCGCAGGGCGACGCCCGGGTCGTCGGCGCGGTGGTGCTCGCGGCCGACGCCGGTCGCCCAGTTGAAGATGCGCTCCTTCACGCTCGATTCGGACGCCTGCTCGCGGATCGCGGCGTACAGCTTCTCGTAGACGCGGGGGACGCTCGTTGCCGTCGACGGGCGGACGAGCCCGAAGTCCTCGCGGAGCGTGTCGGGCGACTCGGCGTACGCCACGGTCGCGCCCGCCGCGTACATCATGAAGTGCCCGGCGAGCCGCTCGAACACGTGCGCGAGGGGGAGAAACGAGAGGGTGACGCTCTCCTCGTCGACGACGGGGACGTCCGCGGGCTTGTCCGGTCGAGGACCGAACCGCCGCATGCACTGGTCGACGTTGGCGAGGAAGTTTCGGTGGGTGAGTTCGGCACCCTTCGGGGTGCCGGTGGTTCCGGAGGTGTAGATGAGGCTCGCGAGGTCGTCGAGGTCGCGGTCGATCACCCAGCCGTCGCCGGGGTCGACCGCGGCCCCGAGGTCGTGGACCTCGCCGAGCGTGTACACGTCGTCGCGGTCGTGCGCCTCGCCGTCGACGAGGACGATGAACTCCAGATCGAGGTCGTCCTCGGCGGCGAGGACGCGGTCGAGCAGGTCCCGGTTCTCGACGACGACGCCGGAGGCGTCGGGGTCGTCGAGGAGGTGCCGAACCTGACTCCGGGAGGACGACTTGTACACCGTCGTGACGACCGCGCCCGCGCCGAGCAGGGCGAAGTCGCTGTGGGCCCACTCCATGCGCGTGTTCGAGTAGATCCCGACGCGGTCGCCGGCGGCGACGCCGAGTTCGCGGAAGCCGGCCGAGAGCCGGCGCACGAGGTCGCGCATCTCGGCGTACGTGAGGTCGGCGTACTCGCCGTCGGGGGCGGCGTCGACGACGTCCGCGCGGACGAGCGTCCGGTCGTACACCCCGCCCTTGTATCGCTGTGCCACCCGGTCGGCGTGCTCGCGGGCGCTCGCGTCGAACGTCGCCGCCAGCGAGTCCCGGGTGACTCCCGGGTCGTACTCGCGTTCCGCCTGGCGCCAATCCATGCCACTCCCTGTCGCGCCGCCCGTAATAAGTCGGTCCCCTCGCGACGCCCGTTGTTCGGCGTTTTTTTCGTCGCCGCCTCGGCGGCCGTCCGTCCGTATCGATGGGGCACCCGCCGTTCGCGCCGTCGCGGCGGTCGTCCGTCCGCGCGACCGTCGTGCCCGGATACGGCCCTCAGATCGTCTCGTCCTGTTTCTCCATGTAATCGAGGTAGCCGAGCACGCCGCGGGTGTTCATTCGCTGTTCCTCGCGCGCCTTTCGCTCGCCCCACACGTCGATGAGGTCCTGGGGCGCGTGTTCGGCGAAGTGATCGAGCACGGCGTCGTCGTCGTCGCCCAGCGCCTCGCGCCGCCGACGCACCGCCTCGACCCACTCGGCGAGCGTACGCTTGTAGCCCGCGAGCATGTCGTCGTCGAACTCGCGGGGACCGAAGTGGCCGAAACAGAGGTACCGCGGGTCGAGGTCACGTATCGTGTCGACGTCGTCCTGACAGCCGTGGAGGTCGAACTGCGAAGGCGGCGAGGTCTGCTCGATCGTGTCCAGTTGCGGGACGTAGATACCGGCGGCGTCGGCGGTGAACACCACGTCGTCGCCGCGGTCGTGGAAGATCACTTGGTGGGGCGCGTGTCCCGGCGCATAGTGCACATCGAGGTCACGGTCGCCGAGGTCGATCGTCTCGCCGCCCGAGAGCGCCTCGATCCGTCCCTCGGGGATCGGCTCCGGCTCGACGTAGAACTGCCACTGGTCGCCGACGGCGGTCTTCGTCCCAGCGACGAGCCGCGTGGGGTCGGCGAGGTGCTCCACGCCGGTCTCGTGGATCATCACCGTCGCGTCCGGGTAGCGCTCGGCGAGGAACCCCGCGCCGCCGGCGTGGTCGAGGTGGACGTGCGTGGGGAGGATGAACTCGGGCGTCATCCCGAGATCGTCGAGCGCGTCGAAGAGGTACTCGCGGTTGTTACCCAGGCCGGTGTCGATCACCGCAGGACGCTCGGCGTCGAGGAGGTACACCGACCCGTAGTTGGCGGTGTCGTACATGTCGGTGTCGAGGTAGTACAGGTCCGTACACTCGGGAACGGGAGCGTACTCGCCGGGCTCGATGTCCGTAGCCATACTCGAACCCGCGTCAGTCGGTACCAAAAGGATTCGGGAGGCGTCGCCGCGGGGCGTGTCGGATTCGCGGGGCCGCGGCTCGGGGACCGGGCCACGCGGAGGGCGGGGCGGAGAGCGGTCGGGGAGCGAGCGGGGGCGATACGGCGGAGGCGGTTCGACGGAGGCAGTGCGGCGTCGACCGACGCTGGCGCTGGTTAGGCGTTCACGTCCGGGCCGTCGTCGACGAACCGGACCGTGAAGCGCTCGTAGCCGCCGTAAGCGGTCTCCAGCGATCCGAGCCACCAGTTCCACCGTTCGACGAGGTCGTGGTCGTCGGGGGCGTCCGTCAGGTTCTCGATGACGTCCGCCACGGTGAGCTCGTGGCCGCGGTCCGCCTCGATCACGCCGGAGTCGGCCAGGTCCCGCGCCTGGCGGGCGACGGTCCGACGGGCCGCCTCGGTCCCCTCGAACTCGCGCTCGAGGGCCGCCGTGAGTTCTCTGCTGTCCACACCGTCGGTTGGGGGTCCATCCGTTTTAGTTAGTCGGGTGCGTGTCAGACGTTCGCACGACCGCCGTCGGACGGTAATCCGTCGACTACCGCCGAGTTCGACGACGCATCGGTCCCGCCGCTGACGAACCGGAGAGCGGCTGAGGGGAGTAAGCCCCCTTCTGTTCGGCCCGACATTCGGCTGAGCGTCCGCGTCAGTCGCGGGGCGTGTGCCCCGGTCGCTCGCGCTGGGCGCGAGCACCCGGACTACCATCGGGGCGGTCGCCGCGTGGCGGCCGCCCGTCGACGCGGGCTTGCACCGGCGAGGATTCGCCGTTCCATCCGTTCCCGCCCGTCTCGCGGCGAGGCCGCGGTCCTCGGTGGGTTCACTCCCTTCCCTCTCGGGTCGGTTCGCGCGTCCGTGGCGAGGCCACGGACGCCGGCGGCGACCGAGCGGTCGCCGCGCGCACCTCATCGGTCGGGGCGGGGGGTCTCGTTGCTGTTCCAGAGCCAGTCGTCTCCGACTCCGGGCTTGCGCCCGGTCGCCCGTCCGGGGGTGGGGGGACTTTCCTCATGCGCCGTCGCCGCAGGGTCGGGCACACGGGGGTCGGGCTCCCTCTGCCGGTGTGAGGTAGGCCGCTCCCTCGGATAAAGCGTTCGGGGACGGATCCGGCGTGCGTGAGGCGGCCGCGATCGGTCGGCTCGCCGCCCCTCCGAAGATAGTGTGCGAACAACTCGCACGAAGAGGGAAGGCTTCAAGTTAGCACGGCCCCCAGCAGTGGTATGTCCGAAGCGAAAGCCGTGCAACTCACCTACGAGGACGGTGCACGCGCGGTTGAACTCGCTCGGGAGTCGGTCGAGGCGTTCGTACTCCAGGGTCAGCGCGAACAGCCGGGGAGTATGCGCGACGCCTTCTACGCCCGGACGGGCGCGTTCGTCCGACTCCAGTCCACCCGCGGCCGCGGGCGGATGCGAGGCTGTGCCGGGTCGTATCGAGGGAAGGACCAGCTCGGTCACGCCATCGTCGAGGCGGCGATCAAGGCGGCCTCGAGCGACACCGGCGGCTCCGAACTGGAGCCGAAGGAGCTCGACTCCGTCGTCGTCTCCGCGTGCGTCGTCTCCGAGGTTACGCTCACGAACGATCCCGTGGAGGACCTGGAGCTGGGTCGCCACGGCGTCGCGATCGATCACAACGGAAAGCACGGCTGGCTGTACCCGACGATCCCGGTCGAGAACGACTGGAGCAAGGCCAAGTTCCTCTCGCGTGCCTGCCGGAAGGCCGGCCTCTCGCCGATGGCCTGGCAGGACGACGACACCATGGTGACGCTCATCGACGGGCAGGTGTTCCGCGAGCGCGCCGACGGCGGCAGCGTCGAACAGCTGTAGGACGACCGCGACGACCAGTTACTGACGGCGACCACGCCGGCGAGCCGGCCGAGCGCGCCGACTCGCCCGGATCGCCGTCCGGTTACTCCGCCCCGAAGCCCGTCGCCCTCACGTCCGCGAGCGCCCGCTCGGCCGCGTCGTCGATGTCGAACTCCCGCACGAGCTCGCCGTCGCGGAGCAGCGGCTCCACGAGCGACTCGCCGCCCTCTGGACCGTCGCGGCCGCGCAGGCCGACGTGGTGACCGCCGTCGGACGTGCGGTACACCTCCTTCGTTCCCGAGAGCTTCCCGCGCTTGGCCGCGGGCTCGCCGTCGACCTCGACGATGTCGAGCGCGAAGTCGACGGGGTCGGCGTTGGAGACGTAGCCCCCGACGCCGAAGCCGTCGGCGACGTCCCGGAGGTCGCGGAGCTCCGCGGGGCCGAGCCCGCCCGAGAGGAACACGTCCACGTCGCCGTGGCCGCGGGCGTCGAGTTCCCACCGCACCTCGCGGACGATGTGCCGGAAGTCGCCGCGGCGGGAGCCGGTGGTGTCGAGGCGGACGCCGTCGAGGCGGTCCCCGAGCGTCTCCACGGCGCGCACGACCTCGTCCTTCTCGTCGGAGTAGGTGTCACACAGCGCGATCCGCGGCACCGACTCGGGGACCGCCTCGTCGAAGGCGCGCCAGGCGTCCTCCTGGTTGCCGCGGCCGAAGCAGATGAGCAGCGCGTGGGGCATCGTCCCCGACGGCTCCCGCCCGAGCACCTCGCCGGCGGCGACGTGCGAGAAGCCGTCGAGACCGCCGACGAGCGCGCTGCGCTCGACCATCGCGGCGATCGAGGGGTGGACGTGGCGCGCGCCGAACGAGAGCAGGTTCGACTCGGGAGCCGCCCGGCGACACTCCAGCGCCGCCGTGGCGACCCCGGAGGCGTGCGAGAGGAAGCCCAACAGCGACGTCTCCAGCGCCGCGAACTCCAGGTACGTCCCCTCGATGCGCAGGACCGGGCCGCCGTCGAACAGCGTCCCCTCGGGGAGCGCGTCCACGTCGATCTCGTGGCCGGCCAACAGCGCGGCGGCGTCCTTCACGCCCGCCAGTAGCTCGAACTCGCCGTCGGGGAACTGGTCGGCGGTCACCTCCGCGACGACGCGTGGGTTGCGGTCGGCGTGGCGGAGCGCCTCCTCGGTGCGCGCGAAGTAGGCGTCCGTCGCGGTGCCGTCGCGGACGGCGTCGGTTCCGACGATGTCGAACTCGGGCGGCGAACCAGTCATTGGGTCGTGTTCAACAGGACGACGCAAAAAGTCACGCCATCGCCCGATCCCCCGCAGCGGCGTCCCTCGAGTCGGGCGAATGCCGCGCGGACCACGCCGAACCGGTCGACGACGCGTGCGGATCGCGCGCCGGATCGGTCAACGACGTGCGAGGTAGCGAATCAGTCAACGGTATGCGAGTTAGTGACAACCTTAACCGCGTGCGCGCTCCACGTGCCGCTGATGCAGGGGAATGGACGGACGGTAGAGCGCGGCGAGCGGTACCAGTGCCCCGCGTGCGGGGCGCGGTTCGGCGACATCCTCGCCGGACTCGAACACACCGAAACGGCCGACGGCGCCGTCCCGCTTCGGCGGGTAGCCTGACGCTACCGGCAGCAGACGCCGTCGACGAGCGGTGGGTCGGTCGCGAGCGCACGGTCGCACAGCGAGCGACCGCGCCGAACGAGCAGCAGCCGAACGCGCCGGTAGGATCGCGTATTCGACCGCGTAATTCTGTCTTATCACGAGTCGAGATCGGATAACAAAACCCGGCCACCGAGAGGCTCAGTTGCCGTGATACGACCATGACCGACGCAGAACTCGCCTCACACGAGTGGTGGGAACAGTACAAGGAGACGGTGAACAGCGACCCGGAGATGGGCGTCCGGGGACACGACAAGTTCGACGAGAACTTCTACGTCGAGATCGGCGACGAGCGGTTCCTCATCGAGATGGACGGCGGACGCGTCGAGGAGATCGTCCCGAACCCGGGGCTCAATCAGGAGTGGGCGTTCGGCGTCGAGGGCGACCGGAGCGCCTGGGAGGAGTTCGTCCAGGAGGTGCCGCCCGCGTTCAACCACGAGATCATCGCGTCGAACTACCGAAGCACCGTGCGCGACGAGGACGGTCACCTCCGGGTGACCGGAAGCAACAGGGCGATGTTCCAGAACCTGCGGCCGTTCCAGCGGGCGCTGGACCTGATGCGAACGACACAGAACACCTGAGGGGAGCCATGATACAGGAATTCGAAGCCGGCGAGGTCGAACCGATAACCGGAAGCTACGTCCACGTCGACGTGAACGGCACCCGTCACCGGGTCTACTACGAGGAGGCGGGGCCGGAGGACGGAACACCGGTGCTGTGTCAACACACCGCCGGCTGCAACAACCAAGAGTGGCGCCATCTCCTCACCGACGGGGAGGTCACCGAGGAGTACCGCGTCATCGCGTACGACCTCCCGTTCCACGGGAAGTCCGTGCCGCCGGTCAGTCAGTCGTGGTGGGAGCAGGACTACCGACTCACCGCCGAGGAGTTCGCGGCGACCATCGTCGGCATCGCCGACGCGCTGGAGTTGGAGGACCCCATCTACATGGGGTCGAGCATGGGCGGGAACATCACGCTCGAACTGGCCGACTGGCACCCGGACCGCTTCCGGGCGCTGATCGGGCTGGAGTGTGGCGCGTACAGCCCCGGCTTCTACATCGACTGGCTCGACCACCCGCACGTGAACACGACCGAGGTGAACGCCTACTCCTGCTGGGGACTGATGGCGAAACAGAGCCCGGAGCAGAGCCGCCGCGAGACGATGTACCTGTACGAGCAGGGCGCGACGGGCGTGTTCAAGGGCGACCTCTACTACTACTCGGTCGATCACGACTACCGCGAGAAGCTGGACGACGTCAACGCCACGGAGTGTCCGCTGTACGTCGTCAACGGGGAGTACGACTACCTGACGACGCCGGAGGACGGACGGGAAGTCGCCGAGGGTGTCGGCGACGGCTGCGTCGCCGTCGAGATGGCCGACATCGGACACTTCCCGATGAGCGAGAACCCCGTCCTGTTCAACGCCTACCTGAAGGAGATCCTCGCGGACATTTCCGGCGATCGCGAGGGGGCTCTTCCGGACGTGATGCGCCCCGAGGACGTGGGTATCGAGCTCAGCCGGTCCGAGGCCAGAGCGGTTCCCTCGGAGGCCGAGGAGGCGGAGTAGACGAGCGAGCGTCGCTCAGCGACGCCGCCGAGCCAGCAGCCCCGCGATCGCCACCGCGGCGGTCGCGACCCCGAAGCCGAACCCGACGCCACTGACCTCCGTCGTCCCCGACGTGTCGTCGCCGGCGTCGGCGTTGTCGCCGGTGTCGTCACCTGTGCCGCCTGTTTCGTCGGCCGTTGTCGTTTCGGTCACGTCCGATCCGTCACCGGTCCCGTCCGGGTCCGCCTCGCCGGGCTCGAGCCCCGGACGGATGTCCTGCACGTCGTCGACCGTCGGCCCGTTCACGATCGTGACTCGCTCTCCGTCGAGGCGGACGAGGAACGCGTCGGCGAAGGGACCGTCGGAGACGACGTAGTACCCCTCGTCAGTCTCGCGAACGTCGTGGGCGTCGAGCATCCGGAGGTACGTGTCGTGGAACTCCCGCGCGTCGGTCTCGGTGTCCCACTCAGTGACCCACACGTAGCCGTACTCGGCGTCGTCGTCCTCGCCGGTACGGTACGGGAACAGCCGGTCGTTGGCCCACCCCTTCGACGGCTCGGCGTCGTAGTTGTACGTGTCGTACGGGTCGCTCGTCTGGAACAGGCCGTTCGGGTTGATCGTGTCGGCTTGGTACTCGCGCGCCTGGTACCAGAACATCGCGTAGATCGACGCCTCGCCGACGGTGTCGGAGCCGTTCTGCCCGAGCTGCGGGTTGTCGCGCGGGAAGGTGCTCCAGCCGTTCGTCCCCCGGTCGGTGAACTCGATCGAGCGCGGCGCCTCGTCGGTCCGGTGGATCACCTGCTCGGAGGAGGCGGGCGGGTCCTGGAAGCGCTCCTCGAAGGCGTCCCAGCCGCCCTCCTCGACGATCTCGTTCACGTACACCGGGCCGTCGGAGTACGGGTTGAGCAGCGTGAGCAGAACGCCGAGGTTGGGTCCGCTCCCGCCCCCGCCGCCGCTCCCGCCGGCCTGCGGCGTGTCGACGCACTCCCACTCGGCGCCGCAGCGTTGGGCGTAGTTCGTCTCGATGTAGTTCGCCTCGCCCTCGACGACGCCGTCGACCGCGAGGTCACCGTCCTGCGTGGAGGCGCGGTAGGTCTCGTTCGTCAGGTCGTATCGCTGGTCCTGCAGGGCGTGGACCAGCTCGTGGACCAGCGTCGCGTTGTTGATCGTCGGCGAGTCCGGCGAGTCGGTGACGATGGTGATCTCGTCGCGCGTCGGCGAGTAGAAGCCGAGCACCGACGAGCCGGTGGTCTCGCCGATCGCGTCGCCGGAGCCGGTCGACTCGCCCACGATGAACAAGCCCTCCCACACTTGGTCGTTCCAGCGGTTGTACTCGGTTCGGGACGCGTCACCGCTGCCGCCGCCGGAACTCCGGTTGCGGTACTCCTCGCGGGTGATGGTGGACACCGGAACGTCGGAGTCGAACTCCGCCTCGCGGAGGTACTCGACGCGGGCCATCGCGCGCGCGACGTACGCGTCGAGCTCCTCGTCGCTCAGTCCGTCGGACTGGTCGACGTCGACGCTCTCGTTGTGCCAGTAGCCGTCCTCCCACCCGATCACGTCGGAGTCGGGATCCGGGGGGGCCTCCTGTCGGGCCGCGGTGTCGCTTGCGCCCGCGAGTCGGTCGGTCTCCGCGTCCGCCGCGAGGGGCGCCGTCGCCGCTGGCGACGCCGCCGCGGCGAACGGCGTCGCCACGGCCGTACACACGAGGGCGAGCGCGAACACGAGGGCGCCGAGTCGCGAGAGCGGGTGCGGGGCCGATCGTCGCATACCCCTGAATTGGTCTGGGGGTAGAAGTACCTTGTCCGCGTGTCGGGGCGTCGAAATCCGCGGAGGCGTCCGCCGATCGGTTCCGGCGACAACACCCGCCGATCGGTTTTGTGATCCCGGCCCGAACGGTCGAGCATGTCCGCACAGCAGGACGCCTTCGCCCCCGAGCGCACCGCCGTCGTCGTCGTGGACATGCAGAACGGCTTCTGTCACCCCGACGGGAGCCTCTACGCCGAGCCCAGCGCGGCGGCCATCGACCCCGTCCGGGCGCTCGTCGAGCGCGCCGGCGACGCCGGCGCGCGCGTCGTCTACACCCGGGACGTCCACCCGCCCGAGCAGTTCGAGGACGCCCACTACTACGACGAGTTCGACCGCTGGGGCGAGCACGTCGTCGAGGGGAGCTGGGACGCGGAACTCGTCGACGACCTGCCCACCGAGGACGCCGCCCACGTCGTCGAGAAGCACACCTACGACGCGTTCCACGACACGGAGTTGGAGGGGTGGCTCGACGCCCGCGGGATCGACGACCTCCTGATCTGCGGGACGCTCGCGAACGTCTGTGTCCTTCACACCGCCGGCTCGGCGGGATTGCGCGATTACCGACCGGTCGTCGTCGAGGACGCGCTGGGGTACATCACCGAGGAGCACCGCGAGTACGCCGTCGACCACGCCGACTGGCTGTTCGGCGAGACGGCGACGCTGGCGGACGTGTCGTTCGCGTAGCGTCGGCGACCGCCCCGGCGACGGCGGTGGCGACGACCCGGGGCGTGCGTTACTCTTCGGTCGTCGGTTCGCCCCAACCCTCGGGATACAGCGTCTCGGGGTCCGAGAGCGAGAACACGGCGCGCTCGGAGTCGTCGAGCGGGCGGAGGTACGCGCGGAGTTCGCCCGCGGCGTCGGCGCGCTCCAGCATCGGCTCGGCCTGCCGTTCGGCGTAGTACAGCGGGAACGCGACCGCCTCGCCGGCGGCCTCGGCTTTCATCACGACGACGAGGAACACCACCTCCGACTGCTGGGCGCGATAGGCGTCGTACCCGTCGAACGCCGCCTCGGTCGCCTCGAGGAGGTCCCGTGCGGCGGCGAACTCGTCGCCGGGGAGGAGCACGTCGAATCCGGTTCGATCGACCTCGATCCCGGTGCCGTCGGTGGAGACGTTCGGGAGGGGGGTCACGTCGCCCGGATGGAGTTCGAGCACGTTCCAGCCCGCCTCGCGGTACTCCTCGGCGGTGGCCTCCATGTCGGCCATCACGTCGTCCCAGAACTCGGTGTATCCAGCGAGCGGGTGGCTGCCGGCCATACACCACTGGCCGCGGCGCGGGGGGAAAACGGTTGTCGTGTCGACTCGGGAGACGGGCGAGGAGGCCGGCGACTACCCCCGAACGTTCTCGCCGACGGCGTCGCCGAACGCCTCGCCGTCGCCGCGGGCGTCGTAGGCGACGTGGCCGCGTACGAGCGTCAACTCCGGGAAGACGGCCTCGCGGCCCTCGAACGGCGTCCACCCGCACTTCGAGTGGAGGTCGTCGCCGCGGATCTCGCGGGTCGAGTCGAGGTCGACGAGCACGAGGTCGGCGTCGTTTCCCTCGGCGACGCGGCCCTTCCCCGGCACGTCGAAGATCGCCGCCGGGTTGGCGGCGACGAGGTCGCGCACGCGCTCCAAGTCGAGGGTTCCCTCCCGAACCTCCCGCAGGAGCAGCGGGAGCATCGTCTCGACGCCCGGCACCCCCGACGGGGCGTCCCCGACGGTCGCGTCCTTCTCCGCACGGGTGTGGGGCGCGTGGTCGGTGGCGACGATGTCGACGGTACCGTCCGCGACGCGCTCGAGGACGGCCGCCCGGCGGTCCTCGCTCCGGAGCGGCGGGTTCATCCGGCCGAAGGTGCCGAGGCTGCTGGCGTCATCACGCGACAGGAACAGGTGGTGCGGCGTCACCTCGCAGGTCGCGCCGGCGTCGCTGGCGGCGTCGATGCCCTCCGGCGTGGAGGTGTGGGCGATGTGGATCGCGGCGTCGGAGTCGGCACCGACTTCGAGCGCGCGCCCGACCGCGGCGGCCTCGGCCTCGGCGGTACGGAAGGCGCTCCAGGCGTCGACGTCGGCGTCGCGGCCGGTCCCGTCGCCGGCGCGCTCCAGAGCCGCCCGGTCGAACAGGTCGGCGTCCTCCGCGTGGACGGTGACGACGGTGCCCTCGTCCGCGGCGCGGGCGACGGCGTCGGCGAACAGGTCCGCCTCGATCCCCATGTCGCCGGTGGAGTCGGCGAGGAACACCTCGCCGAGCGCGAACAGCGGGCGCTCGAACAGCGAGTCGGGGTCCCAGTCGGCGGTGACGCCGCCGTTGATCCCGAAGTCGACGAGCGACTTCCCCGCGAGGTCGGCCTTCCCGTCGACCGCCGCGCCCGTGACGGTCGGGGGGTCGGTGTTGGGCTGGTCGACGACGGTCGTGACGCCGCCGGCGGCGGCCGAGCGCGACCCGGTGTGCCAGTCCTCCTTGTGGGCGAAGCCGGGCTCGCGGAAGTGGACGTGCGCGTCGATGGCGCCCGGGAGGAGGTGCCTCTCGTCGCAGTCGATCACGTCGTCGGCGTCGGCGCGATCGACGGTGCCCCCGTCCTCCACCCGCGCGATCGTCTCGCCCTCGACCAGCACGTCGCGGACGCGGCCGTCCGCGAGCGTGGCGTCGGTGAACAGCGTGCTCATTGGCGGTGGTGCGCGGGGGCCGGGCGTAAGTTCGGCGGATCAGTCGTCGCCCGCCGGGAGGTCGGCCACGTCGCGCACCTCGGCCTCGCGGTCGCCGAGGAAGGCGGCTTCGAGCGCCTCCCGTACCCCGTTCGGGTCGGTCGGGCCGCCCGCTTGCGCCACCGAGCCGACCGATTCCGGGTCGAACGGCACGTCGAGTGCATCGTAGACGGTAGCGAGCACCGCCCGGATCGGGCCGCGTTCGGCGACCGTGACACAGCCGGAGACGAGCGCGGCGTCCTGCCGGACGCGCTGGGCGATACCGGCGACCTTCCCGCCGCCGGCGACGCGGACGGAGTAGTCGCCCGGACAGTACGACCGCGGCGGCTCCCCGCGTTCCACGTCGGCGCCGGCGTCGCGGAGGGCGGCGACGAGCGTCGCGACCGCGTCCTCGTAGCGGTCGTTCAACCCGGATCGGGCGTCTTCAAGCGGGATGGCGTGTGCGAACGCCAGCGTCGACTCGGCGTACGCGACCGCGCGGCCGCCGACGGAGCGCTCGACCGGCGGGAAGCCGTGCTCGCGGGCCGCCGCGGTCGCGCGGTCGTACCCGTCCGCGTGGGCGTCGCGGCGCCCGAAGGCGAGCGAGCGACCCGGCGCCCACACCCGGAGCGTGGGGACGTCCGACTCTCCGGCCTCCGCGAGCATCGCGGCGGTCGCGGCGCGGTCGGCCTCGCGGTCCGATCGGCGGCCGCGGTACACGCGGACACGCTCGGTGTCCTCGCCCTCGTCGTCGGCCATCACGCCCGTCGCTCGGAGTCGGGTCGCCTAAGCGCTTGCGTCGCCTGCGGCGGGTATGGACGAATCCGGGGAGGCGGATCCGGTCGTGCTCCCGGAGTCGCTGCTCGCGCGCTACCGGAAGTTCTCGCTGTACAACTCGCCGTACCCGGCTCACGACCGCGCGTGCGCGGTGGACCTGTATCCGGCGTCGAACGCCGCCGTCTCGCCCGTCGCGGGCGAGGTGCTCGACACCCGAACCGTCGGCTGTCCCGACCGCGAGTACGCCGTCGACCACGACCACCTGATCGTGATCGACACCGGCGAGCAGGTCGCCCGCGTGCTCCACGTCGATCCGGCGGTCGAGGCGGGCGACGAGGTCGCCGTCGGCGACGCCCTCGGCGAGCTAGTTCGATCAGGGTTCTTCGGCCGATGGGTCGACAACCACGTCCACCTGGAGTTCCGCGACCGCACGAAGAACCCGTACCGGGCGTCCGGGTCGCTCCCGCTCGTCGCCGGCGCGGCGGTGACGGCGCTCTCGTGGGACGGCACCGGGACCGTCGTCGAGACGGGACCGAGCCACGCGGTGTTGGACACGCCGATGCCGCCCTCCACGGACGACGACGCCGCGACCTTCACGGCCATCGCGGCCGACGACGGCCGGCCGCTCGACGGCGGCCTCGCGCACTACTCGGGCGGCGGCGTGCCAAACGCGGGCGCCGCCGGCGCCGGCGGCTCGGTCTCGTTTCTCGGAGCCGAGATCGGAAGCCGGAACGGCCGCCACGTCGACTGGGCCGACGTGGACGTGCTCGCGAACGGCGAGCGGATCACGGGGCTGTCGCTGTTCGCCGCCCGCGCGGACGCCGCCGCGGGCGCGAAGTTGGTGACACGGCCGGAGGCGGGCGACCCGACGTTCGCCGTCGGCGCCGAGGTCGAGGTGCGGATCGTCGACAGCGACGACCCCGTTCGGCTCGGATGACCCGAGCTCTCGCCACCGCCCACCGTTCAGCGGACCGCGACGGCGACGGCGACGAGCCCCGCCAACGACCCACCGAGCGCGAGCACGACGACGAGCGCGTCGCCGACGCCGAACCACAACGCCGGCGCCAGCGGGAGCAGGAGGACGCCACAGATCATCACGGCCCCGCCGAGTCGGCGGGCCGTCCTCGGGTCGGGATCCGGAACCGTGAGCAGTTCGTGGCGGTCGCGGTACCGGACGAGCCAGCCGAGAACGAGACAGAGGACGCCGCTCGCGAGGAGGACCGTGACGCCCACGACCCGGTCGGGCACGTCGGCGGCGATCACCCACGCGAGCAGCAGGACTCCGGTCCCGACCAGCCCGAGGACGGCCGCGTTCGACCGCGCCGCCGCGTCGTCGTCGACGGCGACGCCGTACGCCCGGCGGAGCCGGCTCCCGGGCTTCAGCGTGGCGAGCGCGAATCCGAGGAGCGTCGCTCCTGCGAGCAAGAGGAGGGCGTCGGCCGAGATCGCCTCGCCGGGGAAGGCCACACCCGAAGATGGGTCGCTGCCGAAAATAAACATACGGTGGCGTTTTGGTTGCTCACGTCGACGTGACGGTCAAATGGATCGTCGCCTCCGAATCGGGATCGTCGTCGGCACCGTCGTCCTCCTCGTCGTCGTCGGCGCCGTCGGCTTCGCGCTCTACCAGTTCACGCGTCCGGCCCCCGAGTCGTACACCCACACCGCGGAGTACCGCGCGTCAGTCCAGCCGGACGCGACGCTGACGAACGTCACGCTGTATCTCCCGTTGCCCGTGGAAAGCGGGGCCAGCCCCGTCGGCGACGCGCTCGTCGCGGGGTCTTCCGACGCCGTCGACGCCCCGCCGGACTGGACGTTCGAGGTCGCCGAGACCGAGTACGGACCGATGCTCGCGGTGTCGGTGCCGACCCTGGAGCCGGCCTACCGCGAGCGTCCGCCGCCGCGGCCGCTCGACCCCGACGAGGAACCCGCGACGCCGGGCGCGGCGACGCCGACGCCGGACCCGCAGGAGACGCCGATCCGGACGCTCGACGACTATCTCGTGCGCGTCGAGCTGGCGCTCGATGAGCCGATCGACACGCGCTCGCCGGTGGGGTCGGAACCGGTGTTGCGGCCGCGGTTCGACGCGACCGACGCGGCGTGCCCGTTCCCGGCGCCCGAATCGACCGTCTGTCGCGAGTTCGGGACCCGCATGTTCCTCTCGTATGACGCACCCGAGGACGCGACCGTCGAGGTCTCCGTCAGCTACGAGGCGCGAAACGACTGGTTCGCCGGCGGGTGGACCGGGAACGGCTTCCGACAGTCGACTCGGACGGTCGCGACCGGCGACGGGCCCGGGTGGGTGGCGGTTCCGGCCACCGAGGCCGTCGGCGAGGGCACGTACCGGGGCGCGCCGAGCGCGGTCGTCGACGCCGGCGCGGTGGCGGTCGCCCGGTAGCAGTCAGTCAAGCGATCCGCCTCACGGCCCCGGACCGCGCTTTCTTCTCTGCGGCTCGGCACGAAGACCTCGCCGCACACGGCCGTAGCCTCGAACCTTCGGTTCTCGGCCACGCTTTCGACGGTCTTTTCTCTCATCGCCGAACACTACCCCGTAATGGCCGAATTCAAGATCGTCGTGGGCGACGACGCCGGCGACACGCGGCAGTTCGACGTGGACGGACAGGACGCCAACCGATTCCTCGGTCGCGAGATCGGCGACGAGGTCGACGGCGCGGCCGTCGGCGTCGACGCCGACCTGACGCTGACCGGCGGCTCCGACAAGGCCGGCCGCCCGATGCGCGAGGAGGTCCCCGGCGGCGAACTGAAGGAGCTCCTCCTCGAGGGCGGCGTCGGCTACAAGCCCTCGCGCGACGGCGAGCGCAAGCGCGTCACCGTCCGCGGCCGCCAGGTCTCCGAGGAGACCGTCCAGATCAACGCCCGCCTCGAAGGCTCCATCTCCCAGGCGCTCGGCGAGAACGAGGAGGACGAAGCGGACGAGGAGGCCGAGGCCGACGCGGACGACGACGACGAGGAGTAACGCAGCCTTTTCCACCGCTTATGAGCGACAGACTCGCCAGCGACGCCGACGACGTCACCAGCCACCGCGCGCGCCTCGCGCGCTCGGGCGGCACCAGACTCCCCTGTCTGCGGATCCCCGAGGAGGCCGCCCTCTCGGGCGGTGACGAGATCCGACTCGTTCTCGACGGCGACCAGCGCCAGGCAACGGTGACGAGCGACTCGAAGGGACTGCTCGTGCGCGGCGCCTACGACGACCGCAAGCGTATGCGCGAGGCGGGCACGGCCGGCGGTGGCGACGCCGAGAACCGCCTCGTCGAGTGGGCGCGCGAGCACGACCGCGAGCCCGGCGACGCGGTCGATCTCGACGAGATCGATCCGGGCTACCTCTACGGCCTGCGGGTTCCCGGCGAGCGCGCCGTCTACACGGTGACGAAGCGCCCCGACAGGGGGTTGCAGGACATCGCCGACTCGCTGTACGACGACCAGTAGGGCGGGTTGCCGCCGCGTCGACCCTGTTGCGACCCGCGACGGACGACCTTATACGACTCGCGCGTCGATTCCGGGGTATGACCGACGACGACGCCGACGACGCCGAGGCGGGCATCGACGCCGACGACGGGAAGCTCGCGGAGTTCCTCGCGGGCGAGCGCCTCGACGACGTGGCCATCTACCTCACGCACGACCACCTCGACGAACAGGGGAAGATCGCCAACATGGGCCAAGCCGTCGACGAGGGCGTCGTCCTCGTGCTCCCCGGCGAGGACGGACGCCAGGCGTTCGCCGCCGGCACCGGCATGGATCCGATGCAGTTCGCGCAGGGCGCGATGGACCGCGACGGCGTCATCTATCCCGACCTCGGCGGCGGCGAGTGCCCCAACGCCGCCGAGGAACCCGAGGCGGACCACCGCGCGGAGTTCGTCTTCGCGTTCGCCGAAGAACAGAACGAGGGTGTCGGCGGCCTGTACGCAGAGGGCGACGTGATGCACGCGTACGCCCACTGTTCGTGCGGCGCCGACTACTCGCACAAGTGGATCATGGGCGAGTACAGCGAGAACGCCGTCGAAGAGTAGCTCGATAGATCGCGTCACGGGCGCGGGTCCGGAGCCGAGTTCGGGCTCGGATCTCACGACCGGTTCGGCGGACGGAATCGACCTTCCTGCCGAAATCCCCAGCTACAGACGGGACTAGTCCGGGAGATCGGTGAATATAGGACTGGTATTCACCGCTCGTTCGGAAGTACGTCTGTCTGCGAAAGGACTATTATAAGACGCACGTAACACTACGATATGTCTAAAGCAAGTACGAGTGGCGATGGTGGTGACGATATCGTGACGGTGAATTTCAAAGCTACTGAGTCGTTCCTCGAAGAGATCGACGCCACGTGGCAGGGCCGAGGCTTCAACAGCCGCAGCGAATTCATACGCTACACGCTCCGGGATGCAGTCGACTTCCCGACGTTCGACCGTGACGAGCTCATCGCCCTTCTCGCTGCCGAGGAAGACGTAACTGAAAACCAAACCATGAGCGCAACGGAAGCCCGCGAGCGGTTTGGAACCGCCGATGAGTGACGACGGGTGGACATGGGCACTCGCCTCGAAGGCGCAGTCAGACCTCGACTCGTTGTCGCTTGACGAACAGGACCGTATCATCGAAAAGCTTGATGAGATCGTGCCTCCCCGTGGCGCGATCCACCGGAGTACGGTGAGCCCCTACAGAACAGTCCCTACAAGAAGATACGTGTCGGTGAGTTTCGGCTCTCCGTCTCGTTTCGACAAGCTAGCCAGCGACTTGTCGTCGCCCGGGTCAAGCGACGAGGTGGTGCCTACACCGCTGACGACGACTGATCACTGGGTAGTTGATACGCAGTCCTTACCTACTAGTCGTTTTACCTGAGAGCAGTGCTGAAATGAAGAGTGGTCAGTGTTAGATACAGGGGATACACATACCAGTGTACAACTCAATCTAGTGCTTCATCAACGAGAAACCGATAGATCCCCTATATAGAAAATCTGTCACAAGCGTCTAAAAGTCACGACTGAAGCTCTACGAGCGCCTTGATAAGTTTCACTTCCGCTTTCTGGAGGTGTTCACTGACCGTGTTGGCCGCGCACCCAAGCTCTTCGGCTAATTCTGCGTGAGTTGTCTCTCGGGGATGCTGATAGTACCCGTGTTCGAACGCGGTAAAAACCGCCTCACGCTGCCGATTGCTCAGTTCAAAAAATGGGTCCGTCCGTTGCGACGGACGTGAACCAATGTTCTCGATCGTCACGTCGATGGTCCGTGGTGCGGCGTCAACCGCGGTTTGCAGTGCCGAAGCGTCTCCCACCACCTCACCTCTTGTTTCGAAGTCGCTGTACACGACTGGAGATCTGACGAGCAACCCCGCTCGCGCCGTCAACACGAGAAACGTCCTAAAGAACGGGAGTGCGTCGGGATTCGCCGTGACCAACACGTACCCCGAACCACCAGTAGAAGTGGGTGCCGCGACATCCTCGATTCCATCGGTGCCACGCGCTGCATCAACGAACACACTCGTGTCACCGTCAACGTCGTACAGAACAGTTGCTAGTTCCTCTGCTGCTAGATTCCAGTCAACGAGACGCAGTTGCGAGACCGCTGGCGACTCTGTCACCGTGGCGTAAAATGATGGAAGGACTGTGGGAGCCAGCGACGCTGAAACCTGAAGTCGAGTCAACGACATCGGCAGAGCGTACCTCTCATTTCACCAGCTCTGTTTAAAAATCCCATGACAATACTCGGCAGAAGGCTCACTGGACGACCCCTCTTACCTCCAATTATGACGCCAGATGCCGCTGAGTTGGGAGACAACACTGAGGTCGCGGTCAACGACGCGGATCTCGTAGTACACGACGCAGTGGTTGTGACTGTAGACGAAGATAACAGAATCTACCGGAACGGCACGGTTGTAGTCGAAGACGGTGTCCTCACCGACGTACGAACGACACGAGACAGTGACCGAGACTGTGACGCCGACCGTGTCATCGACGGCAAGGGCACCCTCGTGATGCCGGGGCTCGTCAACGCACACACCCACCTGGAGCTGACGCCATTGATCGGCGCGTTCAGTGACCTCGACCTATTGGAGATGATGAGCGGAATGACCGCCATTTTCGGTCACATCGCTGACGGCGAATACGACTACCTTACCGACGCGGGATACGAACTCGCCGCACTCAACTTCCTCGCAGGCGGTGTCACGACCGTCAACTCGATGGACGTCCGTCCCAGCGGGGGCGCAGAGACGTTCGGCGAGGCTGGCCTCCGCGGATTCTTTGGGATGGCGCTCTCCGATCTCTTCTGGGACGTCCCGGTCGATAAGCAGTTCGAACGCGCCCGCGAGTTTATTGACGAGTACCACGGCGCGTACGACGGCCGCATCCGGGCAACGATCAATCCCCATGATGACTGGTCGTGTACACGAGCGCTGTGGGAGCGTACTGCCGCCCTCGCTGACGAATATCCTGATCTACTCGTTCACACGCATCTGCTCGAACTGGAGGCGAGTAATACGATGGCGCGGTCAAATGGTGCCGAGGACTCGCTCGACCTGCTTGACGACATTGGTCTCCTTGACGATCGGCTGGTGGCCGCTCACTTCCGGCTGGCCAACAACGAGGATATCCAGCGAACTGCTGACGCGAACGCGTCGGTTGCACACTGCCCATCGATTTTCGCGTACTGGAACACGGACGGCGACGTGCAGTGGACGCCTGTGCCGGAGCTTCGGGACGCGAGTGTCGATGTTGGGCTGGGCATCGACGACCATTACTGGCACGACTCCTACAGCCTGTTCGGCGAAGCACGGCAGGCCCGGCTCGCAGCTAATCTCAAACGGTCAACGGGGCAGTACCACTCAATGGAGCTGGTGCGGATGCTCACCATCGAAGGGGCAGCGGCACTCGGAATTGATGACGAGGTCGGGAGTCTCGAACCCGGGAAGTGCGCCGACGTCATCATGCTTGACATCGAGAAGCCGAAGTTCATCCCCGTGACCAACATCCCGGCACAGATCGTCAACAACGCGGTACCCGCCGACGTGAAGACAGTCATCGTGGACGGTGACGTGCTGATGCGAGACGGTGATCTGAAAACAATGGATGCCGACGCCGTGCGTGAGCAGGTCGAATCTGCCGTTGAGCGTTTCGAGTCGGAGACGGACTGGGAACTCGGGGTCGGCGGGAGTGACCCGCCGAGTAAATTGAATGTTGCCCACGACCTGCCGAAGCGCGGCCCCAGCCAGTTGCTCGGACGGCTCGCGTTCCAGTCGGCTAAGGATCAATCCCCATTCTGAGAGGGTGTCATAGAACTGCCTCAGGAGAGGAGAGGCGCGTACCGGTGGCATTCGGCGGCCAGCGGTATCTAGACGCCGAAGACGTGATTCACCTCATCAGATTCTCCGACAGTCCGCTGGATTGCTAAGTACGCAGCACCTTCCTAACAGCTATTTTACTAGCAATATAGTGAAATAAACCGGAGTCGACAGACACAACTGTGTTTTGAAAGACGAGATCCAAACAGAGCCGAGTTGATCGAGAACGTGGCGAGCGCCGTCGCTCAGGAGTGTAGAGCGACGGAGTAGGTCAGTCGACGATACCCGCGGTGGGGTGACCCACCGGGGCGAAAGGTGCCGCCTGACCGTGCCGTCCTCCTAACGGAGCGGCCGCGCGTACAAAGGGGCTCCGGTCGAGCCGTCGGCTACGGTTCGAGAACGACGCGGAAGCGCGCCTCGTTGTCGATCATCCGGTCGTACGCCTCGTCCACGTCGTCGAGGTCGTACGTCTCGATCTCCGGGGTGATCTCGCGGAGGTCGCTGAACTCGAGCGTGTCCTGAGAGTCGCGAGCGTTGCCGGATGCCCAGGCGTCGACGCCGCCGCGGACGCCGACGAGCGACTGCGCGTCGACCGACACCTCCTCGCCGGGAACGCCGACGACGACCACGCGGCCGTCCGTACCGAGCCCGCCGATCACCGACTCGATCGCGGCCGCCGACGGCGCGGTCGCGAGCACCACGTCGGCGCCGCCCAGGTCCTGCAGCGCGGTCGCTGCGTCCCCCTCGGCCGTGTTCACGAAGTGGTCCGCGCCGAGGTCGGCCGCCAACTCCTCCTTGTCGGGCGACCGCGAGAGCGCGACCGTCTCGAAGCCCGCCGCGTGGGCGTACTGGATCCCGAGGTGACCGAGGCCGCCGACGCCCTGCACGGCGACCAGATCGCCCGGCTGCGCGTCGGTGTTGCGCAGCGCGTTGAACGTCGTCACGCCCGCACACAGCAGCGGGGCGGCGTCGACGGCGTCCAGGTCGTCGGGGATCGCCGCCAGCGCCTCCGCCGGCGCGGTCATGTACTCGGCGTAGCCGCCGTCGTACGCGATCCCGGTGATCTGGGCGTTCTCGCACTGCTGAAAGTCGCCACGGCGACACGCCGCGCAGTCGAAGCAGTGGCCGCCGTGCCAGCCGACGCCGACGCGGTCCCCCTCGCTCCAGGCGGTCACGTCGTCTCCGACGGCGTCGACGCGGCCCGCGACCTCGTGGCCCGGGATTCTGGGATAGTCGATCGGGTACGCGCCCTCCTTCACGAACGCGTCGCTGTGGCAGATCCCGCAGGCGTCCACGTCGATCCGTACCTCGCCGGGCTCCGGCTCCGGCGTCTCGACGTCGACGACCTCGAAGTCCGCGCCCGCCTCGGGAACTCGTGCCGCCCTCATCGCGACCCACCGCACGCTGTTCGGTTCATGTGCGAACGATCCGACGGCCGCCGGACGGAAACCCCTGCGGGCCGATCGGAGAACCACTGGAATCGCCGGACGTATCCGTGTCGTTCGTCGCCGCCAGTCGAGCGTGTCGACCCAGTCGCGTCTCTCCCTTGTGGGTCGACCTACTCGGCCGCGTCGGCGGCGTTCTCCGCCGCGGCTTCTTCCGCGAGCGACTCGAACGCCCGGAGGATGACGCGCTTCGTCGTCGCGCCCTCGGTCGTCCAGTGGTGGCCGTAGTCGAGCATGTCGTCGTAGATGTCGGGCTTACAGCCGGCGGCCTTCGGGTGGCCGCCGCCGTTCACCTGCCCGGCCACCTCGTGGCAGCGCTCGAAGTCGTCGGAGCCGCGGATCGACGCCGAGCCGGAGGGCTTGACGATCACCGCGGCGTCCATTCCCTGCTCGCGCAGGGCGTCGGCGACCTCGTTCTGCGAGCACCGCCCGTAGGTGACGCCGACCGACCAGTCGCCGACCTCGTGGTCGACCGCGCGGTCGACCGCCTTCTCGATGAGCAGCCGCTTCTCGACGCGACGGTCCTCGACGTACTCCATCGCGACCGGCGGCAGGTCGACGCCGTAGGCGCCGACGATCGCCGCGTACTCCTCGCCCCCGGTCCAGTAGGCGAAGTCGGCGAGGTCGTCGGAGCGCTCGTCCTCCTTCAGCCAGAGGTCGTGATCGCGGGTGACCGTGGCGAGTTCGGTGAACCGCTCGTCGAAGTCGTACTCCAGCGACCGCAGCGTCACGTCCGTCGAGCACTCCTCGTCGCTCTCGCCGACGACCAGATCGATCCCCAGTTCGCGAACCGACGCGGCCAGTTCCTCGTCCCACTGGTGGTGGTCGAACCAGCGGACCGCGTCCGCGCGGTCGACGACCGCCCGGAGGTCCTCGGCGATGTACTCGAACGCGTCGGGACAGATGTCGCAGACGAACACGTCGGTTCCCTCCTCCAGAAACTCGGCGGCGTAGCCGAGGTCCTCCTCGAAGGAGTGGGGTCCGGAGGGGAACAGCGCGACCGACGACTCCGCGCGGTCGCCCCCTTCCCCCTCGTCTCCGTCCGCTCCCTCCCCGAACCGCTCCTCGTAGGTGCCGTCGAGCTTCGCGCGGCGGCGCTCCTCGAACGGCGTCGGGTCGAGGACCGCGCCGTACGCCTCGCGGATCAGCGCGATACAGCCGAGCCCGTCGGCGTCGGAGTCCGTGATAACGACCGCCTCGGCGCCCTCGACCGCCTCCTTCGCGCGCTCCTCGGATCGGTCCTCGTTCAGCGAGTCCGGATAGAAGAATCCCGTCCCGGGGAGCCGCGATTTGCGGTCGAGCGGGAGGGTGTCGCTCTCGATGAGTTCGTCGTCCATACCCGGGGGTTGCGACGCGACGTGAAAACAGCCGTGGTGTGTGCGGCGGCGCAGGCGTTCAGACGGGCGCTCCGCCGTAGCCGTCCTCGCCGTTCTCGCCCGCCAGTTGCCGGACTGTCAACACCGGGACGGGGCACGTGCGGACGACGCGCTCGGCGACCGAACCGATGAGGAACCGGTTCTCGCCGTGTCGCCCGCGGGTGCCGGTCGCGACCAGATCGGCGTCGATCTCGCGGGCGTAGTCGGCGATCTCGTTGGCGGGACGGCCCTCACGGACGACGGCGGTCACGTCGGTGGCGGCGCGCTTTTGCACGTCGACGATAGCCTCGCCGCCGCGCTCCTGAAGCGCGTTGCGCATCTGATCGCGGACCGCCTCCGGCGAGGAGTCGACCTCGCCGCTGTCGACGACGTACAGCGCGTGCACCGCGGCGTCGAAGCGGACGGCCAGATCGAGCGCGACCTCGACGGCACGCGAGACGCTGTCGGAGCCGTCGGTGGCGACGACGATGGTGTCGAACTCGGGCATTGCACCGACGTTCTCCGGGCGCGTGCTTAAAACTCGGCGCTCCCCGCCGCCCACACGACGCTTGCGATCCGGACAGTCGGGACGGTGTGACGGCAACCGCGGCGGTGACATCGGTATGGGCCGGCGCTCGTGTGCGAGCGCGGACCGGGGACGCCGATTCTCAGCGTCGGTACGCCGACGACCATCGCTTAAGTCCCCTCGGTGTCTCTGGCGACAGAAGCAGGTTCCCATGGCCGACACTCACGACCCGATACGAGTGCTCCACGTCGACGACGAGCCGGAGTTCGCCGAACTGGTCGCGACGTTCCTCGAGCGTGAACACGACCGGATCGAGGTCCGTGGCGTGACCGACGCCGAGGCGGGGCTGGACGCGCTGGCCGATCACGATGTCGACTGCGTCGTGTCCGACCACGACATGCCGGGCAAGGACGGGATCGAGTTCCTCCGGACGGTACGCGAGGAGTATCCGGATCTCCCGTTTCTGCTGTTCACCGGAAAGGGGAGCGAGGAGGTCGCGAGCGACGCGATCTCGGCGGGCGTCACCGACTACATCCAGAAGGGAGGCGGCACCGACCAGTACGCGCTGCTCGCCAACCGGATCGTGAACGCCGTCGAGGCGAGCCAGTCGCGACGAATGTTGACCGAGCGGACGCGCCGGTTGGAGACGCTCATCGGGAATCTCCCGGGCATCGTCTACCGCTGCCGCAACGAGCCGACTTGGCCGATGGAGACGGTCGACGGGGAAGTCGAGGCCCTGACGGGGTACACCGCGGCGGAGCTGGAGTCAGATCGCGTCGAGTGGGGGCCCGAGGTCATCCACCCCGACGATCGCGAGGCCATGTGGGACGCCGTGCAGGAGGGGCTCGCGGCGGACGGCGCGTTCGAGGTCACCTATCGGATCCGAACGCGCGACGGGGACACGAAGTGGATGTGGGAACGTGGCCGCGCCGTGTCCACAGAGGACGGGAGCCTGAAGGCGCTCGAAGGATTCATTACAGACATCACCGAGCGAAAGGAGCGCGAGGACCAGCTGGCGCAGACGACCGCCCGCCTCGAGGCGCTGTTCGAGGAGTCGCCGGACATGATCGATATCCACGACGCCGAGGGGAACATCCTCGACGCGAACCCCCAGTTCTTCGCGGAGACGGGATACACGGAGGAAGAAGTCACGTCGATGAAGGTCTGGGACATCGACCAGACACAGGATCAGACGACCATCCGTGATGTCTGGAAAGACATGGCGGTCGGCGACCGGCGGGAAATAGACGGGGAGTACACGCGGAGCGACGGCTCGACGTTCCCCGTCACCATCCACATCAGGCGGCTCGATCTCGCCGGGTCCGATCGGTACCTCGTGAGCAGTCGCGACGTGTCCGACCGAGAACGGCGGGACCGCAAGCTCGAACAGCTACGGGAGCGTTCACGCGCGCTCAACTACACCCGAACGGTCGAGGAGACGGCGCAGTTGGCGACGGACGCCGCCGCCGAGATCATCGGGGCCGAGCTGAGCTCCGTCCACCTCCTGAACGATGCGGGCGACCGGATGGAGCCGGTCTCGGTGGCCGACTCCGTCACGCGGGTGTTCGACGAACTCCCGACCTACGATCGATCGGCGCCGCCGGGAACTCGGGCGCACTTCGCGTGGGAGGCGTTTCAGGCGGACGAGCTGACTCACGTCCGGTCGGTGTCCGACACGGACCGAATCACGGAGGAGACGCCGACCGAGAGCGTCCTGTTTCACCCGATCGACGACCACGGCCTGTTCATCATGTCCTCGACGAACGCCGACGCGTTCACCGAGACCGACGTCCTCCTCGTGGAGATCCTCGCGAACTACCTCGAGGCCGCGCTCGATCGCGTGACCCGCGAGGAGACGCTCAGGGACCGCCAACGCCGGCTCGAACTGCTGCACGAAGCGACACAGGAGCTCATCCGGGCGGACTCGCGGCGGGCGATCGCCGACCGGATCGTCGAGGCGGCCGAGGAGATCCTCGGCTTCAGCGTCACCGTCGTTCGGTTCTTCGACCCCGACGCGGGCGAGTTGGTGCCCGTCGCCGAGTCCGACGCGGTCGCGGACGTGATCCCCGCTCGCCGACCGTTCACCGCCGACTCCGGCAGCCTCAACTGGGCCAGTTTCGAGGCCGACGAGGTCAGGGTGTACGACGATATCGAGGCCGACACCGGCGCGGTCGACGCCGGGAGCGGCCTCCGGAGCCTCATGCTGCTCCCCTTGGGAACGCACGGGACGGTTTCGGTCGGCGAGACGGCTCCCGACGCGTTCGACTCGACCGACGAGTTCCTCGCGCGGATCCTGACGACGGCCGCGGAGACGGCGCTCGACGAGCACGAGCGCGAGCGTCGTCTCCGCGAGAGTCGCGACGAGCTCCGGCGACAGAACGAGCGGCTCGAGGAGTTCGTCTCGGTCGTCAGCCACGACCTTCGGAACCCGCTGAACGTCGCGACCGGCCGGTTGGACCTCGCCAGCGGCGACTGCGACAGCGAGCACTTCGACGCCGTCGAACACGCACACGACCGGATGGAGGCGCTGATCGAGGACCTCCTCGCGCTGGCCCGCGAGGACGACACGGCGACCGACCTCGCGCCGATCGACCCTGCGTCGACGGTCCGTGAGTGCTGGGCGAACGTCGAGACGGGCGAGGCGGAGCTCGTCGTCGAAGCCGACCGGCCGATCCTGGCGGACGAACGGCGTCTCAGACAGCTGTTCGAGAACCTCGTCCGCAACGCGGTCGAACACGGTGGCGACGGCGTCACCGTCACTGTGGGCGACCTGAACGACGGCTTCTTCGTCGAGGACGACGGCGTCGGGATCCCCGCCGGTCGGCGGGACTCGGTGTTCGAGGCGGGCTACTCGACGAGCGACGAGGGAACGGGGTTCGGCCTCCGGATCGCCAAACAGGTGGCCGCCGCCCACGGCTGGGAGATCCGTGCGACTGAGGGGCCCGACGGCGGCGCCCGGTTCGAGGTGACCGGCGTGGCGTCAGTTGAGGAATAGCGACCGGTATCCACCGGTGCCCCGACCGCCGAACCACGACACCTAAGCCGCCGACCCACACAACACACGATACTCGTGCCCCGGTTCGCGTACCCCTGTCCCGGCTGTCGCACCACGAACAGCCTGCACGACGCCGACTGCGACTTCGAGGGGACCGAGTGGCACCACGTCGAGCAGGCGTACACGGACGTCCTGACGGTCCTCGTCGACGGCCCCGTCAGCGAGTCCGCGCTGCAACACGCCGTCCACGACGAGTGGTCGGGGCTCCACCGCGCCGCGCTGGACCTGCTCCGGCGCGAGGGGCGCGTCGAGGAGACCGGCGACACGCTGGAGCTGCTCACCGCCGAGCGCTACCGCGAGGAGGTGTCCGAGCCGACCCGCGAGCCGATGGCGACCATCTACCGCGAGGGGAGCTATCCGGGCTGCCACGATAACGCGATATTCAGCTTGGTGGCCTGGTACGAGATGGTCGGCCTCTCGTGGGCGGAGACGCGGCAGAACGTCATCGAGTGGCTCCACCGCTCGGGGACGTGGGAGCGCGGCGGGTTCGAGGAGTCGAGCCCCGAACAGCTCGTCGACAGCAAGCGCCACGTGTACGAGGCGGGCTACGGCTGGAAGGAGAAGGCGCAGGCGGCGAAGCGCGTGATCGAGCGACACGGCTGAGTTCGGGTCGGGAGCAGGTCGGGCCGACGTTACGATCGCCAGCGGTTGTACCCGAGCGTGGCGATACCGACGAGCACAGCGACCACACCGACCCCCGCGGCGACGAGCCCGAGCAACAGCCCGTCGGGGAAGTCGAAGTCGTCCGTGTGCGACGTGACCTCGACGGCGTAGTACGTCCCGTCGCGCTCGACGATCGGGGCGTCTGGCACGGGCTCGTCGCTCCACGGTCGGTAGTCGTACGCCTCCTCCGAGACGGTCGCGTTGCGGATCTTCCGGAACGTCCGCTGCTCGGCGGGCGGAAGCGAACTGTAGTTCGCGATCAACCGCTCGCGGACGACGGACGCGATCTCGGAGTCGTTCGCGACGGTCGTCGTCAGTTCGCCGTCCGCGAGGGTGAACGCGTAGTACGTGTCGTATTCGACCGTCAGGTACGTGTTGTTCCGCTGTAGCTGTCGGACGTCGGCGGCGACGGCGGCGGAGTCCACGGACGCGGCCCCGTCGGCCATCGCGGCTTCGAGCGCCTCGCGGGTCTCGTTCGGCGCCCGGAACTCCTCGCGAACGTGGTGGTACTCGAGACTCGACGGCCGGAAGGCGAGGCGGTCGGCGTAGCGGTCCGCGAGCACCGTGTGGTCCGAGGCGTCGATCTCGGCCGCGGAGTAGCCCGTCGAGCTCCGGTGCCGTTCCTCTCCGCCGAGGTCGTCGAGCGCGAACGCGTACGCGGGGCCGGGGACGAGGAGGAGCCCGACGAGGACGAGCACGAGCGCAGTTCGGTCGGAGGGCATGGAGGGAGTCACCGTGGACTGGACACAGCGCCGGTAAGTGTCTTGTCGTGAGAACGCACCACGGTGGATAAGTCCCCGCCTGCCGTCGGTCCGGTGTGCCCGCGCCTTCCGAACGGTCCTCCGCCGGCGACGACGACGGTCCCCGCGGTTCCCGCCGCGCAGTCGCGGTCGTGATCGCCGTCGTCTTCCTCGACCTGCTCGGCTTCGGCGTCGTCATCCCGATCCTCCCGTTCTACGTGCGCTCGTTCGGCGTCAGCGACGTGTTCATCGGGCTCATCGCGGCCGCCTACTCGCTGGCGCAGTTCCTCGCGGCCCCCACCCTCGGCCGGATCTCCGACGAGCGGGGCCGACGACCGGTTATCGCCTTCTCGGTCGCGATGGCCGGGGTCGCGTGGCTGGTGTTCGGGTTCGCGACCGAGATCGGCGACATCGCCGGTCCCGCAGCCGCGGTCGCGACCCTGCTGCTCTCGCGGACGCTCGCGGGCGCCGCCGGCGGCAACATCTCCGCCGCGCAGGCGTACATCGCCGACGTGACCCCGCGAGAGAGGCGGGCGGGCGCGCTCGGACTCGTCGGCGCCGCCTTCTCGCTGGGGTTCGTGTTCGGCCCCGCGCTGGGGGGCGTCGCCGCGAGCGACCAGGTCGTCGCCGCCGCCGACGCGCTGCTCCCGGCGGTCGTCCCGACGACGCGGTTCACGCTCCCGAGCTTTCTCGCCGCGGGACTATCGTTTCTCGCTGCCGGCGCCGCGGTGGCCGTCCTGCGGGAACCGGAGCGAACGCGCGTGAGCGGCGCCGGCCGACGGTCGCTGGTCGGGCAGTTCCGCTCGGCGCTCGCCGACGACGCGCTCCGGCCGCTGGTCGCCTCGTACTTCGTCACATCGGTCGCGTTCGCCGGCATCCAGGTGATGTTCATCCCGTTCGCGGCCGACTTCTACGGCTACGACGCGACCGCGGCGGCCGTCTTCCTCACGTACATCGGCGTGCTCGGGACGGTCAATCAGGGCGCGCTCGTCGGTCCGCTGGAGCGCCGCCTCGGCGCGGTCCGGCTGGCCGTGATCGGCGGCACGGCGCTGGCGACGTCGCTCGCGCTCCTGCCGTTCACGCCGGAACTCGGCGGCCTGCTCCCGCTGCCCGGCGGGACCGGCGACGGCCTGTTGGACGGCGCGATCCTCACCGGACCGACCGTCGCGCTGTTCGCGGTGGGCGCGCTGCTGTCGTTCGGCAACGGCTCGCTGAACGTCTCGCTGTCGACGCTCGTCTCCGAGCGCGCCAGCGACGAGACCCAGGGGGCGGCGTTCGGCGTCACGCAGGGCGCCGGGAGCCTCGGTCGGACCGTCGGCCCGCCGGTGGCCGCCTCGGCGTACGTGCTCGCGTACTGGTCCCCGTTCGTCGCCGGCGCGGTGCTGCTGGTTCCGGTGGTGTGGGTGCTGGCTCGTGGTACGGTAACCGAGCCGGCTGATGCCTGGTGAGCGTCCATCGAGCGTCCGTCGACCAACCACGCCGAGACCGGCGACGACCGAAATCGAGGCTCCCCGGCGCGCTCGGCGCTCAGCGAACTGCGTCGACTGCGGCCGGAACGTCCGCGGGGCCGTCGACGTGAACGGCCTCCCAGCCGCGCTCGCGGGCGCCGACCACGTCGGACTCCTCGCCGTCGCCGATCATCACCCGACGGTCCGCCTCGATGAGCGCCTCGGCTCGGTCGAACGGCTCCGGGGCGGGTTTGTGCGCTCCCGTCTCGTAGCTGACGACCGTCGCGTCGACGTGGGCGGCCAGTCCTGACTCGCGGAGCTTCTCGCGTTGCCACTCGGGAACGCCGTTCGTGCAGACGCCGAGCGCGACGCCGTCGGCGGCCGCGAGCGTCGAGAGCGTTCTCCGAACCACGGGCGGCGCCTCGGCGGCGCCGAACTCGGCGTCGCGGACGGCCGCGACGAACGGTTCGGGAGCGGCGTCGGCGTCGACGGCCGCCAGCGCGTCCGCGGCCGCCCGGCGGTACGGCTCGGGCGTGAGGTCGCCGAAGTAGTCGAAGAAGGCGTCATTGTAGGCGGCCGCGAACGCGTCGGCGTCGCCGATCCCGACCGCCTCGCAGGCGGTCGCGAGCACCGCCCCGTAATCCGGGAACGGGACGAGCGTGCCGTCGAGGTCGAACCAGATGGCGGTCGTCACGCTCGGAGGCGCGGCCGACGCGACCGAGAAACCGTCGGTTTCGTCCCGGAAGCCGTCGGTTCCGCCGCGCGGGTTCGCGAGCGACGGAACACGCCGGAACGTATTACTCTCCCGACAGTCGAGTCGAACGTATGGTCCCCTCACCTCCCTCGAACGCGCGGCGGCGAGCAAGTCGCCTCCTCGGCGTGCTCGCCGGCCTCGCGGCCGCCATCGCTGCCGTCGCGGTGCTGTGGCCCCGACCGCTCGCGGACGTCTTCGTGACCGCATGGATACTCGGGGCGGTACTCGACACGCTCGTCGGGACGGCCGCGGCGTGGACGGGCCGACGGGCGCTCCTGTGGGTCGCGACGCTGCTGCTTGCCGGGTTCGCCGTCGTCGGGATGTTGACTGTCGGGTGGCTGTTCGCCCCGTCGGTCGTTCTCCTGCTCGCGGCGGCGCTGCTCTCGGGATGGGCCGGGCCGGTCCTCGACCGGCCGGAGCCCTCGGAGACGGGACCCCGCAGAATCGCCGGAGGGACGCTCGCCGGCGCGGCGGCGGTCGGAGGCGGAGCGGCCGTCGTCCGCGTCGCCGCGTTCGACCGGGAGCTGTTCGGGTCGTGTGCGGCCGAGACCCCGGCGTGCGTGCTCGCGACGACGAACTGGCCCGCGGTCGCCGCGACGACGCTCGCGCTGGCGACGGTGGCGCTCGGCGGCCGACTCCTCCTCCGTCAGACGCTCGCGATGCGGGCGCTGATCGAGGGATCAGCGGCGACCGGGCAGTGACGGAGGCAGCGGCGGCCGACAAGAGAACGGATCCGCGGGAAACCCTCCGAGAGGTGGTTCCAGTGTGGCAGGTTACTCGCTCTGGATGCGCGGCGCGAGCATGTACGTTACCTGCCCCATTCCCTCGCCGAACTCGTAGTGCAGCTTCACCGGGAACTCCTCGCCGAGTTCGACGCGGACCTCCGCGTCCTTCGGGATGGCCTTGTTCATGTCCTTGAGGTAGTCGAGGCTGAACAGGGAGTCGGCGGGGCCGGCCTGCAGGTCGATGAGGTCCTCGCGGTCGAGCCGGAGGTCGACGTCGTCGGTGTCGCCCTCGGCCTCGATGAAGAACGCCTCCTCGGCCTCGTCGACGCGCAGGCGGATGTGGTCGCTCACCATGTCCGCGGCGGTGATACCGCGGTCGATCTGGGCACCCTCCAGCACGATCTCGGCCGGGAGGTCGAGATCGGGGATGTCCGGCTCCTGACGGATGGAGTCGGGGTCGATGAGCGCGAGGGTGTAGCTGAGCCCCTCGATGTGGATGTGGAGCTTGCGGGTCTCCTCGTCGAGTTCGAGCTGGATCAGATCGCCGGTGTTGGCCATGCCGGCGATGTCCTCCAGCCTGTTGAGGTTGACCCCGATGACCCCTCCGTCGGCCTCGTAGGACTCGAACGCGGCGGCCTCGAGCGTGAGGTCGACCATGCCGACGTTGGCCGGGTCGACGGCGCGGATCGCGAGTTCGTCCTCGTTGAGCCGGATCTTGCACTCGTCGACCAGCACGCTCACCGAGTCGAGCGCGTCGCGGAGGGTAGACGCACTCACGATGGCCTTGAACATATATCGCGGGCTACGAGTGTGCCCGTAAAAATACCCGCGGTTCCCGCTCCGGCTCCGAGCGACCTCGGTCCCCGACGTCGCTGCCGACGGCGACGTCGCCACGGGCCCGGGCCGTCGTTCGGCAGTCGTTCGATCGAGTGACGGGGAGAACATAGTTTGAAGACGACATGCTGTGAATCGGTAGCTAGTAACATGAGTGAATCAGAAGCCGGCGTGCTCGCGTCGACCTACCGAAAGCGATTCGGAGAGCCGTTCACCGCCGACGAGGTGTACGGATACTGGCTGTTCGTCGCCGGAACCGTCGTCGCTGTCGTGGGGATGGCGGTGTTCCTCACGTCGATGGGGGCGGGGCGGACCGGAACCCGGGGGATCGCGTACCTCCTCTCCGGGGTCGGACTCGCGACCGCCTTCACCGGACTCGTCGTCGGCCAATCGTTCCACCGGACCGCCAAGCGGCTGGTGTACGTCGGTCTTCTCGTCTGTCTGGCCGCGATGGCGTGGTTCCTGACTGTCTTCCCCGGACAGTGGGCGCTCGGGTCCGGGAGCGCACAGGGGGTCATCGGGGTGTACACCCTCGGACTGGCGCTCATCACGCTCTCGGGTGCGCTCGCGCCGATATCGGTCGGCCAGAGCCGTGCTCGACACGCCGTCGAGGAGCAGTTGGCCGACGCGCGCGCCGACGACGTGGCCGACGACCGGCGGATCGAGGAACTGGAGGCGACGGTCGCCGAGCGCGACGACCGGATCGACGCCCTCGAATCGGAGCTCGACGAGTCACGGGCGGAGACGGCGGAGGCCGAACGCGCGGCCGAGGAGGCCCGCGAGGAGGTCCGAGCCGCGTCCGCGGAGACCGCAGCCGCACGCGAGGAGACGGCGTCGGTGCGCGACGCCCTGAACGCGGCGGCGTCGCACGTCAACGCGCTCTCGAAGAGCTCGGCGACGTTCGACGTGTACCGCGACAAGTCCGGACAGTGGCGCTGGCGGCTCGTCCATCGCAACGGCAACATCATCGCGACCTCGGGCGAGGGGTACAGCTCCGATCGGACCGCCCGCCGCGGGATGCGCAGCGTCAAGCGCAACTCGCTGGGCGCGGCGGTCGTCTGGCAGCGCGACGAGGAGGACCCCGATCCGGTCGCCGACCCCGTCGCCGAGGATCCGAGCGCGCAGTTCCGGCTGTACCGCGACGCCGACGACGAGTACCGCTGGCGGCTCCGCCACGACAACGGGGAGACCATCGCGGCGGCGACCCGCGGCTTCTCCTCGAAGTCGTCGGCGAAGGACGGGATCGAGTCGGTCCGCTCGGCCATCGGCCCCGCCGACTACCTGGAGTTCGACCCGGCGGGGATCGAGGTGTACGAGGACGCCGCCGGCGAGTTCCGCTGGCGACTCGTCCACCGAAACGGAAACATCCTCGGCGACTCCGGCGAAGGCTACGCCAGCCGGTCGAACGCCCGGCGAGCGGCCGACCGCGTCCAGGAGGTGGCCGGGGACGCCGCCGTCGACGCCGACTCCGGGGTCCGGTTCGAGACGTTCGAGGACGCCGGCGGCGGCCACCGCTGGCGGCTCGTCGCCGCCAACGGGGAGACCATCGCGGACTCGGGCGAGGGGTACAGCTCCCGGTCGAAACTGACGGACGCGATCGAGCGCGTCAGCGAGTACGCCCCCGACGCCGACCGGCTCACGATGACCACCGCGGCCATCGAGGTGTATGAGGACGCCGGCGGCGAGTTCCGCTGGCGGCTGCGCCACCGCAACGGCACGATCCTCGGAACGTCGGGCGAGGGGTACACGGGCCGGTCGAAGGCCCTCGACGCCGTGAACGGCGTGAAGCGACACGCTCCGAACGCGCCGATCGAGGAGGAGGGGAAGGAGGACACGTCACCGGACGACGAGACGGGAGTCGCCGAGGAGTAGGCCGCCGCGATCGAACGGTTCGAGGCGGGGGCAACTTCGGTGACAGTCGCTCCCGAATCTCGCGGTTTCCGGACCGCGCGGACGCGTTAGTTGTTAGTTATACTCCGAGAGCGTCGTGCGCCGCTTCCCCGCGTCCGGGACGTTCGTGATCAACACCTCGGCGACCTCCCCGCGGTTGTCGCCGTCGCTGTTGATCGAGCGGGTCGCGCCGACGACGGTCACGGAGAACGGATCGTACTCCTCGTACAACTCCGCGACCGGCGGCGAGTTCGAGAGCACGACCGAGACGCCCCTCTCGTCGAGGTCCACCGCGAGGTCGCGGAGGCGTTTCTGGTCCTCCTTGCCGAACCCCTCGGCGTGGTAGTCGGTGAAGTTCGCCGTGGTCGAGACGGGCTCGTAGGGCGGATCGAAGTAGACCAGATCCCCGTCGTCCGCCTCCCCGCGGACGTACTCGAAGTCCTCGTTGTGGATCGTCGTGTCCCGCAGCACCTCGTGGAGCGTTCGGATCCGCTCCGCCTGTACCCAGTCGGGGTTCGCGTAGCGGCCGACGGGGACGTTGAACTCGCCGCTGTTGTTCTCGCGGTAGAGCCCGTTGAAGCACGTTCGGTTCAGATAGATGAACAGCGAGGCCTCACGGAGTCGCTGGTCGTCGGTCTTGTCGTCGACCTCGTGGAGGTCGTTGAACTCGTCGCGGGCCTCGTAGTAGTACTCCTCGTCGTGTTCGTGGGTCTCGTTCTCCGCGATCAGGTCATCGGGATCGCGGTCGCGGATGACCTCGTACAGCGTCACCAGCCGGTCGTTGAGATCGTTGATCGAGCCGTGTTCCGGCTCCAAATGAAAGTAGACGGCGCCGCCGCCGACGAACGGCTCGTGATAGCGCTCGAAGTCGGCGGGGAACTGCCCCGTGATCTCGGAGAGCAACTGACGTTTCCCCCCCGCCCATTTGAGGATCGGCTCGACCATGCGGTTGGTGACACTCGCTCGCGCCCGTTCTTAAACGCTGGCAAGCGTCGCGTCGGCGACCCCAACGCGTGCACCACCCGCGACGGGGAGTTCCGGCGGCTACGCGGTCGAGGACGCGTCGCCGACGCCGGTGAGCGACGCGTACGCCGCCAGTGCCGCGACGCCGAGTGCCAATCCGCCGAAGGATTCGCCCCAAGTGTGGGCGCCCGCGAGGGGACGTGCGACAACCATTCCGAGCGCGACGAGCACGAGCGGCGCCGCGCGCCGGTCGACGAGCGTGAGAAAGCCGGCGGGGACCACCGCGTACAGGACGTGACTGGACACGTCCCACACGGGCGTGATCATGAGGTGTGGGACGGTCACGGCGACGAGCAGCAGGGCGTACTCGGGGACGACCGGCCCCCAGTCGGCGCGTCGCCACCAGCCCCGGATGACCAGCAGCCCGACGGCGAGCCCGACGCTCCCGGTGGCGTTTGTCGTCCACGCCGGCGCGGCGGCGAGAAGCCGGGGAAGCCCCCGGTAGACGGCGAACGCGACGGCCCAGCCGAACCCGAGCACGCCCAGCCTGGCGACGATCGTCGCCCACGGCCGCCGGCTCGACCGCCGCAACTCGTAACCGACGGCCACCAGCCCGCACAGGAGGACGAACAGCTCCGGCGCGAACGCCGCGGAGTACGTCGACGCGATCGAGGTGGACATACGGTGACGCCGGCGGCGGGAGCATACTGATCGTTTCGATCCGCGGCCGTCCCGCCGGCGTCCGAACGGCCGCGGCGACGGTGCTGCCCGCCGAGCGAACGAGTTACCCGCGTCCACGCGAAACAGGCGGGTAACTGACCATGGCTCGCAAGGACGACTACTACAACCGAGCGAAACAGGAGGGCTACCGCGCCCGGTCCGCCTACAAGCTCCGCCAGATCGACGAGGAGGTCGACCTGTTCGACACCGGCGACACCGTCGTCGACCTGGGCGCCGCCCCCGGCGGCTGGCTCCAGATCGCCGCCGAGGAGGTGACCGAGGCCGGCCGCGTCGTCGGCGTCGACCTCCAGCGCATCGACGACCTCGACCACCCGCACGTCGAGACGGTCCGCGGCGACATGACCGAGGAGCGCACGCGCTACTACCTCCGCAAGGCGCTCGGCGTCGACCCGCGACCCGACGAGAACGAGGGCGAACCCGAGCGCCCCGTCGACGTGGTGATCTCCGACATGGCGCCGAACATGACCGGCGAGTACCAGCTCGATCACGCCCGCTCGATCCACCTCTCCCGGCAGGCGTTCGACACCGCGCTCGAGCTCCTGAAGCCGGGCGGCGACTTCGTCGTGAAGGTGTTCGACGGTCCCGACCTCGCGGACTTCCGCGACGACGTGGCCGCGGAGTTCCAGTACGTCCGGGCGTACACCCCCGAGGCGAGCCGGAAGCGCTCCTCCGAACGCTACCTGATCGCTCGTGGACGCACCGATTCCCCCGTCTCCGAGGGCGACCGGCTCACCGTCGACGTGACCGACGTGGGCGAGGAGGGCGACGGCGTCGCTCGCGTCGACGGGTACACGCTGTTCGTCCCCGGCGCCGAGGCCGGCGAGACCGTCGAGATCGTCGTCGACGACGTGAAGCCGCGGTTCGGCTTCGCCGAGCGCGTCGACTGACTCCCGTTCCCGCCTCAGGCGCTCGCAGCCGCGGCGGCGTCCTCGTCGCGGCGGACGAGCGCGACCGCCGCGTACACCAACGGCGTGTCGACCAGCGCGATGAGGAGCTTGAGGACGTACTGTCCGACGACGAGCGACACGAGCACCGGGGTGGGCAGCGCCGCGCCGACGCCGAGGACGGCGGGCGCGACCGCGAACGCGACGAGCGTGAACACGACCGTGTCGATGAGCTGACTCGACGCCGTCGACCCGACGTTGCGCAGCCACAGCGCGTCGCCGTCGGTGAACTCGCGGATGCGGTGGAACGCGATCACGTCCCAGTTCTGACTGATCACGTAGGCGGCCAGCGAGCCGAGCACGACGTTGCCCGACAACCCGAGCACCGTCTCGAAGGCTGCGGGGTCGACGGAGCCCTGTGCGGCGGGCGTCGCGATGGTCGCGAACACCAGCCCCAGCAGGACGAAGTTCATCCCGAACGCGACGTTCACCACCTTCCGGGCGTACGACTTGCCGTACAGCTCCGAGAGGCAGTCCGACGCGAAGAAGGTGACCGCGTACGCGAGCGTGCCGCCGGGCGCGGTGACGGCGCCGAGCACGGGCAACGAGACCGCGAGCAGTTTCGCCGAGATGACCTGCGCGGTGACCAGCGCCGACACGAACAGCGCGGTGAGCACGACCGCCGCGATCGGTACGTGCAGCCGACGCGGCTCCGCGGCGGCGCCGTCGACACCGCTCATTCGGCGTCTTCCTCCGCCCCGTCTTTCGCCGGCTCCTCGTCGGTCAGCCGACCGTGGCGCGCGTCGATCTCGTCGAGCACGTCCAGCGTCTTGCGCACCGACGCGCGGATCGCGTCGCTGCGGTTCACGAACTTCCCGTCGTCGCCGACGTGCTCGTCGAGATCCGCGAGGAGTTCCCCTGGCATCTCGACGCTTATCTTGGGCATACCATGATATTCCCGAGTGAATAGTTGAAGCTTCGGACTTTCGGGCGGACGGTCCACGGATGCGCGTTCCGCTCGACAGCGGGCGCCGAGGCGGCCGCCCGTGGCGACGAACGGTGGTTCACGAGCCGGTGAAAACGGGGCGTCCCGGGAGGCGTGGCGAGGGGGAGACAGTCCCGGGAGGCGTCAGCGAGTCAGATCGACGGTCGGTTCGACGAGGTTGCGCCGGCCGCCGAGGGTCAGCACCCACAGGATCAGCAGGCCGACGCCGTAGGCGGCCATCAGCGGGATCGTCACGAGGAACATCGTGAACACGTCCGCCGGGGTGAACAGCGCCGCCACGAGCATGATGGCGACCGTCACCTCGCGCCAGCGCGAGCGCATGGCCTGGTACGACACCCCCGTGGTGTTGAGCAAGACCATCAGGATGGGGACGTCCGCGAGGAACCCGATCCCGACGGTGGTGAAGAACACGAGCCAGGCGAAGTCGCTGATGCGGTAGCTGATCACCATGCCCGCAGCCAGCGCGTCGCTGACGAGCCACGAGATGACCGCCGGCGCGATGACGGTGTAGCCGAGCGCGAGCCCGCCGAGGAGGCCCGCCAACAGCGCGGCGACCCAGCCGAAGACGACCTGTCGGCGACCGCGGACGAAGCCGCGATCGCGCAGCGCGGGCCACGCGTAGTACGCCATGAACGGGATGACCGCGACGGCGCCCGCGATGGTCGATATCTTCACCTCGAAGATGAGCGCCTCCACCGGGTGGAGCACGATGACGCCGAAGTTCTCGGCGCCGACGCCGACGATCTCCTCGGGGATGCGGTTCACGAAGTTGTTCTTCACGTCGCCGATCCCGCCGAGGTAGAGGAACGCGAACACGCCGGCGAGCGTGAGGCCGAACACCGACACAAGGACGAACAGCCGCGAGCGCAGCGAGGCGGCGATGAACGCGAGGTCGTCGTAGTAGCCGCCGATGTCCTCCTCGTCGCGCTCGCCGTCCGTGATCCCCTCGAGGAGCGTCCCGGTCGCCCGCGACGTCCGGTCGCTGGCGTCGTCCGACAGGCCGGGGATCGACGGGCCGTCGGCGCCCCCGGCGGTACCGGTCGTCGCCGAGGAGTCGGCGGCCTCGCGAGCCGACTGGATCTCGTCGAATCGGTCCAGCACCGCACGCGCCTTCGCCGAGTCGCCGGCGCCGGCCGCGCGGTCGGCGAGGTAGTTCGCACGTCGCTCGGAGATGCCCGCAAAGACGGCGTCGGGAGCGCGTCGGACCTCCTCGGCGGTGAGCACCTCGACGTCGACGGCCGTCGGATCGGTGCCCGCGACGTACGCGAAGTAGACGGCGAGCAGCACGCCCAACAGGACCGCGAGCGCGATCCCGGCGGCGACGAACGCGACGAGCGCCGCGGTGCCGCTCACGCCGACGGCCGCGAGGATCGCGGACGCGCTCGTGCCGTACTCGACGAGAATCGAGTCCGCGAGCGTCGGCCGCTCGACGAGCACGTAGCCGGCCGCGGCGACGATTCCAGCGATACCGAGCAGGACGTTCCACAGCGAGCCGAACCGACCGCGCCAGTCGACGAACCCGGCGCCGCGGCGGATCGCCCCGACGATGCCCGCGTCGCCGGCGAACAGATCGCGGGGCGGGCCGGACTCCGCGGGCGCGTCGCCGTCGGCGTCCTCGTCGGTCGCGCCGGCGGTCCCCGCGGCCGCGGCCTCGTCGAAGCGATCGAGTATCGCCTGCGCCTTGCCGGGCTCGTCGGCCTCCATAGCGGCGGAAGCGGCCTCGAGCGCCTCGGGCTCGGTCATCCCGTCGAACGCCTCCGGGGGCGCCGCGCGAACGCCGACCTCGTCCAGCGCCAGGAGGTCGATCGCGTCGGGGTCGCCGGCGTCGCCGACGACCGCCGTGGTCTCGTCGAGTTCGGCGTACACGAAGTACGCCAGCGTCACGACCGCCGCGGCGATCCCGACGCCGGCCGAAAGCGCCGCCAGCGCCGGCGGCGCGAGGCCCGCCGCGAACCGGTAACTCGTCAGCCCCGTCCCCGCGACGGCGCCGTTGACCGCGGCCGCGCCGCCGCGGGCGTAGAACAGGTACACCGCGGCGGCGGCGGCGACGCCGACGCCGGCGAGCACGTTCCAGTGGAGCCGCGCGGTCGCGGCCGCGTCGATACGCTCGCTCCCTCGTTTGGCGGTGACGACGACCTTCGCGAGGTACAGCGACGCCCCGTACAACAGCAGCAGCGGCGCCGCCCACATCACCTGCGTGAACGGGTCCGGCGGCGAGAACACGGCGCCGAACACGAAGATGCCGACGACCGCGTGGCGCCACTTCTCGCGGAACGTCTCGTAGGGGACGATCTCGGCGTACGACAGCGCCGTGATGGCCAGCGGCATCTGGGCGGCGAAGCCGAACGAGAACGTGAGCAGCGCGATGAACTGCGCCCACTTCACGATGGAGTACGTCGGGAGGATGCCCGCGGAGAGCGCGTTGTTCGCGAGGAACGCGAACATGAACGGGAAGAACACGAGGTAGCCGTAGGCGACGCCGCCCGCGAACAGCCCGACCGCCAACACCGCGATGAGCGCGAGCTTCCAGCGGGCGACCGGCGTCTGGGGCCACGCGCCCCGCTCGCGGAGCGCGTCGCGCGAGAAGTACAGCAGCGGCGGGATCCCGACGATGATCCCGACGATCAGCCCGATCTTCGCCTGCAACAGGATCACGTCGAAGGGCGTCTGTGCGATGATCTCGACCTGCTGGCCGGCGGCCTCGCTGAGTTGCGCGCGCGTTACGGACTTCAGGAAGTCCCAGACGTACAGCCGGAGGGCGTAGAACGTCCCCATGAACCCGGCCAGGAAGACGAGGAACACCTTCTGGAGGTCCTTCTGTGCGGACCGAAGCATCGCGCCGGCGGTCTCGCGGCCCTCCGCCAACGTCCGCTGGGTGTCCTCGTCGAGCGCGCTCGACATACCGCATGAGAGCGACTTGCCGGTTATCAACCTTTTCAAGAGACGCGTCGTGTCGGCGGCGAGAACGACGGTCGCGGTCCGTCACCTCCGCCGGGCCGACGGCCCGGCGGTCGAGTGACCGAGGGCGCCGTCGGTGACGCCATCAGAAAAGGCCTATAACGGACCGGTGGCGAATCCCACCCATGACTGCGGGCTCGGATCCGCCGGAGGAGCCGTCGGCCGACGCCGACGGCGACCGCGACGCCGAGACTGCCGAGTCCGCCGAACCGTCCGAGTCCGAGGACCGACCCACCGACGTGGAACCGGAGATCGACCGTCGCAGCCCCTTCGAGGACGCCGACGGAAACAGTTCGGACGACGGATCCGGCGAGCCGACGAACGGCCCGGACGCCGACGCGGGCGACGATGACGGCGGTGATACCGCCGATAGCGGCGATGAACCCAACGACAGCGACGGCGACGACGACCCCGAGCGAGGGCCACTCGAGCCGACCCCGATAGCCGGCGACGCTCCCGATATCGACGACTCACAGCCGGTTCCCGACGCGGTCGCAGGTGAGCGCTCCGGCGAGAGCGGACAGCCGGCCGCGAACGGCGGAAGCGGCGCCGAGAGCGCCATGAGCGCGGCCGAGAAGGGGATGCAAGCGGTGAACGAGGGCGTCGACGCGCTCGGTGGCGAGGGCGGCGGTCCGGACACCGACCAGGAGATGCCGCTGGCCGAGCACATCGAGGAGATGATGCGCCGCCTCGGCATCGTGTTCGGAATCGCCGGCGTCGTCGTGGTCGTGGTGCTGCTGATCGGCACCGTCTCGCCGACGGTCCCGAGCGCCGAGCAGATAATCGAGTTCCTGTGGGACTCCCACGTCGGGTTCGAACAGAACCAACCGCGCATCTACGGCCCGCTGGAGTTCCTGCTCACCAAGCTGAAGGTCGCCTCCCTGGCGGGCCTGCTGGTCGGCCTGCCGGTGTTCGTCTACGAGACGTACCGCTTCATGCGTCCCGGCTTGTACCCCCACGAGCGACGGTACTACCTCGCGGCGGTGCCGACGAGCCTGATCCTCGGGCTCATCGGCGTCGCGTTCGCGCACTTCATCGTCCTGCCGGTCATCTTCGACTACTTCATCAGCTACACCGAGGGGAGCGCGGAGTTGGCGTTCAGCCTCCGGGAGACGTTCAACCTCATCCTCCTGTTGATGGGGTATATGGCGATCGTCTTCCAGATCCCGCTGTTCATCCAGCTGGCCATCATGATGGGGCTGGTGACCCGCGAGTGGATGGAGGACCGCCGGCTGCTGTTCTGGTCGGCGTTCGTCGGGCTGGCGTTCATCGTCTCGCCCGACCCGACCGGGATGGCGCCCATCATCGTCGGTGCGACGATGATCGCGCTGTTCGAGGGGACGCTCGCGCTGCTGCGCTGGACCGGGAACTAGCCGCGCGGCCGCGCCCGCACCGGGGCCGTCGCCTTCCTGCCTACTCCCGTCGCATCTCGCCTCGTGCCGGCCGGCGGTCTTTTCTCGGCTCCCGACCCAACTCCGCCGGAATGGGAACGATCCTGCTGTGTCGCCACGGCGAGACGCCGTGGAATCGCGACCGCCGCGTGCAGGGCTGGGCGCCGACGGAGCTGACCGAACGCGGCCGCGAGCAGGCGGCCGCGCTGGCGGCGTTTCTCGACGCCGAGTACGCCGTCGACCGGATCGTCGCCTCCGACCTGGAGCGGGCGGCCGAGACCGCCCACGCCATCTCGCGGGCGACGGGCGCGGAGGCGACGTTCGACGCCCGGTGGCGCGAGCGCGACTTCGGCCGGATGCAGGGGCTCACCTACGACGATCTGTTCGGCACGTACCCCGAGTACACGCTCTCGGAGATCGGCTACGCCGCCGCCGAGACGGTCCCCGAGAGCGGCGAGTCATTGCTCGACATGTGGGGACGCGTCCGCGAGGGGTTCGTCGACCTCCGTGGGGCGATCGAACCCGACGAGACGGTCGCCGTCGTCGCCCACGGCGGCCCGCTGTACGCCGTCACCGGGGAGATCAAAGGGCTCGACGTGGTCGCGGCGGTGCTCGATCAGGAGCAGGGAAACTGCGCGGTGAACGAGATCCGGATCGGAGCCGGCGAGCAGGGAACCGGCGGCGAGGCCGCCGCTCCGGAGTTGGTCCGCGAGAACGTCACCTCGTTCCTGCCGGAGGCGACGACCCAGGAGAACTACTGAGCGAACCGCGAGCGACGGGCAGGCCGTCGACGCGACCGGCACAATCGGCGGAACGGCGGGCAGCGACGCGACCCTACGAGGTCGGGTAGTCGCGCGCGAACACGTCCTCGACGACCGGCTCTCCGTCGCGGTTCACCGCCTTCTCGCCGGCCTCGTCGGCGCCGCTCCCGGGGCTGACGCTCCCGGTCTCGTATCCCTGCAGGTCGAGCGTGACGTGGTCGAAGCCGAGATCCAGCATGTGGTCGCGGGCGGCCGCGACGAAGTCCGTGTTCAGCGCCGTCTCCAACTCGTCGGCGCCGACCTCGATGCGCGCGAGGCCGTCGTGGTCGCGGACGCGGAACTGCGAGAAGCCCCACGTGCGCAGCAGGCGCTCGGCCTTCTCGATGCGCGAGAGCCGCTCCTCGGTCACTTCGAGGCCGGTCGGGATCCGAGAGGAGAGGCACGCCATCGAGGGCTTGTCCGCCACGTCGAGGTCGTAGTGCTCGGCGATCCGGCGGACCTCCTCCTTCGTGATTCCCGCGTGCAGCAGCGGCGACACAACGTCGAGTTCGTCGACGGCGTCGAGCCCCGGCCGGTGCCCCTCTCCGGGGTCGGAGGCGTTCGTGCCGTCACAGACCGTGCCGATGCCGCGTTCCGTGGCGGCCTCGTACATCCGCGAGAGGCGCATCGTCCGGCAGTGATAGCAGCGGTCGTCGCCGTTGGCGACGAAGTCCGGGTCGTCCAGTTCCGAGAACTCCACGATCGCGTGGTCGATGCCGATGTCGTCGGCGACGCGGGTCGCGTCGTCGAGTTCCTCGGCCGGGAGCGTCTCGCTTTTCGCGGTGCAGGCGACCGCGTCGTCGCCGAGGGCGTCGCGTGCGAGCGCCGCCACGACCGACGAGTCCACGCCGCCCGAGAAGGCGACGAGCACGCCGTCGCGCTCGGCGAGCAGCTCGCGTGCGGCCGCCGCCTTCGCCGCCACGTCGTCGTCCATGACCCACGAGAGGAGGTGACGGCCCAAAAGTCGTCCGAACGGGACGAGGCGGCGGGACGAACGTGTTCGCGTCGATCGGAGCTTCACGGCTTCTCGATCACGTGCGCCGCGCTCACGGCTCGCTTCGCTCGCCGTTCGCGGTTCCGTGGCCTCGCTCGCTCCGCTCGCTCGGCCACGCATCCCCCGGCACGGTTTTGACCCCCGCCGCGCTACCGGGTGCCGAATGGAGTTCACGTCGGTCCCCGGCGTCGGCGAGAAGACCGCCGACGCCCTCGCGGATCTGGACGGCGCGGAGGCGGCGCTGCGCCGCGGCGACGTGGCGACGCTGGCCCGGGCCCGCGGGCTCACCGAGGGCCGGGCGGCCGCCATCGCCCGCGGCGCCGTCCGCGAACGCCACGACGACCCCGGCGGCTGGCTCGCGACCGACCGCGCCCGCGAGGTGTACGAGGACGCCCTCGGTCTCCTCCAGGAGCGGGCGGTCACCGACTACGCCGAGAAGCGCCTGCGGACGATCTATCCCTCCGCGACGACCTCGCGCATCGAGGAGGTGCGCGAGTGGGCCGCCGAGGCGGTCGAGCGCGATCCCGACGAGGCGGTCCTCGATGCCTTGGAGGACGTCGAACAGCCGACCGAGCCGCGGGGGCTTCGAGTGCGCGAGCGGGCGCTCGCGACCGCCGACGCCGAGCGCTACGCCGCCGTGAAGGACGCGTTCCCCGAACTCTCCGTCGAGGTCGTCGAGGACGCCCGCGACCTCGCGGAGCTCGGGCGGTCGTACGCCACCGTCGTCGCGGTCGACGAGGAGTTCGCCGGCGTCGACGTCGACGGCGACGTTCGAGTCATCACCGACCCGGAGAACCATCCGGAGGAGGTCGTCCCCGAGCGGCTGCTCGCGTTCTTCGCGGAGAACCGGGCGGAGCTGCTGGCGGCGCTGGACGTACACGAGGCCGCCGACATCGACGCCGCCCTCGATCCGGAGGCGCTGCGGGACGCGCTCTCCCGGCTGGACGACGACGGCACCGTCCGCGGCGACGGGGAACTGGAGCGGCTCGCGAACGCGGTCGACGACCTCGACGCCGCGGTGTCGACGGCCGAGTCCGTCGCCAACGACCACCTCCGCGACGCCATCCGGGAGCAGGACGTGACCATCGAGGGAACCGACTTCCTCTCGTTGGTCGAACAGGGCGCCCGCGTCGACAGCCTGCTCTCGCGGGAGCTGGCCGACGAGTACGACGCGGCGATCCGGAGGGCGCGCGAGCACCTCGCGGACGCGCTCCGACTGGACGAGAGCGAGGCGGAGTTCACCGAGCGGATCTTCGCGGGCGATCCGACCTTTCCGACCGAGCACAACGAGGAGCCGCTGAACCGGCTGCGCACCGAGCTGAAGACCGCCCGCGATCGGCGGGCGGCGGCGCTCAAGTCGGGGTTGGCGGAGGATCTCGCCGCGCTGCGCGAGCCGGCCGACGACCTCGTCGCCGACGCGCTCGAACTCGACGTGGAGCTGGCGGTCGCGCGCTTCGCCCGCGACTTCGACTGCGTCGTCCCCGAGATCGACGACGGCGGGACGGGATTCGCGATCGATGGCGGACGCTCCCCGCTGCTCGACGTGCCCTTCGACGGGGCCGAACCCGTCGACTACGCCGTTTCGGGGGTGACGCTCCTGTCGGGAGTGAACTCCGGCGGGAAGACCTCGACCCTCGATCTCGTCGCGCTGATCGTCACCCTCGCGCACATGGGTCTGCCCGTTCCGGCGGACTCGGCCCGCGTGGGGCGCGTCTCGGAGCTGCACTACTACGCGAAGTCGCAGGGAACCCTCGACGCCGGCGCGTTCGAGTCGACGCTGCGCGATTTCGGCGACCTCGTGTCGGGCGCGTCCGGCCGGCTGGTGCTCGTCGACGAGTTGGAGTCGATCACCGAGCCCGGCGCCTCCGCGAAGATCATCGCCGGCATCCTCGAAGCCCTCGACGAGCAGGGCGCCACGGGGGTGTTCGTCTCCCACCTCGCGCGGCAGATCCGGGAGGCCGCCGCCGTCGACGTCGCGGTCGACGGCATCGAGGCGGTCGGGCTGGAGGACGGCGAGCTGGTGGTGAACCGCTCGCCCCGGAAGGACCACCTCGCCCGGTCGACGCCGGAACTGATCGTCGAGAAGCTGGCGCGCGAGGCCGGCGCCGGCGACTCCGCCGGGTCCGGCTCGGGTGCCGACCCGACGTTCTACGAGGGGCTGCTGGAGAAGTTCTGAGGAGGCGGGGAGGAGCGAAGGGGAGCGAAAGGTGAGCGGACCGAGCGACGGCGGACGGGTCAGGCGTACAGGTCTGCGGGGGAGTCGTGTCCGTCGTCCTCGAGACCACGAAACAGAAGCTCGTAGTCCCCGTGGTCGAGCCGCTCGTGCAGGTCGTCGATCCCCGACTCCAGCGCCTCTCGACGCCGGACGAGTTCGCCGTACTCGCCGTCGGATCGCCCGATTCCCGCGTCCTCGAGAGCGACCTGTTTGTGCATCACCGCGAAGTACTGACGGACGCGGTCGTCGTACCGGGCGACTCGGACGAGTCGGTCGACCGCGTCCCGGAGGGCGGCGGAGTCGACCGGCTTCTCGAGGTACGCGTCGACCGGAAGTCCGATCACGTCGAGACCGACGCTGACGCCGGAGACGGCCGCGACGCGTACGTCGACGCCGGACGCGCGGATCCGGTCGAGCGTGTCGTCGCCGTGTAGCCCGGGCATCCGCCGGTCCAGCAGAACCACGTCGACCGAGTCGTCGAGCACGTCGAGCGCCTCCGACCCCGACGCCGCCGTCGACACGTCGTACCCGTCGGCGAGTCGATCCGCGTACAGTTCTCGGACGTCCGCCTCGTCGTCGACGACGAGCACGTGCGGGCAGTCCTCGTGCGCCGGGAGTGCTGTTCTCTCGTCTCCCACAGGCTCGTCCGTCATTGACGCACCCCACGATCGGTACCCTCGTTAACCCGGTCGACGCGTTCGCCGGATTAAGCCGGATTCACCCGACAAAAGCGGCAGACAGGACTGGGAAAACCGTGACCTCATCGCGTACCGGGAGGTCCGAAAGGAGCGGACGATCCCCGCGTCGACGACCGGAGCGGTACTGAACGACGTTCCGGTCGTATTCGGCTGGGCGTGGCGTCTCGAGCGAGGTTTCACTTTCACTCCGCCACCGGGGAACGATTAAGTGGTCGGGCGAGGGAGGGTCCGGTATCATGGCCGGAGACCCCGAAGACGGGATGCTGTCGTGGGACGAGTCCGTCTTCCGGGACGAACACGTCTTCGAGATCGACTACGTCCCCGAGACGTTCCGTCACCGCGAGAGCCAACTGGAGTCGCTGAAGTACGCGCTCCGGCCGGCCGCGCGCGGGTCGCGCCCGCTCAACACCGTCGTCCGCGGGCCGCCGGGGACCGGCAAGACCACCTCGGTGCAGAAGCTGTTCTCGGAGCTTCGCGCCCAGACGGACGTGCGCACGGTCCGGGTGAACTGCCAGGTCGACTCGACCCGGTATGCGGTGTTCTCGCGCATCTTCGAGGGCATCTTCGACTACGAGCCCCCCTCGTCGGGCATCTCGTTCAAGAAGCTGTTCGGCCAGATCGCCGACCGACTCGTCGAGGACGACGAGGTGCTCGTCGTCGCGCTCGACGACGTGAACTACCTGTTCTACGAGAACGAGGCCTCCGACGCCCTCTACTCGCTGCTTCGCGCGCACGAGGCACACGCCGGCGCGAAGGTGGGCGTTATCTGCGTCTCCTCGGACCTCTCGCTGTCGGTCATCGAGGAACTGGACTCGCGGGTGCAGTCGGTATTCCGTCCCGAGGAGGTGTACTTCCCGAAGTACGACGTGGACGAGGTGGTGGATATCCTCCGCGAGCGGGCGAAACGCGGCTTCCACGACGGCGTGCTCGGCGCCACCGAACTCGACCGGGTGGCGGAGCTGACCGCCGAGTCGGGCGACCTCCGTGTCGGAATCGACCTCCTTCGTCGGGCCGGGCTCAACGCCGAGATGCGCGCCTCCCGGACGATCAGCATCGAGGACGTGGAGGAGGCGTACGAGAAATCGAAGTACGTCCACCTCTCGCGGAGTCTGCGTGGGCTCTCGGACTCGGAGACGGCGCTCGTCGAGGTGCTCGCGGAACACGACGGCGAGCAGGCCGGCTCGGTGTACGAGGCGTTCCACGACCGGACCGATCTGGGCTACACGCGCTACTCGGAGATCGTCAACAAGCTGGACCAGCTCGGGCTCGTGGAGACGGAGTACGCCGAGGTGGAGGGCCGCGGGCGCTCGCGGTCGATCTCGCTGACGTACGACCCCGAGCCGGTGCTGGAGCGGATCGAGGAGTAGTTCGGGGAGAGAAGGCGCCGTTGGTCGGGAGAGAACCGCCAAGCAACGGCTCGCACACATCCGAAAGACATACTCGGCCCACGCGACACCCTCGGGTATGGACGCCCACGAGCTGATCACCCGGAACGCGACCGAGGTGGTCACCGAGGAGGAGGTACGCGCGCTAGCCGAGGACCCGGACGGCAAGCGGGTGTACGTCGGATACGAGCCGTCGGGCGTCCTCCACATCGGGCACATGCTGACGGCGACGAAGCTCATCGACCTGCAGGAGGCGGGCTTCGAGGTCGTCGTCCTGCTCGCGGACGTGCACGCGTACCTCAACGACAAGGGGACGTTCGCCGAGATCCGCGAGACGGCCGAGCGCATGCGCGACCAGTTCCTCGCGTACGGCCTCGACGCCGAGTCGACGGAGTTCGTCTACGGGTCGGAGTTCCAGCTCGACGAGGAGTACGTCCTCGACACCCACGAGCTGGAGGTGTCCACGACGCTCAACCGCGCACAGCGCGCGATGGCGGAGATCCAAGGTGGCGACACCGCGAAGGTGAGCCACCTAGTGTACCCGCTGATGCAGGCGCTCGACATCGTCTACCTCGATCTCGACCTCGCCGTCGGCGGGCTCGACCAGCGCAAGGTCCACATGCTCCACCGCGAACAGGTGCCCGCGATGGACGGCGAGAGCGACCACGACTACGAGGCCCGTCCGTGCCTTCACACCCCGATCCTCGCCGATCTCGACACCGGCGTCGGGAAGATGTCCTCGTCGTCGGGCACCACGATCTCGATGGAGGACTCCGCCGAGGACGTCGCCGAGAAGATCAACGGCGCGTTCTGCCCGCCGACGCGCGATCCCGAGCCCGACGACGAGGGCAACGAGCGCGAGAACCCGGTGCTCGAGATCTTCGAGTACTCGGTGTTCCCGCGCTTCGACACCGTCGTCGTCGAGCGCCCCGAGGAGTACGGCGGCGACCTCGAGTACGACGACTACGAGTCGCTGGCGGCGGATCTGGAGTCGGGCGAGCTTCACCCCGCGGACGCGAAGGGCGCGCTCGCGACGTACCTCGACGAGCTCATCGCTCCGGGCCGCGAGGTGCTTCGAGAACTGGACGCGAAGTAATCGGGGAACTGTTCAGAACGACCCGTTGAGCAGGCGGTTCGGCCGGTCGCGGCGGCGCTACGTCGGCGGAGTTACCCCTCGATGGGGATCTCCGTGCCGGCGGCGCCGCCGCCGACGAGGCTGTCCGTCGCACCGCGACAGCGCCTACGCGAACCCGAACTGCCGCATCAGGCTGGTTGCGAGGCCCTTCACCACGAGACCGGTGCCCGCGAGCACGAGCGCCAGGCCGACCGCGACGATCGGCGCCGACCACGCGACGAGCGCGAGGCCGGCGAACAGCAGGACCGCGCCGGCGACGCCGGCGGTACCGAGTTTGTCGATCATACCCGGTCGTGGCGGTAGCTCCTGAAAAGGCCGGCGGGTTCCGCGCGGGCAGCGCTCGGAACGGGCCGCTTCGTCCCCCGTTCGCGTCTTCGCGGTCTCGCTACCGCTCACGGCTCGCCTCGCTCGCCGTTCGCTGTCGAGGCCTCCCTACGTTCGGCCTCGCACTGCTCGACCGCGCACCCGCCGAACTTAACTGTCGGACGCGAGAACACAGGAGTATGAGCGACGGCGACGGGACCGGTCGCAAGAACCTCCGAATGCCCGACGACGACGAAGTGTTCGCCGAGGTGACAGAGATGCTCGGCGCCAACCGCGTGAAGGTCCGGTGCAACGACGGCGTCGAACGCACCGCGCGGATCCCCGGACGGATGCAGAAACGGACCTGGATCCGCGAGGGCGACCTCGTCCTCGTCAGTCCCTGGGACTGGCAGGACGAGAAGGCGGACATCGAACACCGCTACGAGAGCCAAGACGCGGACCAACTTCGCGACGAAGGCCACATCGCCTGAATCGTCCCCCGGTCGCGACGCGATGACGCCCGCGGGGTACCGGTGCTTTTCACGCCCGAGCGCGTACGGAGGAGAGAGATGACCGGAGAGTTCGGGTTCGTCGAACCCGACGAGGCGGACGCGCCGGGCGACGAGTGGGAAGACCTCGATCTGGACGACATCGCCCAGACCGAGGCCGACAAGATCGCCCGCAGACAGGACGACGAGTTCGACGAGTTCCGCAAGCGCGTCAAGAACACCGAGCAGTTCAAAGTCGAGGCGTCGGTGTTCGACGACGCCACCCTCGCGGCGCTGTACAAGCTCACCCGCGACGGCCACATCGTCGCGTTCGGCGGCCCGGTCTCCACCGGGAAGGAGGCGAACGTGTACGAGGCGCTCGGCGCCGACGAACGCGAGGTGGCCGCGAAGGTGTATCGGATCAACACCTCGAACTTCCGGCAGATGCGCGACTACCTCGAGGGCGACCCCCGGTTCGAGGGGATCGGCTCCGACAAGAAGCAGGTCGTCGTCGCGTGGGTGCGCAAGGAGTTCTCGAACCTCTCGCGGGCCCGCAAGGCCGGCGTCCGCGTGCCGGAGCCGATCGCCGTCCAGCGCAACGTCCTCGTGATGGAACTGGTCGGCCACGCCGAGGACCGCGCTCGCCGACTCGCGGAGGTCGACGTGGAGAACCCCGAGACCGCCTTCGAGGTCGTCCGCGAGTACATGCGGCGCCTCTACTCGGCGGGGCTGATTCACGGCGACCTCTCGGAGTACAACCTCATCATCCACGACGGGGAGTTGGTCGTCATCGATCTGGGACAGGCGGTGACGGTCCACCACCCGAACGCCGACGAGTTCCTGAAGCGCGACTGCCACAACGTCGCCTCGTTCTTCTCCCGTCAGGGCCTCGAAACCGACGCCGACGACCTTCGCGAGTACGTCACCACCCCCGAGGCGGACCCGAGCGCCGAGCCCGATCCCGCGACGGACCCGAACCCGACGGGCTCGGAGTCGGACCCGGCGGACCGCGACGGCGACGACGAGTAGTCGAGGCGCGACGCCGTCGGACGATCGACGGTTCGAGCGTGTGACCCGCTCACGCGGCGGGTTCCCGAGGGAACGCTTAACCGCGTCCGGCCGGAAATTGCCTGTATGCAGCACGTGAAGGTTCCGCAGGACCGCATCGGCGTGCTCATCGGCGAGGGCGGCGAGACGATGCGGGAGATCGAGGACCGCGCCGAGGTGCGACTCGACATCGACTCCGAGTCGGGGTCGGTCGCCATCGACGCCGTCGGCGACCCGGTCGCCGGCCTGGTCGCTCCCGACATCGTCCGCGCCATCGGGCGCGGGTTCACCCCCGAAGTCGCCCTCTCGCTGTTGGAGCACGATCTGCGACGGTTCGAGTTGGTCGACCTCGCATCGAAGACACGAAACAAGAACGACCTCCAGCGCCAGAAGGGCCGCCTCATCGGCGAGAACGGCCGCACTCGGGAGCTGATGGAGGACCTCTCGGGCGCCGAGGTCGTCATCAAGGGCACCACGCTGGGCGTCATCGGCCAGCCCGAAGAGGTCGAGGCCGTCCGCCGCGCGACCGGGATGATCCTCGACGGCGCCCCCCACGGCGCGGTCTACTCGTTCCTGGAGCGCAAGCACAACGAGATCCACGGCGCGCCGGACCTCTCGGCGCCGACAGGGAACGTCGAGGATCCGCGGTAACGCGCGACGACCCCGCCACCGACGGTTCTGCGACCCGCAATTCGGTATATAAACTTCCCTTGACAACTCATCACACACGCTCGGATCGGGGGCGTGCGAGGTGTTGACGAGTCTTCGCCGATACCTTTTTATAGAATCGGAAACAATCACTGAGTGACTCATGTCTCAGCGCCAGCGAATGGGCAATCAGCCCATGATCGTACTTTCGGAGGACAGCCAGCGAACGTCGGGCAAGGACGCCCAGTCGATGAACATCACGGCCGGCAAGGCCGTCGCGGAGTCCGTTCGGACCACTCTCGGTCCGAAAGGAATGGACAAGATGCTCGTCGACTCCTCGGGCGGCGTCGTCGTCACGAACGACGGCGTGACCATCCTGAAGGAGATGGACATCGACCACCCGGCCGCCAACATGATCGTCGAGGTCTCCGAGACCCAGGAGGACGAGGTCGGCGACGGCACGACGACCGCCGTCGTCATCGCCGGTGAGCTGCTCGACCAGGCAGAGGAGCTCATCGACTCGGAGGTTCACCCGACGACCATCGCACAGGGGTACCGTCAGGCCGCCGAGAAGGCCAAGGAGGTCCTCGACGAGAAGGCCATCGACGTCACCGCGGACGACCGCGAGACGCTCGAGAAGATCGCCGCGACGGCGATGACCGGCAAGGGCGCCGAGTCCGCTCGCGACGCGCTCGCGAAACTGGTCGTCGACGCCGTCCTCGCCGTCCGCGACGACGACGGCAGCGTCGACACCGACAACGTCTCCGTCGAGACGGTCGTCGGCGGTTCCATCGGTAACTCCGAGCTCATCGAGGGCGTCATCGTCGACAAGGAGCGCGTCGACGAGAACATGCCCTACGCGGTCGAGGACGCCGACATCGCGCTGTTCGACGGCGCCATCGAGGTCAAGGAGACCGAGATCGACGCCGAGGTCAACGTCACCGACCCCGACCAGCTCCAGCAGTTCCTCGACCAGGAGGAGAAGCAGCTCAAGGAGATGGTCGACAAGCTGACCGCCGTCGGCACGGACGTCGTCTTCGTCGGCGACGGCATCGACGACATGGCCCAGCACTACCTCGCGCAGGAGGGCATCCTCGCCGTCCGCCGCGCGAAGGACTCCGACCTCAAGCGGCTGGCCCGCTCGACGGGCGGCCGCGTCGTCGCCAACCTCGACGACCTCGAGGAGAGCGATCTCGGCTTCGCCGGCTCCGTCGCCCAGAAGGACATCGGTGGCGACGAGCGCATCTTCGTCGAGGACGTCGAGGACGCCCGCTCGGTCACGCTCGTGCTCCGCGGCGGCACCGAGCACGTCGTCGACGAGGTCGAGCGCGCGATCGACGACTCGCTCGGCGTCGTGCGCACGACGCTGCAGGACGGGCAGGTGCTCCCCGGCGGCGGCGCGCCCGAGACCCAGCTGGCGCTGGAACTGCGTGACTTCGCCGACTCCGTCGGCGGCCGCGAGCAGCTGGCCGTCGAGGCGTTCGCCGACGCGCTGGAGGTCATCCCGCGCACCCTCGCCGAGAACGCCGGTCTCGACCCGATCGACTCGCTGGTCGACCTGCGCGCGCGCCACGACGGCGGCGAGTTCGGCGCCGGTCTCGACGCCTACACGGGCGACGTGATCGACATGGAGGCCGAGGGCGTCGTCGAACCGCGCCGCGTCAAGACGCAGGCCATCGAGTCCGCCACCGAGGCGGCGACGATGATCCTCCGCATCGACGACGTCATCGCCGCCGGCGACCTGAAGGGCGGCGGCACCGACTCGGGCGGCGACGACGACCCCGCCGGCGGAATGGGCGGCGGCATGGGCGGCATGGGCGGTATGGGTGGCATGGGCGGCGCGATGTGAAGTAGGCCCCCCAGCCAACACCATCCCCCACGACGCCGACACGCACCGCCTCTCGACCGATCCTCGATTCTTTCGACGCCGCGACCGCGAGCCGCGGCGCTGCGTGTCGCGATCGCACCGAGAACAGTTTCCGCCTACAGCCTCGTGTCGGTCCCGCCTACAGCCGCGGGTCGACCCCGCCTACAGCCGCGGGTCGGTCCCGCTACAGCCCCGGCACCACGGCGCCGAACACCACTACGAGCGCGACGGTGAACACGAACAGCCCGAGCGAGAACACCCGCAAGCGTGCTCGACGGCTCCGGGCGACGTCCGGGAGGTCGCCGTCCGCGCCACCGCCCGCGCCGTTGCCGCCGAGCCCGAGGATCCCACGCTGCTGCTGGCGACCGCGATCGGCCTCGGGAGGCCGCATCCCGCTCGTCTCCGAGAGGGTGACGCCGGCCAGCGTCGCCGCGGCGGCCATCGACAGCGCGAGGACGACGAGTCCCGGGTCCCACCCGAGCACCCACGCGAACGCCACGGCGGCGGCGACGCTGGCGACGGGGTAGGCGACCCCGACGCGCGCGTACGCCAGCGCACGTCCCCTGTCCATGTGCGCCGGTCCGGACGGCGCACCGATAGCCGTTGCGGCTGTCGGTCGCGGCCGGGCCGAGCGCCCCGGTCGGGCGGCGCCCGCGATGGCTTTTCGTTCCCACGGGTACACCGGGTGGTATGAACAGAGAATCAGACGACGACGCCGGCGGTCGCTCCGGCCGGACGGCCGACCGAGAGTCGGCGTTCGCTCGCGACGACGCCCGCGCGGTCGCCGACGCCCACGCCGACACGCTCGCGGCGCTGGCGGCCGCGCTCGACGGCGACGGGAGTCCCGCGAGCCGCGACGCCGTCGGCGACTGGCGAACGCTGTTCCCCGGCGCGGTCGTGACGCCCGCCGACGCCGCATACGACGACGCACGACGCGTCTGGAACGGATTCGTCTCCGCGTTCCCGGCGGCCGTCGCCTACCCGACGACCACGGCGGGCGTCGCCCGCGTCGTCGACGCCGCGCGGGAGACCGGGCTCGGGATCGCGACGCGCTCGGGCGGACACTCCTCGGTCGGAACCTCGACCGGCGACGGCGTCCTTGTGTGCGATGTGGGCGCGATGCGGGAGGTGACGGTCGACCCGGACGCGGGGGTCGCCGTCGTCGAACCGGGTGCCACCATCGGCGAGCTCGACGCGGCGACGACCGAACACGGCCTTGCGACGCCGCAGGGTGTCGCCCCCGAGGTCGGGGTGACCGGCCTGACGCTCGGCGGCGGCACGGGCTATCTCTCCCGGGCGCACGGCCTCGCGTGCGACCGTCTCGTGCGGGTCGAGTTGGTGACCGCGGCCGGCGAGCGAGCGCGGTCGAGCGCGGCGAGACCGCGACAGCGAGCGGGAAGCGAGGCGACCCGTGAGCGCGTCACCGCGAGCCCGGACGCCAACTCGGATCTGTTCCGGGCAGTGCGGGGCGCCGGCGGCGACTTCGGCGTCGCCGTCGAGTTGGCGTTCGACCTCGTGTCGGTCCCCGACGAGGTGGCGATGTGCGACACGTGGTTCCCCGTCGACGGCGGCGACGACATCGCGGCCCTCCTCCGCGAGTACCGCGAACGCCTGCGCGAAGCGCCGCGCGCAACGAACGTCTCGCCGTACGTGGCTCGGGTCCCGGACGACCCGGCGTTTCCGGCCGACTCCGCCGGGGAGTTGGCGCTGTGCGTCCTCGGCGCGCACGGCGGCGATCCCGAGAACGGCGAACGGGCCCTCGCGTCGTTTCGAGCCCTCGGCGGCGACGACATCGATCCGGTGTTCGAGCGCGCCGAACGGGTGCCCTACCGGGAGCTGCAGGCGTACCTCGGCGGCGACTCGACACCCGGCGACCGCTACTACTGGAAGTCAGTCGCCGTCGAGTCGTTCACCGACGACCTCGTCGACCTCGTCGCCGAGCGGATGGCCGCGCTGCCCGGCGACGACGACACGGTGGTCGTCTGGCCGCTCGGCGGCGCCGTGTCGGACCTCGCCCCCGAGGAGACGGCGGTTCCCGAGCGCGACGCCGAGGTCGTCCTCAACTTCGAGGCTTGCTGGTCGGACGCCGACGAGGACGACGCCCACGTCGGCTGGGCGCGCGAGTCCGTCGACCGCGCCCGGGAGACGACGACAGTGACCGGCGAACTCCCGAACTTCTCGGGGACGGAGCGCGGCGACGCCGCCGCGCGGGACGTCTACGCCGACAACTACGAGTGGCTCCGGGAAGCGAAGGAGTCGTGGGATCCCGACGGCGTGTTCTCTCCGAGCGGACGGCTGTGAGTCGCCCCCGCGAGGCGAGCGGCCTCGGCGCTGAGATCCGGAGAGACGGCGTTATCCGTCCAGAGTACGTCAGTTCGGTATGGACACACCCTCCACGCAGACCCGACGACCGCCCCCGAAGAACACGCTGTTTTGTCCCGACTGCGATCACGCCGCACCCGTCGACGGCGACTGGATCATCGAAGATCTGCCCGGCGGCGAGTCGCTCGCGTGCCCCGACTGCGACGCCGTCGTGACGGTTCGTCGTTCCTCACCCCCCGTCGCCGCGTAGCCCCAACCCGGCCGAACCGCCGGTGCTCCTGGCGGACGCCACAGACCGGGTCACAGCTCCTCTGTGATGTGTTCCCAGACGCCACACCAGTCCTCGGCCGCGATGTACCCCTCAACGTTCGCGCAGGCGCCCCAGCCGTCGCCGTTCTGGTCCGGGATGAACTCCGCACAGTTACCGCAGGACTGTCCCGGTAGCGCGACCTCTTCAGCGATCGCCTCGACCGACTCCATGAGGTTCACGTCGGCTTGCGCTAGGAGGTCGTCGGGAGTCCGCTCCTCGCCGCCCTGGGAGCTGGCCGCGCGATACGCCTCCGGCACCGCCGCCGTCGCCAAGTCGTCCTCGGACATCCCCTCCGGAACCGACGGCTCGGGCAGCGACTCGTAGATCGTACACCAGTCCTCGCCGCCGACGTATCCCTCGACCTCCGCGCAGGCGCCGAATCCGTCCCCGTTCTTGTCCGGGATGAAGTCGGCGCAGTTGGCACAGCACGTCCCCGGCCGGTGGGCCTCGTTCTCCACCGCCTCGTCGTACTCGGAGAACCCGACATCCGCCTTCGTGTTCAACTCGTCCGGGTTGCGAGTTTCGTTACCGAGCGACGTCGCCGAGAGGTAGACGTCCGGAACGGGACCGCGTTCGAACTCGTCTCCGGAGACGCCCTCGGGGAGTTCCTCCTCCTCTTCTTCCTCCTCGTCTTCCGGAGTCTCCGTCGGCTCCTCCTCGGTTGTCGTCCGCGCTTCGGTCTCGACAGTGGTCTCCGGCTCCGTCGCCTCGCCGCCGCCGTCGCCGGTACAGCCGCTCAACGCCGCAATGCCGACAGTCGCGACGAGGTAGTGCCGCCGACTCCACACGTCGTAGGACGGCGCGTCGTCCGGTAGTGTACTATCGATCATTACTATTGTCTTTGAATCGCAATCCCACAGCTGTCTGGGTCGATGCCTAATCCGTAGGAACCACCCTCGAAAGTGATACCAGGCCTTTAATGCCCATAACTGCGGGAGAGTGTGGGTTATCCACCCAGACAAAGTTGCATCAAACTTGTGTGTTCCCTACAATAACGAGGCGAGTAGCGACACGAAAATACGGCGACTGCGCGGTGAGTTCGTCGGAACGGATAGCCGAGCCACGGCCTCCATAGAGTCCGCCGGCCGACGAGTACCGTCCCGGCGAGCCGGTCGCTCGAACGCGTCACCGCCAGGCGTGGGTTGAAACCGCCGGCGACCGTCGGGTCGCTCATGCGCGCAGCAGTGTTTCACGGCCCCGGCGACATCCGGGTCGAGGAAGTCGACAAGCCCGAGATCGAGGAGCCGACCGACGCGATCGTCCGCGTGACTCACACGGCGGTCTGCGGATCGGATCTGTGGTTCTACCGCGGCGAGAGCGACCGCGACGCCGGCACCGGCGTCGGCCACGAGCCGATGGGGATCGTCGAGGAAGTCGGCGAGGGCGTGCGCTCGGTCGAACCGGGCGACCGCGTGCTCGCCCCCTTCGCCATCTCCTGCGGCTCGTGTGAGTTCTGTCGCAAGGGGCTCCACACCTCGTGTGCGAACGGCGACTCCTGGGGCGGCGTCAACGGCGGCGGGCAGGGCGAGTTCGTCCGCTCGACGCACGCCGACGGGACGCTCGTCCGGGTGCCGGACCGCTACGCCGACGACGAGGAGGTCCTCGAATCCCTGCTCCCGCTCACCGACGTGATGGGGACGGGCCACCACGCCGCCGTCTCGGCGGGCGTCGAGGCCGGCGAGGACGCGGTCGTCGTCGGCGACGGTGCCGTCGGCCTCTGTGGCGTCGCCGCGGCGAGGCGGCTGGGTGCCGAGCGGATCGTCGCCGTCGGCCACCACGAGGACCGCCTCGAGATCGCCGAGGAGTTCGGGGCCACCCACACGGTCGCCGAACGCGGCGACGACGCCGTCGACGCGGTACTCGACATCACGAACGGCGGCGCGAACCACGTGCTCGAGTGCGTCGGCGCGGCCTCCGCGATGGAGACGGCGGTGGAAGCCGCCCGCCCGGGCGGCACCGTCGGCTACGTCGGGGTTCCCCACGGGATGGAGGGCGGTCTCGATCTGTTCCCGTTCTTCGGCGACAACGTCGCGCTGCGGGGCGGCGTCGCGCCCGTCCGGGCGTACGCCGAGGAACTGATGGCCGACGTGCTTCAGGGCACGCTCGACCCGTCGCCGATCTTCACCGAGACGGTCGGCCTCGACGGCGTCCCCGAGGGGTACCGCATGATGGACGAGCGCGAGGCGGTGAAGGTGCTGGTGAAGCCCTGGGAGTAAGTGCCGAGGCGGAACCCCGCCGACGGCGACTGAGTTGTGTTACCTCGTAGCAAGGGCTAAGCCCCGGGCCGCGAACGTACCCGTATGGAGGTCGCAGAGCGACCCACGTTCGAGTCCGAGGTGAGCAAGCGGATCTACGAGTACGTCGAGCGACACGGGACGGCGAATCGCCACATCGTCCAGCAGACCGTCTCGGCGCCGGCCGAGGAGTTCGAGCGCGAACTCGATCGGCTGGAGTCGCGGGGATACTTGGACGACGACGGCGGGACGCTTCGGGTTGCGCTCGACGTCGGCGCCGTCGAGGAGTACGAGGGTACCGACACGTCGTTCACGATCCGGCCGGCGGGACAGGACGATTTCGAGGGGCTCGTCGCTGCGATCCGTGCGGTGACCGACGAGGAGACGTACGTCGTCGCCGAGAGTATCGCCGAGCAGTTGCTGTACGAGGAAACCGTAACACGGCACAACGCGGTGGAGTCGCGGGTGTTCTTCGTCGCCACGGTCGATGGGACCGTTGTCGGCTGGACGCACCTCGACCTGCCGCAGGTGTCGCGGGTGCGCGAGACCGCGAAACAGACCGTCGGCGTCGTCCCCGAGCACCGGCGGTCCGGCATCGGCGGGAAGCTCCTGCAGCGCGGGCTCGATTGGGCCGAGGCCAACGGGTTCCGGAAGGTGTACAACAGCGTCCCGGTGACGAACGCCGCCGCCCTGGAGTTCCTCGGCGACCACGGCTGGGAGACGGAGGCGATCCGCCGCGACCACTACACTATCGACGGCGAGTACGTGGACGAGGCGATGATGGCGTACACGTTCTGAAACTGGGCGGACGGGAGATGCCGTGACGATCGGAACGCCGAGAGACAGCGGGCGGCCGGACGCAACGGGAGTCGCTACGCCAGTGGTCGGTATCGTGAGTTCGGCCCATCCATACCGAGTGGAGACTCTCAGATTTCCGCTGTTTCAGAGCCTCAAGACGGGGGTATGGTTGGTGCCGAAACGAAGGATACGGAAGCGGGCGACGAGGGATTTGAACCCCCGACCTCTTGGTCCGGAACCAAGCGTTCTGTCCGCTGAACTAGCCGCCCTCACACCCCCGTACCGCGGCCCGGCGAATAAGCCTTCGGAACCGTCACCGCCTCGCGAGAGGCGAGACGCGAGGCTGACGGGAGCGGGATCGGCGGCGTGGAAAAAGCGGGTCGGCGGGGAAGCGGGTGCGGTACGCTACGGTGCTTTGCCGGTCTCGATCGTGAAGTCGCCGCGGGGATACGCGACGCAGGTGAGGGTGTACCCCTCGTCGAGTTCGGCGTCGTCGAGCATCTGCTGGTTGTCGTGTTCGACGTACTCCTCGGAGTTGCCGCCGGAGGTGATCTGTCCGGCACACGAGACGCACTGGCCCTGTCGGCAGGCGTACGGGAGGTCCCACCCCTCGTCCTCGCCGGCCTCCAGGACCGTCTCGTTGTTGGCGATCTCGATCGTGTCGCCCTCCTTCACGAACTCGACCTCGAAGTGCTCGATCTCGTCCTCGGGAATGTCGCCGGGACCGGCGTCGTCCTCGCTGGCCGCGCCCTCCTCCAGTTCGCCCTCCTCGCCGGCCGCGACCGCGCCCGCGGGGGCGCTTCCGCCCCCGATAGCGCGGCTCCCCGGCTCGGGGAACTCCGTCTCCTCGACGGTGGAGGCCCGCCGCTCGATGACCTCCTCGGAGATGTCCGCGGTGGCCTCCCAGCCGGTGCCGCGGGCGACGTGCAGCGCGACGAAGACCAACACGAGGCCCGCGCCGAACCCGATAGCCACGGGGTCTACCATGATTCCGGGTTGGAAGCGGGGGGTAACAAGGGTTGTGATTATCCAGCGCGCCCGCGACTCGCCGAACCCGGCGACTGCGAACGTGTTCGCGGGCGAGACGGCGGCTTACTCGTCCGTCCGCGGGACCTCGTGGCGGCCGAAGCCGTATCGCAGTCGGCTCGCGAGGCGGCGGCCGAACCGCTCCTCGCGGGAGTCGAAGCGCTCGGCGAGCGCCTGATAGATGAGCGGCACGGGGACCTCCTGTTCGAGCGCCTCCTGAACGGTCCAGGTTCCGGTCGAGCCGCCCTCGATACGGTCGGCCACGTCGCCCAGGTCGTTGCCCTCCTCGTGGAACGCCTCCTCACAGAGTTCGAGCAGCCACGAGCGGATGACCGCGCCGTTGTTCCACGTGCGCGCGACGGCCTCCAGATCGAGGTCGTAGCGGCCGCGGTGAAGCAGTTCGAATCCTTCCCCATAGGCCTGCATCAGCGCGTACTCGACGCCGTTGTGGACCATCTTCACGTAGTGGCCCGATCCGGCGGGCCCCATCCGGTCGTGACCGTCGGGGCCGGTGGCGACGGCGTCAAACACGGGCGTCAGCTCCTCGTAGGCCCATTCGGGACCGCCGACCATCAGCGAGAAGCCCAACTCGGCGCCGGCGGGGCCGCCGGAGGTGCCGCAGTCGAGGTACGCCGCGTCGGTCGCCTCCGCGCGGCGGACGGAGTCCTCGAAGTAGGAGTTGCCGCCGTCGACGACCACGTCGTCGCCCGTGAGGTGCGGCTCCAGGTCGTCGAGCGTGGCGTCCACCGGGTCGCCCGCGGGCACCATCAGCCAGATTCGGGCACCGCCGTCCCCTCCGTCGTCGAGTCTGTCGTACAGGTCCGCAACAGAGTCCGCGGGTTCGGCACCGGCCTCCGCGGCGGCGGCGGTCGCCTCCGCCGAGAGGTCGAACGCGACCACGTCGTGACCGGCGTCGAGGACGCGGTCGACGACGATCTGCCCCATCCGACCCAGCCCGATCACGCCGAGTTGCATGCTCATACCGGCGCGTCGGCGAGGCGCGGCGTAGGCGTTGCGGTGTGCGCGAGCGGCGTCCCCGGAACGCGCGCGGTCGAGGGACGCGGACGCTCGAAAGCGCCGGACTTACGCGCTCGCCCGCCGCACCCGCCGACATGGACGACCGAGTGCGCGAGCACGCCGAGGTACTCGTCGACTGGAGCGCCCGCGTCGAGGCGGGCGACCACGTCGTGATGGACGTCGCCGAGGGCGCTCACGACCTCGCGGTCGCGGTGGCCGCGGAGCTGGGGAACCGCGACGCGACGCTGCTGACGACGTACGGGTCCAGCGAGGTGGGTCGGGCGTTCCTCCGCGCCGGCGACGACGAGCGCGAGTTCGCCCACAGCGAGCCGAAGCTGGCGATGCTGGAGGCGGCGGACGTGTACCTCCGCATCGGCGGCGGACGCAACACCACGGCGCTGGCGGACGTGGACGGCGACCGCCGACAGGCGGCCCGAAAGGCGACCACGCCGACCCGCGAAGCCCGAATGGACACCGACTGGGTCTCCACCGTTCACCCGACGCGATCGCTGGCCCAGCAGGCTGGGATGGCCTACGAGGAGTATCAGGACTTCGTGTACGACGCCGTCCTCCGCGACTGGGAGTCGCTCGCCGAGGAGATGGCGAACATGAAGGAGATCCTCGACGAGGGGTCGGAGGTCCGCATCGAGAAGGAACGAACCGACCTCACGATGTCCATCGAGGGCCGGACCGCGGTCAACTCCGCCGCATCGGTCGCGTACGACTCCCACAACCTCCCCTCCGGCGAGGTGTTCACCGCCCCGCACGCCACGGAGGGCGAGGTGTTCTTCGACGTGCCGATGACGATCGACGCCCGGCGCGTGAAGAACGTGTCACTCACCTTTGAGGGGGGCGAGGTGGTCGACTTCGCGGCCGAGCAGGGCGAGGAGGCGATCGCGGACGTGCTCGACACCGACGAGGGCGCCCGGCGTCTCGGAGAACTCGGGATCGGGATGAACCGCGGCATCGACCGCTTCACCGACTCGATCCTGTTCGACGAGAAGATGGGCGACACGGTCCACCTCGCGCTGGGACGCGCGTACGGCTCCTGTCTCCCCGAGGGCGAGTCGGGCAACGACTCCGCGGTCCACGTCGACATGATCACCGACGTGTCCGAGGACTCGCGGATGCTCGTCGACGGCGAGGTCGTCCAGCGAGACGGGACGTTCCGGTGGGAGGACGGCTTCGAGTCGGCGTAGGTCGGTCCGCGCCGCCCCGGATCAGAACCGCGTCGGTGGCGCCCCGAGCCGAGACGTGCCAGACCGTCGCGCTTAACCTCCAGCCACCACCACGAACAGCCGATCATGGAGCCGCGCCACGCCCGTTACCCGTTCTTCGCGTCGGCCCGCGAGGCCGTCCGTGAGTCGGGCGTCGATCTGGCCGCGCTCGTCGCCGACGGCGACCCCGCCGTCGATCGCGGGCGCGAGCGGGTCGAACGCGCGCTCACCGAGGGCACCGTCGAGGCGGCGGAGACGCGCGAGTGGGACACCCGCGACGAACTGCTCTCGTACCCCATCGCGCGGATCCTCGTCTCGCTGCTCGACTCCCGTGCGGCCGTCGAGAAGTACGCGGAGGCCGAGGCGGCCACCGCCTACCGTCGCTTCACCGAGGACCTCCAGCGCGCCCGCGACGACGGCGCGCGCCGCGATCCCGCTCGCGTCGATCGGGCGGCCCTGCTCCGAGAGTTCGACCTCGACGGCGCCGTCCGCGTCGAGGAGCCGAAGCCCGGGCAGGTCGAGGGCAAGTGGCTCTGGCTCGGCGTCGGCGCGTACCTCTCGTACGTCGACCCCGACTGGGGCGACGACTGGCGGCTCGTCAACCGCGAACTCGTCGACGGCGAGGTGCGCACCGAGCGCGAGGAGCTGTATCGCCTGCTCCGGGAGGCCGTCGAGGACCGCGTCGGCGACGGCCTCCCGTTCGAGGGCGTCGGCGACGAGCTGGCGGACGAGCTGGAAGCCGAGATAAGCGACCTGCGCGACCTGCTCGCGGACCGCAGCGTCGCCGCCGACCTCGACGTTGTCGCGCCCGAGCACTTCCCGCCCTGCATCGGGAAGCTGCTCGGCCGGGCGCAGGGCGGCGACGACCTCGACCCGTACGAGCGCTTCTCGCTGCTCGCGTTCCTCGCGGGGCTCAACCTCGACACGGAGGAGGCGGTCGCGCTGTCGGGGCTGGATCCCGATCTCGTCGCCGACCGGTTCGCGCACCTCCGCGACGACTCCGGGGCGCAGTACCCGCCGCCGTCGTGCCGGACGCTCGGGGAGTACGAGATCTGCGAGAACGAGCACAACCACCGCAGCGTCGCGCCACATCCGCTCGAGTACTACAGCCGGAAGCTCGGCGAGGCCGACGAGGTCGTCGACTGGCGCGACAGGGAACGAACGGACGTCGGCGACGCCGCGGCCTGAGCGGCGGCCCCCCGAACGGCGACTCGCTCGAACGGCGGTCCGCCGGACCGAAACCCCATCTCCGGACCGGGAAGCTCGACCGGTCGCTACTCCCCTTGATCGAGGAGGACGCCGGCCGCGGCCATCAGCGCGACGAACAGCCCGATCGCGGCGACGAAGTAGTACGCGCCGACGCTGGAGAGGTCGTGTCCGTCGGTGTACTGGAGGCCGATGGCGACCAGAAGGGCGATGAAGACGACGACTGCGCCGACGGAGACGGCGATCCTGCGGCGCATCTCGGCGTCGATTTCCATGCACCGGCGTATCCGTGGACCCGTCAAAAGGGCTTCGAAGCGCTCGTCAGGCGCCGGATCCCGCGAACCGTCCGCGGAGGGCCGACCGAGCCCTTAGGTACGCTCGACTCGTATTTTCGTTGACCAATGACACCCCCACTCAGCACCGGCAAGCGACCGGATCGGAGCCACGGCCGGGAACGGGACGACGACGATCGTGGGAGCCACGGAACGCGCGGACGGAGTGCGCTTCCAGACGACGCGCCGAAGGCACCGGACGGACCCGATGGACCCGACGGACCCGAGGGACCGGGCGGTTCAAACGGCCGGT
>Ga0207718_100195_pt1 | contig 69940 bp, 64 predicted proteins | sample A23M2SouthBayCA_FD_187749 | JGI IMG/M metagenome (GOLD analysis project Ga0207718, IMG submission 187749) | Aerobic enrichment media microbial communities from Eden Landing Ponds, California, USA - A23 M2 (SPAdes) | ecosystem: Environmental > Aquatic > Marine > Unclassified | place: Emeryville...
GGGGGAGCCGGTCGCGGTGGTGTTCGTCGCGTGGCTGTACGCGGTCACCGGGATCACCCACCTCGACGGGGTCGCGGACCTCGGCGACGCCGCGGTCGTCCACGGCGACGCCGAGCGCCGACGCGACGTACTCGAAGACAGCGCCGTCGGCGTCGGGGGCGCGCTGGCGCTCGGACTGGTCCTCCTCGGGCTCGCCGCTGCGGCCCTGCTGCTGGTCGACCTCGCGCGGCTCGCTCCCGGCCTCCCCGCCGCCGCCGTCGGCATCGTGGTCGCCGCCGAGGTGGCCGCGAAGGGAGCGACGGCGACGCTGGTGTGTCTCGGCGACGCCGCCCACGAGGGGCTCGGGTCGGCGCTGACCGCCGAGTCCGGGCCGCGCTCGCTGCTCGGGGTCGGGGCGGTCGCCGCGCCCGTCGCGCTGGTCGGGTGGCCCGCGCTCGCGCCCGGTCTCGCCGTCCTCGGAGCCGCCGGCGCCGTCGCCGCCGCGGCGCTGTGGTGGGCGCGGAGCCGCCTCGGCGGCGTCAGCGGCGACGTGCTCGGCGCGACGAACGAACTCGCCCGCGTCGTCGGGCTCCACGTGGGGGTGATCGCGTGGACGCTCTCGTGATGTGCGGCGGGCGCGGCACCCGCCTCGGGGCCGTCGGCGAGGCCACCGAGAAGCCGCTGGTCGAGGTGTGCGGACACGCGATGGTCGACCGCGTGCTCGACGCGCTCGCGGGGAGCCGCGCGGACCGCGTTCACGCCGTCGTCTCCCCGCAGGCGCCCGCGACGCGCGAGCACCTCCGGGAGCGGGCACGGGCGGGCGACGCCCGCGACGGCGACGACTCTCGCAACGGCGGTGGGTCGCTCGCCGTCGTCGACGCCCCGGGCGACGGCTACGTCGCCGACCTCGGGTACGCGCTGGAGCGGGTCGACCGCCCGGTCCTCACCGTCGCCGCGGACCTGCCGCTCCTGTCGGCCGCGGTGATCGACCGCGTGCTCGCCGCCGCCGGCGAGCGGGACGGCGACCCCGACGCGTCGCTCGCCGTGTACGTCCCCGTCGAGTTGAAACGCGACCTCGGCGTCAGCGTCGACTCCGAGACCGCGACGACGGTCGACGGCCGCGCCGTGGCGCCGACGGGACTGAACCTCGTCGGCGACGACGGCAGCCGCGACGGCGACGGCCGCGACGATGGCTACGACGACGACAGCCGCGGCGACGGCTACGACGACGGATCGCGCGACGGGTCGCTCGTCCTCGCCGACGAGCGCCTCGCGGTGAACGCGAACCGCCCGCGGGACCTCCGCGTCGCCGAGGCGCTGTCGCGTCGCGAGCGCGGAGACGGCGGCGCCTGCACTCCGGATCCGACCGACACCACCCCATGAACTTCGACACCGCACGCGACGCGACGCGCACGCCCCACGGCAGCAGCGACGACCCCGACGTGCTCGACTTCAGCGCGAACACGAACCCGCACGTCCCGGAGGGCACCGAGTCGGCCTACCGCGACGCGTTCGCGGGGGCGCGGACCTACCCCTCGGAACCGCCCGCCGAGTACCGCCGCGCGGCCGCCGACTACGTCGACTGTGACTCCGAGGCGGTGACCCCGACGCCCGGCGGCCTCGCGGCGATCCGGCTGACGATCGACCTCGCGGTCGACCCCGGCGACACGGTCGCGGTTCCGTACCCGAGCTTCGGGGAGTACGCTCGGGAAGTGCGCCTTCAGGGCGGCGAACCGGCGTTCCGCCCGCAATCGGCCGTCATCGACGCGGATCCCGCCGAGCACGCGCTCGTGATCGTCTGCAACCCCAACAACCCGACCGGGAACGCGTATCCCGAGGCGGAGCTGCGGGCGCTGGCCGCGCGCTGTCGGGACGCCGGGACGCCGCTGCTGGTCGACGAGGCGTTTCTGGGGTTCACCGATCGGCCGTCGCTCTCGGGCGAGGAGGGCGTGGTCGTCGCGCGGTCGCTGACGAAGCTGTTCGGCCTGCCGGGGATCCGCGCGGGCTTCGCCGTCGCGACCGGCGCGTGGGGGGAGGCGCTGTCGAACGCCCGCCGCACGTGGAACCTCGGGGCGCCCGCGCTGGCGACGGGCGCCCACTGCATGCGACGGACGGGGTTCGTCACGGAGACGCGAGCGCGCGTCGCCGCCGAGCGCGAGCGCATGCGCGAGGAGCTGACCGGCGCGGGCTACGACGTGTTCCCCTCCGACGCGCCGTTTCTCCTGTTCGAGGCGGGCGACCGGGGCGCCGACGCGGTCGTCGCCGGCGCGGCCGACGCGGGGATCGCGGTCCGCGACGCGACGACGTTCCGCGGGCTGGACTCCCACGTCCGCGTCGCGGTCCGTACCCCCGCGGAGAACGACCGCCTGCTGGAGGTGCTGCGTGGCCTTTGAGACCGTCGTCGACGACGGCGTGCTCCGGGTGAAGCGGCCGGACACGCGCTGGCTCTCGACGGGCTGGGCCGGCGGCTTCGCCGACGCCCCGGCCGCGTACAACGTCTCCGTCCCCGAGGGCTGGGAGCGGACCGACCTCGACGCGTACGTCGAGGAGCGACTCGCGAGCGCCGGGTTCGGCGACGACGAGGACGCGCCCGCGGGGCCGGCGCTGCTCACGGGGGTCGCCATGCGCCACGCGCGGGTCGCCCGGTCCGACTCGGTCGTCGCGGTCGCGACCGCGGGCGTGTCGAACCCCGCGGCGCTGTCGATGGACGCCGTGGCGAGTGGCGACGGCGCCGCCGGACGCGGCGAGGAGCCGAACGCCGCCGACCCCGGCGACGAACCGAACGCCGTCGACGCGCCCGACGGTCCCGGCCGCGGGACGGTGAACGTCCTCGTGGGGACCGAGCGCCGCCTCGACGACGGCGCGCTCGCCAACCTCGTCGCGGTCGCCGCCGAGGCGAAGGCCGCGACGTTGCTCGCGGTGACTGGGTTCCCGGGGACGACGACCGACGCGGTGGTCGCCGGCAGCGCCCGCGACGGCGAGCCCGCGGCCTTCTCCGGGAGCGCGACGCCCGTGGGAAGCGCCGCGCGGGCGTGCGTCCGCGACGCCGTCCGCGCGAGCCTCGACTCGCGGTACGCCGCCGGCGACGTGCCACTCCCGGACTCCGTCACAGACGCCGAGTACGGCGTCGTCACCGACCGCGAGACGGAGGTGGGCGAGCCGTGACCGACCGACCGCGATCCGACCCGCAATCGTTTGCCGATCCACACCGTACGATCCAGCCATGACCGACACCGACCCAGACGACGGAACGGACCGATCCGACGACGAGAACCCGCACGCCCGAACGCCCGGGAAGGGCGTCACCCCCGCCGCCCGCGACATCGAGCCCGCGGCGCCCGAGGAGTTCGGGCTGGTGCAGACGTGGTGGGGCGACGGGAAGGGGAAGACGACGGCCGCTTTGGGCATGGCGTTCCGGGCGGCCGGCCACGGCTACCGGGTGCACCTCCTCCAGTTCATGAAGGGCGGCGCCGACAGCGTCGAGGACGTCCGCGGCGAGTACAACGCCGTCGCCGCGATCCCGGGGATCAGCTACGAGAACTCCGGCCACTACGGCTGGCACGCGATGGCCGACGGCACCGACGAGGACGACCACGCCGCCCGCGCGGCGGCGGGGTTCGAGCGCGCCCGCGAGCTGGTCGACGGGTGGGCCGACGCCGACCTGACCGCGCCGCTCCCGCTGGAGGGCGACCCCGAGGCGGGCGCGCACATGCTCGTGCTCGACGAGATCGTGTACGCCGCCAACCGCGGGCTCGTCGACCCCGACGACCTGCTCGATCTGGTCGAGTCGAAACCCGATGCGCTCGAACTCGTCCTCACGGGCGGTCACGAGGAGCCCGAATATCTCGCCGAGGCGTCGGACCTGATCACGAACGTCCGCAAGGTGAAACACCCCTTCGACGACGGCCACCGCGCCCGCAAGGGCACCGAGTACTGATGGCCGGAGGCGAGCGCGGGAGCGCGGGGGACGGCGACGACGTGTCAGCGCTCGCGGACGGACACCGCGGCGGCGACGCCGCGACGCTCCTCGTCGCCGGCACGGCGAGCCACGTGGGCAAGAGCACGGTCGTCGCGGGGCTGTGTCGCCGCCTCGCGGACCCCGGCCTGTCGGTCGCGCCGTTCAAGGCCCAGAACATGAGCAACAACGCCCGCGCGGCGCGCACGGCCGACGGCGACTGGGGAGAGATCGGCGTCTCGCAGTTCGTGCAGGCGCGTGCGGCGGGGATCACGCCGACGACGGACATGAATCCCGTCCTGCTCAAGCCCCGCGGCGAGGGCGAGAGCCAGCTCGTGATCGACGGCGAGGCGGTCGGACACTACGAGGCGGGCGCCTACTACGACGAGCACTGGGAGACCGCACGGACGGCGGCGCGCGAGGCGTACGAGCGACTCGCGAGCGATCACGACGTGATCGTCGCCGAGGGCGCCGGATCGATCGCGGAGATCAACCTCCACGACCGCGACCTCGCGAACGTGGAGACCGCCCGGTTCGGGGACGCGTCGATCCTCCTCCTCGGCGACATCGAGCGCGGCGGGGTGTTCGCCAGCCTCTACGGCACGCTGGAGCTCATGCCCGACGACCTCCGCGGGCGCGTCGCGGCGACGGCGATCACGAAGTTCCGCGGCGACGCCTCCCTGCTCGACCCGGGGATCGAGGAGTTGGAGGCGCGGACGGGCGTGTCCGTCGCGGCGGTGCTCCCGTACGACGACCCCGGGCTTCCCGAGGAGGACAGCGTCGCCCTCCCGGACGGGGACACGTGGGCGGTCGTCGGCGACGACGACGGCGTCGCCGACGCGGCAGCGGTGACGGTCGCGGTGCCCCGGCTTCCGCGCGTCTCCAACTTCTCGGATCTCGACCCGCTCGCGCGAACGCCCGGCGTCCGCGTCGCGTACGTCCCCCTCGGCGCCGATCTCGCGGGCGCGGACGCGAGGACTGACGCCGACGCCGTCGTGCTCCCGGGCACGAAGAACACCGTCGACGACCTGCTCGCGCTGCGGGGCGCCGGGTTCGACGCGGAACTCAGAGCGTTCGACGGCCCCGTCATCGGGATCTGCGGCGGCTACCAGATCCTCGGCGAGCGAATCACGAACGCCGCCGTGGAGGGAACCGGCGACGCCGACGAGGTCGCCGGGGTCGGCCTGCTCCCGGTCGAGACGCGCTTTCGCGAGGACAAGCGCGTTCGCCAGACGACCGTCCCGGTCGACGGCGCCGGCCCGCTCGCGGGCGTGACCGGAACGGTGTCGGGGTACGAGATCCACATGGGTCAGACGGAGCCGATGGAGGGGAGCGCCGTCGAGACGCCGCTGGAACCGGGCAGCGCCGCCGTCGGCGACGTGCTCGGCACGTACCTCCACGACGTGTTCGCCGTCGAGGCCGTGCGGGAGGCGTTCGTCGAGGCCGTGTTCGAGCACGCGGGGCGCGAGCACCCCGCCGTATCCGGATCGCCGCGCGACCCGTACGAGGCGGCCGCCGGCTTGGTCGCCGACATCGACGTGTCGGCCCTGCTCGACGGCGACGCACGCGCGCGGTCGACGCCGAACGCGGACCGGTAGCCCTTTTCGCGCGGCCGGCCGAGGCCGGGTATGACCACGCCGTGCGTCCGCGCCCCCGTCCGCGAGGGCGAGGCGACGAGGGCGGCGCTCGCCGAGCGCGACCTGCTCGACGGCGACCGCGAGATCGACGTCGAGGACGGCGAGATCTTCGTTCCCGTCGTCGACGCGGCCGCCGCTCGCGATGCCGGCTACGCGGTCGTCGAGCGCGAGACCGCCGAGCGCGACGGGCCGACGCCGCCCGCGGAGGTCCTCGGGTTCGAGCCCTCCTACGAGCGCCTCGGCGACATCGTGATCCTCGACGAGGACGACCCCGAGCGCGCGCGGCGGATCGCCGACGCGATCGTCGAGTCGGACGTGCCCTGCGAGACGGTCGTGAACCGCGCCTCGAAGGTCGCCGGCGAGTACCGCGTCCGCGAGTGGGACGTGCTCCACGGCGAGAGCACCGAGACGGTCCACCGGGAATACGGCCACGAGTTCGCCCTCGACGTCGCCGAGGTGTACTTCTCGCCGCGGCTCGCCACCGAGCGCCACCGGGTCGCCGAGCAGGTCGAGGCCGGCGAGCGCGTCGTCGACATGTTCGCGGGCGTCGGCCCGTTCGCGGTGCCGATGGCCGCCCGCGGCGCCGAGGTGCTCGCCTGCGACGTGAACCCCGCCGCGATCGGGTACCTCCGCGAGAACGCCGAGCGCAACGGCGTCGCCGACCGCGTCACCGCCCTGGAGGGCGACGTGCGCGAGACGACCGCCGAGTACACGGACTGGGCCGACCGGGTCGTGATGAACCTCCCGCACAGCGCCGACGAGTTCCTCGACACCGCGGTTCGGATCGCGGGCGACGACTGCGTGTTCCACCTGTACGACATGGCCCACGAGGACGACCCGTTCGGACCCGGCGAGCGCGCGATCCGAGAAGTCGCCGAGCACGCGGGCTACGGGGTGGAGGTGCTGACGAGGCGAGAAGTGCGGTCGTACGCGCCACACGAACTCAACGTCTGTCTGGACGTGCGGATTCGGCGGCCATCGGTCGCGTGACAGGACGGGTCACGCCGGCGCACATTCGCAACCCTTATTCCCGTCATGGCAGTACGACTGATTGCACGCGCCGGTGTAGCTCAGCTGGCAGAGCGATTCCTTCGTAAGGAATAGGCCGAGGGTTCAAATCCCTCCACCGGCTTCTTCTGCCGAACGAAGTGAGGCTGGAGAGCCTCGCGTGGAGGGATTTGAGGTAGGTCGGAGCGAGTTCCGACCGTGGTTCACAATCCCCTCCACCGGCTCTCTCCTCGCCTCGTTCCGCACGGGACAGCAAACGCCCGGTAGCGGCATCGATACTAGCGGTTTCGTCCCGGTTCACCACTCAGAATCCACCATTCGATTCGGGGTCGCGGCCGGGATCGTCATTGGGTGTGAGTACTCGATCGGGAGCTGTCACGGGCCTCCCGGAACGTCGTCAGCACGGCGCTCCATTCGACTGGAGGCTCGAAGGCGTCCAGCGCCTCCTCGAACGCGGCGACCTTCGGGGAGAACCGATCGCGCCATTCCGGCCGGGCGAGCGTGTCGAGGCGATCGGCCGTCTCCTCGAGACGGGGACGGAGATCGTCGACGCGCCCGTGCACATCGTCGTGGGCGGTGCCATCGGAGTCGGCTCTCAGGCGGTCGTCGACGGTCTCGACGTCGGCGGCCGCCGCGCGCAGATCTGCGGTCTGCAACGCGAGCACGCGATGTCGGAGCACACAGTCGAACCACGCCTCCGCGTCGCTGTCACGGGGACCATCGTCCCGTTCGTCGTCGTCTGCGTCAGCGATCGACGCTACGCTGTCCTCCAGCGCCTCGATCGCGCGGGCGAGTTCCCCGGCGTCGGTCCGCAGTTCGTCGTGGCGAACCGACGCTTGCGAAACCCACCGGCGGAACGACTCGATCTCCGTCGTGAGGTCGTCTGCGACCCCCTGGAGGCGTGTTGCCTCCGCGTGGATCCGCCGCCGTTCCGCGGCGATCTCGTACAGTTCAACGGCCTCGTCGTCGGAGGGACCATCCCCGGCGGGCACCGCCTCGGCCCGGCCAGTGAGCGCCCTGAGATCGCCGTCGAGGTCCGCGACGGCCGACTCGATCCGCGCTCGCTCGGCAGCGAACCCGTCGAGGCGCATGGCGACGGTCGGTACGTCCGTCACCTCGCTCGCGTCCTCCCTGGCGGACTCGAGTTCGATCCCGGAGAGTTCGACCCGAGTGGCCGGCGTCGAGACGACCTTCGAGAGGTGCGCCAGCGCGGACCGCACGCTCTCTTCGGTGACGGCGCCGTCGGCGGCGACTCCTCGAAGCGTCGCCAGGATCTCCTCGGAGTCTCCCGCGTCGATACCGTCCGCCGCGGCGACCGTCTCGGCGATGTCCCCGACGGATCGACCTCCGATCCGGCCGTCCTCGGATCGCTCGGCACGTTTCATGTTCGGCCGAGGCTCGCCGCTACCGCGACAAATATTTTCCGCAGCTGACGTGTATACGTTCGGATACGTACCGCCGCCGTCCCCCACCGAGTCCTATATATTCCACGTGATCCGAACTGGGCCCTCTCACGGGTACTGACCGCACCCGTGCCCTCCATCGGAGAACTCGGAACCGGGTACCCCTATTATAAACCCCTTTTTACTTATCCCGGGAGCGTTCGGGTGATGACGAAGGAGACAGCGGCTCGAAGCGAGTTCGTTTCGCGGAGGAAATTCCTCGTCGCCGCCGGCGCCGCCGGCGCGACGGGACTCGCGGGTTGCTCCGGTTCGAGCAGCGACGCGAGCAACGACGCCTCGGGCGGCTCGGGTGACTCGAGCGGCGGCGGGAACTCGGGCGGGGACAGCGGATCGAGCGAGAGCGAGGGGCTGGACACGTCCCTGCTCAACGCGGAGGGGTCCTCGACGGTGTACCCCATCTCGAACAAGGGCAGCTCCTACTGGAACTCCAACGCGCCGCCGAGCGACGGCGAGTACTGGGGGTCCAACTCCGAGAGCACCGTCCCCGGCTGGGAGGAGCTCGGCGAGCCGGACATGATGATCGCGGACTACTTCGCGAGCCTGGCCGGCTTCGAGCCGACCGAGCAGCGCTCGGAGCCGCCGTTCCCGACGACGGTCGGCCTCTCGCACTCGGGGACCGGGTGTGAGGCGGTCGTCGACGGCCTCGTCGACATCGGCAACTCCTCGGGCCCCATCACGGCCGAACTCGACTGGAGCGAGGAGCGCAGGGACGAGGAGGTCGTCGACCACGTCGTCGGCCGCGACGGCCAGCCCGTCGTCGTCAGTTCGGACGTGTCCGACGCCGGCGTCGCCCAGCTCACCGGCGAGCAGATCCGACAGATCTTCCAGGGCGAGGTCGACAACTGGAGCGACCTCGACGGCGTCGACTACGACCAGGAGATCTACGTCATCGGTCGCTCCGAGGGCTCCGGTACCGACACGGCGTTCCGGCTCAACATGCTCGGCGACGCCGACGCGCCGATGGACGTCGACACCCGGCAGGGCCAGAACCAGCAGGTCGCCCAGCTCGTCCAGCAGAACGACGGGGCCATCGCGTACATGGCGCTGGCGTTCACCAGCGAGGAGGTCACGCCCATCGGGATCGACTTCGAGGGCACGCTGTACGAGCCGGACCCGGACGCGGAGAACACGATCTTCGACAGCGAGTACCCGCTGAACCGCGACCTGCACATGTACACGAAGATCACCGAGGACACCCCCAGCGGGACCGACCGTCGCGAGGCCGCGTTCCTCAACATGTTCCTGACCGACTTCGGGCAGCAGCTGTTCGTGGAGGACGTGAACTACATCCCGCTGCCGACCGCCGACATCGAGGCCGAGCGCGAGAAGCTGAGCGACTGGATCGACTACTGAGTCGGGACCGGTCGGCTCCGCACCCCTGGGACAGCGCGGCAACGAACGAGAGTATTTGACTGAAATGACAACAGACACGGAACGGGTAGCATCGGGCGTTCGGGGGGCCCTCCGGCGGCGGGTTCGCCAGGGAAGGGACTTCGTGGACGAGACCGAACCGGCGGCGCTCGCGGCCGTCGTCGTCGCGGTCGCGTCGATGGCCGCCACGGTCGTCGGGTTCCTGCTGGTCTCGTCGCTGACCGTCCTCCCGTTCATGGTCGCCGTAGCGGCGATCGGGTACGGCTGGATCAGACACCAGGACGTCACCGCGCGCGTCGTGACGCTGATGATGACCGTCTCGACCATCCTCATCCTCGCGCTCATCATCGTCTTCATCTTCATGGAGTCGATCCCGGTGATCGCCTACGAGAGCGCCACCGTGTTCGGCGTGAGCGTCCCTGGGCTCCGGATGTTCATCGAGCCGCGGTGGGACGCGGTGTCGGAGCCCGTCCGGTACTCGATGGTGCCGATGATCCACGGGACGGTGATGGTGACCGCCATCGCAACCGCCGTGGCCGCGCCGCTGGGGGTCGCCGCGGCGCTGTTCCTCTCTGAGATCGCGCCCCCGATGGTGCGGGAGGCGGTCAAGCCCGGCGTCGAGATACTCGCCGGGATTCCCTCCATCGTCTACGGGTTCATCGGCTTCACCGTGTTGAGCCCGTGGGCGTCGACGCAGTTCGATCTCAACGGGCAGGGGACGTACCTCTTCGTCGGAATCGTCGTCGGGCTGATGGCGCTGCCGACGGTCGTCTCCGTCGCCGAGGACGCCCTCTCGAGCGTCCCCGAGTCGATGAAGAGCGGGTCGCTCGCGATCGGTACGACCGACTGGCAGACGATGACCTCGATCACCCTCCCGGCGGCGTTCTCGGGGGTCTCCGCGGCCGTGCTGCTCGGCGTCGGCCGGGCCATCGGCGAGACGATGGCGGCGACGGTGATGCTGCGCGGGGTGCCCCGGCTCACGGACCCGCTGTACAACGTCTTCTACGGGCAGGAGACCCTCACGTCGATCATCGCGCGCAACTACGGCGACGCCGACGGCCTCCAGATGGACGCGCTGTTCGTCGCCGGCGTCATCCTCTTCGTCACTGTCCTCGTCATCTCCATCGGCTCGCAGTACATCGAGTGGCGGATGAGCCGGAAGTTCGGGGGTGAGATCTGATGGCGGGCGCGACGCAAACCGAACTCGTCAGTCGGGACACCTCCGGGACCGACGCGGTCGCCGCCGTGGCCGTCGCGATCTCGGCGCTGCTGTTCGGGCTGTCGATCGTGGCGCTCGCGGACCTGGTGCCGATCACCGGTTCGGTCGCCGGCGTCCCGACCGTGTCGCTGCTGGGGACACTGCTGGTCCTGCTCGGCGGGACCGTGATGGCCTTCGGCGTCGGCTCCCGGCTCGAAGCGGTGTCGACGACCCCGGACACGACCGCCGGGCTGGTCGCCGGCGTCGCCGCCGGCGGCCTGTGGCTCGTCGTCGGTAGCGGTATCGGGAGCCTGCTGATCGGGGGTCTCGGGGCCGCCGTCCTCGGGGTCCTCGTCGGCGCCGTCGCCTTCGCGGCGACTGTCCTCCCCCGCGAGGACCTCGGCTCGACGGTTCCGATCGGTGCGTTTCCCGTGCTGACTGGACTGGTGTTCCTGACCGGGACGCTCGGCCCCGAATGGGTGTTCGACCTCGGCTGGGAGCAGGGCGCGTCGCTGACCGCCGCGTTCGTCATCCCGGTCGCGACCCTGTTCAGCGCGATGGTCGCCGGCTGGGCGGCCGCGAAGGCGTACGGCGGCTTCGGCGCCCGCGGCCGACACCTGGGCGCGTACACGCTCGTCTACCTGAACGCGCTCTCGATCGTCGCGTTCCTGTTCGTCCTCGTCGCGTTCACCGTCGTCAAGGGGGTCCCCGGACTGCTCACGGGCGCCCAGTTCGGTCCCGGCGTCGGGCCGTCGACGACGCTCGGGCTGTTCGGGGTGGAGCTGAGCGTCCGGTTGCCGTTCTCCGTCCCCTTCGTGATGAACGGCGTCGCGCTGTTGAACGACTACCAGGGCGTGCTCCCGGCGATCGTCGGGACCGTCTGGCTCGTCGTCGGCGCGGTGCTGTTCGCGGTGCCGCTGGGAGTCGGGGCGGCCGTCTTCCTCACCGAGTACGCCGAGCGCGGCCGCTTCACCCAGGCCGTCGAGGTCGCGACCAACGGGCTGTGGTCGACGCCGAGCATCGTCTTCGGCCTGTTCGGCTTCGCGTTCCTCGTCCCGCGGTTCGGGAACGGCAAGTCGCTGCTGTCGGGGATGATCACGCTCGGGTTCATGCTCCTCCCGCTGGTGTTGATCACCAGCCGCGAGGCGATGCTCTCGGTCCCCGACGAGTACCGCGACGCCAGCGCCGCCCTGGGCGTGAACAGGTGGCAGACGGTCCGCAGCGTCGTGCTGCCGGCGGCGCTCCCCGGCGTCGTCACCGGGGTCATCCTCGGCGTCGGCCGCATCGCCGGCGAGACGGCCCCGATCCTGCTGACGATGGCGGGCGGGACGTTCGTCCCCGGCGGGCAGACCGTCGACGTGATCGGCGGCTTCGAGTTCACGGCGTCGCCGCCGTTCGTCGCGAACCCCGAGCTGCTCCAGGCGACCTCGGCGCTCCCGTACCAGCTGTTCGCGCTCATCACGGCGGGCGTCGGCCTCGGCGAGAACGTCGCGAACGCCGACGAGTTCCGGTGGGCGACCGCGCTCGTTCTCCTGGTGGTCGTTCTGTCGTTCTACGCCATCGGCATCGCCACGCGATACTACTTCCGGCGGAAGCTGCGGTACGAGTGACCATGAGTGACACATCACAGACACGACAGACGAGCGAGATCGGTGAATCGGCCGAGACCGCGGCGACGACAACGACGACGATCGGCGAGAGCGACGAACGCGTCCGCGAGGAGTGGCGCGATCACGAGTTCGCCGGCCGGGCGAAGCTGTCGGTCGAGGACTTGAACGTCTACTACGGCGACGACCACGCGCTGAAGGACGTCTCGATCGACATCCCGGAGCGGAGCGTCACCGCGCTGATCGGGCCCTCAGGCTGCGGGAAGTCGACGTTCCTCCGGAGCCTCAACCGGATGAACGACCGGGTGAGCTCCGCCCGGATCGAGGGCTCGGTGCGGCTCGACGACGAGGAGATCTACCAGGAGGGCGTGAACCTCGTCGAGTTGCGCAAGCGCGTCGGCATGGTGTTCCAGTCGCCGAACCCGTTCCCGAAGTCGATCCGCGACAACATCTCGTACGGGCCGCGCAAGCACGGCGACCTCGAGACGGGCCTGCTCGCGAACCTTCTGGGTCGCTCAGACGAGGACGAGCGTGATCAGCTGGTCGAGCGATGTCTCCGCGACGCCGCGCTGTGGGGCGAGGTGAACGACCGGCTCGACGACAACGCGCTCGGACTCTCGGGCGGGCAGCAACAGCGGCTCTGTATCGCCCGCTGTCTCTCCGTCGACCCGGAGGTCATCCTGATGGACGAGCCGGCGTCGGCGCTGGACCCGATCGCGACCGCCAAGATCGAGGACCTTATCGACGATCTGAGCGAGGAGTACACGGTCGTCATCGTCACCCACAACATGCAGCAGGCCGCCCGCATCTCCGACCAGACCGCCGTCTTCCTCACGGGCGGCGAACTCGTGGAGTACGACGGCACGGACAAGATCTTCGAAGACCCCGAGTCACAGCGCGTCGAGGAGTACATCAGCGGGAAGTTCGGGTGAATTGCGTGACAACTACACACAGAGGAGCGATGGAAGGGCGGTGGGGGTAGCGCAGGCGATGACACGACGCAAGATCCAACTCGTCGGCGGTGGCACCTACAGCGTCTCGCTCCCGAAGGAATGGGCCGAAAGTCGAGGTATCGAGCCCGGCGACGAGGTGGGGCTGCACACCCATCTCGACGGCGTACTCGTCATCGAGCCCCAAGACGGCGACGGCCCGGACGGAGTTCCGGAACAGGTCGTCCTCGATGTCGACGACCTCGACGCACCCCACGTCCAACGGCTGCTGATAGCGGCCTATGCCGCCGGTGTCGACCGGATCACCCTCCAGGCCGACGACGGCGTCTCGTCCGCCCACCGTCATGCCGTCGGGGGTGCAACAGCGGAGTTGACCGGCATGACCGTCGTCGACGAATCCGAGGCGGCGATCACTGCCACCGTCCCGGTAGACCCTGCAGAGGTGTCGATCGGGCAGTCGGTCAGGCACTTTCTGTTCGTCGCCACGTCGATGCATCGCGACGGGACGGCGGCGGTGTTCGGTGAAACCAGCCCCGAGTCGGTGCTCGAGCGCACCGAGCAGGCGAACCGGCTGCATGCGCTCGTCGATCGACACTTCCGTCGGAGCCTCTCGAAGCTCGACGAGGTCGACGCGCTCGGGATCACGCGCGAGGAACTGTTTCGACTCTGGACGGCGAGCCGGGAACTGAAACGAGTCGCGGAAAGCGCCGAGACGCTCGCAGAGACTGCCCGACGTCTCGATTCCCCGCCGGAGGGGCCGCTCACCACCGATCTCCGTGAGGCGGCACGGACCGCGCGTGAATGCGTCGAGACGGCGACACCGGCCGTGGTCGGTGGCGGGAAAGTCGCTCCCGTCCGGGACTCCATCGCGGCAGGGGAACGGGCCCGTGGGATGGTCGAGGACCTCGATGCCCGGCTGTTCGACGAGGGTGCGGGGGATCCTCGACTCACGCGAGCGACCGAAGCGATCGAACGGACGGCCGACAGCGGCACGGCGATCGCCGAGATCGGTCTCCGGCAGGTCATCTCCCGGTCCGACCGCCCCGACGCCGATCTCGACACGATCGGTCGCATCGAGAGCGCCGAAGGGTAGTCCGCCGACCGTCCGTTCGACCCGAAAACACAGAGCGCTCTCTCGGGCCCGGCGCTCCGTTCGACGAGGCCGCCGAGGCGACCGCCTCGGTCCGTTTCGGGGTCGCTCTGAACGCCTCGAGGTTCAGGTCGCGCTCGCGCGGGGGGACGGTCGCCGAACGGATCAGGATCCGTCCGTCGTCCGAAACTGGTCGGCGTGGTCCTCGACGAACGTCCGCATGCTCCGCGGGCGTCGACCGAGGACCCTCCGACTGTCCTCGGAGACGCGAGCGGCCAGTCCGAGCCGCGCGGTGGTGTAGATGCCACACATGAGGGCGATGAACCCGAGGGACTCCCCGCGTCGGCGCATCCGCCTCCCGAACGTCAACAGCGACGGAGCCGGATACGAAATTGGCCGACCCAGGACGTCGCTGAGGATCGCGGCGACCTCCCCGTACTCCAGCGCCGCGGGCCCCGTGAGGTCGTACGCCCGGTTCGCGTGGCCCGACTCGGTCAACACGACCGCCGCGGCCTCGCCGATATCCCGCGCGTCCACGAAGCTGGTCCGACCGCTCCCGGCGGGGACGAACACCTCGTCGCGTTCGACGATGTCGGGACGGTGGACCTCGAGCAGGTTCTGCATGAAGAACGACGCCCGTAACAGCGTGTAGTCGACATCCGACGCGGCGACGCGCTTCTCGATCCGGTGGTGGGGGATGAGCACGTTCTTCTCCGCGCCGAGCGTCGAGAGGTAGGCGACGCGGTCGACGCCGACGCGGCCCGCGGCCTCGGCGAACGCTCCGACGGCGGACCCGTCCACGGTCGGCGGCCGGAGGAGAAAGACGGCGTCGACCTCCGCCAGCGCGCGACCCCAGGTCTCCGGCTTCGCGAGATCGAACTCGACCGGTTCGCCGGCGTCCGCGACCTGCCTCGGGACGTGTGTTGGATCGCGAACCGCGGACCTGACGGCGACGTCGCGGTCCGCGAGCGCGGCGACCACGTGCCGACCGACGGTCCCGGTCGCCCCGGTGACGAGTGTCGTCTCCGTTATCGATCAGCCCTCCGATGGGTGGTCTCGACCACGGGCCCGCAGAGTACCGGGACCGGCGGGACTCCGGAACTGGAGCGTACGGATGCGCTCATGCGTCCGCGACCTTCGGCATCTCGTGGACGTACAGGTCCTCCTCGAGACAGTCGAGGACGAACTCGGCGACGTTCGCCCGCGCGGCGACGTCGCGCACGCCGAGCGCGAGACCCGTCCCGTGGCGGAACTCGCCCGTGTGTGGCCCATCGGTGAGTCGCGGGCCGCGGACGACCGTCCACCGGGCGTCGCTGGCCCTGACGGACTCGACGTGGTCGACGGCGTCCTCGAGCGTCGATCGCGCCAGCAGCCTCAACAGCGACCCCATCACCTTCCCGCCGAGGCTCACCGACTCGCCCTCCTCGCGGACGCCCGCGCCGACCAGCGTCACGAGCCGCTCGACGCCGTGCCTATCCATCGCCGCGAGCACGTGTCTCCCCGCCTCCGTCAGGAGGTCGTCGGGGCTCTCGGAGCTCCGTCCGAGGACGCTGACGACGGCGTCGACCGGGTCGCCGCCGCCGATGGCGCGGTCGACGCCGTCGCCGCCGTAGGCGTCGCCCTCGATCACGCTGACCCGGTCGTCGTCCCGGACCGCGGACGGGAGGTCTGCCGGGTTCCGGACGAAGGCGACGACCTCGTGGCCGCGGTCGAGCGCCCGGTCGACGAGCGGGCGGCCGGTTCGCCCGGTCGCGCCGAATACTGTGATTCGCATGCACGCCATAGGTCCCCCGAGCGGTTATACTTCCAACTTCGAAGTTTCGAAGTATTGGACTGTTACTCCGGTCTCAACCAAAGATACAACTCGACAAGCCACGATCCGAGCTCGTGACCGAACCGAGCGACACGCCGGAGGTTCCCGACCTGAGCGGGGGGCTGTCCCGCGAGGAAGCCGTCGCGCTCCGCGAATCGTTCGACGCCGAAGAGCAGGATCGCGTCCGCCGGACGGTCGCGGATCTCCTCGATCTCCTCGGGAAGACCCACACGATGGCGGTGCTGAGCGCGTTCGCGTTCGCCGAGGGGCCGCTCCGGTTCAGCGACCTCGAGGCCGAGCTCGACGTCGCACCGAACACGCTGTCGACGCGACTGCGGGATCTGACGGACGCGGGGTTGCTCGACCGTCGGGCCTACGACGAGGTCCCGCCCCGCGTTGAGTACACGCCGACCGAGAAGGCCGAGTCGCTGTTTCCCGTGTTCGCGCACCTCCACCACTGGGCGATCGAGCACGACCTCTGACGTCGAATTCCGTCGCGGGGTCCGGACTTCGAAGTCGGCAGTCCGCCGTGTGACTCGGGAAGCGGTGTGCCCGCTGCCGTCTCCCGCACGGACAGCCGCGCCGGCGTCGGCGCTCGGTCACCGGGTGTCGCGGTCGCTCAGCCCGAGCGTCCAGCCGTCGAGTGCCGAGAGGTCGGGGGTGTCGAGCGCGTCGTCGAGCGGATACGCCACGAGCGTGCTCGGCGAGGAGGCCCACGACAGCGGCGGCGCCGTGTCCGGGAGGAACCCGAACCGCAGGAACGTGGAGCGCGCGAACGAGTCCTCGGCCGCCACGAACACGTCCACGTCGTACGCGGCGACGATCCGATCGAGCAGCGCACGCTCGGCCGCGAGTCGCGCGCGAGCGGAGACGTCGTCCGTGTCGCCGCCGTCGCCGGAGGCCCGCAACGGGAGCACGTCGACGACGGACGCGATCGCCGGGTCGGCTTCCTCGTCGGCGCCGACGACGGCTCCGAGCACCGTCCGTCCGCCGCGCTCGACGGTGAAGGCGGTGTACTCCCACTGCGGGTTCTCGTATCGCCAGCCCAGATACGCCTCGTCGCGGACGACGTGGAACCCGTCGGGGGTCGAGCGCCGATACAGCGATGCGAGCGTGTCGACGGGGACGTCGCGGTGGCGGCGAACAGTCAGATCTGCCGCTTCCCGGGACGCGAGACGGGGGAGCCGGAGGAGTCCGTCGGCGACCGTCCGCCCGGTACGCGAGAGGGCACCGTCGAGCCGGCCCGCGTCCACCCCGGCGAACGCCGCCGGATCGGCGATCCGGTAGCGGGTCGTGACACGACCGACCTCGCGCCAGCCGTGTTTACGGCTCCCGCGGAGGGTGGCGTGGTTCGGGTAGTTGAAGAACAGCGCCTGGGGGGCGTCGGCGTACGTCGACTTCATGTACTCGGTCATCCGCGAGAAGAGGCCGCGGCGACGGTGGTCGGGGTGCACCATCGTGTCACCGGGCTGGAGCGCCGGGAACCGCCGGCCGTTCCAACCGACCTCGAACGGCATCCCCGACTTGGTGCCGACGATGCGGTTCCCGTCGGTCGCGACGACGACCGCGACGTGGTCGGTGTAGGGGTCGTCAACGTACTTCCAGTCGAACCACGCTTCGCCTCCGCCATCGAACACCTCACCGTGGAGCGCGAGATAGCCGTCGCGGTCGCCCGGCTCGAACAGCCGCACGGTGTAGCCGTCGGAGTCGTGGCGAGCCGCGCGGGTCACGTGACGCTCCCCGATCCGGTGTCGTCGGTGATCGCGGACTCCCCCTCGGCGGAGGCGGGCCCGGCGTCAGGGTCGCCGGATCCGTCGGTTTCGGCGCGCGTGTCCGGGGGTTCGTCGGCAGCCGTACGCCCTTCGGCTACCACCGCCTCCCGGTGTTCATCGAGCAATGGGGCGCGTCCCCGCGGACCCGCCGGGGTCGCCGTCATCTTGATCGGCGAGCCGGCGACGGTCGCGCGCTCGCCGCTTCCGGGATGTGGGAGATCGACGAGCATGTCCCGGCGATCGGCGATTCCGCCCTCGAACACGTCAGCCACGTCCTGTACCGGCGCACACGGCACGACGGTGTCGAGCACGTCGAGCACCTCCTCGACGGTACGCTCGCGCGTCCACGCGGTGATCTCGGCACGCAATCGCTCGCGGTTCGCGAGGCGGACCGACTGCTCGCGGTACTCGGTCAGGGCCGGGCGGTCGATCGCACGGCACAACGCGTCCCATTGGCTCGGCCCGATCGCGGCAATGACGACGAGTCCGTCGTTCGCCTCGAAGGCGTCGTACGGAAACAGAACCGGATGAGCGTTGCCGACGCGGCCGGGAACCTCGCCCGTGTAGGAGTACTGGTAGACGGTGCGCTCGCACATCGACAGCATGGCGTCGTACATCGAGGTGTCGACGAACTGTCCCTCGCCGGCGCGCTCGCGGTGGTGGATCGCCGCGAGGATTCCCACGGCGCTGAGGACGCCGGTGAACAGATCGCCGATACCCACGCCCACCTTCGTCGGCGGGTCGTCGGACTGGCCGTTGATCTGCATCACGCCGGCCATCGCCTGTACGATCAGGTCGTACGCCGGGCGGTCCTGTTCGGGGGTCGAGCCGGTTCGAGGATCGCCGAACCCCCGGATGGCCGCGTACACGAGCCCCGGATTGCGCTCGTGGAGGCGCTCGTACGAGAGGTCGAACCCCTCCATCGTCCCCGCGCGGTAGTTCTCGACGAGCACGTCCGCGCGGTCGACGAGCGTGAGGAAGTCCTCGCGGTCCTCGGAGTCCGTCAGATCGAGCTCGATGCTCGATTTCCCGCGGTTGACGCTCTGGAAGTAGCCGCCGTACGGCTCCTCCTCGCCCTCGAGGAACGGCGGCGTGCGGCGGACCCAGTCTCCGCCGGGCGGTTCGACTTTCAGCACGTCCGCCCCCATGTCCGCGAGCAGCATCGTACAGTACGGCCCCCCGAGAACGCGTGTGAGATCGAGCACCGTGAGATCGTCGAGGGAACTCATGGTACAGTTGATCCGGTCCCCGTGTATTGTTAGGAGGAACCGGATACGGTCCGCGTCGCTTGTTAGGTGGGGAGGAACCCCGAGTACGTGAATGCTATCTCCTGCGGGGGTTCCCGTGCGAACGAACACACGCTGGAACTGATGAACGTACCGTCACCGTTAGTCGACCAGTACGTGGCCGAAGAACCGGCCTGAACCGAGCCCACGCAGCACCGTTCCGGGCGCGGTCGCCACGGAGCGAAACCCCGAAGCCCTCGACCCGTCAGATCCGGGCATGCTCACCTTCATCGGCCTGGGGCTGTGGGACGAACGGTCCGTCACCGTCGAGGGGCGGGCGGCGCTCCGAACGGCCGACCGCGTGTTCGCGGAGTTCTACACCAGCAGGCTCGCCGGCACCACCGTCGAGGACCTCGAAACCCACCACGGCGTCGACGTCGAGGTCCGCGATCGCGCGGGCGTCGAGCGGGACCCGACGCCGATCCTCGATGCGGCCGCCGAGGGGGACGTCGCCTTCTGCACCGCCGGCGACACGATGATCTCGACGACGCACGTCGACCTCCGGGTCCGCGCGGCAGAACGCGGGATCGACACCCGGGTGATCCACGGCGTCACCGCCCAGTCGGCCGCCTCGTCGCTGACGGGGCTGCAGAACTACCGCTTCGGCAAGGCGGTAACGCTGCCGTTCGAGTACGCCCACGGCCCCGACGGAACCCCCAAGAGCGTCATCGACGGGGTCGAGGCGAACCGCGAGCGGGGGCTTCACACGCTGATGTATCTGGACATCAAGGTCGCCGGCTCCTCCCCCGCCGGGCCCGCCGAGGGCGAGCCAGACGAGTACATGACCGCGGACCACGCCGCCACCGCGCTGGCGCGCGACTGGGACGAGGACGCCGTCGGCGTGGCCGTCGCGCGAGCCGGGAGTCCGGATCCGGTCGTCGCCGCCGACACGCTCGCGGCGCTGGGCGAGCGCGACTTCGGCGACCCGCTGCACATGCTCGTGATCCCGGGAGCGTTGCACCACTTAGAGGCCGAGGCGCTCGCGGAGTTGGCCGGGTGTCCGCGGGACGTGTTGCCCGGAATGGAGTGAAGGCGAGTCGCCACCGCAGGTTGTGGTTTAGGTTACAGTTCGTCGGGGTCACTGCGCCCGCCGTCGGTCCGCACCGGCTCCCGCGGCAGGTCCAGCGACTCCAGCAGGTCGTACTCCTCCTTGGTGACCATGTACAGCACGTCCTCGATCACGGTGACGAGTTCGGGCAGTTCGCGGACGACGAGGTAGGTGACGCCCACGAGCGCGACGACCGCGAGCACCTGCGAGATGACCCGGTCCGAGAGGAAGAACGAGACCATGTACGGGTCCGAGGAGCCGAATAAGAACAGCACCTCGTCGACGAACAGCTGGAGGTACTGGTTGCCGAAGGTGATCCCGATGAACGTGGTCCGGGCGATGTTGAGCAGCCAGATGATCGGGATGGAGACGGCCAACGCGCGGAGCTTCCGCCCGAGGGGCGCGTGCACCGCGGCGATGAGCCCCGCGAAGATGGCCATGCTCCCCAGGCCGGTGCACGCGAGGACGATCTCGAACAGGAGGCCGTGGCCGTCGGCGGTGACGAACCGATAGGCGTTCCGATAGCCGAGGATCGGCCCCTCGACCAGCGCGGGTTCGTAGCCGAACTGCGCCATCGTCCAGCCGGTCTGTCCGGTGACGACGAGGATGAGGGTGCGCTTGAGCGGCTCGATCGACTCGAACGGGAAGTAGACGATCCCCATCGCCGCGACCGCCCGCGAGAGCACCAGCAGCGAGTCGCGGCCGTTCCACAGCAGCCACCCGGCGTACAGGCTCGCGGGGACGGCGAACAGGGAGAGCACGCCCTCGACGTAGCTCTTCTGCGTGAACGCGAAGTGCGGGAACAGCGCCAGCCAGAACGCGGCGAACAGCACCCAGCCGGCGGTCGCGAGCGTTCGCTCGGGGGGCGTGTCGAACGCGTCGAGGCGGCCGCGGAGGATCGCGAGCGCGCCGTCGTCGCCGCCGACGCGACGCCGACGGACGTACTCGACGCCCGCGCCCGCGAGGAACGTCGCGATCACCACCCACCCCAGCAGGTCGGTGTAGATGCTCGCCATTCGTTCGTGGATCGGCGCTGTCGGGTAAAGCCCTTGTCGTCTCGTGTACGGCGGACGCGGAGGCGACGTGATCGACTGCGCCGCCGCTGGCCGGCGTGAGCGCGTCGAAAGAATGGGTCCGCGTGAAGCGGAAGTGACCGGGTTACGGCCGGTCAGTCGTGATTAGTTAGTTGTCGCGGCGGACTGCCAGCAGCGCAGCGCCGATGAGGGCGATGACTGCGAGCACAGCGCCGAAGCCGGGCGTAGACGTGGAGGTCTCCGTCGCGGTCTCGGTCGGCGTGCCGTCGTCAGCCTCGGTGGCCGTCGCAGTTGCCGTCGCGGTTGCCGTCGCGGTTGCCGTCGCGGTTGCCGTACCGTCATCGCCTTCCGTGGCGGTGGCGGTTGCGGTTGCCGTGGCGCCGCCCTCGACGACGATACCGTCAGCGGACGCGATCTGGTTGCCGCTCTTGCGAACGGATGCCGTGAACGCGTCGTCAGCCGACTGTTCCGTGAAGTTGAACGACGCGTTGAACGTGCCGTCAGCCTGCACGGTCACAGTCTCCGTGTTGAAGAACCGCGGCTGCGTCCCGTCGTTGGAGCGAACGCGGAGCGTCAGCTCCGTACCGGGCGCGTAGTTGGTCGTACCGGAGACCATCTGGTCACCAGCGGCCTGAACCTCGACAGGGTCGCTGTCGAGCTCAGTCTCGGCCGACTCGACCTCGAAGGTCGCGTTGACCGATTCGTGGTCGTCCTCGTCCGTGGAATCGAGGAGACGGTCGTCAGCGACCGTGAAGGTCGCCTCGAACTCGTCGCCGTCGGCGAGGCTCGCGGAGCTCCCGTCACGGGAGACGTTGAGGTTGGTGGTGTCGCCAGTGTCCACCGCGATGTAGTAGGCACCGTCGCCCTCGACGATGGTGACAGCGTCACCGGAGTCGGTGACGTTGATGACCTTCGGGTCGCGGTTCTGGACCGGGTTCGTCTGCTCGACCGTCACCGTGACGGCACCAGCAGCGAGCGCGTTATCGAGACCACCAGCGGCGTCAATAGCGCCCTCCAGACCAGTCGCGCTGACCTGGTGGACGATGTAGTCGCCCGCGGTGATGGTGTCGTCCTGCGTGACGGCACCATCCTCGATGAGCGTGGTAAGGTCGCTCTCCTCTACGCCGTCCTCACCGTCAGCGTCGAGGTCGGCGCCACCGGGCGCGGTCCACAGCTGCATGCTGTCCGTGGAGCGCTCCTCAATGAAGAGCGTGCCAATGTCGTCCGGCGAATCCAGCGTGGTAGCTGCATCCGACGAACTCGTGTAGATCGTGTACTCGCCCGTCGCGAGGATGGCCGAGACGGATTCGTTGGCGTTGACAGTTACGGAGTCGTCGCTGTCAGCGGCGGTCGCGATCGTAGCCGAGGTGTTACCCGCGGTGTACGTGTTGAACTCGACGGTGACCTCGCCGTCAGCGTCGCCGTCCGCACCGTCCTCGACGCTGATGTTGGCTTGGTAACCGTCCTCTTCACTGTCACCGACGATGAGGGTGCCGCTCGTTGCGGCGCCGTCCATCTCGACGGTGATCTCGGCGACGTCGCCCTGCGCGACCTCGACGTTGCTGTCAGCGAAGGACGTCTCGCCGGCACCGATGTCGTTCACGGTGATCGAGTCGGTGTCCTCGGCGGTCGTGTCAGTCACTTCGAAAGTGAAGTTGTACTCGCCGCCGTCGATGTCGGAGAAGTTAGCACCGTCGGTCTGCGTACCGTCGGTGACCGTGATCTCGACACCGTCGTTGTCGTCCTCGTCGTCGCCGTCAACGTCGGCATCAAACGCGCCAAAGTTGTCGTCGAAGATGGCGACGAGGTCGTCATCGGAGAGGTCCTCCGAGGTCACGGTGACGTTGTAGTCCTCACCGCGGTTCGTGGAGTCGAACTCGATGTCGACGTTCGACGTGCCGGCGTTGTTGACGGAGTCAGCGTCGAACGCGGCACTGAAGTCCTGCTCGCGGACGGTGAAGCTGATGTCCGCATTGGTGGGGTCCTGACCGTCGTTCGAGATGAAGTAGGTCGTACCGACCTCGAGGCCCGAGGTGCTCGCGTTGACCCAGCCGCTGGAACGGCTGAGCTGGCGGACCGGCGAACCGGTGCTCGAGTCGACACGCTCGTACAGGTAGTACGTGCCGGAGCTGTAGGCGTTACCGGAGGTGTCAGCGTCGATTGCGTCGTAGGAAGCAGTCTGACCCTGGAAGACGAGTCCACCGTCGCTGAAGGTGGAGTCGTCAGTACCGTCACTGCCGTCCAGGTTGTTGATCGTCAACGTCTGGACGTCAGTGCTGATGTCTGCGTTGGCAGAGTCAGTAACACTCAGGCTGGCGGGCCCCGTCACTGTGGAGCCACCATCGACGTTCGCCCAGTCGATAGTAACAGTGACTTGCGCTGTGACGGACACATTGCCACCGCCGGCCTCGTTGACACCGAAGGTGACGGCGTTATTGCTGCCACCATTGGCATTAGCGATGGCCGGCGCAGTGCTCGGCGAGAGCGACGCCCCGGAGCCATCTTGAACCGATGCGGAGTCGATACTGGTGATTGTAGCTGCGTCAGGAAGGGCCACCTCGAAGGTGTCCTCAGTACCATCTGCGCTAACGTTCTGTACCGTGAAGTTGACCGTATGCTGGACCGTCGTTCCCTCGTCCACCGTCGTGTTGGTGAACTGGTTGACCGACGGAGAGTCGGCCGCAGCGGCCGTCCCTGTAAACGCGACAGTCCCAGCGAAGACGCTGAAGACCATCAGCGCTGTCAGGAACAGCGCGCGGATCGTATTGTTGTTGTCTGTCATGGTTTGCTAGGTCGCACCGCAAGCGGCGACAACACCGTTCCCCCAAGCCTACTGCAGAACGCCCGCGGCGCGGACTTGGCGAGGGATACTTTCTGCTGTCACCATGGGTAGGGGTACGGGCATAACCACCACCGGACCTTATAAATGTCTTGTGGTAAATCAGAGAGTGCGTTAACCCCTCACACACCCGAATTCGGGGAGTAGCGGCCCGCTCGTCCCAACCGGGCATAAGTACTTTGTGGAGGACCGTGTGAACTGTCGGCACGCCGTCGCGACGGATCCGAGTCGGATTCGGCTCGCGCGCGCCTTCGCTGGCTCCGGGACCGGCGGCCACTCTGCGAGGAGGGTCGGGCCGGGCGAGGTCAGTATCGGGGACTGCCCTCGCTGCGATCTCTCGACACACTCCGAGCGAGTCCCGAACCGCGTGCCGACGGGATCACGGTCACTCGCGTTCCAGCGCCCGTGCCACCGCGGCGCTGGCGTCGTCGACCGACCGCGCGACCGCCTCGATCCGGACGTAGTCGCGCAGCTCCCAGTTCAGCCGCGAGAGCGCGACCTCGTCGTCGGCGTCGACGTGCGACAGTTCGTCGTCGACGTACCCCAACACGGCCGCGAGGCGATGCGTCTGCAGCCGATCGAGCCGCGGGTACGCTCCGTCGGCGTGGACCGCGACGAGCGCCTCTCGGGCGCGAGTACGGATCGTGTCGACGTCCTCGACCGACGCGGGGTCGATCGCCTCCCCGGCGTCGATCCGCGCCCGGAGCGTCTCGACGGCGCCGATCGTCGCGAGCGCGTCGTGTGCCTCGACGATCGCCTGCGGGAACGCGCCGGCGTCCAGCGTCTCTCCGATGTCGCCGCGACGGATGTCGTCGCGGAGGTCGCGCAGCGCCCGCTCCGCGGGCGTCGCCTCCCGGTCGGCCTCGGCGGTGAACACGCCCTCGTCGAGTCCCGTCGTAGCGCGGCGCTCGGCCACGCCATCGACGAGCGCGTCGGCCGCCGCCGCGAGCGCGTCCCGGCGGGGCCGAACCGCGTCGCGTCCGCGGAGGCGGTCGAAGAGGTAGACCGCATCTCCCAACTCTCCGCGGGCGGACGCCAACCGCTCGTCGGCTTCGGCGACGTCGAGCGCCGTCGTCGACTCGCGTTCGCGGGTCGACAACACGCGGTTCACGTCCCCGATGCACGACCGAACGAGCCCCGCGATCGCGGCGTTGACGACGACAGCCTCGATCGCGTCCGTGCCGAGGTACGCCCACCGGCGACGGAACTCGTCGAGGTCGCCGCGGAGCGCCTCCCCGCCCGCACGGACGTCAGCTATCGTCCGGCCGTCGTCGATCGCCGCCCAGCCGCCGGCGACGTATCCCGTCTCCCGACGCGCACGGCGGAGGCTGCCGGCGCGTTCCCAAGGTGTCGGCTCCTCGTCCGCACTGGCGAGCGTCTCGCGAGCGGTCTCCCACTCACGGTTGAGTTGATCACGGATCGCGCCGTTGGGTATCTGCGCGTCGTCGAACGGTGCCGGAACCGACGCCAGCGCCGACTCCAGATCGCTCGCGACCTCGTCGAGGGACGACGCTTCGATCCCGATCGGGACGCGATCGGGGATCGACGGCGGCGACTCCTCGACGACCTCCGAGAGCTGTTCGCCCGTGACCGTCGCCTCGTCGTCGCCGAACGGGACCCCCGAACAGCCCGCGAGCGACGCCGTGACGGCCGCACCCGCGCCCGCGAGGATCCCACGACGCGTCCGCCCGGTCGACTCACGCATCGTCGCCCTCCGCGGTCGAGTTCGGCGCCGGGACCGCGTCGGCGGTGATCGGTTGCTCGCGCTCGGGCGGGCGGCGCCGCTCGCCACACGAGCTCCCGCTCACGCCCGAGCCGTAGCTCGTGACCCGGTCGGTGTCGAGCGCCTCGGGGATGCGGACGAGCCACGCCGTCGAGTCGCGGGCGTCGGGCTCGCAGGCGACGTCCGCGTCGCGAAGCGCCCGGCCGAACTGCGTGTCGATGTCCGTCGCCGACCACGACACGTCGCACAACTGGAGCTCGTAGCAGCGCCGAACGGGGAACCGTTCGAGGAAGACCGTCGCCGAGTCGAACGCCGTTTCCTCGAGGAACGTCCGGGCGGTCTCGACGCCCTCGACGTCGGCGAATCGAAGGCGGTCGACCTGCTCGCGGGACGTGAGGAACGTGGGCCGGCGACGGCGCGGCTCCCCGTTCGTCTCGGTTCGCGTCTCGTCGGGCAGCCACACCAGCGGCCCGTCGGTCGTCCCACGGAGGCGCCGGTGCGGAGGCACCGACTCGGGATCGAACGGTTCGCGGGCCGGCTCGGTCGGCGTCACGTCGTCGCCGGCGCTGTCGCTTCCGCTACAGCCCGCAAGCGCCGCGAGCGCCCCGGCGGCGCCGAGGAGGGCTCGTCGTCGGGTAGGTTTGGAGGGGACCATCGCCCAGAACTGCACGCGAGCGTACCAAGTGTCTTGTTCTTCGACAACCCGCGTGCCCACCCCGACGACAGTCGTTCGCGGAAGCTACCCGGCCGGGTCGGGATCGACGCCGGCCCCGTCGTCGACATCCGTGCCGGCACCCTCCTCGACGCGGGGTCCCGCACCGTCGTCGCGCTCGCGCTCGCCCTCGGCGTCGTCGGACGCCGACAGCGTCGTCTGGGCGTCGTCGGCCCCGAGCAGCCGCGGGAGGGCGGTGTTCGCGAACGTGAGTCCGACCACGAGCACGATCGGTGCGAAGAACAGCCCGTAGAACCCGAGCACGACCGGCCCGAGCGTGTACGCCAGCATCAGCAGGCCGACGTGGGTCTCGTCCCCGCTCAACAGCGGCCGCAACACCAGATCCGGGATCGTGTCGACGACGACGACCGCGACGACGAGAAACGCGAGGACGTATCCGAGCTCCGCGAACGCGCCGTCGAGCAGCGACGGGACCGCCATCGCCGCGGTGACGGGGAGGTACACGATCTTCATCCCGACGATCGGAACCAGGCTCGCGATCCCGGTGAGCGCGCCGGCAAGGGCGGGGTACGGCACCCGGACGCCCGCGGGAACGAGGGCGTTGTACGCGCTGAACGTCGCGATCGCGATGAGCGAGATGGCGACCACGTTGAGGAGGTTGCCGAACAGCACCGCCTCGAGTTCGCGGTCGACGGCCTCGAGGTACTCGCGGACGATGGCGTCGTCGTCGAACCGAAGCAACCAGTCGCTGATTCGGTCGCCGTCGACGAGGAGGTAGTAGGTGACGATGGTGACGACGAAGAGGTTGAGCGCGAACTCCGAAACGACCGTCGTGAGGAACGCGGCGTTCTCGGTCGCGAACTCGACGAACGGCTCCAGGTCGCCCGAGCGATACGCCTCGTAGATTCCCTGCACCGTGAACTCCGGGATGCGCTCGATCGCGGCGAACCACGCGATGTTCGACGCCGCCGCGCTCACCAACGCGGTGTCGGCGACGAACTGCCGCGCCTCGACGACGAGGAGGACGCCCGCGTAGCTGATGAGCAGGATCAGCGGGATCGCCAGCGACGCGAGCACGACCCCCGCCCGCACCCGCGGCGGGAGCCGGAACCGCGCCAGGAATCGGTGGTACCGCCGCGTCGAGTAGTAGAGGAACACCGAGACGGTGAACGCCGCGATGAACCGGTACGCGAGCGCCCCGATGACGACCGCGACCGCGAGACCGAACAGCGCGACGACGAGGCGCTTCTCGTTCACGTCATACGAAGGTCAGCAATCTGACTTAATTGATTCGGAGGCGAGTGCGGACGCCGAACTACGGGCGTCGAGACCGGTTCCCTACCGCTCCAGCAGTTCGATCTCGTGGCCGTCCGGGTCCTTCGTGAACGCGTAGTTGTGATCGCACGACTCCGGATCCCGGTAGTCCGCGGTCTCACGCGTCTGCAGAGTCTCCCAGTCGTCCGTCAAGTCGTCCGCGCGTACGCACACGTGACCCCACGCGTCGCCCAACGTGTAGCTACGGCCGTCGTAGTTGTACGTGAGTTCGATCGCCATCTCCTCGTCGGCGGCGTCCTCGGGCTTCATGAAGTAGTTCGCGAACGTGTCGGCCTCCCAGCGCCCGGTGTGCTCGTACTCGAACGTGCGCGTCCAGTAGCCGAGCGCCTCGGTGGCGTCCTCGACGCGGATCATCGTGTGGTCGATCGACCAGCGGGCGCCGTGGTCGCGCTCGACGATCTCGATCTCGTGGCCGTCGGGGTCCGTGACGAACGCGTAGCCGGGGTTCTCCTCGGGCGGGCGGTAGTCCTCGACGCCCTCGTCCATCAGCTCGTAGTACGCCTCCTCCACGTCCTCGACGCGCACGGCGATGTGGCCCCACGCGTCGCCCATCTCGTAGGTGTGGTCGCCGTGATTGTAGGTGAGCTCCAGCAGCGCGCCGTCCTCGTGCACGTCCTCGGGCCCGAGGTAGTAGTTCGTGAAGTCGCCCCCTTGCATCTCGCCTTTGATCTCGTAATCGAGGTGCTCGGTGTACCAGTCGAGGGACTCCTCCTCGTCCTCGATCCGCATCATCACGTGGTCGAGTGTATACGCCATACACGACACACCGGCCGCGCGCTCGAAAAGGATACCGAACGGGGAAGCGACCGCGGTGCGCGGATCGGGAGCCGAGCCGACCGATCATGCAGGCGATCATAGGATCGTCCGCATACCGGTCATCCGGGCGAGAATCGGGCCACCCTCCGTCCGGTCAGAACCGCTTCTTGCGCTTTTCGGGGACGTATCCCGGGTCGACTCGGTCCATGACCTCTGCCGCCGAGTCGTGGGTGAACGACGGCACCTCGGTGAGCGAGAACGTGTCCGCGCGGGTACCCGTCTCGTGCCGGAGCGCCGCGCCGGCGACGCCCGTCGAGAACGGCGTCAGCGACGCGCCGTACTCGTCGGCCAGCGCTTCGAGGAACTCACCGCGCGTGGCCGCCAGTTCGTCTGCGTACTCCGGCTCGGCCTTGTTGCGCGCGATCGACGCGAACCGCTCGTCCGTCTCGCCGTGCCGGACGTGCCAGAGGTGGCTCGCGTACTGCCATCGGAGCCGCGCAGTGTCGCGCAGCGCGAGCGTGAGCGACTCGTCCAGCGATCGAGCCGCGTCTTCGGGGGGCGCGTAGTCGAGAAACAGCAGGTCGCGGTCGATGCGCTTGAGCGCGCCGGTGTCGAGCAGATCCAGACACAACACGCCGTCGCCGTCGCGGACGCGCATCGTCGGGTGATCGCCGTCCGTATCAACGACGCCGGTTCGAGGACCGACCGCCAGCCGATAGGCCGCCTGTAGGGCGAACAGGTGGAACCACTCGATCCGACCGCCGGCGGCAGCCTCACCGGACAACGGTGGGTCGAACGCGTCGGCGTCGACGACGCGGGTCGGTGTCGCGTCGGAGGCGGGAGCGAGTGTCGGATCCGAACCGTCCGTGTCGCAGTCGCTCGCGTCGTACTCTCGGGTTCGAAGCCCCTCCGCGAGGACAGGGACGATCTCGATCGCCATCGGCACGACCAGCAGCGGTCGGACCGTCTTGTGGGTCACCACGAACACGTCGGGCGTCGAGAACGGGACGAGTTTCTCCCCCAGATCCGCGAGGCGACACTTCACCTCGGGGCCGTCACCCGTGTCGAACCAGTGGGGAGCCGTGACGGGGCCGTCGAAGTGCGTCCGACGGGCGTACTCTCCCATGCGGTCGGCGAAGCCGTCGGGTGAGTCGACGCCGACGCGGTACACCTTGTACCACCGTTCGCCGGTACCCCGGCGAGTCTGCTGGAAACACACGAGCGCGTCGGACTCCATTCGATCCCAGAGAGCCGGCCGAGCGGTGATAACGCTTCGGCGCTGAATATCGGGATCGATTCTCGTGTGCGAGAGGGAACACCCGCTTCAGTTGCTCCTGACTGCCAGGACACCTGACCGTCGGCCGGTGCCCGTCGCAGACTCGATCGGCTGGTTGACTGCTCCACCGGCCCCAAAGGCCATATTTGAGGGGCGAACAGCCGCGAACGAGATGGTCCCCAGACGAGTCCTCCTCCAAACGTTCGCCGCGTCGGCCGTCGGCGCACTGGCCGGGTGCACCGCGTTGACCGACGACGAGGGTTCCGCGGAATCGACGACGGACCGGTCGGCGGAACCCACCACCACCACCAGAACGACAGCGGCCACGACGGCGGAACCGACCACGACGCTGACAGCGACAGCGACACCGGGATCACGGACCGCGACGGAATCGCCGACCGGCGACTTGGCGTCCGAGTACGAACTCGAGGCGGCCGTCGACGGGTTCGGCCGCGCGGTCGCGCTCTCGGAGACGGCGGCGCTCGTCGTCGACGAGGGTGGCGGCGCCTACGCGTTCGACGCGGGCGACGGGTGGGAGGAACCGGCGTCGCTTTCACCGGAGGACACGGACGGTAGAGGGTTCGGCGGCCACGGCGTCTCTACCGCGATGAGAGACGACACAGCGATCATAGGAGGACCGGCCGCGGGACCGGACCCGAACCGGGGGGCGGTGTACCTCTTCGAGCGCGACGACGGCGAGTGGGTCCAGCAGCGACGGTTCGGGGCCGCCGGCGACGACGACGCCGACGAGTTCGGACGGGCCGTCGCGTTCGACGGCGCGCGGGTCGTCGTCGGCGACGTTCACGAGCCAGCCACGATGGTGCCGTGGACCGGCGGCGTCGAGGTGTTCGCAACCGACGGCGGGGAGTGGCGTCGGGAAGCGTCGCTCGGGACCGACGCCTCCGACCTGTTCGGGACGGCCGTCGCCGTCGACGATGACGCACTCCTCGTCGGCGCCCCGTACGCGGACCCCGATGACGACGACGAGTCGACCGGGGCAGTCTACGCGTACGCGTTCACCGACGGCGGGTGGCAGCGACGCGGGGTACTGTCGCCGGGGGAGTTCGACGGTGGAGAACGCTTCGGTCAGTCGGTCGCCCTTGACGGGGAGCGAGCCGTCATCGGTGCCCCCGGCGATGGCAACGGGAGCGCGGTCGTGCACGAGCGCGACGGACGCGAGTGGACGCGGCGGGCCCGCCTGTCCGCGCCGGGCGGCGACGCGGAGGGCGGATTCGGTGACGTCGTCGGGATCGCGGCCGGTACCGCAGTGGTGGCTGCGCCCGACGCCGTCGAAGGCGGCCGGGCGTACGCCTTCCGTGGCGACGACTGGACCGATCCCGTTCGTCTCGCTGCCGACACCCACTCGGATGCCGAGTTCGGGGCGGACGTCGCCCTCGCCGGCGGCGCCGTGCTCGTCGGCGCACCCGTGTACGACGACGCGAGCGACGCCTACCTGTACGACTTGACCTCCCTCCCGAACAGCGACAGGTAGTCCGGTTCGAGGTCACGCAGACGGTGGAACCCGGGTGTTTTGTGGCCCCGACGCGTCGCCACCGTCCGTGTACTCCCGACACCACGCGGCGATCTCGGCCGTCGTCGCCGCCGGACTGGTCCTCGCGTTGCCGCTCGGGACGACCCCCGCCGTCGCGGCTGGCTGGTGGGCGCTGCTCACCGCCGCCGGCGTCGCGATCGACCTCGATCACTTCCTGATGGCGCGACTCGTCCGCGGCGACTGGGTCAACACGCACCGAGCCCTCACGAATCCCCGCGCGGCCGTCCTCGACCAGTCGGAACTGTTCGATCCGGGCGACCTGTGGCCGCTCCATCGGCTCCTCAGCCACGCGGTGCTCGCCCCGATCGCGGTGGTCGCGGCGTGGCTCCTCGGCGGCGCGGTCGGCGGGGCCGGCTTCGGCGTGACCGCGACCGCGGCCGCGCTATCGACGGCGGTAGTGCTGTACGTGCACGTGCTCACGGACCTGATCTGGGACGTGTGGCGCCACGACCGGTACCACGAGAACGTTCGCCGCGTCGCGGCCGACGACGACGTGCCGGGACCGTGAGCCGTCCAGCCCCCACAAAACACATCCCAGCGGACCCGAGACACGCCCGACATGGTCTCCACACGACGCAGACCCCTCCTCGCCTCCCTCGGGGCCCTCGGGGCGACCGCCGCCGCGGGCTGTCTCGGGGACGCCCCAACCGGGTCGCCGGGCGGGAACCCCTCGGCGACAGCCGATACCCTCCGACTCGCCGCTGCCGACGGACTGCCGACCGACCGCCCCGTCCGAGTGCATCCGGAACCCCTTTCGTCGCTCCTCGAACGCGGCGCGACCACGGACGAGCGAGTTCGAGCGACCGGTTCGATCCGCCTGACCGGGCAGCCGCCACTCCTGTCGGGCGAGCGGACGGTCGGGCTCGCGGGCGACAACGTCGAGGACGGCCCCTACGAACTCGATATCGACGGCGGCCTCCTGTACGAGTGGCTCCTCGGCGCGGCCACCGTTGAGGATCCGCCGACAGACGCCGAGATCGTCGATGTCGATGCCCTCACGGATGACCGCCGAACACTCGCACTCGCGGCCATCGAAGGCGATCGCGCGACCGTCGAGCCGCAGACGCCGCTGGGGACGTGGGCCAGAACGGAGTTCGTCGGCGGCTACGTCCGCCACGAGGGAACGGTGTACCGCGGTCGCGAGCGCCAGCAGACCGACGCCGCGTTCTTCTCGGAGGAGGTCTGGTACGTCGCGAGTGTGACGCCGACCGACGCCGTCCCCGACGACGCCCCGACGCTACACCTCGACCCGCTCCCCTCGGCGGCCAGACGAGCGGTCGACGACCTGCTCGGGGACTGGGCGTCGACCCTCGATCCCGTCGAGACGGACGTGTCCGGTCTCGACGACCGATCCCGGCAGGCGATCGCGGAGACCGACCGGCTCCTCACCCACGTCGCAGTACTCGAAGTGAGCCTCTCGTGAAAACCGCGTGAGCCGGGACTGGCGTCCGCCGGACATCACTCCCGCGTCCACGCCACGTAGCGCCACGCCGCGACCGCCCACAGTACGATCGTCCCGACCGGGTATCCCGTCCGCAACGGCTGGAGTCCGAACCGGACGGCGACCGAGGCGTTCACCGCGCCCGCGAGCACGAGCAGGCCGGCGGTGACGCGGGGGTCCTCGCGGTCGATGAACGCCAGCGACGCGGAGGCGACCGCGAGCAGCCAGCAGCCGGCCGCGACGACCCACGGGAGCACCAGCGGCGACCCCGACAGCGCGAGGTACTCGGGGAGCGTCCGCGCGTACAGGGCGGGCGTAAACGACAGGCCGCCCCACGCGAACCGGAGGAATGGAACGCCACTATCGGCGAACGTCTGGACCGACCACGGGACGAATCCACACGAGAGGACGGCTGCGAGGACGCGCCACGGCGTCGCTCGTGGGAGCTGCGGAGCCGTGCCGGTCACGCTACTTGCGCGCGACGATCCGGAGCACGTCCTCGTCGGCGAGTTCGTGGCCCTGACCGACCTGCTGTTCGTCGTGTTTGGCGGAGGGGCCGGAGACGCGCGCGAACTTGAACCGCTCGTCGAAGCTCCCGCCGAGCTTCGCGCAGGCGTCGCCGACGGTGTCGCCCTCGCGGAGCACGAGCGGCTCCTCGTAGTCGACGCCGCGGCCGGGCTTGTCCATGTAGATGCGGATGAGCCCGAGCGCGTCGAAGATGCGCTCTCGCAGCGCGTCGAGGCCCTTCTCCTCCACCGCGGAGATGAAGATCGCGTCGTCGGGGTCGATGTCGTGCTCGCGGAGGTTCTCGTTGACCGTCGGGAGGTAGTCCTCGTCGATGAGGTCCGCCTTGTTCACCGAGACGATCGAGGGGAGGTACTCGCGGTTGTCCATCACGCCGTCGATGAGTTCGTCGATGGTGAGGTCGTGCGGGATCGTCACGTCGGCGTTGACGAAGCCGTGGGCTCGGAGGACATCCTTCACTGTCGCCTCGTCCAGCGAGACGGTGTCGCGCATCGTCACCTGGATGCCGTCCTTGTGCGTCTTCCGGACGGAGATGTTCGGCGGGTCCGTGTCGAGGCGGACCTTGTTCTCGTACAGCTCGTGGCGGAGGCGCTCGTACTGGTCGATCTCGAACACCGAGAGGACGAACACGACGAGGTCCGCCGTGCGGACGACCGAGAGCACCTCCTTGCCGCCGCCGCGGCCGCCCGCGGCGCCCTCGATCAGCCCCGGAACGTCGAGGATCTGGATGTTCGCGCCGCGGTACTTCAGCATCCCCGGGTTGACGTTCAGCGTGGTGAACTCGTACTCGCCGATCTCGCTGTCGGCGTTGGTGAGCGCGTTGATCAGCGTGGACTTGCCGACGGAGGGGAACCCGACGAGGGCGACGGTCGCGTCGCCCGTCTTCTCGACGGCGTATCCCTGGCCGCCGCCGGAGGAGGACTGGTTCTCCAGCTTCTCCTTTTTCTGGGCGAGCTTCGACTTCAACCGCCCGATGTGGGCCTCGGTGGACTTGTTGTACGGGGTTTCGGCGATCTCCTCGCGGAGTTCCTCGATCTCGTCCTCCAGTCCCATCACTAGCTGGTGGGCCGTCCGCGCGCCTAAACGCTTCCCTTCGACGAGCAGCCGCCTTCGACGGGCGCCCCGTGACGGGGATCACCCACCGACGGACACCCGACGGCTGGACGCTCCCGCTCGCGGGCGGCGATGCCGGGACGACCGGTCCAACGGACGGACGGACACGGCCGGGAAACCCCACCGTGGGAGGCCGCTCCGCCCACGAGGTGGACTTCGGTACCACTATGTCGTGGCGGACGCGACACCGCTTCAAGGACGGCATGCCGGACCCCTCCAGCCTCCGAGACAGCACGCAGATCGTGCTCCCGAAGCGGGAGCTGGACGGGATCAGGTCGACGATCGAGTCGGAGTTCACCGTCTCGGTGTTCACAACGGACGATCAGTACCGGATCATCGGCAGTCCCGTCGAGATCAAGGCGGTGTCGAAGTTCCTCGCCCGCCACGGCGTCAGCATTCCCTGAGCGAGGCCGTCGGGGGCGACCGACAGGCTTTGGACGTGCAGGCCCGTCGATGTGATATGGACGAGAATCCGGGGTTGAGCGAGGAGTACCGGGTGGTCAGCCCGTGGCCGCTGTTCGTCGCGTTGGGGCTCCCGATCGCCGAGGTCGGGATCCTGTTCGGTCTGGTCCCGCTGGCAGTGGGCGGCCTGCTCCTGTTTTGCGGGTCGATCGCCGGGATCCTCCGCGAGAACGGGTACGTGTCCTCGACCTGGCGCGGACTCGCCGGACTGTCCGTGCTCGTCGTCGCCGGCGGACTGGCGCTGTGGTACGCGGACATGACGACCGCGTCCGACCTGCTGATCCGGGCGTACTCCATGATCGGCACCGGCGTGTTGATGCTGCTCGCCGGGGTTGGCGGCGACCTGTTCGCCCGCGACGTCGAGCCGGGTGTCTGAACGCCTGCGGATCGACGCGAGCCGGCCGCCGCGAGCGCCGGCGCAACGGACCGGCTGGGAGTACCCCGCCAGCGCCGAAATGGGCAAGGTATTAGGTCGCGACGGTGTACGTTCCGCGCATGGCAGAGATCTTCGACAGGGACACCCTGCTGGATCTGACGGTCAACGTCATCCCGCTGGGCATCATCCTGTTCTTCGTCGCGGCGTTCGTCCTCATCGACCCGTTCGGCGGACTGGATTTCTACGGCCGCGTGCTCCAGATGGGGCTGTTGGCGTTCCCGTTCGTCGCGCTCGCCATCCTGACGTACGTCTCCGGGAAGGCGATCGCGGGCGACGAGAAGCGCTCGGCCGTGTTCTTTCAGGGGCAGGCGACGCTCGACGACGCGCCGGAGAAACACGAGGTCGAGGAGGCGATCGAAGCGGAGGCGACCGGCGAGGTCGACGTCGGGGACCCGTACGACGGATCCGACGACGACGGGACCGACGCTGACGCCGAGGAGGAAGGCGATGATGACGCCGCCGACGGGGTCGACGCGACCGACGACGAAGGGGATGGTGACGACGACGAGATCAGTGCTGGCGAGGACGAGGCCAGCGCTGACGACGAGGCCGATCCGAACGACGACGAGGCGTAGTCGAATCTGACCTCCGAACGGGCCCAGAACCGGGGCCCGCGACCGGGGGCGACCCGAATCTTTCTTGTGCATTCGCTGCTGATGCGTGTCCATGGAGACTTCCGGCCAACTACTGCTGACGGTGCTCATGGGGGCGTTCCTCCTGGGCGTGGCCGCCTTCCTCGCGCGGGTCGAGGACTGGCGGTCGTACACGCCCCTTGGTGCCGGCGGCGGCGCAGTCGGTGAGTCCGGCTACGGGCACTCGGAGAAGCCCGCAGGGCTCATCCGCTGGTTCACGACGGTCGATCACAAGGACATCGGGTTGCTGTACGGCGCGTACGCGACGGTCGCGTTCGTCGTCGGCGGGCTGATGGTAGTGCTGATGCGCGCGGAGCTTACCACCCCGGCGACGGACGTGCTCGGCTCGGCGACGTTCTACAACTCGCTGCTCACCAGCCACGGCATCACCATGCTGTTCCTGTTCGGGACGCCGATCATCGCGGCGTTCGCGAACTACCTCATCCCGCTGATCATCGGCGCGGACGACATGGCGTTCCCGCGGATCAACGCCATCGCGTTCTGGCTGCTGCCGCCGGGCGCGCTGCTCATCTGGGCCGGGTTCTTCCCGCTTCCGGACGTCATCCCCGCCCAGACCGCATGGACGATGTACACGCCGCTGTCGGCGGGCGTCGGCAACGGCAACCAGATGAACGTCGGGGTCGACCTGATGCTGCTCGGGCTCCACCTCACCGGCGTCTCGGCGACGATGGGGGCGATCAACTTCATCGCGACCATCTTCACCGAGCGCGCCGAGGAGGTCACGTGGGCGAACCTCGATATCTTCTCGTGGACGATCCTGACGCAGTCGGGGCTCATCCTCTTCGCGTTCCCCCTGCTGGGCTCGGCGCTCGTCATGCTCCTGCTCGACCGTAACTTCGCGACGACGTTCTTCGCCGTCGACGGCGGCGGCCCCATCCTGTGGCAGCACCTGTTCTGGTTCTTCGGCCACCCCGAGGTGTACATCCTCGTGCTCCCGCCGATGGGAATCGTGAGCTACGTGCTCCCGCGGTTCTCCGGACGGAAGCTGTTCGGGTTCAAGTTCGTCGTCTACTCGACGCTCGCGATCGGCGTGCTCTCCTTCGGCGTCTGGGCACACCACATGTTCACGACGGGCATCGACCCACGCCTACGCGCGAGTTTCATGGCGGTCTCGTTGGCGATCGCGATACCCTCCGCGGTGAAGACGTTCAACTGGATCACGACGATGTGGAACGGGAAGATCCGCCTCACTGCGCCGATGCTGTTCTGTATCGGCTTCGTGAGCAACTTCATCATCGGCGGCGTGACCGGCGTGTTCCTCGCGTCGATCCCCGTCGACCTCGTGCTCCACGACACCTACTACGTCGTCGGCCACTTCCACTACATCGTGATGGGCGCCATCACCTTCGCCGGGATGGCGGGCATCTACTACTGGTTCCCGCTGGTGACGGGCCGCTGGTACCAGCGCCGGCTCGCGAAGGCGCACTTCTGGCTGTGGATGATCGGCACCAACATCACGTTCTTCGCGATGGTGCTGCTCGGCTACGGCGGCATGCCGCGCCGGTACGCGACGTACCTCCCGCAGTTCGCGACGCTGCATCAGATCGCATCGCTCGGGGCGTTCCTGCTCCTCGTGGGCGGCGTCATCTGGGTGTACAACGTCTTCGTCTCGTGGATGGAGGGACCGCGCGTCGAGTCGGGCGACCCGTGGAACCTCGACGAGACGGACCTCAACACCGCCGAGTGGGACTGGTTCGACGCGAAGCGTGAGACATCGCTGGCGGCGACCGACGGCGGTGAGGAAGTGAAGACCGACGGTGGACGGGAGGTCGACGGCGAGGACGACGACGCGGCGAAGTAACGCGGCGGTTCGGCGGTTTTTCAGCGTGTTCGTCACAACGAGCGACGCGTCCGCGCGGCCCGCGACGGCCGGGCTTTTGTTCGCGCGGCCCCGAGCGGGGGTATGAGCGACAAGGACCTCCTCGGACTCGTGCTCGGCGGCATCGCCCTGCTCATGTTCGCGACCGGCCTGATCCTCGTGCTACAGTGACCGCGCCCCGCGACGACGCGGCCGAGGACGACCGAACGCAGGACAGGCGGTTCGACGGCCCGCGACTGGTGATCGCCCTGTACGCCTTCCTTACGGCGGTCGGTGGCGTCGCGGGCGTACTCGTCGCGACCTTCGTCGACGACCTCAGCGCGCCCGCGCTGTACGCGGTGATCCCGCTTCCCCCGACCGCGCTCGGGTTCGGCGTGTACGGCGCCGTCACGATCGCGACGGTTCTCGGGGTTCCGCTCGCGCTCGTGGTGTACGTCTCTCGGCGGATCGACGACCCGAACGCGGTCGACGAGTGAGGGGTATCGCGCTCGAACGGCTGCCGATGGACGCCGGAAGTCGGTACCCGCAACGTCGCCGGCGGCGAAAGGACTAATCCCTGCCCGGGAGTGGTGCGGTGTATGTATCACGTGGTACTCGGTGTCGACGAAGACGAGGAGCACGCGCGCGCCACCGCGAAGGAAGTTGCAAACCTCCCGGGCGACGGGAGCGAAACCGAGGTCACGATCGTCCACGTCTTCCAAGACAACCCCAGCGGCGCCTCCGCGACGCAGGTCGCGTCGGTCCGCGAGGCGAAGAAGGTGCTGGAGAACGCGGGGATCGCCGTCGACGTGACCGAGTCCAGCGGCGACCCCGCGGACGCGATCATCGAGGTGAGCGAGGAGACGGACGCGGACCTGATCGTCGTCGGCGGACGCAAGCGCTCGCCGGCGGGCAAGGCGCTGTTCGGCTCGGTGACCCAGACGGTCATCCTCAACGGCGGGCGTCCCGTGATGGTCACCGGCGTCGTCGACGACGAATAACGAGGGAAGACGTTCCAGTTGCGGCGACGGGGCGTATCTCTCCTACCCACCCGTACACGTATAGTCATGCACTCGGTAGCGACTGCTGTGCGATGCGGGCCAGGCTGATCGCGTTCGTCGCCATCGTCGTGTTCGCCCTCTTGGCCAGCGTCGCGGTCAACCCGTCGACGCCAGGGACGGGACAGAATCCGGCCGCCGAGAGCCTGTATGCGCCCGAGGGGACCGGAAACCACCTCTGGCCGTACACCAGCCGTACGCGGTCGATCGAGGGGCGGACGCTCGCGATCAACGTCGTCGTCCGGGCGGACCCCGAGGAGTTGAGAACCGCACTCGTCGATCGCTCCGAGGGGAACTGGACGACGGTCGAGGACGACGACGAACTCGTGACCGCGTCGTCGCCGTGGCAACCGGCACGCGGCGCGGCGCGGTACACGTACGTCGCGCCGGACCGGAACGCCACGGGAACGTGGGTCCGCGCGGAACACCAGCTCGGAACCGGCACCTACCTCGGGCGTCGCGTCCACATCCGGGTGTATCCGGCCCCGTCGGGGAACTGGAGCGCGATCCAGGCGCACGCGGAGTACTGGGACTGGTTCCGGATGCGCCACACGGTGACCGGGATCCGCCCCGGCGCCGACTTCATCGAGCGCGACCTCAGGGACGAACCGTTCGTCGAGCGCGTCGCCCGCGAGTACCACGGCTTCCCCGGCGGCGGCAGCGACGGATGGGTGACGACCATCGAGTTCGCCGCCCCCGTCGCGCTCGTCGGCGCGGTCGCCGTCGGGCACAGGCGCGAGTGGTTCGACGGCAACTGGTCGGCCGCGGACCTCGCGTTGCCGATCGCGCTCGCGGGCGTGTTGCTCGGCGTCCGTTCGCTCGGGCTGGCCGTCGAGGGCGCCGTCCCCTCGGCCGACCCGCGGATCTTCGCCGCCGGGCTGTATCCCGTGCTCGCCTTCGGGCCGCCGGCGCTCGTGACGTGGCTCGCGGGCGATCGGCCCCCGGAGCGGGCGGCGGTGCTCGCCGGCGGCGGACTCGGCACGGGCGTCGTGCTCGACCTCGCCGGCGTCGGCGTGAGGGAGGTGCCGATCCGACTGGCGCTGCACCGGTTCGCGCTGTGTTGTGCGCTCGGGCTGTTCGCGCTGGGGATCGCCCGCGGCGATCGGCGGACCGTCGCCGCGGGCGCGCTCGCGTGGCTGGTCGCGCTCGCGGCCCCGCTCGCTGGCTACGTGTGACCGATGGAACCGAACGCCACTCCGGCTTCGGGCACCGATCGGTCGCCGTCGGCCGTCGTCCGTGTCGAGCGGTAGACGACGACGCCGTCGTTCTCGTAGACGCGCGTCCAGCCGTCGGCGGCCGCGAACGACCGATCGAGTGTACCGAAGGTCACGGTCGATTCCCCGCGGACGGTGTACTGTCCCTTCGGGAGGTACACGTGCGTCGGAGCCGCGCCGACGGTCGCCGCCGCCGACTCGACGCAGGCGGCGCTGTGACACGCGGATAGCGTCTCGAACGCTCCCAAGTGGCGCTCGTACTCGCCGGCGTCGCGCCACTCCACCCCCCACGGGCCGACCAGCAGCGTCCGGTCCGTCAGCGCGGGGAGCCACTCGGCGGCGTCGCCGACCGCGACGAACGTCGCGTCGGGCGGCGTCTCGCCCGCGATCCACCCCATCGCCTCGCGGTCGTCGCCGTCGAGGAACTCCGGGGTCGACGGGTCGCTCGCGAGCGTCATCTCGGCCGCGAGCGCGGCCCCGCCGACGGTCGCGGTGGCGACGAGCAGCGCCGCCGCGAGCGCGCCACGGGCGCGCGGGCGGTCCGGTTCGCGCGCGATACCGAGGCTCGACGGCCACGGCGACGACGGCAGCGAGCGTCGGATCGACCGCCGCGGAAGCCGACCCGCGAGGTCGACGGCGACGGCCGCGAGGGCGACGGCGCCGACGGCGTAGGCGAACCGCGGCTGTTTGAACAGAAGCTCGGAGACCACGACCCACGTCGGGAGGAGCCTGTCGCCGCGTGCGAGGAGGTACGCGGCCGCGGCCAGCGGAACCAGCGTGAACGGGGACAGCTCCCCGACCAACAGCGCCGCGCCGCCGCCGACGCCGCCGTGGGTGCCCGCGGCCGCGGTGAACACCGCGGGGCCGTAGGTGGCGACCGCCCACGCCAGCCACGGCGCGGCGATCGCCGTGCCGCCGAGCCCGACGGCCAGCCCGCGGACGAACCCCGCCGGCGACGGGTCGAGCGTGGCCCACAGGACGACGTAGCTCGCGACCACGAACAGCGTGTACGTCGGATGCGACAGCGCCGTCAGCCCGAACAGGACCGCCCCGGCGACGAGCGCTCGCCGCGATCCCGTCGCGTACGCCCGGTACCCCGCGTAGATCGAGGCGAGCGCGTACAGGAAGGCGAACGCGCGGACGACGCCGCCGGCGGAGACGTGCCACTCTAGGATCTGCGGATTCACGGCGATCAGCGTCGCCGCCGCGGCGCCCGCCGGCCGCGACCCCGTGACGTCGCGCCCGAGGAGGTAGACGGGGACGGCGACGGCGACGACCGCGACGCTCGGGAGGAGTCGGGCGACCGTGACGGGGTCGACGCCCGGATCCAGAAGGAGCGCGAACGCGTAGAACTGCAGCGGCGGGTACGCGAACGGGACGCCCTCGGCGGTGTAGCCGGGGATCGTCGCCGGCGGTCGATACCCGTTGGCGACGATCTCGGCGGCGATCTGCGCGTACAGGCCGGCGCCGTACGCCGGGTACGGGTTGCTCGCGAGGTAGACCGCGACGGCGACGCAGGCGGGGAGGAACGCCAGCGCGAGCCACGGACGGTCGCGGGCGTCGACCGGAAACGCGTCGAACGCGTCGAGCGCGACGATCCTCCCCGTCATTTGCGCTCGAAGATGAGGGGCCACCGAAGCGACGCCGAGACGTCGAGGCGGCGGTACTCGGTCCACGCGAGCGCGGGAAGCGACACGAGCAGCGCGAGGATCGCCGCGCCCTCGCCGACCCCGACCCAGCGCGGACGGACGTACGCGATCGCGTTGACGAGCGGCGGCGGCGCCGCGGCGGCGACCCGGTCGAGCGCCGAGCCCGTCTCGGGGTCGAACGTCCGCGACTCCAGCCCCAGCGACGCCGCGGACTCGCCGCCGGCGCTCTCGTCGCGCGTGTCGAGGCGCTCGGACTCGTACGGGAAGCCGACGTCGGCCGACCAGACGACCTCCCCGTCGGTGTCGACCTCGACGACGCGGTCGCCGTTTGAGTCGGTGATCAGCGTGTGCCCGTTCGGGAGGCGGTCGGCGTCGCGGGGCCACTGCACGCGCTCGTCGCTCCACGTCCACGAGCGCTCCCAGGCGCCGCCCTCGCGCTGGTACTCGACGACGCGACCGTTCTCGGAGTCGGCGACGAGGAGGGCGGGACCGCCGCGCTCGGGCGGGATGTAGTCGGGGTTGTGCTGCTCGTACAGCGTGTCGTGGTCGCCGTCGCTCCCGAGCGTCCAGTCCTCGCGCAGCCCCCGCTCCACGTCGACGAACACGACCTGGTCGTGGTTGCGGACGCTCACTATGACCGTCTCGCGCCCGTCGATCTCGACGTACTCCACGTCGTTGATGTGCGTCCAGTCCTCGGGGAACGGGCCGCCGCCCTCGGTCGGGTCGAAGTCGGACTGGGCGTCCCACTCCCACTCGGTCAGCCCGGTGGTCGTGTTCACGATGAACGCGCGGTCGCGGTCGATGTCCGCGACGAGCAGACGCTCGTCGTCGATCCGGTCCACGTCGTGCCAGCGGGTGGAGTGTTTCCCGGGCGTGACCCGACTGAACACGTCGGTCGACTCCCCGGTGGTGAGGTTGACGCGCTCGACGCCGTTGCGCGTGCAGACGCTTCCGCCGCACTCGTCGGCGTCGAGGTGGTCGGCGTACACGAACTCGACGGTCGAGTCGGTTCCCTCGACGGGGTCGACGTCCCAGTACCGTGTGTGCCCGTTCTGGTGGTAGTAGACGCTCCCGTCGGGGGCGAACGCGATCAGTTCCGCCAGCGCGCGCGGGCCGTCGTTCTCGTCGGCGACGAACGCGTTCGAGTCGGTCGCGATGACCGTGATCCCGTCGCGGGGTCCGACGACCGCGGAGCCGTCGCCGGTGCGCAGCGCCTGCTCGACGGCGGGATCGCCGGTGACGTCCTCGCTCGCGCGCTCGGCCTCGACGTAGCCGACGAGGAGCGTCGCGGCCGCGACGACGACGACCGCGACGAGGAGGACGCGGGCCGACGGGATCGGCCGTCCAGGAGACATGTACAACACACCAACTCGCCCACACAAAATACTCACCGTGGCACGGGTGAGGTGAGGCGTCGAACCCGCCCGTTTTCCTCGGCCGGAAACGGTAACAAGGCCTAATCGACCAAGGATCCAAACACACAGCAGATGGATCACCGTCCGCCCTCGAGGCTGACGCGCCGGCGTGCGCTCGCGACCGTCGCGAGCGGCACCGCCGTCGCCGCCAGCGGGTGCGTCGGCCGGGTCCGGACGATGTCGGGGTGGGAGTCGCGGAACCAAGTGACGCTCAGTATCAAGTCGGCGCCGGCGGACGAGGACCCGTACGCCCTCCGACTGGGGCGGCAGATCGCCGAGTGGCTTCGCAGCGCCGGGATCGACGCGCAGGTCACCCCGGTGTCCGAGCAGGAACTGTTCAGACAGGTGCTGTTGAACCGAGAGTTCGACCTGTTCGTCGCGCAGACGCCGACACGGTTCGAGCGACCGGACAGCCTCTACTCGCTGTTGCACTCCCGGTTCGTCGAGACGCCCGGCTGGCAGAACCCGTTCGGGTACAGCGACCTCGACGCCAACGACCACCTCGAGACCCAACGCCGAGCGACCGGGCGGGAACGCGCGGAGGCGATCGAACGGCTCCAGTACGTGATCGCGCGGACCCAGCCGTTCACCGTCGTCGCGTTCCCCGACGACATCCGCGCGGCCCGTTCCGACAGGTTCGACGGCTGGCGGGGGGCGGATCTCCGGTCGCCGGCCGGCTACCTCTCGCTGGATCGGACGACCGACGAGAAATCCGAAGGGAGCCCGACGACGAGGGCGACGCCCACGGAGTCGGGACCGGCGGAGGACTCCTCGGCGTCGACGCTTCGGCTGGCCGTGACGGACCGGCGCGGAACGTCGAATCTGAACCCTCTCGCCGTCGAGTTCCGCCGCAACGGCGTGTTGACGGGGCTCGTATACGACTCCCTCGGACACGTCGCCGGCGACGGAACCGTCGAGCCGTGGCTCGCGGCGTCGTGGTCGGTCGACGACACCGAGCCGCCGGTCGCTCGCGTGGCGCTGCGAGCGAACGCCACGTGGCACGACGGGGCGCCACTCACGGCCGAGGACGTGGCGTTCACCTACGACCTGCTCGCGGACACGTCGCTCGACTCCGAGGACGACGACGGCGGGAACACCGAGGGCGACGGAGGGGCCACCGGCGATGGGGCCGGGACCGACGATGCGGAAGGGATCCCGGACGATGAGGAGGTCCCGTCGCCGCGGTTCCAAGGGCGGATCAGTCTCGTCGACGAGGCGCGGGCGATCGACGACCGGCACGTCGAGATCCGGTTCGTGGAGTCCACCCCCGAGATCGCCGTGCGCGCGCTCACGGTTCCCATCCTCCCGAAGCACGTCTGGCGCGACCGAACCGACCCCGCCGCGCTGGGGGGGATCGAGATCGGGTCGGTGACGGACGCGCTGGTGACGAACAACATCCCGCCGATCGGGAGCGGCCCGCTCCAGTTTGTCGGGAACACCCCGCGAACGTCGCTCACGCTCGAACGGTTCGATGACCACTTCCTGGTCGGCGCCGAGGAGACGGCGCTGCCCGACGGCGTCGACGGCCCGCCCGCGTTCGACCGCCTCTCGGTGCGCGTCGTCGGCTCCGGCGTGAGCGCCGTCGGCGTCGTCACCGACGGCGACGCCGACGTGACCGGCACCGCCGTCGGCGCCGACACGGTGCCGCGGATCGGCCGGTCCGACGAGACCGACCTCGTCGTCCATAGCCGCACGCCGCCGTACGTCGTCGGCTACAACTCGCTCGCGGCGCCGCTGTCCAACCCGCAGTTTCGCCACACGCTCGCGCGCCTGATCGACCGCTCGACGCTCGTCGCCGACGTGTTCGACGGCTACGCGCGAGCGGCGGTGACGCCGCTGGCGAACACCGAGTGGGTCCCCGACGAACTCCGATGGGACGGCGTCGATCCGGTTGCGCCGTTCCTCGGCAGCGACGGCGAGATCGACGCGACGAGCGCGATGGAGGCGTTCACGACGGCGGGGTACAGCTACGACGAGGGACGGCTCGTCCGGACGGACTGACCGCAATGGGCCTGCTCGATATCGTCCTCGAGGTCGTCGCCGTCGTCGGGGCGCTCCACCTCGTGTCGGTACTCGCGTTCGTTGGTCTCGACCGGCTTCCGACGGCTCCACGAGCGATGTGGTCGACCGTTCGCGCCGCGAACACGCCGCTGGTCGCGCTGGGAGCGGTGTTGGCCGCCAACGGCATCGTCCGACGGGTCGGCGTCGAGCTGTCGTGGGTGGTCGGCGTCAACGTCACCGGCGCTATCTACGCGATCGAGGGGACGTTCGTGGCCGCGGTCCAGTCGTACGCGACGCCCGCCGCGACGGCGTACTTCGGGTTCGTCTACGTGTTCGGATACGTGTACCTCCTCACGTTCCCGGCGATCGCGTACGCGCTCCGGGAGGACATCGGCGAGCTGCGGACGCTCCTGATCGCCTACGGGGTCAACTACGGGATCGGATTGGGCTGTTACGTCCTCTTCGTCGCGTACGGGCCCCGCAATCTCATGCCCGAGCTGGTCGACTCGCTGTTGTTCGAGAGCTGGCCGCGGTCGCAGTTGCTCACCAGCCAAGTGAACGAGAACACCAACGTCTTCCCGTCGCTGCACACGTCGCTGGCAGTGACGGTCGCGCTCCTGACGTGGCGAGGGGACTCACTGACCCGGTGGACGCCGGTCGCGATCGTACTCGCGGCATCGGTCGTCGTCTCGACGATGTACCTCGGCATCCACTGGGCGACCGACGTGGTCGCAGGGACCGCGCTGGCGGCCGTGAGCGTCGCCGCCGCGGAGCGGGTCGAAGCGCAACGTGACCGCGTCGGCGGCGGCGGCGCCGACTGCCGCGACGATCGGGACAGACGCGACGGGCGGGTGCCGGAGTGAGCCGGCGTCGGGAACCCGACCCGTCGGCGTCAGCCGACCGATTGCCGCATCAGGCGACCGATCCGCCGACGTCCGGACGAGTCGCTCCCTCGGCCTCCGTGCGAGCGTCGGCGTAGCCGCCGGCCCACAGGCGTGCGGCCACGACCTGCGCGTAGAAGAACACGACCGCGCCGAGGATCGGGATGCCGTTCAACACGCCGACCAACACGCTCGCCCCGAGGAGGACGGCGAGCGAGAACACCCACGCGGTCGCGTACGCCCCGCTGAGGACGACCGGCTTGAGGACATCGGGGTCGAAGGCCGCGTCGACGCGCCGTTCGTCGGCGAAGGCGACGACCGCGGCCACGGCGACGTAGCCGAAGACGAGCGAGAGAACGACCGTGAGCAGCCCGCCGACCACGAGCCCGGCGATTCCCGTGGCGGCGCCACCTCTCGTCCCCGTCGCGATAGCGACGATCGAGCCGCCGACGGTCACCCCACTCACGATCCCGGGAATCAGCACGGACACCGCGCCGACGAGAACCGCCTTCGCGCCGTCGACGACGAGCTCCTCCCGGTCGCCGAACGTCGGCGGCCGGGGATCCCCCTCCAGCGGGTGCCGGATGACGCGAACGACGTACCCGTACACCGGCAGCAGCGGGAGCAGCAGGAATCCGAAGGCCGACAGGACCCCGCCAATGAGAACCGTGGTCACCCAGTCGTCGTGCTCGGTCTGGTACGCGATCGCGTCGCTGATCTGTGGCATGGTCGGCCGATATATCACGGTGAGCTGCCGTAGTAAGGCGCAAAATACGAGAGTACGCGGGCGAGAACGCGCCCCGACACAGCGACCGAGTCAGTCGTCGAACGCCGCAGCCACCAGGTCGGCGACGGCGGCCGGCGACTGGTACCCGGTCTCGATCCCCGCCTGCCGACCGTCGGCGACGCACACCACCGCGGGCGCCACGTCGACCTCGAAGCGTTCGCGAACGGTCGGTGCCGCCTCGCCGTCGACGCCCGCGATAGCCACGTCGTCGGGGAGCAGATCGAGCGTCTCGTCGAGTTCGGCTTTCATCGACTCACACGGGTCACACCGGAGGCGCCAGACGAACACGACCGCGCGGTCGTTCGCATCGAGGAACGATCCGACCTCGTCGTCCTCGAGTTCTCGCATCCCCTGCGGAACGGGCGTTGCGGGCGCGATATCGACGACGAGGGACGCCATCGTCGCGCGGTCGAGGGGGTCGGGTACCGGCTCGTCCTCGTCCTCGAAGTGCGCGCGCAGCGAGAGGTACGCGACGAACTCCTCGCGAGTGACGCCCTCCTCGTCGATCCTGCGGACCGCCTCCGAGTAGTCGAGGCCGAACGCGTCGGCGACGGCCTCGGTGAAGTCCTGCTCGGACAGGTCACCGTAGCTCTGCTCGTACAGGTCGAGGATGTCGTGGAGCGCCGCGGAGATCCGGAGCGTGCCGTCGTCGTCCTCGCGGATCGCCCCGACCTCGATGAGCCGATCGAGCATGGCTTCGGGGTCGGGCTGGTCGACCGGCGGACCGGGATTGGAGTTGGCGTTCATTCTCAGACACCCAGATATCGCTCGCGGGTTTTCTCGTCGTCGCGCAGTTCCTCGGAGCTGCCGGCGAACACGATGCTTCCCTGGTCGATGACGTACGCGCGGTCGGCGATGCTCATCGCCGCCACGGCGTTTTGCTCGACCAGGAGGATGGTCGTCCCCGTCTCGGCGATGCGCTCGATGGCGTCCTCGACCGTATCGATGATCTGGGGTGCCAGTCCCTCGTAGGGCTCGTCGAGCATCAACAGGTCCGTGTCCTGCTTCAGGGCACGCGCGATCGCGAGCATCTGCTGTTCGCCGCCGGAGAGCGTTCCGGCCTTCTGTGATTCGCGCTCCTCCAACCGCGGGAACACCTCGTACACCTCCTCGGTGGACATGCCGGGGTGGTCCATCGACACGCTGCGCCCGACGACGTTCGACCAGTTGCGCGCCACGTCGGACAGATGAAGGTTCTCTCCGACCGTGAGGTTCGGGAAGACGCGGCGCTCCTCGGGTACCAGCGAGATACCGAGCGAGGAGACGTCCTCGGTCGTTCGGTCGGTGATCTCCTCCCCCTTGAACCGGACGACGCCGTCGCGGACGTCCGGCGGGCGAGCGCCGGCGATCGACCGCAGCGTCGTCGTCTTGCCCGCGCCGTTGCGTCCGAGCAGCGCACACACCTCGCCCTCCTCGACGTGCATCGAGAGGTCGCGAAGGATGTGACTCTGGCCGTAGTAGGCGTCGACGTCCTCGATGGAGAGGATGTGGCCGCCCTCGGCGGCCGCGGCGGTCGCCCGCGCGGCGTGATCGTCGGCGACCTCGGTGGCCGCGGCGTCGGCGGCTTCCTCGGGCGCGTCCGCGGCCGGATCGGAGGCGTCGGAGCTCACAGCTCCACCCCCCCGAGGTACGCTTCCTGGACCTCATCGCTTTCCTGCACCTGTTCGGGAGTGCCGTCGGCGATGACCTGCCCGCGATTCAACACGAGGATGCGGTCGGCGATTCGGAAGATGATCTCCATGTCGTGTTCGACGATGAGGATGGTGAGATCGAGGTCCTCCTGGAGCTGCTCCACGAGGTCCACGGTCGCGGCGGTCTCGTCCGGCGACATGCCGGCGGTCGGTTCGTCCATCAGCAACAGCTCCGGCTCGGACGCCAGCGCGATCGCGATCTCCAGGCGACGCTTGTCGCCGTACGGGAGGCTCGCGGCCTCGACGTCGGCGTCACCGAGCAGCTCGACGGACTCCAGCATCCGGTCCGTGATGTCGTGAACCGCGCCGAACCCCGACAGCCGCTTGAGGAAGTCGAAGCTGAACGAGCCGTGTTCGGACGCGAGCGCCGCGATCTCGACGTTCTCCCGGACGGTCATCTCGGGGAAGATCGACGCCGTCTGGAACGACTTCGAGACGCCCGCCTGCACCGTCTCGTGCGGCTCGAGGGCCGTGATGTCCTGTCCGTCGAACTCCACGGTGCCGGCCGTCGGTTCGAGCGCGCCCGTGATGCAGTTGATGAGCGTCGACTTGCCGGCCCCGTTGGGCCCGATGACCGCGCGGGTCTCCCCGGAGTCGACCTCGAAGCTCACCTCGTCGACCGCGACGAGGCCGCCGAACTGCTTCGTGAGCCCGTCGGTGCGAAGGAGGCTCATTCGCGTTCACCCCCGTCGGCCGCGGCCGGCTTGTCGCCGTCGCCGCCGCTCCCACCGTTCAGCATCGCCGCGAGGTCCGAGAACGCGCCGTAGATGCCCCGCGGGAACACCCAGACGATGAACACGAACACCGCGCCGAGCACGAACCGCCACATCGACCCGATCGAACCGATCATCGGGAGGCTGACGCCGGAGATGACGTTCGCGACGTACTCGAACACGAGCGCACCGAACACCGGTCCGACGAGGCTGCCGGTGCCGCCGAGGACGGTCATGATGACGAAGTCGCCCGACTGGATCCAGTACAGCCCCGTCGTCGGGTGGATGTACTGCTCGTGGATGGCGAACATCGCACCTCCAACGCCCGCGAACACGGCGGAGATGATGAACGCCATCAGCTTGTAGCGGAACACGTTGAGCCCGACGAACTCGACGCGCTCCTCGTTCTCGCCGAGCGCCTCGAAGATGAGGCCGTACGGCGAGTTGATGATCCGGTTACCGACCCACACGGCGATGAGCATCACGACCGCCGTGAACGCGTACATCACAGTGTAGGAGTCGAAGACGGGGATCAGCTGGGCGTCCAGCGGGACCGCCCCGACGAACAGCCCGTCTGCCTCGATCCCGGAGAAGCCGTTGTCGCCGTTGGTGAGCCACGAGCCCGGGCCGAGCGCGTAGAAGTACAGCGCCTGCCCGAACGTCAGCGTCAGAACGGCGAAGTATACCCCCGACCGGCGGATCGAGACGAACCCGATCGGCCACGCGAGCAGCGTCGCGACGATCGTCCCGGCGATCACCATGAGGATCGGGCTCGGGACGACCTGACTGAACAGTCCCGCGGCGTACGCCGCCGAGCCGAAGAAGGCGGCGTGTCCGAACGACAGCAGTCCGGTGTAGCCGAGCAGGAGGTTGAAGCCGATGACGATGATGCCGTAGATGAGCACCAGCGACGGCAGGCCGGAGTACCCGCCGATCGAGATGCCGATCACGTCCCCGACCGCCCCGAGGATGTCGATCAGCAGGAACGGGAACACGACCAGCGCCGCCGCCATCGCGACGACGACGAAGTCGTCGCGTTCGCGCAGCCCCGCCAGCGCGGAGCCGCCGGAGCCGCCGGCGGTCTCCTCGGTTACGGTGCCGCCATCGGGGACCACATCGGTCGCGTCGCCTGAGCGGTCGCCGCTCATTCGCCCACCTCCGCGGAGCCGAACAGCCCCTCCGGACGGACGACGAGCATGAACGCGACGAACAGGTAGAGGACGATCTGTGCCCACTGGCTGTACGTCTGGGTCATCGCCGAGATGATGACCCCCAACACCAGGCCGCCGGCGATGGCCCCGCGGACGGAGCCGGCGCCGCCGACGACGATGGTGAGGAACGCCGGCACTAGCGCCTGCTGAGTGCCGATCTGGGGGCTGACCGTCTGGATCGACGCGCCGATGAGGCCCGCGAACGCCGCGAGCGCCGCGCCGAGGGCGAACACGAGGCTGTACGAGCGGTTGATCGGAATCCCCAGGATTCGGACCATCTCGGAGTCGTGGGTGCCCGCCTGGACGACGAGCCCGAAGTCCGTCCGCTCGATCGCGAGGTACGTCAGACCGATGACGAGGAACGCGATGCCGATGATAAACAGCCGCCACGAGGGGAACAGGCCCACGAGCGGCAGGCTGATCGGCTGGGAGACGTTCACGCCGAAGATCGTCGAGGGGGCGATCGACTGGAACGTGTTCCCGCCGATGACGTTCTTCACGATCTCCTCGATGATGAGCGCGAGCCCGAACGTCACGAGGAGCTGGTCGGTCTCCGGACGGTCGTAGAACGGCTCGGCGACGAACCGTTCCATGGCGAGGCCGATGGCGAAGCCGACGACGGGGACGATGACGAGCGCCGCGAGGAACCCGCCCTCGAAGCCGAGAGTTGTGATTCCAGAGCTGTACAACAGCCCGTTGGTGAGGGTGGTCTCCTGAAACACGATCAGTCCCGTGTACGCGCCGACGAGATAGAGCGCGCCGTGCGCGAGGTTCAGGAACTCCATCGTCCCCAGGATGATGGTGAGGCCGATACCCAACAGCGCGTATATCGCGCCCTGCTGAAGGCCGTTGAGGAGTATCGATGCGATCTCGGACTGTAGGAGCAACATTATCGTTCGTGTAGGTGCGGTGTGGTCCGCTTGCTAGTAGTTGTCGGTGTTGACATTCGTTGACGTGGTTCAGTCGATCGGATAAGAACGTGCCGGTACGGACCGGGAGGACCTAGCCGTCGGTCACTCCTCGTCGCCGTACTCGCCCAGTTCACACTCCGCGGCCGGGCCGGCGTCGCACGCGTAGCCGAGGTTGTCCTGCGAGGTCTGGTCGACGATGTTGAGCAGCTTGTCCTCCGTCTGTTCCTCCGCGCTCGCGCCCTGCATGACGAGCACGTCACGCTGTGCCTGGTGGTCGCAGCCGCGCATCGTCTCGTCACCGAGACCGGCGCCGCTGTACTCGTGACCCTCCAGCTGCCGGATGACTTCCGGCGGGTAGAACGTCTCCGCCCGCTCGACGGCCGCGGCGTACTGGAGCGTCTGGGTGTACGCGATGCGGGCCCCATAGCTGGGCGCGCGGTCGTGCTCCTCGCGGTACACCTCGACGAACGACTGCGAGGCGTCGTCCTCGAGCTGCCAGTTCCAGTCGGCCGTCCCGAAGATCCCGTCGATGGATCCGCTGGCCGCCTCGGCCATCAGCCGGTTGTACAGCGGGACGACGATCTCCATGTCCTGATCGAGGCCAGCCTCGATCGCCTGCGGAAGGGAGTTCGCCGCGTCCAGCCCGTAGTGGTTGAGCACGAGCACGTCCACCTCGTCGCGGGGCACGTCCGACAGGTACGACGAGTAGTCGGAGGTGCCGAGCGGCGTCGGCACCGACTCCATCTGACTCCAGTTGCCGACCTCGGTGAAGAACTGCTCCATCGACGCCTGCTGAGTCTGTCCCCACGAGTAGTCGGCGTACAGCTGGTAGAAGGTCAGGTCCTCGCCGTACTCGTCGGCGAGAACGGGCGCGAGCGCCTGCCCCGTCATGTACGCGTTGAACATCTCCCGGAAGGAGTAGCGCACACACTCCGAACCGGTCGTGTCGTTCGAGTGGGTGATGCAACACTGGAACTGGACCTTCTCCTCCTGACACAGCCCCTGCACCGCGATGGCGACACCGGAGGAGGATCCCCCGGTGATCATGATCGCGTTGTCGCGGTTGATCATCCGCTGAGCGGACTGGCGCGCCGTGTCGGGGTCGGTCGCGGTGTCACCCTCCACGGACGTGACGGTCTTGCCGAGGACGCCATCTCCTGAGAGGCCGTCCCAGTTGTCGACCCAGCCGCCGCCGTTGTTCAGGTGCTCGACCGCGAGGTTGTAGCCGCGCAGTTCGTCGGCGCCCTCCTGCGAGTACGATCCCGACTGCGGAACGTTGAAGCCGAAGACGACCTCGTCGCCCTCGACCGGGTAGTTCCCGAGGGAGGGGTACTCCGAATCGCCGCCGCCGCCGCCGCCGGCACAGCCGGCCAGTCCAGTCAATCCTGCGGCGCCGGCCGCTCCGGACGCCTTGAGCACATCACGTCTGCTGAGTGCGGTGGTATCCCGTGCCATGCCCCGATCGCCGGAAGCAACCTTAATGAACGTTCCGCAATATCTCCTTAAATCGTGTTAATATTGATAATATGGAAAGCCGACATTCCCTATGATAATGGTTATCACACTGTGGGTGTTTCAGTCGGTCGATCAGGGAAGAAACGATGGGGTCGCTCGACGCGCGGTTCCCGGCCGAACGCGCCGATCAGGCGAGTTCGTCGGCGACGCCGGCGAGGCCGGTCACCTCAAGTGAGGGCGCGACGCCGATCTCCTCGAACGGGTCGTTCGCGCGGTTCACCCAGGCGGTCCGCATCCCCGCGTTTCCGGCGCCCGCGACGTCCCAAGCGTTGCCGGAGACCAGCCGACAGCGGTCGATCGGCGTGTCGGTGCGGGCGGCGGCGTTCTCGTACACCGCCGGGTTCGGCTTGAACGTCGACACCTCGTCGGCGCTGATCACGTCGTCGAGGTGCGGCGCGAGCCCCGCGTTGTCGGCGAGCGTCTCGAGCATCTGCGGGTTGCCGTTCGACAGCACCGTCACCGTGTGGCCGGCCTCCGAGAGCCGGGTCAGCGTCTCGATCGCGTCGGGGTACGGGTCGAGGTGCTCGTAGGCGGCGAGGAGCCGCTCGCGGGTCGCCTCGTCGGCGTCGACTCCCCACTGGTCGAGCGCGTACGCGAGCGCGTTGCCCGTCACGTCCCAGAACGGCTGGTACTCCTCCATCAGCGCCGACTGGTAGGAGTACTGGAGCTGCTTCGCCCGCCAAGTCGCGTCCAGCTCCGCCACGAGCGCCTCGGGCGCATCGAGCTCGTCGGCGAGCGTACTCGTCACGCTGCTCGTGTCACACAGCGTTCCGTACATGTCGAAACAGAGCGTCTCGGCCATACACCACCGATCCGTATCGTGCGTCATAGTACCACGGGAGGAGGCGGTTCGTGACGGTGGCGGCGGCCCTGTCCGTGACGGCGGGGTTCAGATCCCCGTCCGCGGCGGGTGGTATGCGGAGCGTACCGACTCGACAGTGGAGTAAGCGCCCGGGTGATTAAGTGCAGTCCGTGCTACTCACCCACATGGACCTCAGAGACGCGACGACCGAGGACGTTGACGACATCCGCGAGACCGCACGCGCGTCGCTGTCGGCCTCCTACGGCCACGCGCTCTCGGCGGATCTCATCGCCGACGCGGTCGAGTCGTGGTACGACGCCGAGACGCTCGCCGACTCGCTCACCGACGAGGGCGCGGTGTTCGTCGTCGCCGTCGACAACGGCGATGTCGTCGGGTTCGCACAGAGTCAGCTCGTCGAGCGCCGCGAGCCGGTCGGGGAGTTGGACTGGCTCCACGTCCACCCGGACCACCGGGGGGAAGGGATCGGCGACGACCTGCTCCGCCGGGCGGAGACGGAGCTGCTGGAGTTGGGCGCGGAGCGTCTCGAGGGGCGCGTGCTGGCGGCCAACGAGGCGGGGGGCGAGTTCTACGAGGGCGAGGGGTTCTCCGAGATCGGCGAGCGAACCGTCGAGATCGGCGGCGAGGAGTTCCTCGAGCGCGTGTTCGCTCGCTTCCCCAGCGGCGACGGCGAGCAGGTGCTTACGGAAGCGCGCGTCACCGACGACGGCGAACAGGTGTACGTCGCCTACGACGAGGCCGACCGCGCGTCGATCGCCCCCTTCTACGCGACGTACAGCGACCGCGAGCGAACCGAGCGGATGGGCTACGTCTGCGGCAACTGCGGCGGGTTCGCGGTGAACGTCGACACGATGGACCGCGTGCAGTGCAGCGAGTGTGGGAACAAGCGGAAAGCGAGCCGCTGGGACGCGGGGTGGTGAACGCGGACACCGTGAACGGAGGGTCGAGAGCAGAAGTATCGGCTGGCGGTACCCGGCGGCCGCACCCACAGTCTCACGTGCGATACTTCGGGGGCGGCAGTTAAGTCACGGCGTCGTCGTCGGGGACACATGGACGGACGCGTGCTCGCCGTCGTCGGCGCGAAGGGGGGCGTCGGCAAGACGACGACGAGCCTCAACCTCGCGGCCGCGCTCGCGGAGGACGGGCGCGCCGTCGCGGTCGTCGAGGCGGATCTCGCGATGGCGAACGCGGTCGACTTCCTCGACATCCGCGTCAACGGCGGACGAACCCTCCACGACGTGCTCGCCGGCGGCGCCGGCGTCACCGACGCCACCTACCCCGCGCCGGGGGGCTTCGACGTCGTCCCCAGCGGCGTCACCCTCGACGGCTTCGTCGAGTCCGACCTCGATCGCTTCCCGTCGGCGATGGACGCGCTGAAGGCCCGCTACGACGCCGTGCTCGTCGACACGGCCGCCGGCGTCAGCAGCGAGACGGTCGTGCCCATGTCGGGCGCGGACGCCTCGGTGCTCGTGTCGACGCCGCGGGTGGCCTCCATCCGCGACGCCGACAAGACGATCACCGTCGCCGAGCGCGCCGACGCCCCCGTCGGCGGCGTCGTCCTCACGAAGTCCGGGACCGGACGCTCGCCCCCGGTCGACCGGATCGCGAGCTTCCTCGACACCGAACTGCTCGGACACGTCCCCCACGACGAGGCGATCCCGAAGGCGCAAGACGCCGGTCAGCCGGCCATCTCCTACCGCCCGCACAGCGACGCCGCGGCGGCGTACCGGGAGGTGGCGGCCGCCCTCCGCAAGCGCCCGGACATGCTCGGGATGACGGTGACGACGAACGCCGGCGGGTTCCGCTTCGGCGACGGCGACGACGGAACGGATGCGTTCGCCGACGGCGACGAGGGCGACGGCGACGGTCGCGACGACGGCTTCACGAATCCGTTCGGCTGACGGCGAGCCGCAGGGCTGACCGGAACATCTACCGGCGAGCGCCCCGCCCGCGACCACATGGACGAGGAGAACGGGGACGCCCTCACGGCCGTCGAACGGTGGGCAGACTCCGCCGTCGCCGAGTCGAGCCTCCTCGACGGCGGCGAGGTCGGGACGGTTCGCCGCCTCGACCTCGCGGACGGTCGCCGGGTCGTCGCGAAGACCGGGCCGACCGACCCGCGCATCGAGGCCGGAATGCTCCGACACCTGCGCGAGGCGGGCGGGCTCCGCGTGCCCGACGTGCTCCACGTGGGCGACGGCGCGCTCGTGTTGGAGTACGTCGCGAACGACGCGGACGCCGGCGTGACACCCGCCGTCGAGCGAGACCTCGCCGACGCCCTCGCGACGCTCCACGCGACAACGCCCGACGCTGGGGCCTTCGGCTTCCCGTTCGACACGCTCACCGGTCCGTACGCGCAGCCGAACCCGTGGACCGACTCGTGGGCGACGTTCTTCGGCGAGCATCGACTCGCGCACGCGGCGACGCGGGCACACGAGGAGGGCGTCCTGCCGGCGACGGACCGCGAGCGGATCGAATCGCTCGTCGCCGACCTCCCGTCGCTGCTGAGTCACGATCCTAGACCGTCGCTTGTCCACGGCGACGTGTGGCGCGGGAACGTCCTGATCGACGACGGGGAGGTCGCGGCGCTGCTCGATCCGGCCTGCTACTACGCCGACCCGGAGGTCGAGTTGGCCTACGTCGAGTGGACCGGGACCGGCGGCGACGCGTTCCTCGACCGCTACCGCGAGGTCGCCGCGATCGCCGACGGCTATCCGAGTCGGGCGCCGGCGTACCGCCTGTATCCGCTGCTCACGCATCTGCGGTACTTCGGCGACGAGTACCTCGACGAGGTTCGGGCGACGCTGTCGACGGTCGGGTACTGAGTATCGGCGTCGTAAACTGGGGAGAATACGATCGGCGGTCGGTGTGGTCGGCGGTCGATGCGACGGCGATCGCCCCAGAGCGACTATCCCTCCCCGACCATGCGGTCTTCTTCCTCCCACTCCGTTTGCCGGAGCTCGTACTTCTGGACCTTCCCGGTGGAGGTCTTCGGGAGCTGTTTCACGAACTCGATCCGCGTCGGCGCCTTGTAGTGGGCCATGTTGTCGCGGGCGTACTGGATCAGTTCGTCGGCGGTGACGCCGGGGTTGTCCGGGTCGCCGCTGGTCGGGACGATGTACGCCTTCGGCGTCTCCCCCCAGTCGTCGTGCGGCGATGGGATGACCGCCACGTCGTCGACCTCGTCGTGGCTGAAGAGCGTGTCCTCGACCTCGATCGACGAGATGTTCTCGCCGCCGGAGATGATGATGTCCTTCTTGCGGTCCTGGATCGAGATCATCCCGTTCTCGTCGACGACCGCGAGGTCGCCCATGTGATAGTACCCCTCGACGCGGTCGGTGAACGCCTCCTCGGTCGCCTCGGGCTTGTTCCAGTAGCGGTCCATCACCTGATTGCCGCGGACGACGACCTCGCCGATGGTCTCGCCGTCCTCGGCGACGTCGTTGCCGTCGTCGTCGACGACGCGGATCTCCGTGCCGAGGTAGCCGAACCCCTGCGTCTTCTTCACCGCGAATCGGTCGTCCGAGTCGTCGTCGAAGTACCGACGAGCGTCGCTGGTGGTGATGAGCGGTCCCGTCTCGGTGGCGCCGTACACGTGCTTGAGATACCAGTCGAACTCGTCCTCGATCGTCCGGATCGTCGCCTCCGGCGGCGCCGCGCCCGCGGTGGCGACGCGCACGTCCTGACCGGCGTCGGGCTCGCCGCCGTGCTCCTCGAGGTGGTCGCCGAGCATCTTCAGGACCGTGGGCGCCGCACAGAAGTACGTCACGTCCTCGGTTCGAAGCTTGTCGAACACGTACGCCTGATCGACGCCGCGCGTGCAGACGTGTCGTGCGCCCATCCCGGTGACGGCGTAGATGTGCCCCCAGCCGTTCACGTGGAACATCGGGAGCGTCCAGAGGTACGTGTCGTCGTCGCCGATCTCCTGGTGGATCGTGATGATGTACGCGTGCAGCGTCTCCGTCCGGTGGGTCCGGCAGACGCCCTTCGGGTCGCCGGTGGTGCCCGAGGTGTAGTTGATCGTGATGACCTCGTCCTCGGCCATCTCCGGACGGTCGTACTCCGTCGACTCCGCGATCACCTCGTCGAACTCCTCCCAGTCGCCCTCGACGGCGTCGGCGTCGTTCGTGATGAACGTCTCCGTGGGCACGTCGTCGCGGATCGCCTCGATCTTGTCCGCGTAGGCGTAGTCGGCGTAGATCACGTCGACGCCGGCGTCGTTCAGGATGTACTCGAAGTCCGACTCGACGAGGCGATAGTTCAGCGGCGTGTGGACCGCGCCCGCCTGGAAGCTCCCGTAGGCGGCCGCGAGATGGTAGTGCGTGTTCGGGTCCAGTACCGCCACGCGGTCGCCCTTCTCGATGCCGCGCGCCTGGAGCGCCGCCGCGAACCCGTCGGCGCGCTCGCCCAGTTCGTCGTACGTGAATCGGTCGCCGTCGACCCCGACGACCGCCTCGTGGCTCCCGTAGTTACGGCGGGCGCGGTCGAGGAAGTCGGTTACTAACAGCGGTTTTTCCATAGACAACTGAAATTCAGGCACGTTCGTGATAATCGTTGCGGGGGCGGTACCACCTGCCACGAGACGAGTTCACAACCACCGGCCGTTTCACCCACCGTCGAGAGCGATACCGGGCGCTCCCGAGCGGTAGCGAGCCCCGGGTACCCACACGAACCACTACCCAGATAATTGATAAGTGGTGCGCGGACGAGGGGGACGGTATGACGCTCAGGGAGTACGTCGGGCGACGCCACCCGAACGGGGCGACTGTCGCTCACGCTGCGACGCACTACCGCTGGACGCCGGGCAGTCGCGCGCACGGCCGGTGTCCGAACTGCGACGCCGAACTGGAGTTGTCCGAGCGGCACGTCCTCCTCACCCTCTCGGGGGACATCGGCGGCGACGAGCGCCACCACCTCTGCGACGAGCGGTGCGTGGCGGCGTGGCTGGCGAACGAGTAGTCGAAACGAAGGGGATCGACGGCGAATCGGCGCGACGGTGCGATCCGGAGCGATCAGTCTCCCTGGACGACCTGCCGGATGTCCTCGACGATCTCGGGGTTGCGAAGCGTCGAGGTGTTGCCGAGCTCCTCGCCGTTGGCGATGTCCTCCAGCAGGCGGCGCATGATCTTCCCGGAGCGCGTCTTCGGGAGCTCCGGCGTGAAGATCACCTGCTCGGGGCGGGCGATCGGCCCGATGGCGTCCTCGACCGCCTCGACGATCTCGGCGCGGAACGCCTCGGACTCCTCCTGCCCGTCCTCGACGATGACGTACGCGTAGACGGCCTCGCCCTTCACCGGGTGGTCGCCGCCGACGACGGCGGCCTCGGCGACGCCCTCGACGCCGACGATCGCCGACTCGATCTCCATCGTGCCGAGCCGGTGGCCGGAGACGTTGAGCACGTCGTCGACGCGGCCGAGCACGGTGATGTAGCCGTCCTCGTCGATCTTCGCGCCGTCCTCGGGGAAGTACACCCAGTCGTCGGAGTCGTCGGACTCGGTGTCGGAGTACTCCGCCCAGTACTCCTCGATGAAGCGCTCGTCGTTCTTGTACAGCGTCCGGAGCATCCCGGGCCACGGCTTGTTCACGGTGAGGTAGCCGGCACGACCCGGTTCGACCTCCTCGCCGTTCGTATCGACGATCTGTACGTCGAGCCCCGGCAGCGGCGGTCCCGCGGAGCCGGGCTTCATGTCCTTCACGCCCGGCAGCGTCGTCACCATCATGCCGCCCGTCTCGGTCTGCCACCAGGTGTCCACCACCGGACACTCCTCGTCGCCGATGTGCTTGTAGTACCATTTCCACGCGCGCGGGTTGATCGGCTCGCCGACCGTCCCGAGCAGCCGGAGGCTCGAGAGGTCGTGCTCGTCGGGGTACTCCGGTCCCCACTTCATGAACGCGCGGATCGCGGTGGGCGCGGTGTACAGCTGGGTCGCCCCGTAGTCCTCGACGATCTCCCAGAGGCGGTCGCGGTCCGGGTGATCGGGCGTCCCCTCGTACATCATCGTCGTCGTGCCGAGCGCGAGCGGGCCGTAGACGATGTAGCTGTGGCCGGTGATCCAGCCGATGTCCGCCGAGCAGAAGTACGTGTCCTCGGGCTTGATGTCGAGCACCGCCTGGGAGGTCCACGCGGTCCACGCGAGGTAGCCGCCGGTGGTGTGTTTCACACCCTTCGGCTGGCCGGTGGTGCCGGACGTGTACATGAGGAACAGCATGTCCTCGGCGTCGCGGTCGACCGGGTCGACCTCGGCGCCCTCGTGGGCGGCCATCAGGTCGCCCCAGTCGTGCTGGTCGTCCGCGAGGTCGTGGCCGAAGTCGTCGCCGTTGGGGCCGAGCCGGTCGACGACGACCGTGTCGGTGTCGTGTTCGACGCCCGCAAGGCCCTCGTTGGCCTTGTCGAGGTGGTCGAGCGGGTCGCCGCGGCGGTAGTAGCCGTCGCAGGTGACCAGATACTCGGAGTCGGCCGAGTTCATCCGGGTCGCCAGCGCGTCCGCCGAGAAGCCCGCGAACACGACCGAGTGGGGCGCGCCGATGCGCGCACACGCGAGCATCGCGATCGACAGCTCCGGGATCATCGGCATGTACATCGTGACGACGTCGTCCTCGCCGACGCCCAGGTCCCGCAGCGCCGCGGCCGCCTCGTTCACCTTCTCGTGGAGGTCGTTGTACGTCAGCGTGACGTTGTCCTCGTCGACGGGCTCGCCGACCCACTCGATCGCGGCCTCGTCGCCGCGCTCGTCGAGGTGTCGATCGATGCAGTTCGCCGAGGCGTTCAGGCTGCCGTCGGTGAACCACTCGTAGAACGGCGGGTTCGAATCGTCGAGCACCTGGTCGTACGACTCCTCCCAGTCGAGGAGGTCCGCGGCCTGCTCCCAACACTCCGGCCAGTTCTCCTCGAACTCGTCGTAGATTGCGGCGTCCGCGACGTTCGCCTGCTCGACGAACGAGTCGGACGGCTCGAACACCTCCTGTTCCTCGAGCCGGGCCTCCAGTTCCACGTCTTCGTCAGACATACTCACGCGATACGTCGGAATCGACCGTGATAAAACTGCCTTACTCCGTCAACATCCACGTGTCGTCGGACGGTTTCGCGGTCCCGAGCCGGGCGGATGCGGGCGACGCAACCGCGCCGAGGCCGCGGCGACGCGGACGACTCCGCGGTGTCGACGCCGCCCCGGCGGCGACTACGACGCGAGCCCGATCGTCTCGCGGTAGGCGCCGTAGTGGGTCTCGAACACGTCCATGATCTCGCCCATCGTCGCGTACGTCTTCACGGCGTCGACGACGTACGGCATCACGTTCTCGTCGTTCTCGATGGCCGCATCGAGCGACGCGAGCGCCTCCTCGACGGCGCCGTCGTCGCGCTCCTCCTTCACCTCGGCGAGCCGCTCCAGCTGTCGATCTTGCACTTCCTCGTCGACGTGGAGCAGGTCCGGCTCGGGGTCGTCCTCGACGGTGTACTTGTTGACGCCGACGACGACCTCCTCGCCGTCGTCCACGCGTTCCTGGTACTCGTAGCTCGCCTCCTGAATCTCGCGGTGGAAGTAGCCCTGCTCGATTCCCTCGAGGACCCCGTCGCGGACGGAGCCGTCGCCCATTTCCTTGAGTTCCTCCAGGTACGCCATCGTCTTCTCCTCGACCTCGTCGGTGAGGCTCTCGACCATGAACGAGCCCGCGAGCGGGTCGGTCGAGTCGGCCGCGCCCGACTCCTCGGCGATGATCTGCTGGGTGCGGAGCGCCACGCGGACCGCCTGCTCGGATGGCAGCGCGAGTGCCTCGTCGAAGGAGTTCGTGTGCAGGCTCTGCGTCCCGCCGAGCACGCCCGCCAGCGCCTGGATCGTCACCCGGACGATGTTGTTCAGCGGCTGCTGGGCCGTCAGCGACTGTCCGGCCGTCTGCGTGTGGAACTTCAGGCGCTTGGAGGCGTCGTCCTCGGCGTCGTACCACTCGTCCATGATGTTGGCGTAGATGCGCCGACCCGCCCTGAACTTGGCCACCTCCTCGAAGATGGAGTTGTGTGAGTTGAAGAAGAAGGACAGCTGCGGCGCCACGTCGTCCACGTCCATGCCGCGCTCGACGGCGTCCTCGACGTACGCGAAGCCGTCCGCGAGCGTGAACGCCAGCTCCTGGATCGCCGTCGACCCGGCCTCCCGGATGTGGTACCCCGACACGGAGATCGGGTAGATGCCGGGCGTTTCGTCGATCGCGAACTCGACGGTGTCGGTGACCAGATCCAGCGACGGCTCGGGGGGGATCACCCACTCCTTCTGGGCGATGAACTCCTTGAGCATGTCGTTCTGGAAGGTGCCACGAAGCTCCTCACGCGAGACGCCCTTCTGGTCGGCGAGCGCGACGTACATCGCGAAGATCACGGGCGCGCTGGGGTTGATCGTGAACGAGGTCGAGACCTCGCTGATGTCGATGCCGTCGAAGAGGATCTCCATGTCGCGCAGGGTGTCGACGGCGACGCCCTCCTTGCCGACCTCGCCGTCCGAGAGCGGGTCGTCGGAGTCCTTCCCCATCAGCGACGGCATGTCGAACGCCGTCGAGAGGCCGGTCTGCCCGTTGTCGGTGAGGTAGTGGAAGCGCTCGTTGGTCTCCTCCGCGGTGCCGAAGCCGGCGAACTGGCGCATCGTCCACGTCTGTCCGCGGTACATCGTCGGGTACGGCCCGCGCGTGTACGGCTCCTCGCCGGGGAAGCCGATGTCCTCCTCGAAGTCGATGTCGGCCACGTCCTCGGGCGTGTACAGATCGTCGATCTCGAGGTTCGAGACCGTCGCGAACCGGTCCTTACGCTCGCCGCGTGCATCCAGAACCGGGTCACGGGTCTCCTCCTCCCACTCCTCGCGCGATTCTCGGATCTCCGCGAGGTCATCCTCATCGTACATGGACGCAACAACTGCCGGAAGGACCATTAACGATTCGGGTGTCGGGGATCCCTGCGAGCCACACGACTTGAGCCACACCGGGCGGAACACGCGGTTCGGTTCGCTCCGAGCGAAACACGAAACACGCCGGCGGCCCAATCCCCGACGACAGCCCGTGCAGGAGTACCAACGAAAACAGCTCCTCGAACGCGTCAACAAGGAGAGCGCGACCATCGGCGCGGACATCCCTGACCGGATCGAGGTTCAGGGCGAGGAGCTCGACCTCCGGACGTTCGTCTTCGAGATCAAGCGCAGAGACACGATCCCCGACGGCGAGCACGAGCGCGTCGAGCAGGCGAAGCGTAACCTCCGACGCGAACGCCTCGAGCGCCTCGAACGGATCGAGGAGAACCGCGTCGACTTCGAGACTGGCGAGGAGATCGCGGCGTCTATCATCGGGATCGATCGCGCGCTCGACGCCCTGGACAACCTCCGGTCCGCGGACATGGAGGGCGAGGCGCGTCGGCAGGAGGCGATGGACCAGAAGCGCTGGATGAGCTTCCTCAAGAAGGCGCTCGGACAGGACGACGCCAGCGGGAGCAAGCGCGGCGGCTACTGACGCCGCGTCGTGTTTCGCCGGCGAGCGGTAGCGACGACCTCCGAGTACCCACGGCGGTGCGCGCGGTGGTCCCGGGAGCGAGGAGATGGAACGGCCGTCGGCGACGATCGCTCGTCCGAGCCGCGGGCGGGAGTGTCGCGGTCGTGTTCCAAGTCACTCCCACGGTCTCGGTGTCGTCGATACAGCGGGGTCCGTCGTGGACCGATCGCGGCCCGTCGTTCTAAGTCCCGGCCGCCCGGACGAACACGCATATGCGAAACGTCGAGGTCGCCGCGTTACTCGAGGAGTTCGCGGACCTGCTGGAGGCGCAGGGCATCGAGTACAAGCCCAACGCCTACCGCCGCGCCGCCGAGAACGTCCGCGACCACCAGCGCGCGATCGAGGACCTCGCCAACGAGGGCGGCGAGGACGCCGTCGCCGAGATCGACCGCGTCGGCGACGCCATCGCCGCGAAGATCGTGGAGTATCTCGAAACCGACGAGATGCGGGAACTCGAGGAGCTCCGCGAGGAGCTCCCGGTCGACATGGCCGCACTGACGCGAGTGGAGGGCGTCGGCCCGAAGACGGTCGGGACGCTGTACGAGGAGCTCGAGATCACGACGCTCGACGAACTGGAGGCGGCCGCGGAGGCCGGCGAGATACGCGAGATCAAGGGGTTCGGCGCGAAGACCGAGCAGAACATCCTCGACAACGTCGCGTTCGCGAAGGAGGCCGGGCAGCGCCAGCGCATCGGCGACGCGCGCCCGCTCGCGGAGGACGTGATCGGCTACCTCGATCACGAGGCGGTCGTCCGCCGGATCGACGTGGCCGGGTCGATCCGGCGATGGAAGGACACCATCGGCGACGTGGACGTGCTCGTCGCCAGCGAGGACGGCGAGGCGGTCGTCGACCTGTTCGTCGACTGGCCCGACGCCGACGACGTGATCGAGGCGGGCGAACAGAAGGCGAGCGTCCGCGTCGACGGGATCCGGGTCGACCTCCGCGTCGTCGCCCCCGAGGAGTTCGGGTCGGCGCTCCAGTACTTCACCGGCTCGAAGGCGCACAACGTCACCCTCCGCAACCTCGCGATCGACCGCGGGCTGAAGCTCAACGAGTACGGCGTGTTCGATGTGAGCGACGTTGACGACCCGGATTCGGGCCAGCGCGTCGGCGAGCGCCTCGGCGGCGCCGACGAGTCGGAGATGTACGGCGCGCTCGATCTCCCGGTGATCCCCCCTGAGATGCGCGAGGACACCGGCGAGATCCGAGCGGCGCTGGACGGCGACCTGCCGGACCCGCTCACCGAGGGCGAGGTCCGCGGCGACCTCCATACCCACACCGCGTGGTCCGACGGAGCCAACACGATCGCGGAGATGGTCGAGGGCGCCGCCGATCGCGGCTACGAGTATCACTGCGTCACGGATCACGCGGAAGGGCCGGGCGTCTTCGGCGACACCGGACTGACGGACGAAGCGGTCAGAGAGCAGGCCGAGGAGGTCGCGGCGGTCCGCGAGGGCGCCGAGATCGACGTACTTCACGGCGTCGAGGCGAACATCGACGCTGACGGCGACGTGACGACGAGCGACGACGTGCTGGCCGACCTCGACATCGTCATCGCCTCCCCACACGCCGCGTTGGATCAGGGCGAGGCGACCGACCGACTGATCCGTGCGGTCGAACACCCGCACGTCGACGTTCTGGGCCATCCGACCGGCCGACTGATCAACCAACGCCCGGGCTTGGAGGTCGATTTCGAGCGCCTCGCCGAGGCCGCCGCCGCGGCCGGGACGGCGTTGGAAGTCAACTCGAACCCCGCCCGCCTGGACTGCAACGGCGACGCCGTACGGGCGGCCGTCGAGGCCGGCGCGCCGATCGCGGTGAACACCGACGCGCACTCCCCGCCCGAACTCGATAACGTTCGCTACGGCGTCCACACCGCCCGACGGGGATGGGCCGAGACGGCGGACGTGGTGAACGCGCGCGACGCCGAGGGGCTGCGCGCGTTCCTGGAGTGACGGACGACCTCGTGTGATGGACGACGCGACAGACGACGCCACCGACGACGCGACGAGCGACGACGACATCGACGGCGCGCCCGCAACGATCACCCCGAAACACGACGCGCTACTGCTCGACGTGATGCTCGGGAAGCTCGCGACGTACCTCCGCGTGTGCGGCTACGACGTCTTGTACGCGCTAGACGAGGGGTTAGAGCGCGACGACGCGGTCCGCGAGCGCGCCGTGGCTGATGGACGGCGCCTGATCACGCGCGATCGCGACCTATCGGCCGCGACTCCCGGCTCGTTCCTCCTCACGGCGCGCGACGTGGTCGACCAGCTCCGCGAACTCCGTGTCGCGGGAGTCGAGCTGACGCCGACGGACCGTCCCACGCGGTGCGGCGCGTGCAACGGCCGACTCGAACCGGCCGAGGACGACAGCGAGCGACCCGAGTACGCGCCCGGAACCGGACGGGTGTGGCGCTGTGTCGACTGTGGACAGTACTTCTGGAAAGGAAGCCACTGGGACGACCTGACCGAAGCGATCGACCGTCTATAAGCACGAGCCGAGAACGACGGAAAGCGTACCGTTCGTGCGGGTCAGCGCGGGCGCCAGTCGTCGCAGGCCTCCATGTCCTCCATCAGATCGTCGTGTAGGCCACAGTACGGCTGCATTCCCTGATCGGTTCGGACGTACTGGAAGTGACTGCAGGAGCCACAGTAGGAGTCACCCGGCGATTGGGACCGCGCCGTTTCCTGCTCCGAGGCGGCCGGCGACTCGACGGCGGGACGCTCGGCCGAGGGGCCGACACGATCGATCCCGGACGTCGATTGGGGCTGTTGCCGTTCCGCCAGCGGAGTGATGTCGGACGACGACGCCCCGCCGTCGCTCGCCGCGCTCGCGGCCGCTCCGGTATCCGCTCGGGACCTGCCAACGCGGCCGTCGTCGGACCCGGCGGGCGACTGTACTGCCGGATCGCGGTCCCCGTTGAGATCCGAACGGTTCGTCTGCGTCTCGACGTTCCCGTCCGGGGTGGTGCCGAGCAGGCCGACGCCGCCGACGCTTCCGGTGGTTCCCTTGTCGCCGCGCAGCTCCTCGGCCGTCGATTTCGGCACCTCGATCACCTTCGTCTCGCCTTCGCGAGTGACTTCCAACGTCACCGTCCCGCCGGGGTTGTTGCGCGCCTTGAAGCTCGCGACGCCGGTGAACAGACACCAAAACGCCGTGAACGCCCCGAGGAAGTACACGCCTGCCGTCGGGAGCGTGAGGTCGGCGTACTCACCGACACAGCGCGCACCCGACCAGTGACACGGGTACGCGTGGGCGAACATCGCCACACCGAGGACGGCGACGCCCGTGCCGACCACCGCGGCCGCCTGCGTCCGACGGCTCGTCGGCATCACCACCAGCACGCCGAGGAACGTCGCGGGAAGCCCGAGCCCGGCGAGGATTCCGGCGGTCTCGCGCGCCTGACCGAGGTTCCAACCGAGCGTCGCCGTCGTCAGGTCCGTTGCCGCGATGACGATGCCGACGATGACGAGGAGCGCACCCAGCGAGAACAGTCCGACGCCGAGATACAGTCGCCGGAGGCTGGCGTACTCGCCGACTTGCCCCTCATACACCTCGGCGAGGCTGCTCATACACCCCTGTTATATCACGATCAGTTAAAAGGATACGTCAGACATCGGCATGACGGGCGTCCGTCCAGTCCATGGATCCGGCTGCGATCGGCGGCGGCCAAGCCAGCGTCGACCGCGCGGCGCGAGAGACGACCCGCAGCGGCGCTCCGAAAGGATTAGGCGGACCCTGGGCGAATCAGGAGACATGGCTGACGACGACGAACCCGAAGAGGAGGAGCCCGCCGTCGAACTCGGCGAGGGTCCGACCGTCGAGGGCGCGCCGCTGGCGCGCGTCGCCTCGCGACTCACGTGGCCCCAGGAGAAATCGAAGGTACTCGACAAGGAGGGGGACGCGACTATCCGCACGCCCGGCGGTCCGCGGGAGCTCTCGGACGTGCTGAGCGAGGTCGACGTCACCTACTTCGACCGCCGCCAGACGTTCGTCGGCGCCGTCGAGGACGTGATCGGGCGTGGCCCCGTCCAGACCGCGGAGTAACACCCGCGAAGAGACCCCGGGTTCGCGCCCGGATCGGCAGACTTCGGGCGGGCGCGACGCGCGCACTGGCGCCAGTTTTTCCACCGCCGCCGTCGAACCGGGAGCCATGAGTCTGCCAATCGATCCGGCGGCGGTCAAGGCCGGCGACATCGGTGAAAAGCGCGCGACCCTCGAGATGGACCACGAGGAGGCTATCGAGCACGTCCGCGAGGTGTTCACCGAGAACGGCTTCGGGATCCCCGTGGAGTTCTCCGTCTCGGACATGCTCAACGAGAAGGTCGATGCGGGCCGCGATCCGTACCACGTGCTCGGCGCGTGCAACCCCTCGGTGGCCGACCGTGCGCTCGAGGCGACGGACAACAGGCTCGGCGCGCTCATGCCGTGCAACGTCGTCGTGTGGCAGGAATCGCCCGGCGTTCAGACCGTGTACCACGTCTCGATCATGCGGATCGCGCGGCTGCTCGGGCTCGACGCCGACAGCGACGCGATGGAGGATATCATCGGTGAGACCGGCGAGCTCGTCGAGGCCGCTTACGCCGACCTCGACTCGTCGTAGTCGTCTCCGCCGTCATCGGCGTCGACCGCGTGCTCAGCCGGGGTCCGTTCCTCGGATTCGGGGTCGCGATCGTTGCGAAGCTCCGCGAGCTCGGCACGGGTCTCGGCGAGCTCGCGTTCGAGCGCAGCGACGCGCTCGTCGTCCGCTCGACCGACGTCATCGTCGTCGCCCAAGAGACGGAGTCCACCGAGACCGAGCACGAGAACCAGTACGGCGGTTCCCCCGAACAACAACAGGAGGATCAAGAGGATGATCAGCAGCTCGGGACCGCCCGGAACGCCGCCGAACAGCGGGACCATATGTGACAGGTCGCTGTAGGGGATGGTAATACTGTGGTTCGCTCCACCGACGCGGATGCCTTGGGTGAACAGGGCGACGACAGCTACGTCGTGAAGTCGGCGAGGCTCGATTGGAGCCCCGCGACCATCGTCGACTTCTTGCGGAGCCGCGCGAGCGACACCGGGAGCTGTTCGCTCACGCCGCGAACCGCGTCCTCGAACGTCTCGGCTTCCCCGTGTTCGCCCTGGAACGCGTTGCGGACGCTCTCGCGCACCTGCCAGACTCCGACCGGCCCCCAGTAGTCGTCGGAGACGTGCCGGAGGACGAGCACCTTCGCCTGTCGGCCGCGCTCGGAGAGGTGCTCCAACACGCCGAACCGGGAGGCGTAGTACGCGCCGGCGGTCTCGTCGACGTACCGCGTCCGTCCCTCGCGGTTCTCGTGGGCGGAGGAGAGGTACGTGTCGCCCTCGGGATCGGGGTGCCAGATGCTCCCCGGCGACTTGATCTCGACCAGCTCGAACTCCCAGTCACCCGGCGCGAGGATCACCCAGAAGGCGTTGCCGAGATACTCGTTGCGCCACACCTGCACGGTGTCGACGCATCGCCGGTCGCGGATCGTTCCCCGGAGGTACTTGCCGATCGTGTCGTCGACGGCGGTGATCGACCACCGCGTCGGCACGAGCCGTCGCTGGTCCCCTCGCCCCAGCGCGCCCGCCGAGAGGACGGTGTTGATGTCGTACACGTCGAACCCGCGTCGATAGAGGTAGTTCATCGCCCCCTCGGCGCGCCAGTCGTCGTCCTCCAGCGTCTTCTTCACCGGTCGCGGAACGTGGGGGTTCTCGGTCAGGTCCGCGGCGGCGGCGCGAGCGCGCGGACCCGTCGGCGTCGCGATGTCGTCCGGCGAGACGTCATAGTCGATGGCCGGGCCGTCGTCGAGGAACACCTCCACGTCGACCGGGCGGTCGGCGATGGCGACCTCGCGCTGGACGCCGAGGAAGCCGTCCCACGCGTCGTGGACGGAGCCGACGTCCCGGGCGTCGACGCCCTGCGTCGAGTTCAACAGCGAGGTGCGCCGCTCGAAGACGTCCGAGATGGAGACGTCCTCCTCGTACCACGCGCCGCTGGTTTCGTAGGTCGCGGCGTCGTCCTCGTGGCCGACCGGCGAGAGCAGGCCAGTCGAGAGGTTCGGGTAGTTCGACGAGCCGACGAAGATCGACGGCGAGACGGACCCGAACACCGAGTCGCCGCCGGTTGCCTCGTCGAAGCGGTGTTGGAACGACTCGAGGTGGTCCATCAGCTCGTAGGACTTCTCTTGGGCGAGCCGCCGGCGCTCGGCCCGCTCGTTCTCCTCGAACTCGACGTAGTCGTCCAGCTTCACGGTCGCCTCAGCGTAGCCGCTCCGCGGACATGAACGTTCCCCGCGCGGTCGTCAGTGCTGACAGCCGCGACGCTCAGGAGATGGCTGACAGGCGGTCGGTGCGTCGCCGGGGCGGCCCGCGCGGGGCCGGCAGGGGACGCGACACACGACGGCTGACCGCACACACGGACGACTCGCGTCGCCCGCGCCGAGGCCCGAGCGGCCTCACACCCGCTGACCGTCGCGCGGCGGTTCTCAGGTCACGGTGGGCGTGGTCCCGGTATCGGATAAAAACGTTCGCGGCGTCGCGAAGATGCGAGCGGGGGGACGTCGCTGTCGAGTCGACGACCGCCTCAGCCGTGGATCCCCATGGCTTCGATCTGTTCCTGGTAGCGGTTGCGGATGGTGACCTCGGTGACCTGCGCCACGTCGGCGACCTCGCGCTGGGTCTTCTTCTCGTTGCACAGGAGCGAGGCCGCATAGATGGCCGCGGCGGCGAAGCCGGTGGGCGACTTCC